>WBZO01005464.1_pt1 | contig 12946 bp, 6 predicted proteins | sample 5204261 | NCBI WGS metagenome assembly WBZO01 (sample SAMN12412400, study PRJNA552823) | activated sludge metagenome | isolation source: activated sludge from anammox sidestream of wastewater treatment plant... | place: USA: North Carolina | collected 2017-09
GGCAAACATGAAAGGCAAAGTCCGCGGCACTTCGGCTCGGCACCGCGCAAGAAGGCGGCAAGCGGACTTTGCCTTTCATCGGCCTCGGGATTTGTCGTATGTCCTGTTATTGAAGCAACTGCGGCCGACGTTGACCGGCAGAAACGGGGTTACTCAGCGCAGTTGCTTCAATAAGATTGCCAAATCGGGAAGTTGTTCTTCGGCCGCCCCTCACCACCGCGCCGACGGCTGCGACAGCTTCAGCACCTTGCGCGAGATCGTCTCCCGGTAGAACGGCTTGGTCACGTAATCGTCGCAGCCCACGCGCAGGGCCTGGATCACCGTCCGCTTGTCGGACCGGGCAGTGACCATGATGATCTTGACGCGGTGGGCCTCGGGCACGTTCTTGCGGGCCTCCATGTCGCGGATCAGCGAGAGCACCTCGGTGCCGTCCATGTCGGGCATGGAGATGTCCAACGTAATGATGTCGAAAGGCGCCCAGTCCTGCCACGCCTTGGCAAAAGCCGCCACGGCCTCCTTGCCCGTGGCCGCGGTCTCGCACTCTCCGAAGCCCTGCAGGAGGTGCTGCATCAGGCTCCGGCTGACCGGCTCGTCGTCGACCACCAGGATCTTCATGCGCGTGGCCGTCCTCAGCAAGACGCCGTTCGGAGCGCCGGCCGCCAGGCCGCGGGGCACGGGTGAGCATCCGGCAGTGCTCCATGCAAGCATACCTTGCCCGGGGCAGCGATGGGCCGGGCGACACGGCCGCGTCCGCTCCGCCGGACGGTTGAAGCGGTCGTGCGGGCCGGGGCCGGCCCGCGGACCGGCACGGACCGGGCCGGGAAGGGGCCCGGACGGCAACAGGCACGCCCCGTGTGCCGTCCGCCCGACGAGGCAAGGAGGCAGCGGACGGCACACGGAGTGTGCCTGCTACACTCAACACATCCCGCGAACAGTTGCCGTTGCTCCGAAGAGGCTCTCGCTTCCCGGGGCCGCGCGGCCGCTCACTTGGCAGCCCGGCCGCCCAGGACCTTGTCCACCAGGGGATAGGCCGCGGTCCCGTGCCACTCGTGGGCCGCGGGCCAGACGTCCTGCGCGCACGCCGCCTCGGCCCCGAAGACCTTGTAGCCGGCCCGGACCCGCGCGAAGCCCTCCTTGGTGTAGCGGATGGGGAAGCAGCCGTCCCGCTCCGCGCTCTCGAACAACACGGGCCGCGGGGCGATCAACAAGTTGACCTCGCACACGTCCATCAGTTCCACGAAGCCCGGCAGCTCCCAGCAGGCACAATTGGGCACCGAGAAGACCCCTTCGGTGGTACACATCCATCCGCTGACCACGGCCACCTTGAGCCGCTCGTCGCAGGCGGCGATCCACATGGTCCATTCGCCCCCCATCGACAGGCCGGCCACGCCGATCCGCCTGGCGTCCACCTCGGGGCGCGACGCCAGGATGTCCACCGCGCGGAACAGGTCCCACAGCGTCATGGCCGCGTACTTGCGGTGCGGGAACGAGGGGGCCAGCACCACGTAGCCGCCCCGGGCGAAGCGATCGGCCATGCCGTGGTAGATCGTCTTGGCGTCGAACACCTGCTCGGCCGAGCCCCCGTGGCCGTGCAGGCAGAGCATGGCCGGCAGCGGGCGTTTCCCGCTCCCCTCATCCGCGGCCTTCGGCACGGCCAGAAGGCAGTCAAACCGGGTCTTGCCGTCGTTGCCCCCGAACGACCCCTTGGCCAGGGTGTATTCGCCCTTATCCTCGGCCGGGCCTGTCCGGAAGTCCAGCGGCGCATCCTGCACGGAGCGGCGCGGCTCCTGCTTCTCGACCAAGTCCAATAGCTTCGCCCGGGCCTGCTTCTGCCACGCGACAGCCTCCTCCTTGGTCTTGGCGGCGAACGGCATTTCGTATCGGGTCGGGACGCGGCTGCTCCCCTGCGCCATCCAACCTGCCAGGATCAAGAGCACAATCGACCATTTCATGGCTTCGGCCTTTCATGCGAGACCACGAGGCAGCCCGCCCCGTGCGGGCCGACCTCCAAGTGGACCAGATCGTCCGGCCCATCGCGCGTGACCGCGGCCGGCCGGTTGTGCCAAGCGTCGTAATAGCTCGCGCCGTCGCGGTGGGCAAGCCGCAGCACGGGCCCGCGCACCGTGCGGTGGCGAGTGTTATAGAGAGTGTACACGGTCTTGCCGGGCGAGGGGAAGCGGTGGGCCCAGACGCCGCCCAACTCCGTCGGCACGAGCGGTTCGGGCTCGAGCGACGTGAACGCGTCGCGGTGCTCGCGGAGGATGGCGTAGCAGCGGCGAATTTCCTCCCGCGTCTCGGGCTCGAACCACTCGGCGCCCGGCCCCTCGAGCCAGATGGCCTCGCCATTGAAGAACACCCACCGCACGCCCGTGGCCCAACTGCCCGTCGGCTTGTCGCAATAGAGGATCTGGATGGTCTTGAAGTCGGGCAGGGCGAACCGCGCGACGTTCAGCGGCACCCGGGCCTGGGCCAGTTGCGCGTGGCGCATGGCGTAGGAGAAGCTGCCGTCCTGGTACTGCGTGGTCACGTCGACCGGCGTCTCCTCGGTGTACACGGCCACGTTCGGCCTGGCCGCGTCGATCGCGCTGCGGATGGTCCGCGTGCAGTCGCGTTCGGTCACCACGGGATAGCTCGGCGCCGGGTGGCCGTGCTCCCTGGACCAGCAGTCCTTGCCCGAGTTGGCAAAGCCGAACTCGTCGATGTACATGCCGTCCACCCCCAGCTCGCAGACCTTGGCCGCGTAGGTCGATGCCTGGACCTCTCGCCACGCGGCCACGCCGGGGCAAATGAACATCTCGCTGCACTGGGGCCAATACATCCCCTTTCCATCGTGCCCGACGAGTTGCCACGCCCGACCGTGTTGGCCACCGAGCCTTCCCCTCTCCTCCAACAAGTACCCCTCGATGTACAGGCCCACGGGAACGCCCTGGGCCTGCACGCCGGCGATCGCATTGCGGAGGGCCTCGCGCCCGCCGGGGATGGTCTCGTAGGGATCGAGGTCGCCGGTGCGCCCGTAGATGCGGCCCACGCCGTGGACGTAGCCCCAGTCGAAGAGGTGCAGGTAGTCGATGCCGCCGAACTCCCGCCGGGCCTCGTCCACCGCCCGATGGAGTTGGACCTTTCGGCGTTCCCTCTCGCCGGCAGACTGGGAAGCCTGTTCCACAATCGCAGGCTGAGAAGCCTGCCCCACCAGCGGGTCGAGCCCCCACAGGAACCGCTGGCGGAAGTTGAACACCTCGCGGAACCACGGCTTGCGCGGCGAGAGCGGCTTGTGCCAGGTGCGGACCCACGCGCGATAGGCTTCCAGCCCGCGGCGCCAGTCGCCATCGGTCCCCGCGACCACGGCCGGGGCCGTGGTGAAGCTCTCGCCCGGCTTGAGGACGATGTCGGGATACTCGACGCCCAGGGTAAACGCCCCGTCCTGCTTCTCCAGCAGGTAGTCCTTGCGCAGGCAGGCGGTGTCCTCGGTGCGGAGCGTCAGACCGCGCCCCTCCGCCGGACAAAACGTGTCCAGGAACTGCACGGGGAACTGCCCGCTGTAACGCTCCCGGAATGAGATCGGCCGGTTGTCGAGGACCGACCCGCACCGCGGGACGAGGTAGTACGCATCCTCGGGCTTGTCACTGAGCCGATAGGGACCAACCGACGGAGCGACCAGCACAACGGTCCGCTCCTTGGGGCCGTCGTTGCGCACGGTCGCCGCAATGCGGAAGCTGTCGTTCCCTGCCGGTTTCAGATCAACTCCCAGCAAGAGCCCCTCGACGCCGCGAACAGAGTGCCATGTCATGGCCGCCGGGCCCCCGACGGCCGCGTTCTTCTGGGGCAGGCGCTCCAGGTCGGGCGGCGCGATCGCCCGTCCGTCAACCTTGAGCAGGACCGGCGGGTGGGCAGCGTCGGTCTCCCACGCGGGCTTGTCCACTTTGCAGGCAACGCGCATCAAGGGCCGCGAATCTTCCATTGCCTCGGGAAAACGGCGGCCCGGGTCGGCACGCAACGTGGCCCCAACCACCGCGAACGCCCCCTGCTTGCACCGGTCGCACGCGACCACCGCCCGCAGGTCCTTGGCCGCGTCGGCCGCCGCCACGAGCACCTGGGTCCCTTCGACAACGCCGAACTCGCGGGTGAGGACGTTCATGGGCAGGCACTCGTCGGCCGTACCGTCGGCGTACTCCAGGCGCACGCGGAAGCGGTCCACGTCGCGAATCGCGCGCAGGCGCCCCTCGCCAAATGCCGGCTCTTCGTCCCCGACCAGCGCGGCCAAGAGGAGCAGATACACTTCGCTCGCGCGGCCCGCGGCCGGCAGGCGCAGCTCGCCCTTGGCGGCCAGCGGCGTAGCGGCCAGTTCCGGCTCCTTGGCCGTCCGGACAAAGGGGACGCCGCACGCGGTAATGGTTTCGCCCTGGAACCAGTCGGCCAGGTGCAAATGGCGCCGCCAGGAGGCGGACTCGCTCCGGGCGGCGTCGCCGAGCGGGACAGGCCGGAAACCCGCGGCCAAATCGCTGCCCGGGGACCAATCGACCACGTCCGCCAGCCGCGACGGCCTCAGCGCGTTCGTCAGGCGCAGGTCGGTTATTTCCAGCGACGCGCCGGGCGCGGACGCTTGAAGCTGCACGGCCATGCCGGTCATGGCCGGATACCGCGCGGCCACGCCGCGAAGATCGGCGTTGACGACGTGCCAGCGCCCGTCGGCGATGATCTCCGACGACGAGACAGCGGCCGTGTAGCCCGGATCGTCCTTGGCGGCAGGTTTGCCGAAGACGCACAGCCAATAGTCGCTCGCGGGGCTCGCGCCGCGGGCGCGATACCGGATGCTCACGTAGCGCCGGCCCGCCAGGTCCACCGGCTCGGCCAGGTCCCACGACCATTTCATCCCGCACCTGGCCGTTTGGACGCGGAAGACCGTCGATTCTCCCGCGCGCTCGATGCTGTGAGCGCCGTCGGTCGCCGGGTTGCCGAGCCACTTGGGCTGGGCCGTCCACCGAGCGGCGTCCAATGGGGCGATCCAGTCGGGTCTCGGCTCGGCCGCAGGACCGTGGCGCACGATTTCGGCCCCGGGAGGCGGCTCGGCCGCCAGGGCGATCCAGTCGATCCAGACGGCGGCCTTTCCTTGCGCCCCAGCCTGCACCTGCACGGCCAGCCCGTCGATCGAGGCCGCGTCGGTCAAGAGCCCCAGATCGACCGCGGCCACGTGCCAGCGCCCGTCGCTCTTTGCATCGCAAAGGCGCAAGGGGCCAAGCTGCCGGCCGGGCACGCGGTCGCTCGCGTAGATGAAATAGTCCGTGCCCTGGGTGTTCAGGGCCTCCGCTCGATAACGGACCGCGAGCCACGGCCTCCGGTCCAAGGACGTTTGGGGCATGTCGAGCGACCACTTCATGCCGCGGACCGGCTCGTCCACGCGGAAGCAGGCGGTCTGGCCGTCACTGGTCACGGCCGCGGTCGGCGAGGCATTTCCAAGCCAGCCGGGTTGGCGCGACCACCGCGCGGCGTCGGCGCAGTCCTCGCGCCAGCCCAGGTCGTCCAGGTCGCCGGCCCGGGCCGCCGCCGCGACCAGCAACATCGCCGTCACACCGAGAGCCAAGCCGATTCGCACCGTGGTTTCCCCCAACCGGTCACGCCCCGCCCGGAATTGTCGTTCGCCAGGGGGCCGGCGTCAAACGCGCCGCAAGCGCCTGTCCCCTCTTCCGGCAAGGGCCAGCCCGCCGTGGTGGAGCGCAACCGCATGCCGCCGCTGAGTGATGCCGCGTGGCCGCAGGCGGCCGGACATGGAGCGAGAGAGCTGAATTGCGGCAAATTTGCTTGACGAACCGCGAGGGCGTTGGCTAGTATGCAGCCGGTGATCGTCGCCTGTCGCGGAAGGGTGCGTTGGTCATGTGCCGCGGCGGCAAGGCCGAACCGTGTGCTTCTCAGGTCAGAGGGGGATCGACCATGAGACTTGCGCGCCTGCTGCTGACTGGTTTGGTGCTGGGCCTGTCTTTCGGCCTCGGCGTTGCTCCCGCTACGGCCGGACCGATCGACTACGTCATCAACGTGAGCGTCGACGGGCTGGGCTCCAGTTACCTCCAGTCGCTGATCAACGCCAACCAGCTCCCCAACTTCAAACGCTTCCAGACCGAGGGGGCCTGGACCAACAACGCCCGCAATGACTACGACAGCACGGTCACGCTCCCCAACCACGCGAGCATGTTCACCGGGCGCGGCGTGCTGGGGGCCAGCGGACACAACTGGACTGGGAACGTCGACCCGCTCCCGGGACAGACCCTTCACTCCAACAAGGGCTCCTACGTGGCCAGCGTCTTCGACGTGGTCCACGACAACGGCCTGCGCACGGGGATGTATGTGGGCAAGACGAAGTTCTCGCTGTTCGACACCTCCTATGACGCCACCAACGGCGCCCCGGACATCACGGGCCCCAACAACGGCCGCGACAAGATTGATACCTACGTCTTCAACGGCAGCTCGGCCGCGCTGACCAGCAGCTTCGTGACCGACATGGCCGCCAATCCCTATCGCTACAGCTTCGTCCACTTCGCGGACCCGGACACGGTCGGTCATGCCAGCGGCTGGGGGAGCACGGACTACAACAACGCGGTCATCGCGATCGACGGATACCTGGCCAGCCTCTTCAACCTGGTCAGCACCAATCCGACGCTCCAGGGACGGACGGCCATTGTCCTCTCGTCCGACCACGGCGGCAACGGCACCGATCACTCTAACGCCGCGGACCCGCTGAACTTCACGATCCCGTTCTACGTCTGGGGGCCGACGGTGACGGCCGGGGCGGACCTGTACGCTCTGAATCCTGCGACGCGGGCCAATCCGGGGGCGGGGCGGCCGAACTACTCGGCTTCTCCTCAGCCCATCCGCAACGGCGACGTCGCCAATCTCTCCTTGCAGCTCCTCGGCCTGGGACCCGTGGCAGGCTCGACGATCAACGCGGCCCAGAACCTGGTGGTCAGCGGAGCGCTTGGATCGGCCCCGACCACAATCCAACTCACCGGCGTCTACACCCAGGACTTCGATTTCATGGGACCGACCGGAACGGCTGCCCCGCCGTATTGGGCCGTCGGGCCGTACTCGACCCTCCAGAACAACGTGGCCACCCCCGGCAGCGCCGTCAGCAACGACGCCCTCACGGTGGACGACGGCAACAACGGCACGGTCGGACTGAGTTTCAACTACGGCACGGCCGGCGCGGCAGACCGCGCGGTTGGCAACGCGCCCACGACGGCGTCGGGCGATCGCGGCATTCAGGTCGGGTTCACCAACAAGACCGGAAATCCGATTTCCATTCTCCGCATCGGTTACACCGGCGAGGAGTGGCGCACCAACGGAGGGACCTCACCCCAAACGTTCACGCTATTCCTCAGCCCGTCTGCGTCCACCGGGTTCACCGCGCTGCCCGTCTTCACCTTCTCGTCGCCGACCAACACCGCCGCCGGGCCGTTGGATGGCAATGCCGCGGCCAACCGACGCTCGATCACCGGATACTACAAGTTTCCCACCCCGCTCGCCCCAGACCAGACCTTCTACTTGACCTGGCACGACCTGAACGACTCGGGCGTCGCGGACCACGGCCTGGCCGTCGACGACTTCAGCCTGCAGTCGTTCTCCAAAGTGCTGGCCAACAGCTTCTTCCTGGAGCCGGCCGTGGGCGCCGCCAGCTACACCCCGGGCGCCGCGGCCGACGAACTGGGATTCACGACGACCTTCACGCAACAGGGCGCGCCTGCGGCCGTGGTGGGAGTCAGCGCATCGCGGTTCTTCCACGCCCAGAACGCCCAGACGGACACGACCTTCACCCCCGTGGACATCGCGATCTACAATGACGTGGTCGTCAGCATGCACTTGAACATCATGTCGACGAACTACGAGAACGACCAGGATTACTTCCGCGCGACCCTCACCAACGGCGCTGACACTATTGACCTGGTGCGACTGGACGGCTCGGTCATGGACGGCCTCGCCGGCAACTGGCTCTTCTATTCGGCCACCGTGCCCAACAGTTGGAACACCCTCACGCTCCGCGTGACGACGTTCTCCAACTCCAGCGCGGGGGCCGAAGGGTATGACTTCGGCAACATCGTGATCACGGGCGTGGTGCCGGAGCCGTCGAGCCTGGTGCTGGCCGTCCTGGCCTTCGGCGGTCTGGGGCTGGCAGGGCGTTCCCGCAGAAGGCCGGCGTGATCGGCGCCGCCTCGCTGCCCCCATTGCGCCGATGCGGCGAAGGTGCTCGTCTCGGCCGACGGCCGCGTGACGCTCCTCACGAAGGAGCCGACGCGGCCCAACGGCATCGCCTTCTCGCCCGACGAATCGACCCTCTACGTCGCCCAGAGCGATCCGCAAAAGGCCGTGCGGTGGGCCTGCGCGGTCAAGGCCGACGGGACGCTGGGCGAGGGGCGCGTGCTGTTCACACACGGGCGTGGCCACGGCCAACTGTGCCTTCGGCGGCGACGGCTCGACGCTCTGCATCACCGCCCACCTCTGCCGCATCAAGACGGCCACCAAAGGGACAGGCTATTGACGGGGGCGAGCGGCTTGGCTGCGCCAGGGCCCCAGCGGGAAGGACGGCCCCGAGACTGCCCAGAATCCCCAAATTGGCACAGGCGGCGGGATTGCCCTTGACCAGGCGCGAACGGTCCGGTACTCACTGGCACCGCTCGCCGGGCAACCAGGGCTGCGGCCAACACGTCAGGAGCGTGACCTCCTATGCGACTAAGACACCAACGCACGATCGCCTTGTTCGCCGCAGCCATTCTGACCATGCTGCCGGGCTGCCTTAGCCTGGGCGGAAAGACGATCTACAGCGCCGAATCGCCGGAAACGTCCGAACGCCTGGCGGCCCTGGAACGCCGCGTGGGGCACCTTGAACAGGCAGTCATGGGCAATCCGGCGCCTGCGAGCGTGCCCGGCAGGCCCGTTGAGCCGCCTCGTTGACGACGCCGCGCTGGACAGCCCCGCCCGCCAGCCGTTAGAGTATTGGCCAGGGCGTGCGATGCGTGCTGGGCGTCCGTCGCCCTGTGGCCATCGGCACAGCACTCCATCTGGCGTTTTCCGAGAGGCGATCTATGGAGAACAAATTCGACCGGCGGCGATTCATTCAGCAGGCGGCGGCCATCGGGGGGCTCGTGGGCACGAGCCGGGCCTGGGCCGCTGAGCCCGCCCCAGCCAAGCACGAGCCCCTGAAACCGATCGGCCAGGCCAAGGGCATCCACCCGGGCCGGGTCGTGTGGGTCCACGATCCGAAGGTGACCGACTGGAAAGGCCCCGGCGACGGCCATTGGTGGGAGGAGGGCCGCACCCGGCAGGACCGCGTGGACGCCATGATGTCGCACGCGGTGCGCGGCCTGGCCGGCGAAGACACCGTGGCCAAGGCATGGGACAAGCTCTTCCGCCACTTCAACCGCGAGCATGGCCGCGGCGACGCCGGCTACAAGCCCGGCCAGAAGATTGTGATCAAACCCAACTGGGTCGGCATGATCTGGCGCGAGAACTGCGTGGACCCCGAGACCTACCGCTTCACCAAGCGCCAGGACTACATGAACACGGGTCCGCAGATGCTCATCGCACTCGTGCGGCAGCTTGTCGACTCCGCAGGGGTGCGCCCCGCGGAGATCACCATCTGCGACACGCTGGCCTACCTCGTCCACGAGTATTACGGAATCCTGCACAAGGCGCTTCCCGAGGTGCAGTACGTGGACTTCGCAGGCAAGTTCGGGCGCGTCCAGGTGAAGCCGTCGGAGGTGCCGTTCTACTGGAGTTGCCGGCCGGAAGGCAAGTCCGTGGACGTGGTGCCCACCTGCTTTGCCGAGGCCGATTACCTGGTCAACTTCGCCAACCTCAAGGCCCACACGGCGGCCGGCGTGACCTTGTGCGGCAAGAACCATTTTGGCTCGCTGGTGCGCTGGCCCGTGCAGCAGGGCTTTTACGACATGCACCGCGGCTCTTTCTCGCGGGAGACGAAGGCCTACCGCGAGCAGGTGGACCTGCTGGGGCACGCCCACCTGGGCGGAAAGACCGTGCTCTGCCTGATCGACGGCCTTCTCTCGGGCAAACACCCCATCGACCAAGGACCGCGCAAGTTCTCCGCGCCGCCATTTGGCGGCAATTGGCCCTGCAGCCTGTTGGCCTCCCAGGACCCGGTGGCGATCGACTCCGTAGGCTATGATTTCCTCTGGACCGAGTTCGACGACTTCCCCCGGCGCCCCGGGGCCGACGACTACCTGCACGAGGCGGCGCTGGCCGACGACCCGCCCTCGGGCACGTTCTACGACCCGGACCACGCGGCCCCGACCAAGCGCCTTGCCAGCCTCGGCGTCCACGAGCATTGGAACAACGCCGAAGAGCGCAAGTATTCCCGCAACCTGGGCACGGGCCAGGGGATTGAGCTGGTGGCGCTCCAGTCCGGCGGGTGACAGGATCGTGCATGACAAGGCTTCCCCACTTCGCCGTCCTGCTCGCGCTCGCGGCGACCCTGGCCGCGGCCACGGCGCAGGCAGGCGACTTGGCATTCAGCGATCCGGCCAACCTTGCGCCGCCGCCGGCCTGGGCGGTCGGACAGGCCAGCCGTGCCCCGGACCTCGACGTGCTGCCGGGGTTCCAGCGACCGCCGCCTGGCTTCGGCATCGTGCCGTTCTACTGGTGGCTCGGCGATCCGCTGACGAAGGAGCGGCTCGGCTGGCAACTCGAGCAGATGGCCGGAATGGGCGTCGCCGGCTACCAGATCAACTACGCCCATTCGGACCGCGGCGGACGCTCGTGGGGGCTCACGTACCCGAGCGATCCTGCGCTGTTCTCGCCGCCGTGGTGGGAACTGTGCGGTTGGTTCATGCAGGAGGCGAAGAAGCAGGGCGCGGGCATCAGCCTCAGCGACTACACGCTCGGCTTCGGCCAGGGCTGGTGCGTGGACGAAATCCTGCGCGAGCACCCCGAAGTGACCGGCATGGTATTGCGCATGGACAACAGCGGCAAGGTCGGCGCCGAGACGGTGCCCTGGTCGTTGAACCCGCTGCACCCCATGTCGGGCCGATGGTACGCCGAGAAGTTCTTCGGCCAGTTCGAGCGCCGTCATCCCGGCGAAGGCGGCCGGGGACTGAACTTCTTCTTCTCCGACGAATTGAGCTTCGGGGTCAGCGGCCTGCTCTGGTCGGCGCAATTCGCCGAGGAGTTCAAGAAGCGCAAAGGCTACGACATCACGCCGGAGCTGCCGGCGCTGTTCAAGGACATCGGGCCGCGCACGCCCAAGATCCGGCTGGATTACAGCGACGTGCTGGTGGCATTGAGCGAGGAGGGCTTCTTCAAGCCGGTCTTCGACTGGCACCAGGAACGCGGCATGGTCCTGGGCTGCGATCACGGCGGACGCGGCCGGCAGGTGGACGAGTTTGGCGACTACTTCCGCACGCAGCGATGGAACCAAGGGCCGGGCGCCGACCAGCCGCACCTGGGCAAGGACTTGATCAAGGCCAAGGTCGCCAGCTCCATCGCGCACCTCTACCAGCGTCCCCGCGTCTGGCTCGAAGGGTTCTACGGCAGCGGCTGGGGCACGACGTCGGAGGGCCTGGTCGACGCGACGTTCGCCAACTACGCGATGGGCTTCAACCTGCTCGGCCTCCACGGAATGTACTACTCGACGCACGGCGGATGGTGGGAATGGGCGCCGCCTGACAACACGTTTCGGATGCCCTACTGGAAGCACCTCCAGGGCTTCATGGTCTGCCAGCAGCGTCTGGCCTATCTGCTCAGCCAGGGCCGCCATCGCTGCGACGTGGCGATCCTGTATCCGGTCGCCCCGGTCGAGGCGGGCATGGGCGGCCCGGAAGCCGTGCAAGCCGCCTTTCAGACCGCACAGCAGATTTACGCCAAGGGCATCGATTTCGACTTCATGGACTTCGAGTCGCTCGACCGCGCGAAGGTGGCCGGCAGGGAACTACACGTTGCGGGCGAGGCTTTTCGCGTGCTGGTACTGCCCGCCATGCGCGCCGTGCGCCACTCGACGCTGCAGAAGGCGGTCGAGTTTCGCCGCGCGGGTGGGCTCGTGCTGGCCGTCGGCGCGCTGCCGGAAGCGAGCGACCGGATGGGCCGCGACGATCCCGAAGTGGCCGCGATGGTCAGGGAGCTGTTTCCCAACGGCGCCGCCGGCGACATCGTCGCGAGCATTCCGTTCCGCGACTACGAGGGGCCGGGCTATATCTTGCACCGGCGCATCGGCCCGCGCGACGTGTACGTGATCTATAACGCCCCGCAGGCCGCCGTCGTCAAGTTCCGCGCGACCGGCCGAGTCGAGCTGTGGGACCCCTGGACCGGCGGGACGCTTCCGCTGGAAGTCATCGGGCAGCGCGACGGCGTCACGGAATTGGCGCTGCCGCTCACGGAGAAGGAAATCCAGTTGATCGTCTTCAGCCCCGGAAAGCCGGAGCCGCTCGCGCGCACGGCCGGCTCGAAGGCGACGCGGATCGAGCTCGACGGGGACTGGGAATTTGAGGTCCAGCCGTCGCTCGACAATCGCTTCGGCGATTTCCACTGGCCGCCGACCCAAGGTCCTATCGGGCCCGAAGCCCGGCGGTTGAAGTATGCCGAGGAGACCGGGCCGAACCCCGGCTGGCAGGAGCCAAAGGTCGACGACTCGCAATGGCAAACGGTCACCTGCGGCTTTGGCCAGCGATTCTGGAAGCTCGGCCCAATGCCGGACAGCGCCGAGGCCGATGAACGGCTTGCCGCGATGGCACGGATCGACCCTGCCTCGCCCATCGATATCGGCGGCCGGAAATACGGCTGGCAGCCGTACGGGTTCTCTTGGCGACTGGGCATCGAGGACGATTGCGGGCATCAGGGCTACCACGGGTTGAAGGAACAGGTCGGCGACGAGTTCATCGGGCTCGGCGCCATCCGTCACGGTCACCCGAGCTGCACGCGCGTCCCCGAGTCGGGCGGGAATCGCTATTACTTGTGG
>WBZO01005465.1_pt1 | contig 12944 bp, 13 predicted proteins | sample 5204261 | NCBI WGS metagenome assembly WBZO01 (sample SAMN12412400, study PRJNA552823) | activated sludge metagenome | isolation source: activated sludge from anammox sidestream of wastewater treatment plant... | place: USA: North Carolina | collected 2017-09
TGTCGCGCTCGGAAGCCATCTCGGCCTTCGGCTACGACGCCGAGGACATCGACCGCGAGATCGCCGCCGACAACCAGCGTGCCGACGAACTGGGTCTGGTCTTCGACTCCGATCCGCGCCACGACAAGCCGCCTTTTGCTGCTGCAGCCCCGGTGCCGCCGCAGCCTGACCTACAGGACAACTGACATGCCCCTCATCCATCTGGCGTCCCGCATCATCGGGACGCCGCTGCTCATTGCGCGTCCGAAACTCGACGTGATCCTCTCCGTGCTGGGTTCACGCATCGGCTTGCCCGACCGGGAAATGGTCTTTCCCGTCCCAGAACCCAAGCAGGCCCGGGCGTTTGCGCAATCGGGCATCGCCGTCATTCCGGTGTTCGGCACCCTGGTCAAACGCTCGCTGGGCCTTGATGCCGCTTCGGGCCTGATGGCCTACGACGAGCTGGAATCCCGGCTAGAGACCGCGCTGGCCGATCCGCAGGTGGCGGGCATCCTGCTTGATCTGGATTCCCCCGGCGGCGAAGCGGGTGGCGTGTTCGAGTTGGCCGAGCGCATCCGCGCCGCCAGCCGGATCAAGCCGATCTGGGCACACGCCAACGATGCTGCGTATTCGGCGGCCTACGCCATTGCCGCTGCTTGCCAGCGCGTAACGCTGTCGCAAACCGCCGGTGTGGGCTCCGTCGGCGTGATCGCGCTGCACGTCGATCAGGCCGTCAAGGATGCCAAGGACGGGCTGCACTACACCGCTGTTTTTGCCGGTGGCCACAAGAACGATCTCTCGCCGCACGAACCCCTGAGCCCGCAGGCGGCGGGCACGCTGCAAGGCGAAGTCGACCGGCTCTACGGGATTTTCACGACGCAGGTTGCCGCGATGCGTCAACTGGATGTGGATGCCGTGCGCGCCACCGAAGCTGCCGTGTACTTCGGCGAGAACGCCGTGACCGCAGGACTGGCCGATGCGGTGATGCCCTTCGATCAGGTGCTGGCCGAATTTGCCGAGGCGTTGGCCGCCCAGCGCTCGCAGACCACGCCACAAGCCCGGTCGTCTGCCTTGCCGCGCGCTTCGCCTCCCACGCTTCACCACGCCCCTCGATCCACCTCTTTCACCTTGGAGAACACCATGACCGAACACCCGGACGAACACGTCGCCATCGACGATCTTCACGATCCGCACGAACCACACGATCCGACCGACCCCGCCCAGCAGACCGATCAGCCGCAGGACGAAGGCGATCCGCAACCGGCACCTGTCGCCAATGCCGCACTGGCACAGTCCTTCGCCAGCGGGCGCGGTCAGGCACAGGCCATTGCGGAGATGTGCCTGATCGCGGGCCAGTCGCAACGCACGGCGGAATTCCTCTCCGCAGGGTTTTCCGAAGCACAGGTGCGTCGGGCCTTGCTCAATGCCCGTGCCGACCAACCCGAAATCGCCTCGCGCATCACCGCCGATACCGGCACCAGCCAGCGCCCGGAAAACAGCCCGGTGGTCGCTGCCGTCAAGAAACTCACCGCCAAGGAGTAAGCCATGACCGCCATTGCACAACCGCAGACGCTGGGCGACCTGCTCAAGTACGAAGCACCGAATCTGTACTCACGCGAAACCGATACCGTGGCCGCCGGGCAAAAGCTCGCGCTGGGCACCGTGCTCGGGCGCGATACGGCCAGCAGCAAGCTCAAGGCCTTCGATCCGGACGCCACCGACGGCAGCGAAATCGCCATCGGCGTCCTGGCAGGCGATGTGGATGCCACGCTGATCGACCGCGACGACGCGCTGGTGATCGCGCGCCACGCCATCGTCGCGCGCGGCGCATTGGGCTGGCCGACCGGCATCACCGCCGCGCAGAAGGCCGCCGCCATTGCCCAACTGACCTTCTTGGGCGTGCTGGTGCGCGACAGCGCCTGACCCCGTCCTGATACGCCGATTCACTCCCCCGAAAACCCGCCGCTGTGCGGGTTTCGTCATTCTTGGAGATCCCAAATGCAGAACCCCTTTGAAAACCCCGGCTTCTCGATGGCCAGCCTCACCGCCGCCATCAACCTGCTGCCCAACCGCTACGGGCGGCTGGAGCAACTGAACCTGTTTCCGGCCAAACCGGTGCGCACCCGGCAGATCATCGTCGAGGAGTTCGCCGGTCGCTTGAACCTCTTGCCCACCCGCGCGCCCGGTTCGCCCGGCACGGTCGGTGAGCGTGGTCAGCGCAAGCTGCGCTCCTTCGTGATTCCGCACATCCCTCACGACGACGTGGTGCTGCCCGAAGAAGTGCAAGGCCTGCGTGCCTTCGGCTCGGAAACCGAGATGGAAGCCATCGGCGGTGTCATGGCCCGTCATCTGGAGACGATGCGCAACAAGCACGCGATCACCCTGGAGCACCTGCGCATGGGCGCGCTCAAGGGCGAAATTCTCGACGCCGACGGCAGCACGCTGGTCGATCTGTTCGATGAGTTCGACATCACGGCGCAGAGCGTGCCGTTCGAGTTCTCCACCGCCGCCGACAACGGCCAGCTCAAGGGCGCGTGCCTCGACCTGCTGGGCTTGATGGAAGATGGCTTGGCGGGCGAGTTTTCCACCGGTCTGCACGTGCTGTGCTCGCCAGAATTCTTCCGCGCGCTGACCACCCACAAAGAGGTCAAGACCGCCTACCAGAACTGGCAGCAAGGCGCGGTGCTGATCAACGACATGCGCTCGGGCTTCAGCTACAGCGGCATCACCTTCGAGGAATACCGTGGCCAGGCCTCCTTCGTGCAGACCGACGGCACGCTGGGCACGCGCCGCTTCATCGCCGCCGGGGAAGCCCATGCCTTCCCGATTGGAACGGTGGACACCTTCGCAACGTACTTCGCGCCCGCCGACTTCAACGAAACGGTGAACACCCTCGGCCAGCCGCTGTACGCCAAGCAGGAGCCGCGCAAGTTCGACCGGGGTACCGATCTGCACACGCAATCGAACCCGCTGCCGATGTGCCACCGCCCGGGCGTGCTCATCAAACTGACGTCGGCCTGATTCGACCGTGGATGTCGTCACACTGTACGAAGCGGCGCGCAATGCCGGGCTGCTGACGCAGGTGTTCTTCGCCGGTGTCACCGTGCATTGCGCCTTCCGCGCCCCGGACGAAACCGTGCTCGATGGCTTCGCGCTGTCGCGGGACTACCAGATCGACTACCCGGCGGCGTGGCTGACGCTGGCCGTCGGGGACACGGTCGAGGTGGCAGGCAACAGCTATCAGGTGCGCGACGTGCGCGCCATCGGCGACGGCTCCGAACGGCGCGCTTCGCTTTCCCAACTCTGAGGTTATCGCCATGAACTCCGTCCGCGAGCGCGTCTTGCGGGAGGTCGTCACGCGCCTGTCATCCGCGATTGCACCGATTCCGGTGCTGCGGATGCCCGCCGTGCCGGTCACCCGCGAGGCCAGTCCGGCGCTGCTGCTGTTCGTCGATGGCGACAGCATCACCGCCCACGCCAACCATCTCGTCGACCGGCTGTTGATCGTCCGGCTTGCCGTGGTGGCGCGCGGTGCGGATGCCTTCGACGTGGCCGATCAGGCGCTGGTCGCGGCCCACGCAGCCTTGCTGGCCGACCCGAATCTGGGAGGGCTGGCCATCGCCGTGCGCGAGATCGACTGCGAATGGGAGTTTGACGACGCCGATGCCGGAGCCGTTGCGCTGCCCGCCCGCTACGAAATCCGCTACCGCACCCACGCCATTGACCTCACCCAAACAGGATGAACCTATGCACATCGAACTCTTGAAACCCCATACCCACGCAGGCCAGCGCCGCGACGTGGGCGAACGCCTCGACCTTGCTGATGCCAGCGCCCGCTGGCTGATCGCGCAAGGCGTGGCCAAGGCGGCAACGCCCGCCACCGACCTCAAACCCAGCCGCCGTGATGCCACGTCCGGCACCGCCAACATTTCCCAAGGAGACTGAACATGGCTTATTTCTCTGGACAAGGCCGCGTCTACATCGGCGCGCGCGATGACCTCGGCAACCCCGCAGGCCTTACCTTCGTCGGCAACGTGCCCGAGCTGAAGGTGTCGCTGTCGGTGGACACCATCGAGCATCAGGAAGCGCAGTCGGGCCAGCGCCTGACCGACCTGCAACTCATCAAGACCAAGAAAGGCGATTTCGCCTGCACGCTGGAAGAACTGATCGCCACCAACTTGGCGCTGGCGCTCTACGGCACCACAACCACGATCACGCCCGGCACGGTCACGGGCGAGCTGCTGCCCAACCCGGTCACGCCCGGCAGCCTGTACCCACTGGCGATGCAGAACGTGTCCGCCGTGCAGGTGCAGGACTCGGATGCCACGCCCAACACCCTCCCGGCCAGCCAGTACAGCGTGAATGCCAAGCACGGTTCGCTGGTGATTCTGGATGCCACTACCGGCGGCCCCTACACCGAGCCGTTCACCGTCGATTACGCCTATGGCGCGGCGCAGAGCACGGCGATGTTCACCCTGCCGCTGCCCGAGCGTTGGATTCGTTTCGAGGGACTCAACACCGCCGATGGCAACCGCGAGGTGGTGATCGACCTCTACCGCGTGGCCATCAACCCGGCCAAGGAGCTGTCCATCATCACCGACGAACTGCTGAAGTTCGAGCTGTCGGGCCAAGTGCTCGCCGACCTCACCAAACCGGTCGGCGGTGATCTCGGTCAGTTCGGTCGTCTGGTGCTGCTGTGAGAGATGACGTGATGGACGACTTCAAAACCTTTCCACTGGCACCGGTGGTCGTGACCCTGTCCGGCACCGCGCTGGAGTTGACGCCGATCCGGCTGGGCGAATTGCCACGGCTACTGGCCGTGGTGCGCCCGCTGGCCGAAGACATCGGCACCGACCCGGACTGGATGGCACTGCTGGGACGGCACGGCGACGCCGTGCTCGATCTGCTGGCCATCACCACGCGGCGCGAACGCGCGTGGGTCAACGACCTGTCGTTGGAGGATGCTGTGCAACTGGTCGCTGCCGTGTTCGAGGTGAATGCGGATTTTTTCGTGGCGCAGGTCGTGCCGAGCATTCAGGGGGCGGCCGAGCGACTCGCGCCAACGCTGCGCACTCTGACGAACGCGGTTGGCAGTCCTCCTGGGATAGCGCCGTCGCCCGCCTGATCCGCAGCGGTCACCGTCACCCGGACATCCTCGGGTACACGTTGGGTCAGGTGAATGCCTTTCTGGCTGCCGATAGCCGTCTCGAGTTCGAGCGCCTCACCACCCACTTGGCGGTCATGACCGCCGCCGCCCAGGGTAGCCGCGAGGGCATCCGCCAGCTCCAGACCGAACTCCAGCAAGGAATGCGTGATGAAGATTGATCTGGTTGCTGAGGGCCTGCTGGATCGGCGGCGCTTCAACGTCTGGCAAGCCGATACCCACAAGGCCATTCACGCCGCTGTTGCCCGTGCAATGCGCGACAGCGGCAAAGACATGGCCGCACAGGTACGCGGGGAGATGCGCGCCAGCTTCCGCGCCGCCAGCCCCAAGTTCCTGCGCTCGATGCACGCCAAGGTGTTCGACCGCAAAGCCAATGCGTTTCCGGCCCTCTACCTCGGCTCGAAGGTGCCGTGGCTGGGGCTTCATGAGCGCGGCGGAACGATTCAGGGACGGATGCTGATCCCGCTGTTGCCGCAACACCAGCGCATCGGGCGCAAGGCCTTCGCCCGGGTCATCGATGCGCTGATGCGATCCGGCAACGCGTGGTTCATCGAGAAAAACGGCCAGAAGATTTTGATGGCCGAGAACATCAGCGAAAACGCCCGCCCGCTGACCCGGTTTCGTCGTGCCGAGCGCGAGCGCAGTGGCGCGAAACGCCTTCGGCGTGGACAGGAGATTCCCATTGCCGTGCTGGTGCAGCGCGTGAGCCTGAAAAAACGCTTCGACCTCAACCGTGCGGTGCGGGTCGAGCTTCCCCGCCTGACGGCGGCCATCCGCAAGGCAATGTCCAAGGTTTGAGATGAAACAGCCCCCACGCTCACTGTGTTCGCTGCCCCCCGAGGGGGCGCAGGCCTCCTTTGGGGCGGCCCGGCAGGAGGCCTGACATGGCGAACAACCGCGCCCAGATCCTCATCACCGCCGTTGATCAGACGCGTCGGGCCTTCCAGTCGATCAATGGCAGTCTGTCGCAACTGCGCGATCAGGCCGGTCAGGTCGGTGCCGTCCTGTCTCGTATTGGTGGAGCCATCGGGATCGGGCTGGGTGTGCGCGAGCTGGTGACGGTCGCGGATCAGTACAAGAACCTGCAGGCCCGCCTCAAGCTCGCCGTCACCTCCCAAGAGGAGTTCAACCGTGCCGACGCGGCCCTCTTTGACATTGCCCAGCGCAACCGCGCGCCACTGGCGGAAACCGTCACGCTTTATGCGCGGTTAGCGCCATCGGTGCAGGCACTGGGGCGTTCGCAGGCGGACGTGCTGGCGGCCACCGATGCCATCGGGCAGGCGGTGTCGCTCTCCGGCGCATCCAGCGAGGCGGCAGCAGGCGCACTGATGCAGCTCGGGCAGGCCTTCGCCTCGGGGCAACTGCGCGGTGAGGAATTCAATTCCGTCGTCGAACAGACGCCGCGACTGGCGCAGGCCATCGCCGACGGGATGGGCGTGCCGCTGGGCTCGCTGCGGGCACTGGCGCAGGAAGGCAAGATCACCTCGGCGGCGGTGCTCGATGCCTTGCTCAATCAGCGCGAGCGCCTCACCGAGGAATACGCGAGCCTGCCCGATACGGTCGCGGGCGCGTTCACTCGCCTGAAGAACGCCTTCCAGCGCGCTTTCGGCGAACGCGATGCCAGTTCCGGCCTGACGGCAGGACTCGCGCAAGCCATCCAGCTCGTCGCCAAGCATCTGGAGCTGCTGATCAATCTGGCGGGCGTCGTACTGGTCGCCGCCTTTGGCCGGATGGCAGGTGCCTTCGCCACCAGCATCGCCGCTGCGCGTGCAGAAGCAGCAGCGCGACTGGCCAACCTGCGCACCCTCCAAGCCGAGGCGCTGGCACGGGTGCGCGTGGCCGATACCGCCTTGGCGCAGGCGCGGGCGCAAGGCCTCGCCACCAGCGCGCTGGTCGCCGACGCGGCCAAGGCCCGACTGCAAGCAACCGCCGCCAGTAGCGCCGTGACGCAGGCTGTTGCGTCCACCACGCTGCTGGGGCGGGCGGCAGGACTGTTGCGCGGGGTGCTGGTGCTTTTGGGCGGCCCCATCGGCCTCATCGTAACCACGGTGACGCTGCTGGCAGGTGCGCTCTATTCGGCACGCAACGCCGTGGTCGAGTTCGGCGGCAAGAGCGCGTCAATCAAGCAGATCGCCGTCGCCATCTGGGAACTGGTGGTCGAGAAGGTTCTTGCGGTCGTCAACGCCCTGGGGCAACTGGTCGGTGTCAACGATCTCTCCTGGGCCCGCGTGCGCGAGGTGATGGTCAGCGCGCTCACCACCATCGGCACGGCGATCCGCGCGATGGTCAATGGCGTCATCGGCGCGTTCAACGCGGTCGGGAGTGTCGCGGGTATCACGGCAGCCTTCTTCGTCGAGCGCTTCCGCAATGCCTTCTCCGACATTGGGGCACTGGCACAGGCCTTGGGCCAGGACGTAGCCGCCGCCTTCAACGGTGATTTCTCCATGTCATCGCTACGCACCGTCCTCGGTCGCCGACTCGAGGAGATGCATGACTTTGGCGAGGCGCTCGCAGACACCGTGCGCGACGCGGTGACGCGCGACTACGTCGGGGAAGCCGCTCAGGCTATCGCTGGCCGCATCCGGGCTGAACAAGAGCAGCCGGGCGTATTCGGTCGCGCACAACCGCCGACGCCACCCGCTCCCGGCAAGGGCGCGCAGGCCGACAAACTGGCCCTGGTACGGGCGCAGGCCGAGGCAGAATTCAAGCTCCTCAAGGACGCATTGGATCGTCAATCGCGGGCGCTGGATGCCGCGCTCGAAGATCGCTTGATCTCGCTGAAGGATTACTACGCCGCCAAGACGCGAATCGAGCAGCAGGAGATTGACGCGGAAATCCGCCGCGTGCAGGCATCGCTCGCGGAACAGCAACGGCTGGTCAACACGGGCAAGGACGAATCCGCTCGCCTCAAGGCGAAGGCCGAGGTCGCCAAGGCGGAAGCCGAACTGATCGTCCTCAACAACCGGCGCAGCGACATCGAGCAGGCCAATGCCCGCGCGGCGGCGCAGGCCGAACGCGAACTGGCTGATGCCTTGGCGCAGGCGCGCGAGGAACTGGCGCAGATCACCGGCACCGCCACCGATGCCGACCGGCAGGCGGCGATTGCCCGCAGCTACCGCGATTTGCGCGCACGCCTTGCCGCTGAAAGCGATGCCGACGGCGTGTCGCTGGTGGATCGGCTGATCGACGTCAAAGCCGCGCAAGCCAATCTGGCGGCGCTCGAAGCGCAGTGGCAGCAAGTCACCGAACGGCTGCGCAATGCGCAGGAAGCCATCGGCATCCAGCAGCAGGCGGGATTGCTGACCGAAGCGCAGGCACGTCAGCAGATCGTCGCCTTGCAGCAGCAATCGGCCAGTGCGATGGAACGTCTGCTGCCGACCATGCAGCAGGCCGCGCAGGCCATCGGCCCGGACGCGGTGATCCGCGTGCAGGCGTGGCGCAACGAGCTGGAGCGCACCCGGCTCACGGTCGATGAAATGGCTCCGCTGTGGAACCGCATCGGCGAGAGTTTCGGCAGCGCCTTGAACGGAATGATCACCGGCGCGCAGACCTGGCGCAGTGCCTTGGCGAGCATCTTCCAGCAGGTGGCCGACGCCTTCCTGCAGCAGATTGTGATCCAGCCGTTTCAGCAGTGGATGGCGATGCAGGTGCGGATGCTGGCGATGAAGCTCGGCTTCATCCAGCAGGAACAAACCGCCGACGTGGCCGCCAGCGCCGCCAAGGTCGCCCAGAAAACCACCGAGACCACCGCCGTGGTGTCGATGGACGCCGCCAAGGCAGGAGCCGGGGCTGCCGCCTCGCAGGCATCCATTCCCTATGTGGGCCCTGGGCTGGCCATTGCCGCAATGGTGGCGATGGTCGCAGCGGTGATGGCGCTGTTGGGCGGCATCAAGAAATTCGCGGGCGGCGGTCTGGTGTCCGGCTCCGGCAGCGCCACCTCGGATTCGATTCCGGCGCGGCTGTCGGCAGGCGAGTACGTGGTGCGCGCCGCTGCCGTGCGGCAAGTGGGCGTGGCCTTTCTGGATTCGATCAATGGCCTGTCCAGTTGGGCACAGGGTCCGCGTTTCCGTGGCGGTGAACTGGCGTTTGCCGCAGGCGGGCTGGTGCCCGAGGTGAAAGTCCCGCCCGCGCAGCCGCAGGTCAATCAGGCGGTGCGCATCGTCAACGCCATCGATCCGGGCGTAACCCACGACCACCTGCAAACGCCTGCCGGAGAGCGGGTCATCGTCAACATCATCGGGCGCAACGCGCGGGCCATCCGCTCGGCGCTGAACGGCTGAATCAAGGAGCACTTCACAATGGCACTGCTGTTCATCGACGGCTTCGACCACTACGACCCGCAGGCGCTGGACGACTTCGGCGAGCCGTGGCTTGCGCGCGGCAAGGCTGCCTATCTGTCGCCGCAGGCCACCCGCGTGCAGGGACGGCGTCCGTCGTCCTTTGCGCTGCGCCTGCCGGAGGGCTCAGGCGGCGGCTACGTCAAGAATCTGGACAGCACCAAGACCAGCCTGATCATCGGCGCGTCGATCCGCGTTGTGCCCTACGAGAACACCTACACCGAACCCTTGCTGCTGGGCGTGCGCGATGCCAACGCGCAGGTCGCGCATCTGGTGAAGGTCGGCGAAGACGGGCGACTCAAGCTCTACCGCTGGCAGTACGGCTACGAGCAGTTGATCACCACCTCGGTGACCACGGCCCCGGCGCGCGGCTGGCACTACATCGAGTTGCAGGTCACGCAAGGCACCAGCAACGGCGTGTTGTCGGTGCGCATCAACGGGGTGCTGGCGATCCAGATGACCGCGCAGAACACCATCCAAGGTGGCGGCCAGTTGCTCACCGCCTTCCTCGGCGCAATTCCCGGCCAGTCTTGCCCGTTGACCCTCGATGTCGATGACTTCTACATCGCGGACACCACCGGCACCATCAACAACACCTTCCTCGGGGATGTGCGCGTCGATGCCTTGCAGGCGCAAGCCGATGGCAGCCTGAGCCAGTGGACGGTGACGCCCTCCGGCACTGCCGCGTGGGAAGCCGTCAGCGACGAGGATGAAACCACCCACATCAGTGCGCCCAGCGCCGGACTGCGCCAGAGCTTCGATGTCGCGCCGCTGCCGGTGATGGCCACACCGGCGGTGTTCGGCGTGCAACTGACGATGCTGGCGCGCAAGACCGATGCGGGCTTGGGCAAGTTGAAAGGCCTCGTGGTCAGCGGTGCACAAACTGCCGTCAGCCCCGAGGTGATCCTGCAGGAACAACAGGCGTGGCAGTGCGCGCTGTTCGAGCGCAACCCGAACGGTAACGTGCAGTGGACGGAAGCGGCCTTCAACGCCGCTGAGTTCGGGATGGAGTCGGCATGACCGACCGGCGCATCACCCTGCAGGTTACGGAGACGTCCAGCCAGCCTGTGCCGGGGAATGCACTGACGGAACTGCGCGCCGAAGTGCTGTCGCGCGCCGCCGCAGGCAGCTTGGCCGCTGAACTGGCCGCCGAAACCGCCAGCGCGCCGTGGCCACCGGATCGTGCCGCGACGTGGCTGGCCGAAGTGCTGGCCAAGCCCTGGCCGCCGCTGGTCGGGCCGGTGTTCGTGGTCGAGGTGCTGCGCCGGGATACCGCCGCTGCCGCCATCGTCGCCACGGGCATGGAAGCCTTTGGCGATGCACCGTGGCCGCAGGCGCAGCGCGGCGTATTTGCCTTCCGCCATGACTGGGCCGAACCGTTGGTAGAACGGCTGGCGTGGCAGACCAGCGTGACGCGGCTGGCCAGTGGCAACGAATCGCGCCAAGCCCGCCGCAAGGTGCCGCGCCGCACGCTGAGCTATCAGGTCGGCAACGCGCGTCCGGGCGATGCGCTGGTGGCCGACTGGCTAGCCGACCATCTGGGCCAACGCGCGTGGTGGCCGCTGCCGCAGTACGCCGTGCCGCTGACCGCGCCCGCCGAAGCCGGTGCGCTGGCCCTTGAGGTGCAGGATGCCGATTGGCGGCATTTCGTGCCCGCGAGTGCTGATTTGCTGCTCGACTGGAACGGTGTGCAGGGCTGGCAAGGCGACGACCTCTGGGCGCTGCTCATCGCGCCGGATGGTTGGCAACAGGTGCAGTTGAGTCAGGTCGATCCGGATACTTTGTGGCTCACCGAACCCTTGGCACGCCGTGCGCCGCTGGGCAGCGTGGTGCTGCCGCTGGTGTGGGGTCGCGCGCTCGATCCTGCCGATCTCACCCAATGGGTGCCGGGCATGGTCGGCGGCAACGTGGTGGCCCAACTCGAACCGGCACCGCCGCCCGATGCCGGTCTGCTCGACGACCCGTGGCTGGACGATCTGCCGGTCTGGCCCGATGGCAACTGGCGCGACGATCCGACCGCAGTGGCCTCCGCCACCATCACCCGGCAGGATTTCTCACCCGCCGATGCGTGGGTGCGCCGCGACGACCCGTGGGCGACCACGACCTTCCAGCGGCGCTATCTGGCCAGCACCGTGGAGGAGATCGAGATCTGGCGCGCCCGCCTGTGGGAAACGCAGGGGCAGCTCAACGCCTTCTGGCTGCCCGATGGCTTGGCTCCGATCCTCTGGGTGACGGCGGATGCCGATCCGGACGACGGCTTCATTCGCGTGGATGGCAAAGACGCCTCTGCGCAATTTCCCGCCTTCTGGCATCGTCCCGCTGCCTGCCTGATCGTGCATCCGGACGGCTATCGACAGCACGCGCTGACCGCCACCTGCCATCTGGACGGCGACACTGTGCTGGTGCTGCGCTCCGGCCTCGACGACTGGGTGCCAGAGGGCAGCCGGGTCATTCGCCTTGCCCGTTGCCGCCTCGACCACGACGCCATCGACCTGTACTGGCATAGCTCGACGCTGGTGGAAATCACCCTGACTGCGCGCCAGTTGCCAGAACCACGCGGCAACGACCGCATCACCTACGAGCCATCCTGACCATGAGCCAGAACCCTTTGCAGGAGGTGGAGCTGTACGCCTTCGCCAGCAACACCGCCCAATTCTTCCTGACCCCGCACGAGTTCGATGTCGATCTCGACGGCAATCGTTATCAGAGCCTCGCCATCGAACGCAACGAACTGGCGTTGGGTGCCGAGGCGGCCAAGTCGGCGCTGGAACTGAAGCTGCCACCGAACAGCGAACTGGTGCGGCATCTGCTGGCCACCACGCTGACCGGCGAAACCACCTCCGTCACCTTGCGCATCGGTCAGCGCGATAGCTGGGGCGACTACTGGTGGCTGTCCGGCACGCGCTGGATGGGCCGCGTGCTGGGTGTGGAGATTGCCGACGATCAGGCGCACATCCGCTGTGAATCGGCGCAGGTCAGTTTGAAACGGATCGGCTTGCGCAGGCTCTACAGCCGCAAGTGTTCGCACGTTTTGTACTCCAGCGCCTGCGGCGCATCGCCGATCACAGGCAGCGCCTTTGTCCTGGAGGTCTATGGCCGCAGTGTCGAACTCGACGGTGGCGTGCCGGGCGGTGTCAGCGGCGGTCTGGCCGGTGGCTGGCTGCAAACGCCCGATGGCGCGCGGCACATGATCATCAATGACACCGGCAGCGGTGTGGAGTTGCTCTATCCGGTGGCCATCGAACCGGGCACCGAAGTGCTGCTGACGGTCGGCTGCGATCACAGCACGGCCACCTGCGCCGGACGCTTCGGCAACCTCGACAACTACGGCGGCTTTCCCGCCATCCCGAGCAAGAACCCGTTTTCGACGGGCGTGTTCTGAATTCCTGCGTTCTGAATCCCTGGAGGAATCGCCATGTGGTACCTCGTCGTCATCGTGGTGGCGGCGCTGGTTTCGGTCGCGC
>WBZO01005467.1_pt1 | contig 12941 bp, 11 predicted proteins | sample 5204261 | NCBI WGS metagenome assembly WBZO01 (sample SAMN12412400, study PRJNA552823) | activated sludge metagenome | isolation source: activated sludge from anammox sidestream of wastewater treatment plant... | place: USA: North Carolina | collected 2017-09
CGCGCCTGCTCGCGCTGCCGGTTCATCGCCGCCTCGAAGCCGGCTTCGTCGACCGCAACGCCGCGCTCGCGACAGACGTCGGCGGTGAGGTCGAGCGGAAACCCGAAAGTGTCGTAGAGCCGGAACGCGGTCTCGCCGTCGAGTTGCGCGCCGCCCGCGGCCAGCGCCTGCTCGAGGATCGCCATTCCGTGTTCGAGGGTTTCGCCGAAGCGCTCCTCCTCCTGCGCGAGCACCTGCCCGACGCGCTCGCGCGCCGCGACGAGCTCCGGGTAGGCCTCGCCCATCGAGCGCGCCAGGTCGTCGACCAGCCCGTGGAAGAACGGCTCCCTGCGACCCAGCTTGTAGCCGTGGCGCAGCGCGCGCCGGATGATCCGGCGCAGCACGTAGCCGCGGCCCTCGTTGCCCGGGATCACGCCGTCGACGATCAGGAACGCGCAGGCGCGGATGTGGTCGGCGATCACGCGCAGCGACGGCGTCGCGAGGTCGGCCACGCCGGTCTCGCGCGCGGCCGCGCGGATCAGGTCCTGGAACAGGTCGATCTCGTAGTTGCTGTGCACGTGCTGCAGCACCGCCGCGATGCGCTCGAGCCCCATGCCGGTGTCGACGCACGGATGCGGCAGCGGCGTGAGCGTGCCGGCCGCGTCGCGGTCGTACTGCATGAACACCAGGTTCCAGATCTCGATGTACCGGTCGCCTTCGGCGTCGGGAGATCCGGGCGGCCCGCCCGCGACCTCCGGGCCGTGGTCGTAGAAGATCTCGCTGCACGGACCGCAGGGGCCGGTGTCGGCCATCTGCCAGAAGTTGTCCGACGCGTAGCGCGCGCCCTTGTTGTCGCCGATGCGCACGATGCGCTCGCGAGGAACGCCGATCTCGTTGGCCCAGATGTCGTAGGCCGCGTCGTCTTCCTGGTAGACGGTGACCCACAGCAGCTCGGGCGGCAGCCGGTAGACCTGCGTCAGCAGCTCCCACGCGAAACCGATCGCCTCGCGCTTGAAGTAGTCGCCGAACGAGAAGTTCCCGAGCATCTCGAAGAACGTGTGGTGGCGCGCGGTGTACCCCACGTTCTCGAGGTCGTTGTGCTTGCCGCCCGCGCGCAGGCAGCGCTGCGAACTCGTCGCACGCTTGTACGGCCGATGCTCGCGGCCGGTGAAGACGTCCTTGAACTGCACCATGCCGCTGTTGGTGAACAGCAGGGTCGGATCGTTGGCCGGAACCAGCGGGCTCGAGGCGACGATCGTGTGCCCCTTCGATTCGAAGAAGCGCAGGAATTTCTCTCTGATCTCGGCCGACTTCATGGCGTGCCCGGTCATTCTTTCGGTTGCGCGGCGCCCAGTGGGGTTGCTCAGCGGTGCTGTACTGGCGCAGCGAGTTGATTTTTCAGCGGAATTTGCGATTCTACCGAAATGCGGGCAGGAAAATGGCGCGCACGGGGCAGGCCGTTCCCCGAAGCGGCGGCCCGCACGATCGCGTAAGGTTGCACCCATGAAGACCGCCCTGAACGGAATCCGCGTCCTCGATCTCACCCGGGTGCTCGCCGGACCCTGGTGCTCGCAGAACCTCGCCGACCTCGGCGCCGACGTGATCAAGGTGGAACGGCCCGGTGCGGGCGACGACACGCGGGCCTGGGGTCCGCCGTTCCTGAAAGACCGCGAAGGTCGCGACACGGCCGACGCCGCCTATTACCTGGCCGCCAACCGCAACAAGCGCTCGGTCGAGATCGACCTGTCCTCGGCGGCGGGCCAACGGGCGGTGCGCGAACTGGCCCGGGCGAGCGACGTGGTGCTCGAGAACTACAAGGTCGGCCAGTTGCGCAAGTACGGCCTCGACTACCCGAGCCTGGCCGCGCTCAATCCGCGCCTGGTCTACTGCTCCGTCACCGGCTTCGGCCAGACCGGACCGTGGGCGCATCGCGCCGGCTACGACTTCATCATCCAGGGGCTCGGCGGCCTGATGTCGATCACCGGCGAAGCCGACGAGCGCCCCGGCGGCGGCCCGCAGAAGGTGGGCGTGGCCGTCTCCGACCTGATGACCGGCATGTACGCGACGCAGGCGGTGCTCGCCGCGCTGCTGCATCGCGAGCGCAGCGGCGAGGGCCAGTACATCGACGTCGCGCTGCTCGACGTGCAGGTGGCGATGCTGGCCAACATGAACACCAATTTCCTGGTGAGCGGCCAGCCGCCGAAGCGCTGGGGCAACGCGCATCCGAACATCGTTCCGTACCAGGCGTTTCGCGCCGCCGACCAGTGGATCGTGGTGGCGGTGGGCAACGACGAGCAGTACCGGCGCTTCTGCGAGCTCGCCGGCCGCTCCGAACTGCACCGCGACGAGCGCTTCGCGCGCAACAGCGATCGGGTGCGCAACCGCGAGACACTGGTGCCGCTGATCGCGGAGCTGATCGCGCAGCACCCCGCCGCCTGGTGGCTCGAGGCGCTCGAGCGCGCCGGCGTGCCCTGCGGCCCGATCAACGACCTGCGCCAGGTGTTCGACAACGAGCAGGTGCGCGCGCGCGGGTTGCGCATCGAAATCGAGCGCGAGGATGCGGGCGCAGTGCCGCTGGTCGGCAGCCCGCTGAAGATGAGCGCCACGCCGCCGAGTTACCGGCTGCCGCCGCCGCGGCTCGGCGAGCACACCGAGCAGGTGCTGCGCGAGCTGCTCGGCTACGACGACGACGCGATCGCGGCGGTGCGCGGCACGCGCGGCCGCTGAGCGGGGCTGGGCGCCTTGCTCGCGCATGCACCGCCTGCCGGTATCATCGACCCCCGAACGAATCGAAGGAGAACGCCGATGATCGATCGCCCCGCGTCGAGCGGCCCGCGCCGCCGTTTCTTCGCCGTTGCCGGCCTGCTCGCGGCCGCGCTGTGCGCCGGCACCGCGCCGGCGGCCGCGCAGGAGTGGCCGAACCGCCCGATCCGCTTCGTGGTTCCCTATCCGCCCGGCGGGCCGCTCGACCAGGTCGCGCGTGCGCTCGCCGAGAAACTGCGCGAGCCGCTCGGGCAGCCGATGGTCGTCGAGAACCGGCCCGGGGCAGGCGGCAACATCGGCGCCGACCTGGTCGCCAAGGCTGCGCCAGACGGTTACGCAATCGTGATGGGAGCGGTGGCCACGCACGCGATCAATCCGTACCTGTACGCGAAGATGCCGTACGACGCCAATCGCGACTTCACGCCGATCACGCGGGTCGCAACCGTTCCGAACGTGCTCGTGATGAATCCCCAGACTGCCGAGCGACTCGGCGTGCGCAGCCTCGCCGACCTGATTGCCTACGCGCGCAGGAATCCGGGCAAGCTGAACTACGCGTCGGGCGGCAACGGCAGCGCCGGTCACCTGGCGGGCGAGCTGCTCGAAGCGCAGGCCGGCGTCAGCATGGTGCACATTCCTTACGGCGGAGCGGCGCCCGCACAACTCGGCCTGCTTGCGGGGCAGACCGATCTGATGTTCGACAACCTGGCTTCGGCGACGCCGCAGATCCGCGCCGGCAAGCTGAAGGCGTTCGCGGTCACCACCGCGCAGCGCAGCAGCTTCTTCCCGGAACTGCCGACGGTGGCCGAGAGCGGGCTGAAGGGCTTCGACATCAGCACCTGGTTCGGCGTGTTCGCGCCCGCCGGCACGCCGAAGCCGATCGTCGACCGCCTGAACGCGGAATTCACGCGCGCGCTGTCGGCCCAGGACATCCGCGAGCGGCTGGCGCGCATGGGCGCAGAAGCCTCGCCGATGAGCCCCGAAGACTTCGCCTCGTTCGTGCGTGCCGAGCAGGCGAAATACGAGCGCGTGGTCAAGGCCTCGGGGGCCCGTGTCGACTAGTCTTTGTGTCAATTGAATCAAGGGATACGCGCATGTAGAGGGACTACATGAGCGGCATGACGCTGCACCATTTCGTGGCGACGTCGCGATGGTCCAATGAAACGCTGCTGCCGACGGTACGCGAGCGAGTCGCTACGTGGTTCTGGGCCGAGGGAGACTTGTATCGGATCGTCGACGACAGAGGGCCCCCAAGAACAGGAGGCACTTGGTGGGTATGGCGCGCCTGTACTGCAGACAGTTGGGCGAGCAGGACGTCTGCGAGATGGCGGTGAGCCTGTCGCACGTCAGTACACGGGGCACACCGATCGGCTGGCGACTGTACCTGCCGACGGATTGAGCCGAAGACCCGGCCCGACGCGCGTGGGACAGGTGCGCCAGACGAGGTTGAGTTCGCGACGAAGCCGCAGATCAGTGTGCCGGCGCGATGGCACCAACGACGTGCCCCGATCGCGGTTCGCCACGGTCCGGGTGCGAACCGCATGCCCAGACTACTCGCGCAGCCAGACGCATGAGCCAGAGTGGTTGCCGATCGAATTGCCCGAGGGCGGAAACGAACCGCTGAAGCACTTCCTGAGCACCACACCCGAGTGCGCGCGCATGAAGCAATGGTGTTCGTAACCAAGATAGGTCTGCGCATCGAGCGTGACTACCAGGCACTGAAACAGGATTTCGGAGTGGGGTATTACGAGGGGCGTGGCTCGATCGGATTTCATCATCACGCCATGCTGAGCATCGTGGCCTATGGGTTTCTGGTGGCCAAGTGACTGCGCGCCGACCGTCGCGCCAGAAAACGACTTCGAACGCCGAGCACCAGCCAAATCCATGAGCTACGTCGCCCGTGGCAGCCAACGCGGCGCAGTCGCATGATCGGATTCGATCGCGACGCCACACATTCGCCTGACCTGTCATCGCATGTGGCGGCTCGGTGTGTGTCCATGTTGCGTGTACGCCGTCAAGCCGCTTGTGTGACACAGTAAGACTGACGATTTGTCTAGGGCGACCGAGTTCGCCGTGGTATTTTCAGGAGCGGACTCGAACGCTACGATCCGTGGATCGCAAGGACCAAGCGGCGCAGGATCCGCGCGACTTCGCGCGACGCGCGGCTGAGCGGGTGATGGGTCGTGGTCTTCATCATCACGCTGCGTGGCAGCTTGGGATCGATGATCCGGCGTGCCGCAAACGACGCGTCGAATCGTTGCAACCGCACCGAGTTCTCGCTCCAGAGCGCGTAGCAGCGCTCGCGCGAGATGATCGCGTGCTGTGCTTCGACCGAGTCAGCCTCGAGTACGACATTCAGGCGGAACCCGCGACGGCGTGCTTCCTCGTCGACGCAGAGTCGCAATCCGTTCGGCGAGGCCGGCAGCACTAGCGGTATCGATGCCAGCGCTTTGAAGGGCAGTTCGTCGCCCTTCTCCCCAAGATCGGGATTACCCACCACCATTACGTCCGATGTGGCGAGCACCTCCTGCATATCGAGACTCGGCCTGCGATAGCGGGTGACCAGCGCGATGTCGACCCAACCGGTCGACAGCCAGTCCTCATGCTGCACGCTGAAGCTTTCCAGTAGTCGCAGCACGATGCCCGGAAACCGCCGACGCACCTCTTCGAAGAGGTCAGCGGCCAGCATCTGCATGTACATGGTCAGGAGCGCCACCGTGACCGTGCCGGTCGGCGTGTGCATCTGGTCGCGGATGGCGACCGAAAACTGGTCGGCATGGGCCAGCAATGCCCGGGCCCTCAGCAGGGTCTGCTCGCCCACCTCCGTGAGCTTCACACCGCGACCCGTGCGGTGAAACAGCGCTGCCTGCAGGCTCTCCTCGAGCGCGCGCATTGCTCGGCTCACGGATGGCTGCGTGGTACCGACGACGGTCGCCGCATGCGACAGGTTCCCGAGTTCGGCGACTTTCACGAAGAGCCGAAGGGCCTCAAGATCGGGTGGGTAGTCTGTCATACGTCTAACGTATACCAGCTAGTCGGACCGCCCGCTAGTTCCGCCGATGCGACTACCGTATGGTCTAGGCCGACGATCAGAAGAACGCTTCGCATGCATCGATTCCACCATCTCTTGGACAGGAGACTCGCCATGATCCGAGCAATTGCAGCCTTTCTCGCCGCGGCGCTTTCCTTGCTGATCCCACTCTCGGCGAACGCGCAGGCGTGGCCGACGAAGCCCGTACGCATCATCGTCGCCTACCCGCCGGGTGGCGCCACCGACCTGCAGGCAAGGCTGGTGGCGGCGAAGCTGAACGAACGCTGGGGTGTCCCAGTGATCGTCGAGAACAAGCCGGGCGCCAACACGGTCATCGCGACCGACATGGTCGCCAAGGCAGCGCCGGATGGACAGACCGTCCTTCTCACGGCGATGCCATACGCGCTGAATCCGATGCTGATGGCCAAGCTTCCTTACGACACTGCCAAGGATCTTGTGCCGGTAACGCTGATGGCGACGATTCCCAATGTCCTGGTGGTGTATCCCGGCCTGCCGGTCAACTCGGTTGACGATCTGATCAAGCTGGCTCGCACCGAGCCAGGTTCGCTCTCGTTCGCCTCGACCGGCCAAGCTACCTCCACACACCTGTCGGGCGAACTGTTCGGAAAGATGGCCGGCTTGAAGCTCAACCACATTCCCTACAAGGGAAGCGCGCCGGCGCACCTCGATCTGATTTCTGGGCGAGTGTCGATGATGTTCGACAACGGCGCACTGCAGCACGTCCGGTCCGGGAAGCTGAAGGCCCTCGCGGTCACCTCCGCAAAACGGGTACCGTGGCTGCCCGATACCCCGACCATGATGGAGCAGGGGCTCGCGGGTTATGAAGCGGCAGCTTGGTACGGCGTCTTCGCTCCGGGCGGAACGCCGGCCACGATCGTCCGGAGACTCGCTGATGAGATCACTTGGGCGCTGCGCTCGCCTGACACTATGGAGAAGCTTACCGCAGCCGGTGCGATCGCAGGCGGAGGCACTCCGGAGGAGTTCCGCGAGTTCCTCGCAGTCGAGACGAACAAGTGGGGACAACTCGTCAGGGACCTCGGAATGAAGCCGGAGTGAGAGCGCCCCCTCCATAAGGACTGACCATGCACTACATCGGTAAGAAGATCTCCGACGTCCAGAGCCTGCTGGTGGATTACGCGAAGAGCGGCCGGTCGGAGTCCTACGTTGGACGGACCTCGGAGCCGTATCTATTCGCCATCGACCAGAAGTCGATCGAGCAGGTAGCCTACGCATGTGGAGCAGCGCACGACTGGCGTCTACCGTCCGGTGCCAGCCGGGGACCGATCGAGGCGCCGCACGCATATCTGTTCTATCTGCTCAACAACACACGTACCTACCGGGTCTACGAGCAGACCATCATCACCGGGCTCCCGTCCGGTCGCGCGCAGCTCCACGCTGGCGACGACTTTTACTATCACCGCCCAATCCTTAGCGGAGACGTTCTCGCCGTCACCGCGACGATCTTGCCGAGCTACCGGAAGACCGGACGTCATGGTGAGCTGGAGTTCTTCAGCGACGAGTGGCGCATGTATAACCAGCGTAACGAGTTGGCGGCACAGTTGATCCGCAAAGCGATCGCCCTCGATTTCGGCGAATCAGGGATGCTCACGTCCCCAGTCGAGACTCGGGTCGTCCTTCCACCCGATCCGGCAGAATCGACATGGTTGCGCGCGACAGACATCGAATCCGCCTTCAAGATCGGCCAGACCACCCACGTGAAGCGTCATCCGACGTTCACCTGGATGTCGATGATGGGGTGGCTGGCGGCAGTAGACGAGTATTCCCCGACGCACTACGACCCTGAGTTCGCCAAATCGCACCGCTACGGTGGCGGCCGGAACATCGTCGCGGGTCCGCAACTGGCTTCGGTCATGGTGGCCGCGCTCGAGGAATCGCTCGGGCCCGACTGGTGGATCAGCGACTATGAGAACGTGCAGCGGCGAGCCGTGTATCCAAACGAGACCTTGATCAGCTTCAGCAAGGTGCTTTGGATCCGCGATGGCGTCGTGCGAATCCAGCTCTGGCTGGTCGACGAGGAAGGCGTCGTCAAAGGAACCGGCGAGGCGTCGGTGAAGGCAGTCACGGACGAGAGGAAAGTGCCGGCATGGACACCCGGGAACTGAAGCTTCCAGCCGAGGGGGAGAGTCTCGACATCGTGAGGACGGTCGACGATTCCCTGCTCACCCCGCGCTACGGAAAGCCCGACATCGTGGTGCTCGCGTCGCCAGCCGTGGTGTCCCTGATGGAGATCGCCAGCCTGCAGTTGGTCGAGCGCGATCTTCCTGATGACCTGACATCGGTGGGGATCCGCATGACGTTCGAGCATCTGCGGCCATCCTACGCCGGTGCCGAGATCGTGACGCGGGCTACGGTGCAGGAGGTATCGGACCGACGGATCAAGCTGCAGGTCGAGTCGTTCGAGGGACAGACGCTCGTGGCGCGAGCCACGCACATACGTGCCGTCGCCCCGCGGGCAAAATTCCGTCCGCCCTCGGGTAGGCCCGAGCAGGGGGCGGAATAGCCAACTGGTGATCCAGTGAAATCCGAAAGCGTCGTAGGGGTCTCGTATGGATGTTAGATCGCTCTTGCGCCGGGGCGCGAGCTACTACGCACGTCTACCGGCGGTCGTGGTCGGCGGCAGGGAGTACACGTTCGAGGAATGCTGGCGCAGAGGATTGCGTTGCCACAACGGACTCCGGTCGATCGGCTTGTTACCGGGCGACCGTATCGGCGTGCTGGATGACAATACGATTCTGGCTGTCGATCTCTATCTCGCATGCGCCATCGGGAACTTCGTGCGAGTGCCGCTGTACTGGAGGAACAGCGTCGATCGACATCTCCAGATGATCGGTAAGTCCGGATGCAGAATCGTACTGACATCGGAAGACGCACCTCCGGAGTTGGACCGGGCGAGAAGCGAAAATCCGTTCCTGAAGGAGATCGTCGTCGCCGATCATGAGTACGAGAAATGGCTCGCGCGCCAATCCGAGGAAGACGGCAACGCACCGATCCGCGAGAACGATCTGTACGTAATCAAGTTTACTGGCGGGACGACCGGCGAACCCAAGGGAATACCCAATACGCATCGCCAGTGGATCTCGATCGGGCGAGATACCATGTCGTTCAAGCCACGTATTCGCATCGGCGAAACGATGCTGCACATGGCGCCGCTAAGCCACGCGTCGGCCTATTACTTCCTGCCGGCATGGGTCCAAGGTGCAAGGCAGATCCTCGGCTCTGGTCTCGAACCCACCGAGATCGTGATGCTAATGAGTCAGGAGAAGGTGGCTCACTCATTCATGCCGCCCACGCTGCTGAATATGGTGGCCAACACTGACGACGCATCCAACCACGACTGGAGTGCCCTGAGGAGTCTGGCCATCGGATCGGCGCCGGTCGGCATCGCTACCCTGCTCAAGGCCGAGGAGGTCTTCGGCCGAAGAGTCCTCCATCAGACGTATGGAACCAACGAGGCCGTGCCCTTGGCAGGAATGGGACCCGACGCATGGTTCACAGTCATGAGCGGATCTGAGCCGATGAAGGCGGTTGGAAAGCCGCTGGCGTGCGCCGATGTGGAGATCTGGGACGAGGAAGGAAACGTCTTGCCGGTCGGAGAAGTCGGCGAGGTCGTCGGCAAATGCGACGGCCAGATGGACGGCTATTGGATGGATCCGGTGGAAACGGCCAGGAAGGTCGTAAACGGATGGATCAAGACCGGAGACCTGGGCAGGATCGATAAGAACGGATATCTCTATCTCACGGACCGGGTGGGGGAGATGATCATCTCCGGTGGCCACAACATCTATCCGGGAGAACTGGAGAAAATCATATCGGGCCACCCGGACGTCCTGGAAGTCTGCGTTTTCGGTATTCCGGACAGCAAATGGGGAGAGACCCCAGTAGCAGTATGCCAAATCAAGCGGGGCAGCAAGGTCACCGACAGGGACATCATCTCCCTGGTTGCGAAGGAGATCGGCTCTTACATGAAGCCGAGCAAGGTGCAGCTTGTTTTTGACTCGCTTCCGAAGAGTGCGGTCGGCAAGATCTCCAGGAAATCGATGCGGGAAGCCTTCCTGCGACCATGAATTCGCCATCATAAGGAGGAGAGCGTGAAGAAACCGTTGCTGACATTGGCCCTCATTTTCGGGGCGTTGTTCGGCCACTCAGCATTTGGACAGGAGTATCCCTCCAGACCGATCCGCCTCGTTGTTCCATTCGGACCCGGGGCCGGGGTGGACATTCTCGCGCGAGGAGTCGGCAAGTTGCTGACCGAACGGTTGGGCCAACCGGTGGTCGTCGAGAACCGGCCCGGCGCGGGCGGCAACATCGGCGTGGACGCGGTGGCGAAGGCGGCGCCGGACGGCTACACGTTGCTAATGGGAAGTAACGGCCCGCTCGCGGCCAACGTCAGTCTCTACGAGAAGCTCACCTTCGATCCGGCCAAGGATCTGACTCCGATCGTGCTCATGGGGCGATTGCCCATGATCGTGGTTGCGAACAATGGCGCGCCGCCAGGCTCAATGTCCGATCTGGTCCGACTCGCGAAATCCAGCCCGGGAGCGGTCAACTTCGGCGCGTCCAATACCACTGCTCGCGTCTGGATCGATCTGATCGGGCGCATGACTGACACCAGGAGCGAGACGGTGCAGTACAAGAACGTCGGCACCTTGCTCGGCGACCTGATGGGCGGACAGATCCAGTATGCAGTCGAGAACGTTGGCCCCTCGATGCCGCAGATCCGGGCGGGCAAGATCAGGGCACTCGCGGTGACTAGCCACAAGCGGGCCGGGTTCGCTCCGGAAATCCCCTCGTTCGGTGAGTTGGGGCTGACCCGTTACGATCTGGTGGTGTGGTATGCGATGTTTGCCCCAAAGGGCACCCCGGCGGAGATCGTCCAGCGACTCAACCACGAACTGAACAAGATGATGCGGGAGGAACCCGAGATCGCTCGGCTGGCTGCGTCGGTCGGGATGGAAGTCGAGGGCGGTACTCCGGAGCAACTGGGCGAGTTCCAGAAGGCCGAGATCGCCAAGTGGGACGCGTTGGTCAGAACCACTGGTATCAAGCTCTACTAGTTCCGGTGTGTCAAAAAACGGTTCGGGGCCGCACCCGCACAGGGCTTCCCCGCCCCCGAACCACGGAGCGACTCACTCGCGCACCCGAGACAGCAGCGTTCCATCGGACCACCGCGACGTGACCACGAAATGGTGCAGCGTCTAGCGTCTGGTTTTCACCCACAGCGGATCGATGCGCGCGGCCATCGGCTCGAAGCTCTTGCGCGACAGCGGCAGCATCAGGCCCGTGCAGTAGCGATCGACCCCGTACGCCGGTGCGCATGCGCCAGTCCTTTGGCAAGATGATCCATGTATCCGCGTAACTCTTCGATAATCCTCATGCCCCTCGTGTAATTCCTCAACATGCGCTTGCCATGCTTTGATTAAATTGCCACAGTAAAAGGCAGGGTGGGGTTAGCGCAGGGGATCCTGCCACCAAGGTTTGCAACTTAATGGCTTCCTCACACCCGATTCGTTTTTCGAGAGCCTGAAAAGGACTACGGAGACCAAGCCAATGCGGATACGCAATCACCGCGACTTCTGGTCCGGGGTGATGTTCCTGGCACTGGGGCTGTTGTTCGTGATCTTCTCGCAGGCCTACCAGCTGGGCACGCCGGCGCGCATGGGTCCGGGCTTCTTCCCGGCGATGCTCGGAGCGCTGATGGCACTGCTCGGGCTGCTGGTGGCGTGGCGCTCGCTGGCGCGCACCGCCGACAGGACCGAACTGGAGCGGGTAGGCTGGCGCGAGCTCTTTCTGGTGCTGGTGGCGGTCGGGGTGTTCGCCGCCACACTGTCGTACCTCGGGATGGTGGTGGCGGTGACGCTGCTGATCGCGATCTCGGCCACCGGCAGCCACGAGTTCAGCTGGAAGGAGACGGCGATCTCGATCGTGGTGCTGCTGGTGATGTCCGACCTGGTGTTCGTGCGGGGCCTGGAGCTGCAGTTTCCGGTCTGGCCAAAGTTCCTTGCGCACTGACCGGGAGGCATCCGACACATGGAACTGCTGTCGAACCTCTCGCTGGGCTTTGCCACCGCGCTCACGCTCACGAACATCTTCTACTGCTTCGTGGGCGTGCTGCTGGGTACCGTGATCGGCGTGCTGCCGGGCATCGGGCCGCTGGCCACGATCGCGATGCTGCTGCCGATCACCTACAAGCTCACCGACCCCACCACGGCGCTGATCATGCTCGCCGGCATCTATTACGGCGCGCAGTACGGAGGCTCGACCACCGCCATCCTGGTGAACCTGCCCGGCGAGATCTCCTCGGTGGTCACCACGCTCGACGGCTACCAGATGGCGCGCAACGGCCGCCCGGGGCCGGCGCTGTCGATCGCCGCGATCGGTTCGTTCTTCGCGGGAACCGTCTCGACGGTACTGATCGCCGCGTTCGCTCCGCCACTGGCCGAAGTGGCCTTCAAGTTCGGCCCCGCCGAGTACTTCTCGCTGATGGTGCTGGGCCTGATCGCCGCGGTGATCCTCGCGCACGGCTCGATCCTCAAGGCGCTGGCGATGGTGGTGTTCGGGCTGCTGATCGGCATGGTGGGCACCGACGTGAACTCGGGCGTGGCGCGCTTTTCGTTCGACATTCCCGAACTCACCGACGGCCTGGACTTCGCCGCCATCGCGATCGGCATCTTCGGCTTCGGCGAGATCATCTACAACCTGGAATTGCGCGACAAGCGCGAGGTCTTCGCGCGCAAGGTGGGTCGGTTGCTGCCCAGCATGGCCGAGTTGCGCGCCTCGATCGCGCCGATCGTGCGCGGCACGGCGCTCGGTTCGTTCCTGGGCATCCTGCCCGGCGGCGGCGCGGTGCTCGCCTCGTTCACCTCCTACGCGCTGGAGAAGAAGGTCTCGAAGACACCCGAGCGCTTCGGCAAGGGCGCGATCGAGGGCGTGGCCGGTCCCGAGTCGGCCAACAACGCGGGCGCGCAGACCTCGTTCATTCCGATGCTCACGCTGGGCATTCCCACCAACGCGGTGATGGCGCTGATGATCGCCGGGATGATGATTCACAACATCCAGCCCGGCCCGCAGGTGATGACCAGCAACCCGAGCCTGTTCTGGGGGCTGATCGCCTCGATGTGGATCGGCAACC
>WBZO01005468.1_pt1 | contig 12939 bp, 9 predicted proteins | sample 5204261 | NCBI WGS metagenome assembly WBZO01 (sample SAMN12412400, study PRJNA552823) | activated sludge metagenome | isolation source: activated sludge from anammox sidestream of wastewater treatment plant... | place: USA: North Carolina | collected 2017-09
GCTCGACCGCCAGGAACGGGACGTCCTCGACGACAATCCCGCATTTCTCGACCGGGGTGACGAGGTAGTACTTGTCGCCCTCGCGCTTGAGGACCGACGCGAACAGCTTCACTAGTGCGTGACGGCCGATCGGCGTCTTGAGATAGAACCAGGTGCCGTCGGCAGCGATCCGCATATCCAGATCGCCGCAAAAAGGCGGGTTCCAGAGGTGAACGGGCGGCGGCCCCCTACCGGACGCGGCGCGCGCCGCGCCCGCGATGGCATCGAAACCGGCCGCTGTCTGCCCTTCCTTCGCCATGGTTTGCCCTGAACTTGCCTCTGTGACCGGCTGTTTTCTCCGCGATCGTGATTGCAGGCAAGCTTATCCACCGGCGGCCGAAAAAGTTCCGCTGCGGTTGAAAAGCCTAATCGTTCAAGCGCTCGCGTCCTGTTCAGCCTGGCCGGGACTGACTATCTCTGGGCCGTCGCGGCAGCCCTGCATGTGGGCGGGGGTCGCGACCGGTGAAAAATGGCATAATCTATGGGCAATTGAGAAGAATCGCGGGATTGATGTCCCGTGCTGCGGCTCTTGGCCCGAATGCTGCATTTTTTGCTCAAACCGAATGGCCTGATAGGCAGTTGAGCAACAGCAAGCCGCGCTAACAAGGAGCAAATGTCATGGCGGTTGCCGGCGAAAGCCTCGAGAAATTGGAAGACATGATTGTGCGCCAAGCCGAGGCGACGGGCACGCAGGTGGCCGCTGCCAGGACCGCCATTGGCAACGTGATCTTCGGTCAGGAGCAGGTGGTCGAGCATGCGCTCATCACAGTGCTCTGTGGCGGTCACGCACTGCTGGTTGGCCTTCCCGGCCTTGCCAAGACCAAGCTGGTCGAGGCGATGGGTGTTGTGCTCGGGCTCGATGCCAAGCGCATCCAGTTCACGCCCGACCTGATGCCGTCCGATATCGTCGGCAGCGAAGTGCTGGAGGAAGGCGTCGGCGGCAAGCGCAATTTTCGCTTCATTCCGGGCCCGATCTTCGCCCAGTTGCTAATGGCCGACGAAATCAACCGCGCGAGCCCGCGTACCCAGTCGGCGCTCCTCCAGGCGATGCAGGAACTGCACGTGACCGTCGCCGGCAACCGCCACGACGTGCCGCGCCCCTTCCACGTGCTCGCTACACAGAACCCGATCGAACAGGAAGGCACTTATCCGCTGCCGGAAGCGCAGCTCGACCGCTTCCTGATGCAGATCGACGTCGACTATCCGGATGTGGCCGCCGAACGGAAGATCGTGTTCGACACCACCGGCACGGAGGAGAGCAAGCCGAAGCCGACCATGACGGCCGAAGAGTTGATTGCCGCGCAGCGCTTGGTGCGCCGTCTGCCGGTCGGCGAGTCGGTCGTGGAAGCGATCCTCAGCCTCGTGCGTTCGGCGCGCCCCGGACCGGAGAGCGGCGAGATCGGCAAGCTCATCTCATGGGGCCCGAGCCCCCGCGCCAGCCAGGCATTGATGCTGGTGTCGCGCGCCCGTGCACTGCTCGACGGCCGGCTCTCGCCCTCGATCGATGACGTGATGGCCATGGCCGAGCCTATCCTGAAGCACCGCATGGCGCTCACCTTCGCGGCACGCGCCGACGGCGAGACCGTCGAAGGCGTCGTCGGCAAGCTCAAGACGCGCATCGGATAAGCGGATGGCGTCAAAGGCACGAGCACCACGGGAAGAGGTCAGAGCGACGCAGCGAGCGAGCGGCGAAGGCCGTTCGCTGGCGGAAACGATGCCGCGTCTCATCCTGGAATCGCGCCGCATCGCCGCGACCGTCATCCACGGCCTGCACGGCCGCAAGCGCGCGGGGCCCGGCGAGAATTTCTGGCAGTACCGCCGTTTCATGTCCGGCGAGCCGGCGCGCCGCGTCGATTGGCGCCGTTCCGCCCGCGACGATCACCTCTATGTGCGCGAGCAGGAGTGGGAAGCCGCGCACACCGTGTGGATCTGGCCCGACCGCTCGCCGTCGATGCACTTCAAATCGCCGCTCGCGCAGGAATCCAAGCTCGACCGCTGTCTGGTCGTTGCGTTCACGCTGGCGGAAGTCCTGGTTCAGGCCGGCGAGCGTGTCGGAATGCCCGGCCTGATGCGGCCGACCGGCAGCCGGAACGTGCTCGACAAGATGGCGAATGCCATCATTCACGACGTCGCTCCGCGGGCGAGCCTGCCGCTCGCCTTCGCTCCCTCGTCGCTCGCCGAGATCGTGCTGATTTCGGACTTCTGGAGCCCGATCGCCGAGATTCGCCAAACGCTCGCCCAGCTTTCCGCCACCGGCGCGCACGGCCATACCGTGCAGATCGTCGATCCGGCGGAGGAAGTCTTCCCGTATTCCGGGCGCGTGGAGTTCATTGAGCCGGAAGGCGGAGCCTCGATCACGGCCGGGCGCGCCGAGGCCTGGAAGGCAGACTATGAGGCGCGCCTCGCGCGCCATCGCGCCGAGATCCGCGCCGAGACCGACAAGCTCGGCTGGAGCTTCGCCATCCACCGCACCGACCGGGCGGCCACCGAGTTGATGCTCGCGCTGCACGCCCGCATGGGCGCGCCGCCGCCCGGCGCCGCCGCCGGTACCGGACGCGTGAGCACCGCGGCCCTGCGGAGGTCGGCATGATGGGACTGCCGCTCGGCTTTGCGCAGCCGCTGGTGCTGCTTGGCCTGCTGAGCCTGCCGGTGCTGTGGTGGCTGTTGCGGCTCATTCCGCCGCAGCCCAAACGCATCGGCTTTCCGCCGACGCGGCTCCTGTTCGATATCCATCCGAGGGAAGAGCAGCCGCGCCGCACCCCGTGGTGGCTCACGCTGCTGCGTCTCACGCTCGCCGCGCTGGTCATCTTCGCGGCCGCGGGCCCGCTGTGGAACCCGCCGGTCGCCACGTCGAGCGCCAAGGCGCCGCTCGCAATCCTGATTGACGACGGCTTCCCGGCGGCCGGCACCTGGGAGGCGCGCATGCGCACCGCCGAGGACCTGGTCGCACGCGCCGAGGCCGATGGACGTGGCGTTGCGCTCATCCCGCTTTCGGAACCCAATCGCGATATCTCGTTCGAGACGCCGGCCGCCGCGCGCGTGCGGCTGAAGCAGATCAAGCCGAAGCCGAATGCGGTCGAGCGCGCCGATACGCTGCCGGCGCTCGGCCGCTTTTTCACCTCTACACCCGACGTCGAAGTGGTGTGGCTGACTGATGGAGTCGATCTCGGCGGCGGGTCGGAATTCGTGGCCGCTTTGGCCAAGCAGATTGGGGAGCGCCCGCTGACTGTCGTTGAAGGCGGCATTGCAGGCCCACGTGCGTTGACGGCTGCGGAGAACAACGCCGGCGCGCTCACCGTGAAGGTTCTGCGCGCGAATGCCAACACTCCCGAGACCGGCACCGTGCGGGCGCTCGACCTCAAGGGTCTGCCGCTCGGCGATACCTCGTTCGCGTTCAAGCCGGACGAGCGTGAGACCGACGCGGAACTGACCGTGCCGGTCGAGATCAGGAACGATATCGCGCGGCTGGAGATTGCCGCCGAACGCTCGTCGGGCGCCGTGGCGCTGCTCGACAAGCGCTGGCGGCGGCGCGCGGTCGGCGTGGTCACCGGCTCGACCGCCGATACGGCGCAGCCGCTCCTTGCGGCAACATTCTATCTCAGCCGTGCGCTCAATCCGTTCGCCGATATTCGCCTCGCCGAGCGAGGCTCTCCCTCTCAGGCGGTGAATGGCTTCATCGAGCAGCGGCTGCCGATGATGATTCTGGCCGACGTGGGCAACCTCACCGACGCGCGCGAGCAACTGACGCGCTGGATCGAGGACGGCGGCGTGCTGGTGCGTTTTGCCGGGCCGCGGCTCGCGGCCGGAGACGACGATCTCGTGCCGGTGAAGCTCAGACGCGGCGGGCGCGTGCTCGGCGGTTCGCTCTCCTGGGAGCAGCCGCAGCAGCTTGCCGCTTTCGCACGCGAAAGCCCGTTTTTCGGCATGACGGTCCCGAACGACGTAGCCGTCAGCCGGCAAGTGCTGGCGGAGCCCGATTCGACGCTCACCGAGCGCACCTGGGCCACCTTGGCCGACGGTACCCCGCTGGTGACCGCACAAAAGCGCGGCAAAGGCCTGATCGTACTATTCCACGTGACTGCCGATACACGCTGGTCGGACCTGCCGCTTTCGGGCACATTCGTGGAAATGCTCAAGCGAATCGTTTCCCTTGCGGGCTCGTTCGCTACCACTGAGAGCACCGCCGGCAGTAGCCGCACCGCCCACGAGGTGCTGCCGCCGAGTCGAATTTTGGACGGCTTCGGCATTTTTGGTTCCCCGCCGCCCGCCGCCCGGCCCGCTCCGGTCGGTTTTGCTGGGCGGGCGACATTCGACCACCCGCCGGGATTCTACGGCCCGCCGGAAGGACTGCTGGCCGTCAACACGCTTGCACCCGCTGATCGTCTCGCGCCGCTCGACCTGTCGGCGCTCAGCGCACGCCGGGAGGCTTATCGAATGAGCGAGCCACAGGATCTACGCGGCCCGATTCTGCTTGCGGCGCTGGCGATGCTCGCACTCGACGCGCTGATCGTATTCCTGCTGGCAGGGGGATTGCGTCGGTTCGCGCGCCCTGGCCGGCCGGCGGCGGCCGCATTGATACTGGTGATCCTCGGAGCAACCTTCGCCCTGCCGCCACGCGCTTACGCGCAGAGCAGCGAGGAGCAGGCACTGCGCTCGACGCTCGAAACCCGGCTCGCCTATGTGATCACCGGCGATGCCGAGGTCGACCGCATCAGCAAGGCCGGCCTGCAAGGCCTTACCTTATTCCTGGCGCAGCGCACCGCGCTCGAGGCGGGCGAGCCGATCGGGCTCGATCCGGCGCGCGATGAACTATCGTTCTACCCGCTGATCTACTGGCCGATCGTGCCGAGTGCGCCGAAGCCCTCGCGCGAGGCGCTGGAGCTTATCGACGCTTATATGAAAAAGGGCGGTACCGTGCTGTTCGATACCCGCGACGCGGTCGAGGCGCCACTCGGCCCCGGCGGCGAAACGCGCGGTCCCGGAATGTCGGCGCTGCGCGGCATTCTCTCAGCGCTCGACATTCCGGAACTCGAGCCGGTACCGCGCGATCACGTGCTGACCAAGACGTTTTACCTGCTCAAAGATTTTCCCGGCCGTTTCGCGTCGGGCCAGCTTTGGGTCGAGGCCACGTCGGCTGCGAATGACGACGAGCCGTCGAGCCGCCCGGCCCGCGCGGGCGACGGCGTCTCCTCGCTCATCATCACCTCGAACGATCTCGCCGGCGCCTGGGCCATGCGACCAGACGGCCAGCCGATGCTGCCGATGGTTTCGGGCGAGCCGCGGCAGCGCGAATTCGCGTTCCGCGCCGGCGTCAACATTGTGATGTACACGCTGACCGGCAACTACAAGGCCGACCAGGTTCATATCCCGGCGCTGCTCGAGCGGCTGGGACAGTAGGAGCATTCGTTGAACTTCGGTCTCTCATTCGCGCCGCTGGTTCCCGCCCAGATCGTCTGGGCGGCAGTCATCGTCGCGTTCCTGATCGCGCTTCTCCTTGTATTCTCCCGCAGTCGCGGCGCGCTCATGCGCACGCTGGCGCTCGCGCTGTTCGTGCTCGCACTCGCTAATCCGTCGATCACGCGGGAGGATCGCGACCCGCTTACTTCCGTTGCCGTCGTCGTGGTCGACAAGAGCCCGAGCCAGGAATTCGCCGACCGCACCGCGCAGACCGAAGCGGTCCGCGCGCAGGTCGCCGAGCGGCTCGGCCGCATCCCCAATCTGGAAGTGCGTTTCGTCGAGGCCGGGCAGGCCGACGGCGAAACCGACGGCACGCGGCTGTTCACGGCGCTCTCCGCCGCCCTCTCCGACGTTCCGCACGACCGCATCGCCGGCGCCATCCTGATCACCGACGGCCGCGTGCACGATGTACCGGCCGACGCCGCCGCGCTCGGCTTCCCGGCCCCGGTGCACGGCCTGATCACCGGCCACGCCAACGAGCGCGACCGGCGGGTGGTACTGGTGACGGCGCCGCGCTTCGGCATCGTCGGCCAGACGCAGACCATCACCTTCAAGGTCGAAGACCAGGGGCCCTCGCCCGGCACCGCGCAGGTCGCCATTCGCCGCGACGGCGAACCGGTCGACAGCCGCAATGTGCGCGTCGGCCAGAACGTCAGCGTCAATGTGCAGATTTCCCACTCCGGCCCGAACATCGTCGAGATCGAGGCCTCGCCGATTGAGAATGAGCTGACCAACGTCAACAACCGCGCGGTGGTCTCGATCGACGGCGTGCGCGACAAGTTGCGCGTTCTGCTCGTCTCGGGCGAGCCGCATGCCGGCGAGCGCACCTGGCGCAACCTGCTCAAGTCGGACGCCTCGGTCGATCTCGTGCATTTCACCATCCTGCGTCCGCCGGAGAAGCAGGACGGCACCCCGATCAACGAGCTCTCGCTCATCGCCTTTCCGACGCGCGAGCTGTTCCAGCAGAAGATCAACGAATTCCAGTTGATCATCTTCGACCGCTACGCGCGGCAGGGCGTGCTGCCGATCATTTATTTCGACAACATCGCACGCTACGTGCGCGCCGGCGGCGCCGTTCTGGTTGCGGCCGGCCCCGACTACGCGAGCCAGACCAGCATCTGGCGCACTCCGCTTGAAGCGATTCTGCCGGCGGAGCCGAACGGCCGCACCACCGACGGCGCATTTCGCGCAGCCCTTACCGATCTCGGCAAGCGCCACCCGGTGACACGCGGCCTGGAAGGCGCCGACAGCGATCCACCGCACTGGAGCCAATGGTTCCGGCTGGTCGATACCCGCCCGCGCCATGGCACGGTCGTGATGCATGGACCGGACGACAAGCCGTTGCTTGTCCTGTCGCGCGAAGGGGAAGGCCGCGTGGCGCTCCTCCTCTCGGATCACATCTGGTTATGGGCGCGCGGTTACGAAGGCGGCGGGCCACATATCGACCTCCTGCGGCGGCTCTCGCACTGGCTGATGAAACAACCCGACCTCGAAGAGGAGGCGCTCCGCCTCATGGTGCGCGGACGCGACCTCACGGTGCAGCGCCAGACCATGGGTGACAGCGTCGGCGAAGTCACGCTCACGACACCCTCGGGCAAGACACGCACCCTGACGCTGGCACAGGCCGAGCCAGGCGTCTGGCGTTCGACCATCGAGGCGAATGAACTCGGGCTCTGGCGTGCAACCGACGGCACGCTGACCGCCCTTGCCAATGTCGGCCCCGCCAATCCGCGCGAATTCGCCGAAGTGACCTCGACGACGCAGGTACTGGCGCCGATCGCGAGCGCAACCGGCGGCGACGTTGTCCGCATCGAAGACGGCAATAGCGTCAACGTTCCGCGCATCGTCGGCACGCGGTCGAGCGATGCCTATCATGGCGACAACTGGATAGGACTGCGTATCCGCGAGGCGAGCGTGGTGCGCGGCATCGGCGTGCTGCCGCTATTCGCCGGCCTGATCGGCCTGCTTCTGCTGGTCGGGGCGCTCGCCGCCACGTGGGCGCGCGAAGGCCGCTGACGCGGCCTTCGATGGCGCGCGAAAGGCCGCTGACAAATCGCCACGTTGTCCGCTTCGATCAGGGCGCTACTTGACGATTACGTCCTCGGCAGCCGTCATCACCCGGGTCTTCGGACTTTGCGCACAGAATGCGACAAGCCGTTCGGCCTTGGCTTTGATCTTGTCGAAATCCACCACCGCCGGGTCTTCCTCGTCGGTATAATAACCATCGAGCCAGAGCGTGATATTGGCAATCGTTTCCTTCGGCAGATCGATGAATTCCCGGCAGCGAAGCTTGGACAGCTCGATCTGCTGCGCCTGCGCCGCGTCAACGGCGAGCAGCCCGGCCGCCACGAGAATCGCACCGGCAAATTTCACGTGAATTCCTTGTGGTGAATGGATACCCGCAAGCCACGCTAATCGCGCGCGCGAGCGTCGTCAAAATTATTTAACCGTTAGTCCTAACATCGCGCGGCAATCAGGCCATCGGCACGTCAGGACGAATCAGGCCGGCGACGCCTTCGAACGCACCTTCGGTAAGTTCGCACACCAACAATCGCGCCGGATCGACCGGGCCTGGCATGACCGCGCGTCCCTTGGGGATGGGTTTGAACCCGGCCTTGCCATAATAAGGCTCATCGCCCACCAGCACGACGAGGCGATGCCCATTGGACCTGGCGGCCGCGAGCGCGCGCCCGATCAACGCCTGACCGATCCCGCGTTCTCGAAACGGCGGCTCCACCGTCAACGGCCCGAGCAGCAGGGCCTTGGTGCTGCCGATCTCGATTGGCGACAAGCGCACCGATCCAACCAGCAACGTGCCGATGCGGGCCGTGAACGACAAGTCGAGCCGGTGACCGGTGCCTTCCCGCAGGCGATAGGCCGATTTGGCATAGCGCCCCGGCCCGAACGTGCGCTCGTGCAGGCGCTCGATCGCCACAGCGTCATCCGGGGTCTCCGGCAGGATAGTGAGATCGGTCATCAGCCCTCGTGCCCGCGCATTATCACCTCAATGCCGTGCGGTCCATTGCCCCGAACGCGCGATCCATGATGCCATGAGACGCAAGACCGAATACATTGGCCCGCGAACGGGAGCATGGCATGGGTCTGCTCGCTGACGGCGTCTGGCAGGAGGAGCGGTACGAAACCCGCACGCAGGCGGGGCGCTTCGTGCGGCCAACCGCGCGATTCCGCAACTGGGTGACCGAGGACGGCAGCCCCGGCCCATCGGGCGAAGGCGGCTTTCCGGCCGCGCGCTCGCGCTATCATCTCTATGTGGCGCTCGCCTGCCCCTGGGCCCATCGCACGGTGATCTTCCGCACCCTCAAGGGGCTGGAAGACGTGATCTCGATGTCGGTCGTCGAGCCGCTCTACGGTCCGCACGGCTGGCGCTTCGGCACAAGCGCGGGAACCACCCCGGACACCGCGAACGGCAAGAGTGAGCTTGCCGAGATCTATCTGCTGGCCAATCCGCGCTACAGCGGCCGCGTGAGCGTGCCGGTGCTGTGGGACAAGGAGCGCAAGACCATCGTCAACAACGAATCGTCCGAGATCATCCGTATGCTCAACGGCGCGTTCGGCCGCTTCGCCAACGTGCCGACCGACTACTATCCGGCGCCGCTGCGCGACGAGATCGACCGGATCAACGATCTCGTCTACAGCAACGTCAACAACGGCGTTTACCGCGCCGGCTTTGCCGTCTCGCAGGAGGCTTACGAGGAGGCCTTCCATGCGTTGTTTGCCACGCTCGATGAACTGGAAGCGCGTCTCTCACGCCGGCGCTATCTTGCCGGCGCGACGATCACCGAGGCGGATTGGCGGCTCTTCACCACGCTCGTCCGGTTCGATGCGGTCTACTATAGCCACTTCAAGTGCAACCTGCGGCGGATTGCCGACTATCCCAGTCTCTCAAACTATCTGCGCGACCTCTATCAGCAACCCGGCATCGCCGCGACCGTGAACATCGATCATATCAAGCGTCACTATTACGGCAGCCAGCGCCACGTGAACCCGACCGGTATTGTGCCGCTCGGGCCGCAACTCGACTTTTCGGCGCCGCACGATCGCGGCAGGTTTGCGAACTAGGCCGGGACGCGCAAAGGGGCATGACGGTGAAGCGGTTTCTGAGGCGCCATTGGATTGCACTCGTCCTCGCCGCGGTTGTGCTTGCCATCGTGGTTACGGCGGTCCTGCTGCTGCGCACCATGCCGCCGCGGTCCATCACGATGGCGACCGGCCCGGAGGGCGGCGCCTATCATGAGGTCGGCAAGTTCTATCGTGCGATTCTGGCGCGCTCGGGCGTGGAACTGCGGCTGCGGCCGACCGGCGGAGCACTGGAAAACCTTGCGCTCCTGCACAATCCGCGTTCCGGCGTCGATGTCGCGCTGCTGCAAGGCGGCACCGTCGGCGAAGGCGATGCCGGCGGCCTCGAATCGCTGGGCACGCTGTTCTACGAGCCGCTGTGGCTGTTCTACCGCGCACCGCTTCACCCGTTGGACATCGATCGGCTGGGCGGGCGGAAGGTCGCCGTCGGTCCCGAAGGCAGCGGCAGCCGCGCCGTATCGCTCGACCTGCTCAAGCGCACCGGCGTCGACCGCGAGATCAGTGAACTGCTCTCGCTCTCGCCGCAAGCCGCCGAAGGGAAACTTTTGAACGGCGAGATCGACGCTGCGATGATACTGACCTCGTGGGATTCGCCCGTGGTCAAGCGGCTGCTTGCCGATCCACGCACCGAACTCGCAAGCTTTCAGCATGCCGACGCTTATGTCGCGCTATTTCCCTATCTGAGCAAGGTTACCGTGCCGGCCGGCGTCGCCGACCTTGCCAAGAATCAGCCTACGCACGCCTCAGTGCTGGTGGCGCCGAAAGCGAGCCTCGTCGTGCGTAAGGATCTGCATGCCGCGATCCAGTATCTCCTGCTTAACGCCGCCGTTCAGGTGCATTCGGGTCCCGGAATTTTTCAGCATGCCGGGCAATTTCCGGCCGCCGAAGCGATCGACATTCCGCTGAGCGATGAGGCGCAGCAATTCTACAAATCCGGGCGGCCGTTTCTGCAGAACTACCTGCCGTTCTGGATGGCGGCCTGGGTCGGCCGCATCCTGGTGCTGCTCATTCCGGTGCTGGGCATAATCTACCCGCTGCTGCGCTTCATGCCGGCCGTCTACAATTGGGCGATGCGGCGCAAGATCGCGCGCCTCTACGGCGAATTGCGCCTACTGGAGTTCGAGATGAACACGCCGGCATCGACGTCCGACGCCGGCGCGCTTGCTACGCGGCTCGACCAGCTCGAGCAGCAGGCCAATCGCGCACGAATCCCCATTACGTATGCGAGCATGCTCTATCTGCTGCGCGATCACATCGCGCAGGTGCGCACACAACTGAAAAAATAACGAAATCGGACGCACATACGGCTTGTGCCGGCGTCCGTGCCTTGCCCCCATGGGTCAATGCTTGACGAGCTTCACGGCCTCGCCGCGCAAGTTCTGGCCAAGCGCCTCGAGTGCCTTGGCGGCGATGCCCTTAGCGTCGAGTCCGGCCTTGGCGTACATCGCGGCGGGCGAGTCCTGGTCGATGAAAATGTCAGGCAGCACCATCGCACGCACTTTGAGCCCGTTGTCGAGCACGCCGTGCTCGGCGAGCGCCTGCAGCACATAGGTGCCGAAACCGCCGATCGCCCCCTCCTCGACTGTAACGAGCACTTCGTGCTCGCGCGCAAGCCGCAGCAGGAGATCGATGTCGAGCGGCTTCGCGAATCGCGCATCGGCGACCGTCGTCGACAGGCCGAGCGCGGCAAGCTCGTCGGCCGCCTTGAAGCATTCGCCGAGCCGCGCGCCGAACGAAAACAGCGCCACTTTCGTGCCTTCGCGCAGCACGCGGCCCTTGCCGATTTCGAGCGGCTTGCCCTCGGCCGGCATCGGCACGCCGAGCCCTTCGCCACGGGGATAACGCAGTGCGGAAGGCCTGTCATCGATCGCGACTTGCGTCGCGACCATGTGTACAAGTTCCGCTTCGTCGCCCGCCGCCATCACGACGAACCCCGGCAAACAGCCGAGATAGGCGACATCGAACGAGCCGGCATGGGTCGGGCCGTCGGCTCCGACGAGGCCGGCACGATCCATGGCGAAGCGCACCGGCAGCCGCTGGATCGCGACGTCGTGCACCACCTGGTCGTAGGCGCGCTGCAGGAAGGTTGAATAGATTGTCGCGAACGGCTTCAGGCCCTCGGTTGCAAGTCCGGCCGCGAAGGTGACACCGTGCTGCTCGGCGATACCGACGTCGAAGGTGCGGTCGGGAAATTGCTTGCCGAACAGGTCAAGCCCGGTACCGGCCGGCATCGCCGCCGTGATCGCGACGATCTTGTCGTCCTTCTTCGCTTCCTTGATCAGGCTTTCGGCGTAGACCTTGGTGTAGGCCGGCGCCGACGATTTCGACTTGGCCTGCGCGCCGGTCGCCACATCAAACTTGACGACGCCGTGATACTTGTCGTCGGACGCTTCGGCCGGTGGATAGCCCTTGCCCTTCTTGGTCACGACATGAACGAGGAACGGCCCGTTCTTGGCGTCGCGCACGTTCCGCAGCACCGGCAGGAGGTGATCGAGATTGTGGCCGTCGATCGGCCCCACGTAGAAGAAACCGAGTTCGTCGAACAAGGTGCCGCCATTGACCAGGCCGCGCGCATATTCTTCCATCGCGACCGCGCGCTGCTCGAGGAATGGCGGCAGGCTCTTGGCGAGTCTGCGCACAAAATGGCGCAGCGACCGGTAAGCGCGCCCCGACACGCGGCGCGCCAGATAGGCCGAGAGCGCGCCGACCGGCGGCGCAATCGACATATCGTTGTCGTTGAGAATGACGATGAGGCGCGAGTTCATCGCGCCGGCGTTGTTCATCGCCTCGTAGGCCATGCCGGCCGACATGGCGCCGTCGCCGATCACCGCCACCACGTTGTTCGATCCGCCGTTGAGGTCGCGGGCAACCGCCATGCCGAGCGCGGCCGAGATCGAGGTCGAGGAATGTGCCGCACCGAACGGGTCGTATTCGCTCTCGGCGCGCTTGGTGAAGCCGGAGAGCCCGCCACCCTGGCGCAGCGTGCGGATGCGGTCGCGCCGTCCGGTCAAAATCTTGTGCGGATAGGCCTGATGGCCGACGTCCCAGATGAGCCGGTCGGCCGGCGTGTCGAACACGTAATGCAGCGCCACCGTAAGTTCGATCACGCCGAGGCCGGCGCCGAGATGGCCCCCGGTCACCGCGACGGCGTCGACGGTCTCCTGTCGCAATTCGTCGGCGAGTTGCCGCAATTGCGCGGGTTCCAGGCGCCGCAAGTCGGCAGGAATTCTGACTTGATCGAGCAGAGGGGTCTTGGAGGTTTGAGACAAACGAACAACTCCACCGACAGAACGATCGTGGCAGACTACCGGGTTGCAGGAAATTTAACCAGATCGAACAGGCCCG
>WBZO01005469.1_pt1 | contig 12938 bp, 7 predicted proteins | sample 5204261 | NCBI WGS metagenome assembly WBZO01 (sample SAMN12412400, study PRJNA552823) | activated sludge metagenome | isolation source: activated sludge from anammox sidestream of wastewater treatment plant... | place: USA: North Carolina | collected 2017-09
AGCATCCCCGCGGGATTGCCGACGGTGGTGTCGGTGCGGTGGGAACCATCACCGGAATCGTCCTTCGTCACGATCCGCATGTTCCCACTGCCCTGCATGTAAATGCCCCAGCCCGGGTTTTGGCTGTTAACCCAATTCTGGCTGCCGATGAAACAAGGGTCACTGACCTGGTTCGTGTAGTTGCACCAAAAGGCAATGCTGAAATCGGTGGCGGAACTGTCCGAGACCGCACCGAACATCAATTCGGCCGGGTAGCCAAGCGTGACATAATTGTTGATGCCGTTCGGCCCATCCACCGCCAGCACGACACATTGCCCGAGCTTGCCGGGACCCTCTACGGGCGTGCCGACCGGGTAGCCCTCAATGCCGTTCGAAACCGTGTTCGAGTAGCTCCCGGAGATGCTTTTCCCATCGAACGTCATGTGCACGACAAGATCATCGGTGATCTGTGCCTGGCTGATGGATGCCGCGAGGGAAGCCGCGGCAGCAATCGCCAGTGGAGTAACGAGTTTGGTTTTCATTGTTTGTTGGTGTTGTGGATTGGACTGGTGGTAACGGATCTGGATAGGTTTGGCTGCTGGAAGAATCGTGGGCATCGGATGGTGATCAGGGCGAAGCCGGAAGCCGGGGACGCCTGCGGTCATGGGGCTGCAGGTTAACCTGCACGCACCGGCTGGCGACAGGGACAAATCCGCACACCACGTGTTTCGCGGCCACGCTGCGGCGCCCGGTTCTTGGCATACGTCAGATTCGAGGTTCGGAACGGATCCCGGCATCAGCCGTCCACCGTCACCGGTTTGCTGCTGATTGTGGGTCTTTGCTGGTGCGATAGTAAAACTGCGGACGCCGGCAAAGTCAATATAAATTCTCGTTCCCCCAACGCCATGGGCAGACATCCTGGAGGCTGGATTAACTTGGCTTGAACCCCGCGGGCAGGCATGCTTTTGCCCGTCATGATCCATTCCATTTCATTCTCCCGGAGCCACCAGTTGCCCCGGAGCCGGTGGCGGCCAGGCATCACGCTCGGATTGCTGCTGACCCTGATGACGTCGGGCTGGGCGGGCGAATTGCGTATTGAGCGGGTGTTCGGGCCGGAAGTAAAAACGGGTCCGTACAAACATCCGGCACGTATCGAGGCACTCGCAAACGGCGATCTCTACGTGGTTTATTACGGCGGTGAAGGTGAATACGCGCTTGATACGGGCGTGTTCGGCTCGCGCTTGAAGTCCGGCAGCCGCAAGTGGAGCAAGCCGGTGCGCATCGCCCACGATCCGTTCCGCTCGCTGGGCAACGGCGTGGTCTGGCAGGCGCCGGACGGTTTGGTCTGGTTGTTTTATGTCGTGCGCTATGGCGAGACCTGGTCCAGCTCGCGCGTGCAGGCCAAGGTGTCCACCGACAACGCCGCAACCTGGTCAGATGCCTTTCCGCTGGTCAGCGAGGAAGGCATGATGGTTTGCAACCGGCCGATTGTTCTGCAGGGGGGCGATTATCTGCTGCCCCTGTATCAGGAGCGCGGGAATGACACCGAAAAAATTGCCGCCGACAGCGCCGGACTGTTCCTGCGCTACGACGTCCAGCACCGGACCTGGCAGCCAACGGGACGCATCCGCTCGACGACGGGCAACATCCAGCCCGTGGCGGTGGAAATCCAAAAAGACCGGCTGGTGGCTTACGCGCGGCGGGGCGGCGATTATGAGCCAACCACCAACGGCTGGGCCATCCGCGCGGAATCCCACGACGGCGGTTGGACCTGGAGCGCGGGTGAGAATTCGTCATTCAAAAATCCCAACGCTGCGCTGGATTTCATCAAGCTGGCCAGCGGCAAGCTGCTGCTGGTGTTCAATGACAACATGAACGAACGGACGCCGTTGACGGTCGCCCTTTCCGCCGATGGCGATCAATCCTGGCCCTGGCGGCGGAATGTGGCCGAAGGACCTTACGATTATGCCTACCCGGCGGCGGTGCAGACACGCGACGGAAAAATCCACCTCATCTTCACTTCGCACGAACGCACCGTCATCAATCATGCGGTACTCGACGAAGACTGGATTCAGCATGGCGGTCGGGTGAAAAGCTGGTTGTCCAAGTGAGCCACGGTCAGGCAAATGCCAGCCGGTCCGCACCCTCCCGCACCGGTGCATTTTGATTTAAACCCGCCGCCGTCCGCAGTAAAGTCGCGGCAGGCGGAGAGTGTCATGCAACGCACCATCTTGATTTTGCTGACTGGTCTGGGGCTGCTGGCTCTGCCCGGCACGCGCGCCGCCGACCGGAAATTCATCGAACTGGGCTGGGACATTCCGGACCCGGCGTTTCTGCGCCAGTTCGGTCCCGAGATGGAACGGGAAGGCCCGTTCGACGGCGTCATCTTCCGGGTTACCGCTCAATCCGACACCGGCCGGCCGGTCACCACCCAGAGCGGCTGGGATCCGACTCCATGGCGCAAGGAATGGTTCCAGGTCGCGCGGGAAGACCTGCGCGCCTGCCGGTTTACAAACTACACACAGAATTTTCTGCTCTTCAACGCGACGCCCCAATTTCTGGACTGGGCGGATGACGAAGCTTGGGACGCCCTGGCGGGAAAAATCGGCATCTGCGGCTGGCTCGCCCGCGAGGGCGGTGCGAAGGGGCTGGCCTTCGACTTCGAACCTTACGGGGAGAATCAGTGGAAATTCGATCCGGCCAAAAAACGTTCCTTCGCTGAAACCGCGGCGCTTGCCCGGCGGCGCGGCGCGCAGGTCATCCGCCGTCTGGCCGCGGAGATGCCGCAGGCCGTGGTGCTGGCTTTGTTCCTCAACAGCGTGGTGCAGCACGCGGGCCAGGCGGAGGCTCCCGTCCCGGTGCTGATCCATGACCACTACGGGTTGCTGCCCGCATTTTTCAACGGCATGCTCGACGCCGCACCACCCGAAATGATCCTCGTGGACGGATGCGAAAACGGATACTACCTGGACAGTGTGGAAGCCTACCAGCGCGCCGCGCTCAACATGCGCTCCTGGTCGGGCCCGTGCATCAAACTGGTTGCGCCGGAGAGTCGCGCCAAGTACCGGCAACAGGTGCAGGCCGGTTTCGGTTTTTACCTCGACATGTTTGTCAATGAACCGGGCAATCAATATTACCGTCCGCCGTTGGACGGCTCGCGCCTCAAGCGGTTGGCGCGCAATTTGAATGCCGCGCGCGATGCGGCGGACGAATACGTCTGGATTTACGGCGAGCAATCCCGTTGGTGGAGTGGGTTGGCCAGGGAGCAGCCGTGGCGCGCGGAAGCGCTGGCCCACACGGTGGGCAAAGGTCGTTCGTGGGAGGAAGCCTTGCCCGGCATCACGCGCACGATTGCTTGGGTGCGTGATCCCGTCGGAGCGGCGCGCGCGGAACTGGCCCGTCTGCAAGCCCGGAACGCCACCACCAATCTGGCGGTGAACGGTGCGTTTGATCGCGGGCCGGCTCAAGGCGCCACCCGACCGGAAGGTTGGAACGTGTGGCAGGACGAAAAGCAGGCCACCGGCACTTTTACCTGGGATAGCCAGATCGGCGGCGGTTCCGGGCGCGCCAGTCGGGTGACGCGCGGTTGCTTTTTGCAGTGGCTTCCCGCAGCGCCCCATCAGATCTACGTGGTGCAAGCGAAGTCCCGGTTGTCAGGCGCGGCCACCTCCGACTTGAGGGTTCGCTGGCAGACCTCCGAAGGAAACTGGGTCCACGAGGCGGAGGATCGCGTCTTCACCTTCAAAGCCGGACCGGGGGATTGGCTGACCGCATGGGGAACCGTCACCGTGCCAGCGGAAGCGGGCCGCCTCGTGGTGCTGCTCAACGTCCACAATCAGAAAACCGATGCCGACGGATGCTGGTTTGACGATGTGGAAATTTACCGGTTGCCCGCATTGAATTTCCCCCGACCATGACCACCAACCCGGCTGCCCAGCAACAACCCTCCGCCCGCGCGAAGTCTCCGCAAATGCGATGGCTGCTGGCCGTCGGGTTGTTCATTGCGGCGGGGGTGGGCCGGGCCGGGCCGGCGGAAGCGGAACCGCAGGCCTGGCAGTCCCTGTTCGACGGCAAATCCACCGCCGGCTGGCGGGGATACAACCGGAAGACCTTCCCCTCCTCCGGCTGGACGGTGCAGGAGGGCTGCTTGAAATTGTCTGCAGGCGGCGCTGGCGGCAATCTCATCACCGAGGCGACGTATGAAAATTTTGTGTTCGAATGGGAGTGGAAACTCCCCGCCGCGGCCAACAATGGCGTGAAATATTTTGTCACCGAAAACCGTCCGTCCGCCCCCGGCCACGAGTATCAAATGGTGGACGACACCACCACCACTGATCCGCGCCGGCAAACCGCGGCGTTTTACGACGTGCTGCCGCTTCAGGTGAAATCGCCCGTCAAACCCTGCGGTCAATGGAATCGTTCCCGCATTCTGGTTCAAGGCGGCCACGTCGAACACTGGCTCAATGACGTCAAGGTGCTCGCGTATGAACTGGGCAGCCCGGAACTCAAGGCCGCCCTGCAACACAGCAAGTTCAAGGACGAACCGGGGTTCGGAACCGCAATCCGGGGCCATCTCATGCTGACCGACCATCGCAGCGAGGCATGGTTTCGCAACTTACGAATCCGCGAACTGCCCCCGCCTGCCGCGCGCAACGCGGACCCAACACCCACCCGTTGATTACCCCCAGGACTGGCAGCGGGTCCGGCCGGCGCAGGGCGCTGAATCTCCGGTGCCGCCGGGCTGCGACTCCGCTTCCCCCGCATTGCATCCTGCGCCGCCCCACCTCCCGCCGCGCACACCACGCGCAGACCCGGTTACGGCATCATTCCACTCCCACACACTCCCGCCTTGATCAAACGTCCCATAAAAACTGTCGGCTAAGCTGAACGCGCCTACGTCCGTCAAATAATTCTGGCTATTCAAATAAGCCGTGGAATCCGTCACCGCATACCCGCCATTGAATCCATTGGCTATGTCGAAAAGGGGTCAGTGAAAAGGGGTCAGTTCTTGGTATTGACTACTCGCTGTCCACTGGGCGGGCCTGGTCATGGCGCGGAAGTTACGCGTGGACTATCCCGGCGCGATTTATCCTGTGATGAATCGTGGCGAGCGGCGGGAGGAGATTTTCAAAGATGACCAGGACCGGGAGCGGATGATTGCTGAAGCATTGAAACGTCGAAAATGGCGGGCGGGCGATTTGGCGGCGCGGGCGAAAGGCGACTTGAGCAAGGTGGCAATAGCGGCGCCGGTGCGGGCGGAGACGCTGGTGACGGTGAAGTGGATTGCCGAGCGCCTGGGGATGGGCACGGCGAGCTATCTCAACAACCGTTTGCACCGGTGGCGGCAAGGAGCCCTCAGGTGAATGATGGGAGTGAATAATACCAAGAACTGATCCCTTTCTGCAAATTCAAACAAATCCCAGTTACTCGGGAGCCGAACCCTCCGAATTCCTACGCGCACGAAAATTCATTTTCTCCTGACGCGCCGGATCGCCCAATTTCTCTTTCGCGGCTTCAAATCCCGAGAGTGCGGTCGAGACTGGGAAAAACGGTCGCCCGGGTTGGGTTCGGAATTTGTGGCGGGACATCATCGTTTTGGCAGGTTGAGTTCCGGGAAATCCTGTCTGGCTGGAATGCCCCACTGCGCCAGGAAACCATCCTTGAAATAGATGCTGTAAGCTTCCTCGGTTTTCTTGTCGCGATACTCCCAAAGTTGCAACGTCGCCCCATTGGCATCAGTCCGGGAGGCTTTTACCACATAATCGTCCCCCAGAATCTTCTTCGCTTGGGCGGGCTTCATGCCCAATTCGAGCCGGTTCAAGCGTTTGGACATTGAAGTCGAACCGCCGGCCCCGAGGAGCAAGAGACAGGCAAATGCGTGGGTGAAAACAAATACTTTTGGTTTCATGGTTTTTGGTTGTTCGCTCGATTGGTGCGGAGGAATCGGTGCGTCTGGAAGGTTGCGCCGTCGTTTCAGCCTTAACTCGCTTTTAGAACTGAAAACTCACGTAGAGCTTCAACACAGGCCAGAATTTGATAATCTTGACCGCGTCCTCCAGATCCTGCTGCTGATGGCTCAATTCGTTTTTCGGAATGCCGCCACGCACGCCAAAATGATCAAGGAAGCGCCACGAGATCTTGCCACCTAAACCGGTACTGCCCATCTCGGCGTTGATGCTGATCGGATAACTCTTCGTTTCCGCAGAATTGTTCTCATCAGCAATCACACCGAGGGAGGCAAACATGGAGATCGTGATGATGGCCAAGGTGTGGTTGGAGTTCATAGGCATTGGGTTTGGTAGCTGTGTTGGGTGGGTTTTCGGCTTTGGTTTGGGCGTCCTGTATACCTTTGGGTGTTCATCTGAACACTGAATTGGTTGTTCGTACATCGTGGGTGTGATTAGAAATGTTATCCAAAGGACCGCCTAGATGGGTAGATGCCCTGTTGGGCAGAGGCGAATACCTCCTGCTGATAGAGGCAAATGCCTCCTGCCGGGGAGGTGGAAAAGTTTCGACTTGGACCGGCGAACTTCCGTAGAACTGAAACGATGGGTTTTGACCTGCACCGCTACTTCCGCCGTCGCGCCGTGTGGTGGACGTTGGGGGCGGGGCTCACGGTCACCGCCGCGCTGCCCGTGCCGAAGGCGTTGTTTTCACAGCGACCAGAGAGGTGCCGACGGCGCGAATCGTCCCATTTCCGCACTTACGTCTGCGTGTCCTGTTCCGACTTGGGGCAGCACGGAACCACGCCAAAAGTTCCCATCGGCGGCGTTGACGCCCAGCCGGGGGGGCGGATAGCTTGTCCCGGCGATTGCGGTTTTCCGTCGCCGTACGCTGGCCTTGGGATTGCTGCTTCGCCCGAAACATGCTTATGGTCATCGCCCGCCGACTTGCGTTCATGCTATGCGCGTTCTGGTTTGTTACGCTTACAGCGCCAGCGCAACTGCATCTCGTGTGGCAAATCGGTCAGGACGAAGACCCGTTCGCTTCCGGCTATGCGCCCACGGATGAGTTTTCGCAGGAGAATTTCCAGAACGATCCCCGGCCCGGACGCGTGACCCGGCTGCCCGGCGATCCGCTGTACAACGCAGGCAACAATCCCGGCCGCGACGATGATTTCTACCTGGCCGGCACTTATCCCATCGGCTTCAACGGGCTGACCACCAATTTGCCCGTGGCGTTCAACGAACCGGACGCTGCCTGGGAGCGCGCCCTCACGGACGGCGACCGCACGAATCGCGTCCACTTTTTTCTGAACAGCGCCCAGGCGGGGGCGCAATCCCGGCTGCGCCTGAGCTTTGAACTGATTTGGGGCGGGGTGTGGTTGAGTCAATTGAGCCAGAGCGGCGAAGGTTTTGGTGAACATGATGTCGTGGTGCGTTTCCTCAATGCCACCGGTCAGGGGACGCTGCTTTACTCCAATCGTGTGGATCGCGACACCCGGATCATCCTGGATTTTCCGGCCACCAGTGTGAACGCCTCCACCGGCCCCAACACCATCGAGATTAGTCGCGTTGGCCCCTTCACCGCCAACACCGGCTACTGGATTCAATTCGATTACGTGCAACTCGAAGCCGATCCCACCGCGCTGGCCGATGCCGATGGCGACGGCTTGCCGCGTTGGTGGGAGGAGGACAACAGATTGAGTGACAACAACGCCACTGACGCCGCCAGCGACCGCGACGGCGATGGCCTCACCGCGTTGCAGGAATACAACGGCGGCGTGAACGCCACCGACCCGAACAAGTATGACACGGATGGTGACGACCTGAGCGATGGTGAGGAACTGGCGCTGGGCACGAATCCAAACAACCCGGATACGGATGGCGATTCCATATTCGACGGTGACGAAGTGCATGGCTGGCCACCGTCGAATCCGCAGTTGGTGGATTCCGACGGCGATGGCGCACCCGATTCGCTCGAACGTCGCGTTGGCTCAGACCCGCTGGCGGCAGCCAGCGTGCCCACAATTTTTCGCGGTGGTGTGGGGATCAACTTCGTTTCGCAGGGGGATTTGAATGGAACGCTCACCACGAACGAAACCACCGGAGTCGTGCCGCAAACGTACTGGAACAACACGTTGCCCCTTCGCACTTGGACCCGGCCCGCCGGTGGCAAGGCGGATATCCTCACCCCGCTGACGAATCAGATCGTCCGCAGCGACGGGGTTATTCTCACCAACTTCACCTTCAACTGGACCGCTGAGGCCACTGCGGCGAGCGGCAACAGCGGTTCGTCTGACCGCAAGTTGATGAGCGGTTTCATTCGGGCCTACACGGCCACGCCGGTGACGCTCACGTTGAGCAATATCCCGTTTGCCAACTACGATCTTTATGTTCATGTGGGCGGTTCGTATGACGGCCAACGAGGCCGCCTCCGGTTGGGCAGCAATCCGGCCACGGATCGTCTCTTTGAAACCATGACTACCGCGCCGCAGCCGGACTTCGTGGAAATCCGTCCTGACCTCGTGAATTATCAACGCGGCAATTTCGTCCGTTACACCAATCTCAGTTCCAGCGTCGCCACTCTGACGCTCACGAACCTCAACGGCTGGGCGGTGGGCATTCACGCGGTGCAAATCATTGACCGCAATCTGGACGCGGACGGCTCGGGCATCCCCGACTGGTATGAAATGAAATACCGCCTCCAGCCCGCCTCGCCAGCGCTGACGGCGACGGACAGCGACGGCGACGAGCTGACCAATTTTCAGGAATTCCTTTACGGCTCGGACCCGCACCATCCGGACACGGATGGCGACGGCCTGACCGACGCGCAGGAAATCGCGCTCGGCACCGACCCGCTCAACGCCGACACCGATGGCGATGGCTTGTCCGATGGTGCGGAAGTCAATGCTGCAATTCCATCGAACCCGTTGCTTGCCGACACCGACAGCGACGGGGTGACCGATCGTGAGGAATTTCAGCGTGGCACTGATCCAACCTACAATCCCGTGAGCAGCCCCACCTTCATCGGATATGTTCCTTACTTCCGCAGTTCGCCGTCGCGTTGGGAATGGAATCTGGAGAACGTACAACTGGTCTGGGATCACGGCGCGGGCGCGCTCGCACCGAACATCTGGAACGAAGACCAGTTGATTTCCTTTGGGGTGCGGAATCCCGCCACGACCGGCTGGCGCACGTTCGGCATGGAGCTTCGCCACTACAACGGTTCGCTTTCCTATCTGTTCCACTCGGAGGTCCTTGGCGGTTTCAGTGCGCCGAACCAACCCAACAACACGCTTTGGGACGCCAACTACAACAATCCGCCACCCAATCTGACTTCCGCCCTCGGCTTCAGCGGCTACGGCCCGGCGGATATTTCGGATCGTCTCCAGTTTCGCCTCTTCGCGCAGCGTGGGGCGAACAGCAATTCGTGGACGGTTACCTTCGAGATTCGCAATCAGACCAGCAACACCGTCGTCGTTACCCGCACCTTCAACAATTGCACCGCGCGCGGCAGTCTCGACAACGGCACGGCCACCTGGACGGACTTCGGCGGTGGGATCAACGAGGTGAACATCATTGTGCATCAGGGCGTGCAACTGTTCATCACCACCAACATCGTCAAAAACCTGCCCGCCTTTGCGCGCGCCAAAGATTCGGACAAGGACGGGATGCCCGACTGGTGGGAGGATTTGCACGGCTTCAATAAATTCTCCGCGGCCGATGCAACGCTCGATGCGGACGCCGATGGCCTGAACAATCGCGATGAATTTCTCGCGGGTACGCACCCGCACAACCCCGACACCGATGGCGACGGCGTCAGCGATTTTGTTGAGCGCGCGAATTCATCGAATCCACTGCTCGCAGCGAGCAAACCGGAGTTTGCCGGGCAAGTGTGGCCAGCCGGCCAGGACCTCGACGGCAACGGTCTTCCAGATGCCTGGGAAGTGCGCTACCGCGCGTTCGGGCTGGCCCCGAATGGAGACGAAGATGGTGACGGGGCGAGCAATGCGCTCGAAGCCCAGTGGGGCACGGACCCGTTTGATCCCGAATCGAAGCCAGAGATCGCCCTCATGCCGCAGGCTGGCGATGTCGTGGTCACATGGCCGTTCATCGCGGGCAAGGACCAGCGCATGTATCTTAGTTCCACGCTAACTAACTGGGCGCAGTTTCACGGCATGGCATGGCTTAGCGGCGGCACGGCTTTCGCCGTTCTGACCAACCGCATCGCTCTCACGAATCAGGAATTCTATCGCGTGGCGACGGAGGACAAAGACTCCGATGGCGATGACGTGCCGGACTGGGCGGAAACGGTTCTGGGCAGCGATCCATTGCGTGCCAACAGTACGCGCGCCGCCATGCCGCTCATCAACAGCAACGGCGCGGTCGTTGGTTCGGTGTCCGGCGACTTTGCGAGCTTTGTGCAGCAAATGGCTGGTGGGCCGGGCGGCGAATCGGAACTGACGACGCGGTCGCAGGCGGCGCGGCTGCTGCAGCAGGCAACCTTCGGCGTAACTTTGCACGAACTGGATCGCGTGCAACAACTCGGCCTCGCCAACTGGATTGACGATCAGATCACCAACGCGCCCGCCACTCGGCACCGGCCCTACATAGAGCAGATTTACGCTGACTTCAACGGGCCGCGCACGGACCTCACCTATCTCTACAGCGAGATGGACAATTTCCTGTTTGGCAACAACTGCACCACGCCGTTTGCGCGGGCGGCGCTGAGCGGGCCGGATCAGTTGCGGCAGCGCGTGGCGTTCGCGTTGAGCCAGATATGCGTCGTGTCGCGCCGCGATCCGGGCCTCGAAAACAAACCGCTGGCCGTGGCGGATTACTACGACATTTTCGTGCGGAACGCGTTTGGCAATTATTACGACGTGCTGCGAGAAGTTACCTTCCACCCGGTGATGGGACGTTACTTGAGCCACATCGGCAATCAGAAGGCCCGGCCCGAAATCAATCAGTATCCGGACGAAAACTTCGCCCGCGAGGTGATGCAGTTGTTCAGTATTGGCCTGTGGGAATTGCATCCGGACGGGACGCGCAAACTGGATGCGTTCGGCCAGCCGATTCCCACCTATGGCAATGCGCAGATCACCGAATTTGCGCGTGTGTTCACCGGTCTATGGTTCGGCGGCCAACGGTGGGGCAACAATGGCTGGACGGACGATGACAATTCCGTGCCGATGCAGATGTGGGCGGAAAAACATGACTTCGGCGAGAAGACGCTGTTGAACGGCCACATCATTCCCGCCCGCGCACCCACGGTCGCCAACGGCGTACGCGACGTGGAGGATGCGTTGCACAATTTGTTTGAGCATCCGAACACCGGGCCGTTCATCGGCAAACAACTGATTCAATTCTTGGTCACCAGCAATCCGTCGTCGAATTACGTGGCGCGGGTGGCGGCCGTGTTTGCCAATGATGGCACGGGCCAGCGCGGCAATCTGGCTGCGGTAGTGCGGGCGATTCTGCTTGATGAAGAAGCCCGCGACGCGCGGTGGTATGCGGGGGCCCCGGAGTTTGGTCGCTTGAAAGAACCCGTGCAACGGGCGATGGCGATCGCACGGGCCGGGAACGTCGGTCGTCACACGAATTTGCTCTGGTGGACTTGGGGCGACTTCAACGAGGCAGCGTTCCAGGAGCCGACGTATTCACCGAGTGTGTTCAACTTTTTTCGCCCGAATTACCAGCCGCCGGGCTTGCTGACGCAACTCGGACTGGTTGGTCCGGTATTCCAAATCACCGACAGCTATTCGAGCATTTCGTTTCCAAACAAGCTGTGGGAGATGACGCAATCCGGGCTGGCGTATTACAACAGCTACCAGTTCCCGCCGGACTACGCGGAGCTCGTCTCCCAGGCCGCTGACGCCCCGAAGCTGTTGGATCAGGTGAATTTATTGTTCTGCGGGGGCACCATGAGCGCCGCGACGCGGGATAACATTCTGAACGCCGTGCAACAAATTCCCGCGCATGATCGGCTGCTGCGTACGCGTCTTGCGGTCTATCTTGCGGCCGCCTGTCCGGAAGGAGCAGTGCAGCGATGAAGCAACAATTTCCAGTCGCCAAGCTCCAAAGAAACATCAAGCGCCAAGCTCCCATGACTGGACATGCTTGTTTGTGGTTTGTTACTTGGGGTTTCCCCAGAGCTTGGATATTGGTGCTTGGAGCTTTTTCATTATGAAACCCATTTCCCGTCGCGGATTTCTCAAGCAACTGAACTGCGCCGCCATCGGTTCGTCGGCGATTCTCAATACGCTGCTCAATCTCAAGCTCGCCAACAGCGTCGCCGCGCAGGGTGGTCCGTTGAACGACCACAAGGCCCTGGTCTGTATTTTTCTCAGTGGCGGCATTGACTCATTCAACTGGCTGGTACCCTGGGAGTCGTCGGCCTACAACACCTACGCAATTACGCGCGGTCCCTTTGGCAGCGGTGGCGGCCTCGCCCTTGATCGCAATGCGCTGCGGCAACTCACCGCGCCGGCTGCGAATTACGGTTTGCATCCCGCGTGTGCGAATCTGCAGGCGATGGCGAATGGCACGGGCGCGTTTGCGGGCAAACGGCGGCTCGCCTTTGTCGCAAACGTCGGCACGCTGGTTCAACCCATCACCAAGGCGCAGTTCAATGCGTGGGAAAACGGCCAGAACGCCGCGCTGCCCGTGCCAAAGGCGTTGTTTTCGCACAGCGACCAGATCGAGCAATGGCAGACGGCGGTGCCGCAGGGCCTGACGCAACTGAGCGGCTGGGCCGGGCGGTGCGCCGACATTTTGCACAGCTACTACAACACGGGGAACAACTCCATGAGCATTTCGCTCGGAGGCAACAACGTGTTCCAGGTTGGCAACTCGACGCAACAATTCGTCATCACGCCTTCGGGCGCGTTGTCGTTCGAAGGCAACACCGGCGGCGCGAATCCGAATCCACTCCAGCTCAAGAACGCCGCCTTGCGCAACACCCTCGATCAAACCTATGCGAATCTGCTCACGGAAAGTTTCTCCCAACTCACCCGG
>WBZO01005471.1_pt1 | contig 12936 bp, 6 predicted proteins | sample 5204261 | NCBI WGS metagenome assembly WBZO01 (sample SAMN12412400, study PRJNA552823) | activated sludge metagenome | isolation source: activated sludge from anammox sidestream of wastewater treatment plant... | place: USA: North Carolina | collected 2017-09
CGATGGACATCCCGAGTCTGATCCTCGCCAACAACCTCTACGGCACCGAGATCGACCCGCGGGCCGGTGCTCTCGCGGCGTTCGCGCTCGCGATGAAGGCTCGCGCCAAGCAGCGCACGTTCTTCAACAAGCAAGTCGAGCCCAACATCTGCGTGATCGAACCCATCTCGTTCAGCTCGGATGAACTCGAACTTCTGGTCACGCCCGGCGGCGATCGCGCTGAGGAGATCAGCTTCTGGAACCAGTTCGCCGATGCGGACACCCTTGGTGCCCTCATAACGCCTGATCCCGACTTGACTGGACGGCTCAAGCGCCACCTCGAGAGGCTTGGCGATGAGGGTGACATGCTCAAGGCCGACGTGCTCGAGCGGGCTGCGCGCGTCGTTGCGCAAGCCGGGTACCTCCTGCCGAGATACAGCGTGTTGGTGGCCAATCCGCCCTACATGGGCAGCAAGAACATGGGCGGTGACCTGAGCGAGAGAGTCGCAGCTGCGTTCCCCGAGGCGAAGTCGGACCTCTTTTCCGCCTTCGTCGAGCGGTCACCGGGGTTCTTGGTCCGTTGCGGCTACGCGGGCCTCATGACACCAAACGTTTGGCTCTACATCGCCTCGCACAAGTCCTTGCGGCGTGACGTGATCCTTCCCCGGCTAAGGAGTCTGGTTGAGTTGCCGCTGGGCGGATTCCGTGGAGCGACAGTCCAAGTTTGTGCGTTCACCACGACCAACGCCGATACCGGGACTGCTCCCGCGGATTTCGTGCGTCTGGTCGGCCTGCCGGGTGGCGAAGCTGAGATGGCGCAACTCACCAGGGCCGCAGTCGAAGACGCGGGGTGCGAGTATCGGTTCAAGATCGCACCTCGCCGCTTTGAGGCTATTCCGGGTTCACCGGCCGCCTATTGGTTCTCCGATGCGCTCCTTGAGGCGTTCGAGGGTTCAAGAACCGTCTCTGCGATCGCCCGAGCGGCGAAGGGACTGGTCACGGGTGACAATGCCAAGTACATCCGCGCTTGGTATGAGGTGTCATTCGAGCGCATCGGTTTCCAATACCCTGACCGTGTGGCCGCCAAGGCCTCGGGTCGGAAGTGGTTCCCGCATGCGAAGGGCGGCGACTTCCGACGGTGGGCCGGGAACGTGGACGCGGTCGTCGATTGGCTCGACGACGGTTCATCACTTCAAACGACACTGACTGATGACGGCAGTCGAGTCCGGGCGACGAACTTCAACCTTGATCGAATCTTCAAGCCAGGGATTGTCTGGACAGTCGTGACGTCGGGTGCGCCCTCCTTCCGGTTGGTCGGTCCTGGACACTTGTTCGCCGACGCGTCGGGCGTGTGCCAGTCGCTCGACAACGAGTACTTGTTGGCGCTGCTCAACTCCGCAGCGGCGGCAGAGGTCTTGAACGGCATTAATCCCACACTGAACATGCAGCCGGGCAATCTCGGTGCTGTCCCTGCGCCACCTGACCCCGGTTCGGCAGAGGCGGCGGCGCTCGCGGTTCGAGCCGTTGAGCTCTCGCGTCGCGACTGGGCCACACGAGAGACATCATGGGAGTTCGCAGGGACTTCGCTCCTGGGGCGTGGAGGTCGGATCGGCGACGCGGTGGCCTCCGCGATCGACGAGGGCTGCGGGTGGACATCCGAACTCGCACAGATTGAGACCGAGGTCAATCGTCACTTCGCCAAGCTGTACGGACTCAAGCACGAGGGGCTTCGACCGACGGACTCGCAGGTGTCACTGTTGGCCAACCCCGCGTACCGGTACGGCAGTCAAGAGAGTTCGTCGTATGGTCAACTCCTTCGCGCCGATCACATCCGGGACCTCGTTTCCTACGCAGTGGGTTGCATGTTCGGTCGCTACAGCCTTGACGAGCCAGGGCTGATTCTCGCCGATCAGGGCACGACTTTGCAGGACTACTTCGCAAGGGTGCCATCGCCCACGTTCAGGCCAGATGTTGACAACGTCATCCCTATGGTGGACGGCGACTGGTTCGAGGACGACATCTTGGGACGGCTCCGCCAGTTCCTCCGCGCAGCATTCGGTGAGGAGCACTTCCAGGAGAACCTGCGCTTCGTCACCGAGTCGCTCGGAGTGAAGAACCTGCGCGACTACTTCGTGAAGTCCTTCTACAAGGACCACGTGCAGCGGTACAAGAAGCGCCCCATCTACTGGCTTTTCTCCAGCCCCAAGGGGTCATTCAACGCGCTGATCTACATGCACCGGTACACCCCGGCGACCGTCTCGACGGTGCTCAACGAGTACCTCCGGGAGTTCCAGGCAAAGCTTCGGGCGAGCTTGGAGCATGCCGAGCGCTCCAACAACGCGAAGGAGGCCGACCGCCTCCGAAAGGTGCTGCTGGAGCTGGACGAGTACGAGCACGACGTGCTCTACCCGCTGGCGTCGCAGAACATCGCGATCGACCTCGACGACGGCGTGAAGGTGAACTACCCGAAGTTCGGCGCGGCCCTCAAGCGGATCCCAGGCTTGGAGGCGACGGAGTGACCGAAGTCGCGACCGTCAGGCCGCACCTGGAACGCCGCTTCGCGGACCACCGGATCGTGTTCTGGCACGACCCGGAAGGTCAGTACGAGTCCGATGTTGACAGCATCGACCTGCCCGGCGTCACGACTGTCCGGATCGCCAACGATGAGTTCGCGGTGAAGAACCATCTCCTTCACGATCAGCCCTTGGACAAGTTCCTCGTTTACCGGTCAGGCCAGGTGCCTACGGGCATTGGGAACTGGCTATTCGACCTCGAGCTCGCGTACGGCGTCTTCACCGCCGACCGCAGCTCGCTGGTCTCGCAGGACCTCGGCCTCACTGCGGAGGGCATCGACGAGGTCGTCGAAGCGCAGGCGAAGTTCTTCAATGCGAGCAAGCGAGTCCAGAGCCTCAAGGCTCTGCTCACGCCCGAGGATGACGCGGCGCGGTTGCGAGCCAAGATGTCAGCCGTTGTGCTCGGCCAGAAGGAGCACAGCCTGCTCGAGATCACTCGCACGCTGCTGTCCGAGAACGCGAAGGGTCAGCACGTCAAGTATGACGCCCTCGTCGACTATGGGCTCGATGATTTCTACTGGCGAGGAGTGGCTTCGATCTACGGCTATGAGTCAGCTTCGCCCAGCATCGACGACCTCGTTCTCTGGATCTTCCGCAAGGCCATCGACGACTTCAAGTCGGACCGTCCGGGCGGCCTCCAGAACATTCAGCTCGACTTCGCGAGCCTGCGCAACGACCGCCGAAGCCAAGACGCTCTCTCGATCCTGGCAAAGCGCGCCTCGGCAGACCTCGACTACAAGGCGAGCATTGAGGACGTCAGCTTCCGCGACCTCGTCGACGATGACCTATTCGAAGAGACCGACCGTAAGATCATCAGTACCCTTGCACAGGCGGTCGCGGAGCAAACCGTCACCGCTCGCGAGGTCGCTGAGGTTGTGCGGGCCCGCCAGAGCAGTGTGTGGATCGATGGCTACCGCCAGCTCTACACCGCCATCGGCGCAGCGGCTGAGCTGCTGTCGGAATTGAGCGCGATCGACTTCACCTTCTCGTCGTTTGACGAGGCGTTGGAGCGCTACCGCACCGATTGGTACCGCATCGACCAGCTCTACCGGCAGTTTACCCTCGCCCGCCGTACCTTCGAGGGGCCACACCCACTCGACCCACTGCGAGAGCAAGTCGAGAAGTGGTACACGAACAAGTTCGTCTACGGGTTGGGCAACGCGTGGCAGAAGGAAGTTGACCAGGCTGACCGCTGGGCCTGCGCGGCGTTGTGGTCGCAGCGCACGTTCTACCGCGACTACGTGGAGAAGCTCGTCCGCGATGACAAGAAGGCTGTCGTCATCATCTCCGACGCGCTCCGGTACGAGGTCGCCGAAGAGCTGGGCTCCCGTATCCGCCAGGAGGATCGCTTCGACGCCGACCTCGAGGCCGTGCTGGGAGTGCTGCCGAGCTACACCCAACTGGGCATGGCGGCGCTGCTCCCGCACCGTACCCTCAGGCTCTCTGCCGATGGGAAGACCGTGCTCGCCGACGACCAGCCGACGCACGGTACCGGCCCTCGCTCGAAAGTCCTTGAGGCGATCGGCGGCACCGCCATCCAGGCGGAGGACTTCAAGGCTCTTAGCCCTGACGAGCGTCGTGAGCTCTTCAAGAAGAACCGGGTGCTGTACCTGTACCACAACAGAATCGATGCGACCGGCGATAAGCCAGGCACCGAGCGGCAGGTGTTCGAGGCCGTGGAGGACACACTTCGCGACCTCGTCGATCTCGTGAAGAAGGCGGCGAACGCGAACGCCACCAACCTCTTCGTCACCGCAGACCACGGGTTCTTGTTCCAGGACGACGAGCTACCAGACCAGTTCTTCCTCTCACAGAAGCCCCAGGGTGACGACATACTCGTCATGAACCGTCGATACGTACTCGGTCATGGACTCAAGGTCGATGACGCGTTCACGACCTTCAACTCGGCACAACTGGATCTCGACGGTGATATCGAGGTGCAGATCCCGAAGTCGATCCACCGACTGAGATTGGCTGGCGGTGGTTCGCGTTTCGTACACGGCGGTGCGACGCTCCAGGAGGTCGTGGTGCCTGTGCTCGCGGTCAAGAAGAAGCGCAAGAGCGACACGCGCTTCGTCAATGTCAAGGTGTTGCCCGAGACTGACAAGATCACCACCGGGCAGCTCGTGGTGAAGCTGTTCCAGTCCGAGTCCGTCAGCGACAAGGTGCAGGCGCGCGTTCTCCGAGCTGGCCTCTTCGTAGGCGAGACGCTGATCTCCAACGACCCGCAGCCCGAGCTCACCTTCGACTCGGCGTCTGAGGAGCAGCGCGATCGCTACCAAAGCGTCCAGCTGTTGCTCAACCAGGACGCCAACGGCTTCAACAACCGCGCAGTCGAGTTCCGCCTCGAGGAGCGCATTCCCAACACGAACCATTGGCGCGTCTACGAGAAGGCGATCTACACGCTCAAGCGCTCCTTCACGTCGGACTTCGACTTCTAAGGCAGAAGAGATGACTGACGATACGGATCTCCAAGTAATCGATGACGACTTCCCCGAGGGCGTCGACGCTGAGGCGACGACCGACCAGATCCCCGAGCAGACCGACCTCGACAAGAAGATCAACCAGCACTTCGCCGGTCTCGTAGTCCGCAAGGACCTCGTCAAGGCGGTCAAGGGCAACGCCATAGTTCCGTCGTACGTCCTGGAGTACCTACTCGGGCAGTACGCCGCATCCGACGACGAGGCCACCATTAAGGCGGGCATTGACTCCGTGCGCCAGATCCTCGCGGACCACTACGTCCACCGGAACCAGTCAGAGCTAGTGAAGTCGACCATCCGCGAACGCGGTCGCCACAAGATCATCGACAAGGTGACGGTGACTCTCAACGAGAAGAACGACGTTTACGAAGCCGAGTTCGCCAACCTTGGTATAAGGCAGGTGCTTGTTGAGCCGGCGACGGTCACGGCGCACCCGAAACTGCTCGTAGGAGGTGTTTGGTGCATCTGTGACGTCGAGTATTTCCACAGCAGTGACTCCCGTGTCGTCCCGTGGATCCTCGGCTCGATCAAGCCGATTCAGCTTTCCAATTTTGACTTCGACGGCTACATCACAGCACGACGTCAGTTCACGACTGACGAGTGGATCGATCTCTTGATCCAGTCGATTGGCTTCAACCCTGAATTGTTCGGACGCCGAGCAAAGCTGATCCAGCTTGTTCGTCTGATCCCGTTCGTTGAACGGAACTACAACCTGGTTGAGTTGGGTCCGAAGGGCACCGGTAAGTCGCATATCTATTCGGAGTTCTCACCTCACGGCATGCTCATCTCGGGTGGGGAAGTCACGGTCGCGAAACTGTTCGTGAACAACGCCAATGGTCGGATCGGGCTGGTTGGTTACTGGGACGTCGTAGCGTTCGATGAGTTTGCTGGGAAGAAGAAGCGAGTCGACCGGGCGCTGGTCGACATCATGAAGAACTACTTGGCGAACAAATCGTTCTCGCGAGGCGTGGAGACTTTGGGAGCTGAAGCGTCGATGGTCTTCGTCGGTAATACGTCGCACACGGTTCCTTACATGCTTAAGCATTCGGACCTGTTCGATGAGTTGCCTGAGAGCTATCACGACTCTGCCTACCTGGACCGACTACACCACTTCATCCCGGGCTGGGAGGTGGAGACGATCCGCGGTGAGATGTTCTCCGAAGGGTACGGATTCGTCGTTGACTACATAGCTGAGGTGTTGAAGTCGATGCGGGATACGGACTTCTCTGACCTTTACCAACAGCACTTCACACTGGGTTCGGATATCTCTACCCGTGATCGCGATGCGATCCACAAGACGTTTTCCGGCCTGATGAAGATTGTCTACCCGCACGGTGAAGCCAGTCCAGATGAGATCGAGGAGTTGCTCCGTGTCTCGATCGAGGGACGGAAGAGGGTCAAGGATCAGATCCTCCGGATTGACTCGACCATGGCCGAGGTCAATTTCGGATACCTGAACGATGCCGGCGGATGGAACGAGGTGACCACGCTCGAGGAACGCGAGTATCCCGCCTATTACCACCAGCGCGCTGCCGACATCAGTGATGATGCGGAGACCGACGCCGCTGATGCCGTCGAGGAACAGACCGAGGCGGAGTCGACGGCGTCGTCTGAGACGCTCTTCGAGGGGCACCGTGATTTCCAGGAGAATCAGCGTGGGGTGTCGTTCCAGACCCTGCTGCTCCCTTACCTGCGTGGCGCGACGGAGGTCACGATCACCGACCCGTACATCCGGATGTTCCACCAGGCGCGGAACCTGATGGAGCTGATCCAGGAGATCGCGTCAGTGAAGGATCCTGCCGAGGAGGCGACAGTGCGACTCATCACCTCCGAGAACACCGAGAGTGAGGACCAGGCGCGCAAGCAGCTCGAGTTCCTGGCGAAGGTCCGCACCGGGGCGATGACCGCCGGCATCCACTTCGACGTGACCTTCGACAGCTCGATCCATGACCGCTCGATCATCACCGACACCGGATGGAAGATCGTCCTCGGACGTGGGCTGGACATCTTCCAGTATGTGACCGGCGATGCATTCGATCTAGCGACGCGCCTCCAGGAATACCGCCAGGTGAAGGCTTTCGGCGTCACCTACCTACGAACAGGAGACTGAAGATGGCGACCGAGGACTGGATTCTGCAGGCGCTCGAACGGATCGACGATGTCGGCATGGGCGATGACCCTCTTGACGGACTCAACGACGAGCAGGTTCGACATCTAGAGGCAGCGGGGTTGATCCGCGTGGAGTATGCCGAGACACGAGTCTCCGAGCTGGGCAATGACAAGCCGCTGGTGCATGCCGAGCGCAAGGTCTCGATCACGTTGGCCGGGCACCGGCTCATCGACGGTGCCTAGGAGCAGCCGTATGATGCAGAGCGTGACCTCGCTCATTCGAGACCTTGCGTAGCGATGGAAGCCAAGGCGCTCACACCCCGTGACCTGTTCGATGGGAAGGTCTGCTACGAGATCCCACCCTTTCAGCGACCCTACGTGTGGACCGAGGAGGATCAGTGGCAGCCGCTGTGGGATGACATCGCACGCGTGTCGGAGGCGGTCATCACTGCCGGCGATGACGCCGAGGCGTCGAAGGCGCTATCGGGTCACTTCCTTGGCGCTGTGGTGGTGAAACAGCTGCCAAGCGGAGCGGGCGATCCTGCTCGCTTGTCGGTCATCGACGGCCAGCAGCGCCTCACTACGCTGCAACTCCTTCTCGACGCGGCCCAGCTCGTGATGGAACTAGCTGACTGCGACGAGGTCGCTGAGAGCATTCACGAGCTGGTGCTCAACAACTCGAAGCGCTTCCGGGGTACCTCGAAGCGATTCAAGCTTTGGCCGTCGCGCGTCGACCGTGACGCCTTCGAGGTCGTGATGGACAACGACCTGGACGTCCCACCAGCGCTCGACGACAGCAGGATCGTCCGTGCGCACAGATTCTTTGTGGACGTGATGACCGAGTGGTCCAGCACGAGCGACGCGACTGGTCAAGTCACGTCTAAGGGCAGGCTCGCCGCCCTTGCGACGGTGCTCCAGCAGCATCTTCAGATCGTCGCAATCGACCTCGCCGCGACCGATGACGACCAACTCATCTTCGAGACGCTGAATGATCGAGGTACGCCGCTTCTCGCCGCTGACCTCATCAAGAACTACGTGTTTCAGCGCTGCGACGAAATCGGAGCGGACGTTGACGCGTGGGGTGAGAAGTACTGGCAAGACTTCGACAACGACTGGTGGCGCGACGAGATCGCTCAAGGTCGCCAGCTGCGGTCCCGCATCGATCTCTTCTTGCAGTACTGGCTCACGATGCGGATCAAGGACGAGATCCCGACCGATAAGGTCTTCGACCAGTTCCGCAAGCACGCGAGCGAACACCTAGCCGGCATGGCAACAGCCGAGGCCTTCCTCGCTCGTCTGCGTGCCGACGCCGACACGTTCCGGGATTTCGCGCAGCTCGACCCGCGTTCGGCACAGGGCAGCTTCTACACCCGAGTAGTTGAAGCACTCGAACTCGGCGTGTTCATCCCGCTGCTCCTGTGGATCATCACCGACGCGCACCCAGCGTCACCAGCACAGGCCGACCGAGCGCTCGCTGCCGTCGAGAGCTGGGCGGTGCGGCGGACTCTGCTGCGCCGTACCATGAAGGACGTCAACCGTCTCGTGGTCGCCCTGTTGAAGGAACTCGATCACCACCCCTCGAGCGCAGTCGGCGAGGCGACCGTCGCATATCTCGAGGAACAGACTGCCGATTCGCGCAGCTGGCCAACCGATGACGAGCTTCTGAGGTTCCTGCCTGACGTCAAGGTCTACGGCAACATCAAGCAGCGGCGCCTCCGGGCGATCCTGTCCGGGATCGAGCTACAGCTGCGGACGGAGAAGCATGAGGAGGTCAGCCTCCCAGCCAAGCTTGACATCGAGCACGTCATGCCGCAGGGCTGGCGGACGTACTGGCAAGATGGGATCCTGCAAGACCCCGAGGCGTGTGCTGAGCGGGACTTCCGCCTGAACACCATCGGCAACCTCACGCTGGTGACGAAGAGCCTCAACAGCACCCTGTCGAACCGCCCGTGGACTGACGGCGACGCCTCATCGACGCCGGGGAGCGGGGAGGACAAGGGGTTGGGCAAGCGGTCGTTGCTCAACAAGTACAGCGTCCTCGCTCTCAGTCGCCCGATCGTTGACTTGCATCCCGCGACCTGGACCGAAGACGACATCATGGCCCGCTCGAAGCAACTCGCCTCGACGATTGCTAAGGCGTGGCCGGTCAGATGAGTTGGCCCAGGTCATCGTGAGGGTCGCGGCCCTCCTCGGCGACGACCCGGTCCAGGTCGCGATTCTCTCCTGACCAGGCGAGGAGGCCTGCTCGCCTGGAACCCTGCCTGAGCCACGGGTCGCCCGCCTATCGCACTCAGCTCAATGTCACACCTTGGTGTGAGAATGGTGGCGTGAGTGACGAGATCGGAGAGCTACGGATGGTCGAAGACGCATTCGACCGCCCCACGCTGCGGCTACTGCACGGCAAGTATGCGGCGGTTCGGGTCGCTGTGCTGCGAGCCTTGTTCGATAGCGAACGCCGGTCGATTCCGACCGACATCCTTCACGTCCGGGTCGGGGCGCTGGTTGACACTTTCCGTGAGAACGGGATCGACACCCCTGAAGGCACCGGTCGGGACCTGTGCCGCAACTGGATGCGCGGGAAGTGGCTGCAGCGCCTCCCCGCTGAGGATGCTGAAGGAGAGGTGTACGAGTTGTCAGCGTCGGCCGTGGACGCGCTTCGGATCGTGTCCGACCTGAGTAGCGAACGCGTGCTCCTCTCCGAATCTCGTCTCACAGCGATCGTTGAAGCAGCCCGGCGGCAAGCAACCGAAGCAAGCCCAGATGTCGCGTCGAAGGTGGTGCGGATCGACGCCGAGATCGACCGGCTGACCGCGGAGCGGGACCGGCTCCTCGCCGGTGGCGAACCCGAACCGACTTCGGTCGAGTCGATGCTCGAGGGTTACATCAACCTGATGGACCTCATCGGGCAGCTCCCCAGCGACTTCAAGCGCGTCGAAGAAGGCGTACGGCGGATGCGCGAGTTGATTCTCGAGGACTTCCGTGGCGACACTCGACCGCTCGGACAGATCATCGACGAATACCTCGCTCGCTCCGAGAACCTGTTCGCGACACCCGAAGGGCGCGCGTTCGACGGAGCCCTTGCACTGCTTCGTGACGAAGCGCTCCTCCATCAACTCAAGGCTGACCTCGACATCATCTTGAACCACCCGTTCACCGATGTCCTAGAACCAGAGGATATCCGGGTGTTCCGCGGAACGGTCACCATGGTGCGCCGCGGTCTCAACGACGTGATCGGCCAACGCTCCCGGATAACCCGCACCCTCAAGGAACACATCGTGAGCCGTGACGCGATCCGCGAGCGGGAGCTGTCTGCCGTGTTCAAAGCGCTGGACAAAGAACTGCCGCGCTGGGCCTCCGCAGCGCCGGTGCGGGCAACCTGTCCAGTGGATCTCATCCCGCAATCGGTTCCGACGCTCCCACATGTCCGGGAACGGTTCTACGACCCTGCCGATCATCTTCCCCCCGAACCGCTTGCTGAACACTCCGATGATGGAACCGAGCCGTTGTCGCTCGATGAGCTTCGACGTCAAGGCGGACCGGTCCTCGGCCGCCTCCAAGCAGCGCTCGTCAGCGCAGACCCCGGGATCGAACTCACCGCCGGCACCGTCTTCGAACTGATGGACGTCGACGCGAAACGCCCTGTCGAAGTGCTGGGCCTCTTGCATCTCCTCGCTCGCGCAGCTGTGCTTTCTGACGCTGAGGATCGCGAACCAGTCGAAACGCACCGCACCGACGGAACCAGCCGTAGGTTCGCCATCCCACGAGTCACGCTCAGTCGCGAACGCGTCGGACGCATCGCTGAAGTTGAAGTCGGATGACTGCCCTCGGAAATGACGACGCCACCGTCGCGCAGGACCACCACGGCGGCGATAACCATCGGGAAGACGTTGACGCGTCCGTCAACAGCGACGATCCCCTTGACGAACAGGTCATCGACATCGGCATGGATGGCGTTGACGGCTGCGGCGATTACGTGATCGATCGATCGTCGGTGGCATTGTTTTCCGGTGACGAGGGCGGGCTGACCCGAGAGCAGCGTGACTGCCTCGTCTACCTGCTGAAGAACCACTACCTGAGCCACGATCAGAAGCCCGCCATGTGGCAGACCCTCATGGAGCACCGGTCGGTCCTCTGTGCCCGGCTCAACGACCTGTACCTCACCCTTCACGTTGACCTCGAAGGTCAGGTCGCCTACAAACGCCAAGCGGTCCCCGACTATGGCGGGGTGAATTTTCCGACGCTGCTGCACGACCGCGCCTACAACCGAGAACAGACCATCCTTCTCGTATATCTACGCGAGCGACTCCACCAACAACGAGCAACCGACGGAGGCCAGGTTCTCGTCGACCGCGAAGACATGATCGATCGTGTCGCCGAGTTCAGGGCCAATGACGACACGGACGTGTACGGGGCACAGAGGCGGGCAGAGAACTCAATCGACGCGTTGAAGTCGATGGGGGTTCTGCACGGCAGCGCTGACGGCGAACGATTTACGATCTCACCTGTCCTCGACTCCCTCATGCCTCTCCCGCGGCTCCAGGCGCTCCTTGAATGGCTCCGCGCTGAAACGGGCGAAGCCGAATCAGCCACCACTAAGGACCAGGGGAGTGGGACGGCGTGAGCCAGCAGGAAGCATTCGGTGGCCCCGAGTTCGCCCAGACACAGTGGCGGGCCCAGTCGATGCAGCTCGTCAACTGGGGTGGCTTCCAGGGGCCGAACACGATCGAACTGTCAACCGAGACGACTTTGCTGACCGGAGCGTCTGGTACCGGCAAGAGTACGATCCTGGATGCCTATCTTGCGCTGATGATGGATTCGAACACCCCGTTTAACGGGGCATCCAACGACGCGGCACGAGGACGCGCCCGTGGTGCAACCCAACGCAGCCTTCTCACATATTTGCGCGGCAAGCTCGATGACGTCCGCACCGACGGCGAGGCAACCGAACGGATCCTTCGCGGGGCTAAGGCCGCCACATGGGGAGGGATAGCGGTCACGTTCCTTAACGACAACGGTGACCACTACACCGTCGGGCGGCTCTACTACGTGCCCCGTTCCGCTTCCCGAGACGGCGACATCACGAAGCGGATGTGGTCTATTTCCGGCTCCGTCGACCTGAAAGAGTTCGAACTGCTCGCTGCTGAGAAGTTTGAGAAGAAAGCTCTCCGGGCACGGTACCTGCAGATTCAGGTGCATGACACTTACGAAGCGTTCGCTGCGATGCTTCAGACCAGGCTCGGGATCGGAACCCATGGTGACCCGTCGAGCGCGCTGCGGCTCCTGACCCGGATCCAAGCTGGGAAACCCGTCGCCGCTGTCGACGATCTGTACAAGCAGATGGTTCTCGAAACGCCGTCAACATTTGCAGCGGCCGACAGTGCGATCGACCACTTCAGGGACCTCGAAGCCGCTTACCAGGAGATGGTGGAATCCGCTGAGCAGGAAGCGATCCTTGCCCCGATCGGCGATCTTTGGCGTGACTACCAGGTGGCGACTGGCGAGATCGATCGGATCGACACCTACCGTCTGAAAGAGCCTGAGTCGCCGTTTGCCCACTGGGCGGACTGCTTCGAGAGGACTCTGATCGGCGGCGCTGTAGAGGTGAACAGAGGCCAACGGGCCATCCAGGAACGAACGGCTCGTGACGCGAAGAAGGATGAGAACGAATATGGCGATCTCGTGTCTGCGTACGAGGCTGCGATCGAGGCAGCGGGCGGTCTGGAGCTCACCAATCTCGACAAGACGATCGCTGAGCTCGAAGCCCTTCACCAGGACACGGTTAGCGCACGAGATCG
>WBZO01005472.1_pt1 | contig 12934 bp, 11 predicted proteins | sample 5204261 | NCBI WGS metagenome assembly WBZO01 (sample SAMN12412400, study PRJNA552823) | activated sludge metagenome | isolation source: activated sludge from anammox sidestream of wastewater treatment plant... | place: USA: North Carolina | collected 2017-09
ACCGAGAATACGGCCAGTATTTGAAGGAGGAGCAACGCCGCCCGCCGGGATGCCCCGCCCGTCGAATGCAGCGCCACTTTCGCCACGGGCTGCTAGCCCGAGGGTATAATCGGCGCTTCGCGGGCCCCTTCCCGCCTCACGTCTCTGGCCCGCGCGAGGATTCATCCGTGGCACATGAGTACGACGTCGTCGTGATCGGGGCCGGCACCGGCGGCTACGTCGCCGCCATCCGGGCCGCCCAGCTCGGCCTCCGCGTGGGCGTGGTGGAACGCGACGCGACGCTCGGCGGCACCTGCCTCAACCGGGGGTGCATCCCCACCAAGGCACTGCTCGAGCACGCGCACGCCTACAAGATCGCCCTGCAGGCCAGGGAATGGGGCATCTCGTTCGGCGCCGGCCCGGTGTCGATCGACATGGGCCAGGTTCACGCGCGCAAGGACAAGATCGTCAAGGACCTCACGGGCGGCATCGCGTTCCTCTTCAAGAAGAACAAGATCGACTGGATCAAGGGCACCGCGCGCCTGCTCGGACAGGGGCGGGTGGAGGTGGCCGGCGAGGAGCCGACGACGCTCACCGCACGCGAGATCGTCATCGCCACCGGATCGTCGGCGCGCGGCGTGCCCGGCGTCGAGATCGACGGCCGGCGCATCATCTCGAGCAACGAGGCGATCGAGATGCGCGAGGTCCCGAAGTCGATCGCGGTGATGGGCAGCGGGGCCGTCGGGGTGGAGTTCGCCTCGCTGTTCGCGCAGTTCGGCAGCCAGGTCACGCTCATCGAGCTGCTGCCGCGCATCGTCCCCAACGAGGACGAGCAGGTGTCGGCCGAGCTCGAGCGGGCCTTCAGGAAGCGCAAGATCCGGGTGCTGGCGGGCACCAGGGTGACACGGGCCACGCCGGGCGAGGACGCCGTCACGCTGGAAGCCGAGCTGCCCGACGGGAAGACGGAGACGATCGTGGCCGACTACCTGCTCGTGGCGACGGGTCGCGGCCCGGTCACGGCCGGCCTCGGCGTCGAGACCGTAGGCCTCGAAATGGTCCGCGGCTACATCAAGGTGGATCCGCTGCTGCGCACCAGCGTCGCCGGCATCTCGGCCGTGGGCGACGTGATCGCCCTCGGCGACTGGCCGCACCCGCAACTGGCCCACCTGTCGTCGATGGAAGGCATCATCACCGCCGAGCGCATCGCCGGCAGGGACGTGCAGCCGATCAATTACGACCACGTGCCCGGCTGTACCTACTGCGATCCCGAGATCGGCAGCGTGGGGCTCACCGAGGCCGAGGCCAGGACGCGCGGCTACGACGTGCGCGTCGGCGTCTTCCCGTTCAGGGCGCTCGGGCGCGCCAGGATCGCGAACGAGATCGACGGCTTCGTGAAGATCGTCGCCGACAGGAAGTATGACGAGGTGCTCGGCGTGCACATGATCGGCCCGCGATCCACCGAGCTGGTCGCCGAGGCCACCATCGCGCTGCGGCTCGAGTGCACCGTCGAGGAGATGATCCGCACCATCCACGCGCACCCGACGATGTCGGAGGCCGTGGGTGAGGCGGCGCACGCCGCCCACGGCGCGGCCATCCACGTGTAGCGGCAACCGGCCGCGGGCCGGCGGCGGGAGCCCCGGCGGATGGCGGGCGCCGCCGTCCCTGTCCCGGGCTCCCCGACGCCGCCCGGGTCACAGGTCCCAAGGCCAGCCCCTGACTTCTGCCATGCCTACCAACGTCACGATGCCGCAGATGGGCGAGTCGGTGACCGAAGGCACCGTCGTCCGCTGGATCAAGAAGGTCGGTGACCCCGTCGACCGCGACGAGCCGCTGTTCGAGATCTCCACCGACAAGGTCGACGCCGAGATCCCCTCGCCCGCCGCGGGCACGCTTGCCGAGATCCGCGTCAAGGAGGGGGAGACGGTGCCCGTGGAGAGCGTGGTGGCCATCCTCGCGCTTCCGGGCGAGCTGCTGGAGGCGGCGCCCGCCGACGCCCCGGCATCGGGCGGCGCCGTGGCCGCCGCCAGCGACGAGCCTTCGCCCGCGGCCGCGGTGCCCGCGCCGGTACCGGCACCGGCGATCGCCGTACCGATGACGCCCGAGGAGGAGCGCGCGCACCTGCGGCGCACCCGGTCGTCACCGCTCGTGCGCCGCATCGCCGCCGACCATGGCGTCGACGTGGCGTCGCTGCAGGGCACCGGCATCGGCGGCCGCGTCACGAAGAAGGACATCCTCGCGCACATCGAGAGCGGCATGGCGCCGGAACCGGTGCCGGCCGCCGCCGTGCCCGCCGCCGTGCCGCCATTCCGGCCGGGCGAGCGCGTGGAAGTGGTGCCGATGTCGGTGATGCGCCGGAAGATCGCCGAGCACATGGTGCTCAGCCGCAGGACCTCGGCGCACGTCCACTCGGTGTTCGAGATCGACTTCACCCGCGCCCTGAAGGCGCGCGAGCAGAAGAAGGCCGAGTACGAGCAGCAGGGCGTCAAGCTCACCGTGATGGCCGTCATCTGCAAGGCGGTGGTCGACGGGCTGCGCGCCGTGCCCGTGATGAACGCCTCGGTGGACGGCGAGAACATCATCTACAAGAAGGACATCAACCTCGGGATCGCGGTGGCGCTTGACTGGGGCCTGATCGTCCCCGTCCTCAGGCAGGCCGACGAGAAGAACCTGCTCGGGATCGCACGCGGGATCAGCGATCTGGCGGCGCGCGCGCGCGCCCGGCAGCTCAAGCCCGACGAGGTGCACGGCGGCACCTTCACCATCACCAACCCCGGCGTCTTCGGCACGCTCTTCGGCATGCCGATCATCAATCAGCCGCAGGTGGGCATCCTCGGCGTGGGCGCGATCGAGAAGCGCCTCACGGTGACCGGCGAGGACGCCATCGTCATCCGATCCAAGGCGTACCTCTCGATCGGCTACGACCACCGCGTGGTGGATGGCGCGGTGGCCGACCAGTTCATGTCGGTGGTGAAGACGACGATCGAAGGGTTCGACGCCTCGATGGTGTGATCGTGCCCGCCGTGCAGGTGTGCTCGCTCGGCCTGGTGCCCTACGCCGAGGCGCTCGCGCTCCAGCAGCGCCTGGTCGAGCGGCGCCGTCGCGGCGGGATTCCCGACCAGTTGCTGCTGCTCCAGCACCCGCCGGTCATCACCACCGGCGTGCGCGCGGCCGACGCCCGCGCCCACATCGTCGCCGGCGAGGCCCAGTTGAAGGCCCGTGGCGTCGAGGTGCACGAGGCGGGGCGTGGCGGCGACGTCACCTTTCACGGGCCCGGACAACTGGTGGGATACCCCATCCTCGAGCTGCCAGAGCCACGCCGCGATCTTCATCGGTACGTGCGCGATCTCGAGGAGGCGATCATCCTCACGATCCGCCGCTGGGGCATCGAGGGCGGCAGGATCAGGGGGCTCACCGGCGTGTGGGTGGGCGACGAGAAGGTGGCGGCCATCGGCGTGCGCGTCAGCCGCTGGATCACCAGCCACGGCTTCGCGTTGAACGTCGGCACCGACCTCTCGCTCTTCGACCTGATCGTGCCGTGCGGCATCGGCGACAAGGGCGTGACGTCGATGGAACGCCTGCTGCGCCGGCCCGTGCCCATCGGCGAGGTCGAAACGGCGTTCGTCGATGCGTTCGCAACCGTGTTCGGGCTCCAGCCCGAGCCGTGCGACGCCGCGACGCTGCGCGTGACGCCCTGACGCAGGGGGCCGCCCCGGCGCCATCCGGAGCCAGCAGGCCAGCCCGTCCGCCTGCCTGTCGCGCGGCGCGCGCCGGACGGGTATCCTGAAGACTTCACCCCAGTCCCGCGGGCCGCCCTGCCGGCATCGCCGGACGCTGCGTCAACCGACAACGAACCGGAGGATCCGTGCATCCCTCTCTCGAAGGCAAGGTCGCCATCGTCACCGGCGGCACCCGCGGCATCGGGCTCGCGATCGCGCGCGGCCTGGGCGCGCGCGGCGCCGCCGTCGTGGCCACGGGCAGCTCGCCCGATTCGCTTCCCCCGGCTGCCGCGCAACTGACGGCCGATGGCGTCCGCCACGCCGTCATCGCGGCCGACGTGCGCGATCGCGCCCGGGTGCAGGCCATGGTGGCCGAGGCCGTCGAGCGCTTCGGCGGCCTCGACATCCTCGTCAACAACGCCGGCGTGGGCCATTTCCAGAAGATCGCCGACCTGGAGGAAGCCGACTGGCACCGCGTCATCGGCGTCAACCTCACGGGCGTCTTCTACTGTTGCCATGCCGCCATTCCGCACCTGCGCGCACGCGGCGGCGGCTGGATCATCAACATCAGCAGCCTGGCCGGCCGGCACACGTTCGACCGCGGCGGCGTCTACTGCGCCTCGAAGTTCGCGCTGAACGCGTTCAGCGAGGTGCTGATGGAGGAGGTGCGCGGCGACGGCATCCGCGTGAGCCTCGTGATGCCGGGGTCGGTGGCAACGAAGTTCGGCGATCGCGAGCCGGGGCCAGCCGACGCGTGGAAGCTGACCGCCGAGGACGTGGCACAGGTGGTGAGCGGCCTGCTGGAACACGATCCGCGCAGCCTGCCGAGCCGCGTCGAGATCAGGCCCTCGCGGCCGCCGCGCGGGTAGCGCGCCCCCCGCGCCGGCGTCATGGCCGCCGGCGCGGGCCTCCGCTCACGAGATCGGATCCGGCGGTCCCGACTCGCCGATCAGCGCGGCCAGCCGCCGCTCGTCGATGTTGGATCCCGTGAGGACCACCACGGTGACCTCCGGTGTGCCGGCCGCCGCGCGCGCGGCCACGGCCGCCACGGCCGCGGCTGCCGCGCCTTCCGCGACGAGATGTTCCTCGCGCAGGAGATCGGCCACGGCCTTCCTGATGGCCGGCTCGGGTACCGTGACCACACACACGCCGGACTGTCGCACCAGGTCGAAGGTGAGGCTCCCCGGCTCGATGTTGCCGGCGAGGCCGTCGGCGATGGTCTCGCCGACCTCGATCGGGACGATGGCGCCGGCGCGCAGTGCGGTGGTGAAGGCGGGCGAGGCGGCGGGCTCGGCCGCCACGAGCCGAGGCAACGGCCGGGTGCCGCGCACCGCCAGGGCGGCGCCCGAGGCGAGGCCGCCGCCGCCCAGCGGGACGACGATCTCGCGCGTCGCAGGCACCTGTGCGAGGACTTCCCCGACGATGGTTCCAGCGCCCGCGATGACGTGCGGATCGTTGTAGGGCGAGATGAACGGCAGGCCGTGCGCCGCGGCGAACTCGCGTCCGCGCCGTTCGGCTGCGTCGTAGTCGCCGGCGACCGACTGCAGGCGGGCGCCGGAGGCGGCGATGCGGACCAGCTTGGCGCGGGGCGCCTCGCGCGGCACGAACACCGTGAGCGCCACGCCGTCACGCGCGCAGGCCCAGGCCATGGCCGCGCCGTGGTTGCCGGCCGAGGCCGTGACCACGCCTCCCGCGCACGTCGCCGCACCGGCGCGCAGCGCGGTGAACGCGCCGCGCACCTTGAAGGAATGCGTCGGCTGCAGCGATTCCAGCTTCAGCCACACGTCGTGCCCGGCCAGTTCCGAGAGCCACGTCGACCGGATGCAGGGGGTGTCGCGCAGTTCCGCCGGCAGCGCCGCGGCGGCCCGCGCGACGGCAGAGGCCTCCAGATCGCTCACCTGGCGCCCGCCACGAGATCCGGCAGGGCGGCGACGAAGGCCGAGCGCGCCACGACCTCGCCGATGCCGGCTTCGCGCGCGGCCTGGATCAGCGACGCGTGGACGTGCGAGACGAAGCCGAGCGTCCGGACGCCGGCGGTTCCGGCATCGGCCCGCAGCCGTGCCAGCGCCTCGAGCGGCTGGATCCGCTGGGCGTCGAGGTCGATCAGCACGAGCGAGGGACGATTCGCCCTCACCGCGTCGAGCACGGCCTCCGGCGATCGGGCGAACACGCAGGCCACGCCCGCGTGCCTGGCGGCGTTCCGGATCCTGGAGGAGAACAGGAGGTCGTCAACGGCGGCGACGATCATCGAATGCCTTTCGGGCTTCGCCCGGTGCGTGATCACGTCGGGCGGCAGCGCGTGCGATCCTGGCCGGCGCGTCATGATGGCGCCGCGCGCCGAGGCGCCTGACGCGTCCCCGGACTGGCACTGGCGCCCGAATTCCTCGATTATAGGTGGCGTTGGCGCCTGCGGCTCGTCGTGATGCCGGGCGGCGCCCACGCTGTCATCCATGCTGATCGAGACCCGGGCCGTCGGGCCCTTCCTCAAGAATGGCTACCTGCTCGCCTGCGAGCGCACCGCCGAAGCGGTGGCGATCGATCCCGGCGACGAGGTGGACGAACTCATCGCGCTGGCTGCCTCGCGCCGGCTCAGGGTGGGGCACATCCTGCTGACGCACGCGCACGTCGACCACGTCACGGGCGTGGCGGCCGCCAGGCGGGCCTGGGCGGCGCCGATCCTGCTGCACCGTGACGATCAGTTCCTCTACGACCAGGCCGTGGCCATGGGCCTGATGTTCGGCCTGCGGGTCGAGGCGCCGCCGCCTGTCGACGCGCACTACGCGCCCGGTCAGGTGATCGTGTTCGGCGACCACGAGGTGCGGGCGCATCACACGCCGGGCCATTGCCCGGGCGGCGTCTGCCTGCAGGCTGGCCGCGCGGGCGAACCCGGGGGAGGGCTCGACCTCTTCGTCGGCGACACGCTGTTTGCCGGCTCCATCGGCCGGACCGACCTGCCGGGCGGCGACTTCGACACGCTCATCCGCTCCATCCGTACCACGCTGTTCGCCTTCGGCGACGACGCGCGCGTGCACCCGGGTCACGGGCCGTCGACCACCATCGGCCACGAGCGCCGCCACAACCCGTTCCTGCGCGGGATCTGATCGGATCCGGGCCTCGGCGTCCGGCGGATCGACCGGCTCGCCGCCCCGGAGGGCGCGTGACGCCTGGCGGCGTCAGGCCTCGGTGGCCTCGGGCAGGGCGACGGCGCGTTCCACCACCAGTTGCGCGCGCCCGACGCGAAGGACGTCGCCGGGCGCGAGCACCGCGTGGTCCACGCGCCGGTCGTTGACGAAGGTCCCGTTGGTGCTGTCGAGGTCCTCCACCCGCAGCCGTCCGTCGCCGTTCACGTCGAGCCGGCAGTGACAACGCGACACGAGGGGCGCGTCGACGATGAAGTCGGCGCGTACGGCGCGGCCCACCGTGCGCGGACCGCCCGGCAGCAGGCGGAAGGCGAGCGCCTCACCCGAGGGCAGCGTGCCGCGCAGCACCCACTGGGGCGCCGGCGCGGTGACCGTTCCCTCGCTCATCCCTGCGCCCCAGCCGCGACCAGGGCCGGCAGGCCGTGGGCCTGCCGCACCCGCGGGTGCGTGATCTCGCCGTCGCGCGTCACCAGCGTCTCGCGCACCACCTCGTCGTCGGTGTTGATGGTGAGGGCGCCCTTCTGGAGCATCGAGAGCAGGAACGTCGTGATGTTCTTCGCGTACATCTGGCTGGCGTGATACGGGATCGCCGAGGCCAGGTTGGTTGGGCCCAGGACCGTGACGCCGCCGGACACGACCGTCTCGTCGGCCCGCGTGAGCTCGCAGTTGCCGCCGCGCTCGGCCGCGAGGTCGACGACGACCGAGCCTGGCGCCATGGCGGCCACCATGTCGGCGGTGACGAGCACCGGAGCCCGCTGGCCGGGCACCGCCGCCGTGGTCACCACCACGTCGTTGCCGGCCACCACCTGCGTGAGCAGTTCGCGCTGGCGCCGGTAGAACGACTCGTCCTGCGCCGCGGCGTAGCCGCCCTTGTCCTCGGCGGCCGCCGTGTCCAGCGTCAGCTCCACGAACTTCGCGCCGAGGCTCTGCACCTGTTCCTTGACGGCGGGCCGCACGTCGTACGCCTCGACCTTGGCGCCGAGGCGGCGGGCGGTGGCGATCGCCTGGAGGCCGGCCACGCCGGCGCCGATGACCAGCACGCGGGCCGGCGCGACGGTGCCGGCCGCCGTCATCAGCATCGGAAACATGCGCGGCAGCGTCGTCGCGGCCAGCAGCACGGCGCGGTAGCCGGCGATGGTGGCCATCGACGACAGCACGTCCATGCTCTGCGCCCTCGTGATTCGCGGGATGAGCTCGAGGGCGAAGGTGGTCACCCCGCGCGCGGCCAGCGCGGGCAGCCCGGGCCCTGGCGTGAGAGGCTCGGCCGTGCCCACCACCACCTGGCCCGCGCGCAGCAGCGGTACGTCGGTGGCGCCAGCCTCCGGGTTGGCGCCTGCCGTGCGCACCTGCAGCAGCACGTCGATCTGCGAGATGACGTCGGCCCGCGAGGCGAGCACCGTCGCGCCCTTGTCGGCGAACTCCCGATCGGGGAAGCCCGCGGCCACGCCGGCCCCGGCTTCCATCACGACCTCCGCGCCCGCCTTCTTCAGGGCGGCAATCGACGAAGGGACGAGCGCCACGCGGCGCTCGCCCGGAAACGACTCCTTCACGATGCCGATCCGCATGATGTCGACCACTCCGTGAGGGCGCCACGTGGGTGTGGCGGCCGCGCGTATTCTACCCCCCGGCTCCCCTCCGCCGCGCTGCTCCCGTTCATCCCCGCGCGATCGCCGCCCGGCGAACTCCCCGGCGCCTCCGGTCGTCAAAGGCGGCGTTCCCACGGAACCTGAGGAGCCGCGGGCCAGGGAGACTGTCGAGATGCGCAAGACCCGCAAGCGGTGGATGGTCTGGGGCGGAGGGCTCGTGGCGGCGGCCACCGGCGTCTTCGTCGTCTCGGGCTTCAACAAGGCGCAGGCCGGCTTCGATCCCTCGCGGCTGGCCACCGTCGAGAAGGGCACGATGGTGAAGTCGGTGGTCGCCACCGGCAAGGTCGAGCCCATCACCAAGGTCGAGATCAAGTCGAAGGCCAACGGCATCGTCGAGCGCCTGCACGTGGAGGTGGGCAACCACGTCGAGGCGGGCAGCACGCTGGTGGAGCTCGACAAGGAACTGCTCACCGCGAGGCTGCGCGAGGAGCAGGCCAACCTGCAGGCCGCCGAGGCCGCCCTGCTCGCCGCCCGGGCGCAGCTCGAGAAGAACGCGATCGAGGCCGAGGGGCCCGAGGTGGCCTTCGCGCGGCGCGCCTACGAGCGCGGGCAGGCGCTCTTCGAGCAGCAGCTGTTCCCGCAGTCGCAGCTCGACGACCTGAAGAGCGCCTACGAGCAGGCCGAGAACCGGCTGCGCAGCGCGCGCGGCCAGCTGGTGATCGCCAGGGCGCGCGTGGCCGAGGCCGAGGCGAAGGTGTCGCAGTCGCGTGCCGCGATGAGCCGCGCCGCCGAGGATCTGCGCAATGCGACGATCCGCGCCCCCATCCGCGGCACGGTGCTCTCGCGCGACGTCGAGGTCGGCAGTCCCGTGTCATCGATCCTCAACCTCGGCGCCAACGGATCGCTGGTGATGACGCTCGGCGACATCCAGCGCGTCTTCGTGCGCGGCAAGGTGGACGAGGCCGACATCGGCCGCGTGCGCGTGGGCATGCCCGCGCGCATCAGCGTCGAGACCTTCAAGGACAGGAAGTTCGAAGGCAGGGTCACGCTGATCTCGCCGCTCGGCGTGGAGAAGGACAACGTCACCACGTTCATGGTGGAGGTCTCGATCGACAACCCCGGCCACGAGCTGATGGCCAACATGACCGCCAACGCCGAGATCGTGCTCGAGGAGCACCCCGACTCGGTCATCGTCGCCGAGGCGGCGATCACCTACGACGCCCAGCGCAACCCCACCGTGGAGGTCGTCGACGAGTCGGCCAAGAGCGGCCGGCGCAGGATGACGATCAAGACCGGCATCGGCAACGGCACGAAGACGCAGGTGATTGAGGGCCTGAAGCCCGGCGACAAGGTGATCCTGCCCTCGTAGGTGCGGAGGGCTTCCTCAACCCCGATTCGGGGCGGGCCGTGGCGCCCGCCCCCGGCCCGTTCCACCATGCGCGAAGCCATCCTCCAGACGATCCAGAACCTGTGGGCCCACAAGCTCCGCAGCTTCCTCACGATGTTCGGGATCGCCTGGGGCGTGATCTCGGTCGTCGTGCTGTCGGCCACGGGCGAGGGCTTCCGTCAGGGCAACGAGCGGGTGCTGCGGGAGCTCGGGCAGAACATCGGGATCACCTGGGGCGGGCGCACCAGCCTGCAGGCCGGCGGCGAGCGCGCCGGCCGGCGCATCTTCCTCACGGTGGAGGACGCCCGGGCGATCCAGGCCGAGGCGGCGCTGGTGCGCGTGGCGACGCCCGAGATCATCCGCGGCGGCATGAAGGTGAAGAGCGCCTACAACGCGGGCGCCCCCACCGTGCACGGCATCGAGCCCAGTTACCAGCAGGTGCGGACGATCGACATCGAGCGCGGACGCCTCTTCAACTGGGAGGACGAACGGCTGACCAACCGCGTGGCGATTCTCGGCGCCGACATCGCCAGGCAGCTCTTCCAGGGCCGCAACCCTCTTGGCGAGACGGTCGCCGTCAACGGGCTCGCCTATACCGTCGTCGGGACCATCCGCTACAAGCACCAGGACAGCAACTACAGCGGGCCCGACAACGACAAGGTGTTCGTCCCCTTCGCGTCGGCGGCCAGGGACTTCCCCCCCGCCGGCGTGGATCGCGGCGTGGTGTCGAACATCATCGTGGCGCCGCACCAGTGGGTGGTCGACGACCTGTCGCGGCAGTTCGAGCAGCGCGCGGGGCGCATCCGCGACATCGACTGGGCGCTCGAGCGCAACGTGCGCGAGGCGCTCGCGCGCCGGAAGGGATTCGATCCCGCCGATCGCGAGGCCATCGCGATGTGGGACACGTCGGTGAACTCGCTGATGTTCGGGCGCATGGTCGACACCATGCGTGACTTCTTCACGGCGGTCGGGTTCGTCACGCTGGCGCTCGGCGGGCTCGGCGTGATGAACATCATGCTGATCGCCGTCAAGGAGCGCACCACGGAGATCGGCGTGCGCAAGGCGCTCGGCGCGAAGACGCGCGACATCATGCGGCAGTTCTTCCTCGAGGGCCTCTTCATCACCGCGATCAGCGGGTCGATCGGCCTGACGATCGCTTTGGGCCTGTGCTGGCTGGTGAACCTCGCGCCCATGCCCGAGCGGTTCGCGGGGATGGTCTTCACCCCCGCCGCCGGCGCGATCACCGTGGGCGCCCTCGCCCTGCTGGGCATCCTCACCGCCCTCTATCCCGCGCGCCGCGCGGCGGAACTGCCGCCGGTCGAGGCGCTGCGTTACGAGATGTGAACCATGAGCACGCCAGCCCAGGTGTTGGGTTCCCCCGTCGAGGCCGCGGCCCCGCTCGCACGCCGGCGCGTGCCGCCCGCGCCGCGGCTCGCCGGCGCGCGCGTGCTCGTGGAGATCGCCCGCGAGGCCTGGACCGGGCTGCTGCGCAACCGCCTCCGGGCCGGGCTCGCCATGCTCGGCATCTCGTGGGGCATCGTGTCGGTGGTGATGCTGCTCGCCTACGGCAACGGCTTCCGCAACGCGCTGGCCAGGGGCTTCGAGAACGCGTTCGGGACGGGGGTGGTGATCGCGTGGCCGGGCCAGACCAGCATGCAGGCGGGCGGCGAGCGGGCCGGACAGCGCGTGCGCATCACCGTCGACCAGGCGCTGATGATGAAGGAACTGCCGCTCGTCAAGAACGTCAGCCCCGAGCTCGTGGAGGACCTGCCGGTGAGCTTCGGCACCAGACAGACCTCCTACCTGATTCGCGCGGTGGCCCCGTCCTACGGCGCGATGCGCGCGCAGGTGCCCGTGACCGGCGGCCGCTTCTTCGACGAGGAGGACACGCGCCTGCACCGCCGCGTCGCCTTCCTGGGGTCCGAGGTGGCGCGCAAGCTCTTCGGCCAGAGCGACCCCGTCGGCCAGGCGGTCCGCATCCGCGGCATCTCCTTCGAGGTGATCGGCGTCCAGCAGGACAAGGCGCAGCTCTCGAACTACTTCCGTCCCGACGCCGAGTGCATCTACGTGCCCTACACGGTGGCCAGCCAGCTCTGGTACCAGCCCTGGGTCGACGTCATCGTCTGGCAGTCGGTGGATCCGGCCTTCGAAGCCAGGGCCGATCGCCAGGTCCGCGAACTGCTCGGCAGGCAGGCCCACTTCAACCCCGGCGACGACCGTGCGATCCGCAACTTCGGATCGAGCCAGGCGAACGAGATCACCGCGAGCATGGTGGTGGGCCTCAAGCTGGTGCTCGGTTTCATCGGCGTCCTCACGCTCGGCATCGGCGGCGTCGGCGTGATGAACATCATGTTCGTGTCGGTGCAGGAGCGGACGCGGGAGATCGGCATCCGCAAGGCCCTCGGCGCCAGGCGCCGTCACGTCCTGCTGCAGTTCCTGCTCGAGGGCCTGGCGACGGCGTTCATCGGCGGCGCCGCGGGCGTCGTCATGTCGATGGGGCTCGTGTGGGCGTTCAGCCCGCGGCCGTTCCTCTCCGAGTTGCTCGACGACACGACGCGCGGCGTCGACATCCACATGACGCTGTCGCTGGATCTGCTGGTCACCTGCACGGCGCTGCTGATGATCGTGGGGCTGGTCGCGGGCCTCGTGCCGGCCATCCGTGCCTCGCGTCTCGACCCGATCGAGTCGCTCCGATACGAGTAGGGGCGGCGACCCTGGCCGCCGGGATCCGGCCGGAGGCGAATCCTCGCGTCATCCCCGGGGTCTCTCGCCGGACGCGCATCTCACTCCCAGTCGGGGGCGCACCATTCGTCGGTGGCGCCGGCCAGCGCCGCGCCGACGAGGCCGTCGAGATCCCAGCCGGCTTCGATGGCGGTCACCGTCTCGCGCGACGCGCGCGTCGCCGGCTGCCTCGGCTGGAACACGGCGCAGCAGTCCTCGTCGGCCGTCACCGCCCACGGCAGCGTGCCGAGATCGCGCGCGGCGGTGACGATCGCGTCCTTGTCGGCGGCGACGAGCGGCCGCAGGACAGGGGCCCTCGCAATCCCCTCCATCGCCGCCAGGTTCTCGAGCGTCTGCGACGCCACCTGCCCGAGCACGTCGCCGGTGACCAGCGCCGCCGCCTGC
>WBZO01004296.1_pt2 | contig 12927 bp, 10 predicted proteins | sample 5204261 | NCBI WGS metagenome assembly WBZO01 (sample SAMN12412400, study PRJNA552823) | activated sludge metagenome | isolation source: activated sludge from anammox sidestream of wastewater treatment plant... | place: USA: North Carolina | collected 2017-09
CCGCGCTTGTGCTGCGTCCGGCGGGTCTCGAACGGATGCGGACCGACGACCATTTCGCGGTGATTCCGAACCGGGTCCGCGGCTATCGCCTGACGCCGTCCGGCGAGGTCGAGAATTGCTCGCTGGCCGACACGAGTTCGAAGACGCCGGGCGGCGGCTGGGTGGCCGCTGCATCGGACGTGGCGAGGTTCGCCCGCGCGCTAATGGACGGCAGACTCATCACGGCGGAGAGCCTTGAGTTGATGCTCACGCGCCAGCGGCTCAAGGACGGATCCAGAACCGGGTACGGCCTGGGCATCAGCGTGAATCGCGAGGGCGCTCCGAGAGTCTACAGCCATTCGGGCGGACAGCAGGGGGCGAGCACCTATCTGGTGTTCTGTCCTGAACTGAAAACGGCAGTGGCAATCCTGGTGAACCTGGAAGGCGTCAACCTGCGGCCGCTGGCGGAAGCGATTCTGGGGGAACTGAACACACAGTAGTGCAGCGCGTCATGAATCGTGCAACGCGATACTAACCCCGCCCGCCGTCTCCCTGCCATGGATGGCCCGATGAGAGCCGCACCCGCGGTTCCACTGACCAAAACACACCGCGCCACGCTGGAATCCCGAGCTTGGGCGCGGCATCGCCGCGTTCGCCGGCCTCACTAGTTCTTGACCTCCAGACCGAAGCTTTCTGAACTGCCTCGAATGGCCGCCGCGCTGGCTGAAGTGCGCATGGCGGCATTCGCCAGACCTGGGCCCTCAATTGCTCGCAAAACACTCGGCCTGGCAGAAGAGGCTGCATTGCGGAATATAAAGAACCCGGTAATCGTAGCAGCTGGAAATCTCTTCCGGAGAGCCTGGCGTGCGGCTGCGAAATGCGCACCAGTCGATAGCACGTCGTCGACAATCACAATATGACGCGGCTCAAAGGGAAGTTCTTGCATCGCATGAATGAAGAAGATGCTGCCCAATTCATCCGGAGGAATGCATTTGGATCTGGGGATCATTTGTTCCGACAGGCAGAGAAGTGGCATTGCGTGCCCAATGCCCAGGGATGAAAGAACAGTCAACAGATGTGTCTGCCGGCCGCGAGAGTTCGGAATCGGACAAAAGACAGCGTCCGTCCAGTAGGCGGGAGCAAGCCGTTGCACAGCAGTGCATAGCTCCTCCAGAAGGATCGCGGAGCGGTCCGAAAGATGGCTATCGCTTCCGATCTCCGTTTTGATTGTCTTCAATATGTCGGGATCCACTGCTGGTGAGCGGTAATCCCAGACGAAATGCCCAATCGTCTCGCCCGGCAGATGAATATGTTGAGCGGGATCGACTTGACGCAGGACTGGCGGCAATGGCGGACCGCTGCTGGTTGTCGTCGGCACGAAGATCCCTAGCCGACGAACTGATGACGAGCGCCGTAACTCGGGAACGTTGTCCACATCCTCTGCGCAGAGAACTCGAATTTCCTTGAACTCAGCCCCTCGCAGCCTGCGGCCGACCGCCGCAGGCCCTCTCTCCGTCCCCAGCACGCTGGCCAGTTGAGTCGCTGTCGTGATGAACAAGCGGCCAGGGGTATCACGATACCTGTAGTTGATCGCATTGCCCAGTCTCCTTGTTGCCGCGAGAAGCTGTACTTCAAGTTCATCGCTCGTTCGCTCCTCTGCCTCAGAGCTGAAGATGAGGTCATCCCAACTTGACGCGATTGCGTCAGCCCAACTAGGCGGCCTGCCCAACAGCTCACCAATGGTGGAGAGAAGAGTGACAAGAGTGGAATAGTGCTCACTGAAATTAGCGAGCGCTTTGCGCCGATGTCTGACCGGCGGCCGCCGTAGGAATGCTTGAAGAGTCCAAACGATTGCGGTGTGAAGGCCTGGACGCGCCGAGATGACTGCATCAGTGGCGTCGCGGCGGCTGAAATAGTGAGTTGGGCGGGCATACTCGATGCTTGCGGTTCGGTTTCGCAACTCGATCCGAGGAACTCCTTCGATGGAGGTAATCACGAGGAGGGCGCTGTTTTGGCTGTAGATTGGTTTTCCGTGCTTCGTGGATCGGAGGCGTTCGGCCCCAGTCGCCGCATGAAGGGCGAATTGGATCAGTTCTGGCCTCCAATCATCGGTTTCGAGATTGTCCAGTACGAGGAGGCCCGTTTCCTCCGCATGAAGGCCCGCCGTCGAGGCGTGGCCCGTCACGCTGCCAAGGCCGAGCGCATCCAATAGAAGTTGGGCGCCAGTAGTTTTGCCGCTTTGAGATGGCCCGACATTCAGGGCAATAAACCGGGCTCCCAACTTTTGGCGAAGAAACGGCGCGAGCAGCCCATTGAGCGCCACAAACCATGCAAGTGAGGGTTGCTTGACCGATTGCTGGCGAACGATCAACTCCTCCAGGGCCAGAAGTCCATTCCGTGCGTCCGCGATTGTGAAATCGGGACGGACATTGAAGGGCTGGTCTCGAGGGTGGGTCAGCCATACCTTGTCCTGGTTATCGATGGGAGGCACGATTGCCAAGGAATCAGGCGTGATCTGAAGCAAGCCCGAAGTTGTGGGTATGTAGATGCGATCCTCAACCGCCAGTGAGAAGGATGCGCGCACGACGGAAGGAGAGTTCTCCAGTATCCAGGCACGAAGGAAGAGCAACGCGTCCTTTGCCTCACGATGAACACTAGACATCCCCAGCGCCTCAGTCAGGATGAACTCCAAGAGGGCATCGCCTGGGGTGAGGTCCGTGCTGCGACCCCTCACAACGACATGTTGCCGGCTGCCCTCGTTGAAGGCTACGCCCCCATTCGCGCGGATCCAGGCGAGGATTTTGTCCCTGCCGCGGGCGCCAATTGGGGCCTTGAACGAAGCAAGGACCGCAGACGAAGCGGGAGCGCCGAGCGGCGCCTTGTCTAGTGCGGCGAGGCCTTCTGGAAGTTCCTCCGACTTCTGTTGCAAAGTGCCGTCGGACCCCCACGGGGAGCCCAGGCGAACATCTGGCAGCGACATGACGAAGGTATAGTGTCCGCCCGCAGGGTGGGCTCTCATGTTTTCGGAGGTTGATGTCAGAGATGACAGATGACAGTAGGGGTGAGAACAGGAGAGGACGCTCGCCCCCCAAAGAGGGGGCCGTTGAGAAGCGCAACCCACCGCGGCAGCCACGATACGGCGACAGGGCCTGAGAACGTCTGAACGAGCGCCTCAGGGATTTCGCACGGCAACTCAATGAGCCGCGGAATCAACCATGCAGAGTGAGATCCGCGCTTGAGCAGTTTCGCCGATGTACCACGGAGCCGTTTCGGGTGTTCGCTTGGATTTGGATGGAGGCAAGCAGAGGGCTGGTGAAGCTCTCCAAGCTCGCCCTGCTGCAGGTGCGCGCCTGGGTCGACAACTATCGCAGGAAGAGAGCGCACCCGGAGCAGATTCCCGAGATCATCCGCGAACCGTTGCGCCGCGAGCGCAAGCAGCCGAAGAGGCCATGATGTGCAGGAGCCGAGAGGGGGCATTCTCGCGCGCGAACTTGCTTCTAAAAGGCTGCGATGTGGGCCGTCCCACGTTCTCCCCTCCTTCGCCCAATGCTTCCGGCAGCCGGAGGCCGATCCAATCTGCCAGCATCACGTCGGTGTCGCGCGCCCCTTCGGGCTTTGCTGGCGGGCCGCGAGTTGAAGGCGCGGCGGGAGAACAGCGCGGCGCGAGGATGGTCCAGGCGAATGCTGTTTCGGCTTACTTTCCCAGCTTCTGATACGCCTCGTCCAACAGCTCGACCACGTGCACTACCCGCTGGCCGCGGCCGTACCGCTCGACGCCCGCCTTGAGCTGCAACTGACACCCCACGTTCGCGGTCGCAATCACGTCCGCTCCCGTCCCGGCGGCCAGCGGAATCTTGCGGGAGACGATCGAATCCGCGATGTCGTCATGCACTAGGTTGTAGGTGCCGGCCGAGCCGCAGCAGAGGTCGGAGAGCGGCATCTCGCGGAACTGCAGCCCCGGAATGACCTTGAGAATCTGGCGTGGCGCCTGCCGGATCTTCTGGCCATGGGCCAGGTGGCAGGAGTCCTGATACGTGACCACTGCCTCGAGCCGGCCCATCGCCGTATTCAACTCGATCGAAGCCAGGAACTCAGTGATATCCTTCATCAGCTTGACGAAGTGGGCGGCCTTGTCCTTGTAAGCAGGGTCACGCTCGAGCAACTCGTGATATTCCTTGAGCGTCGAGCCGCAACCGGCGGCGTTGGTCACCACGGCATCCAGGCCCCCGTTGGCGGCCAGCGCCAGAAACGTGTCGATGTTGCGCCGCGCGAGTTGGCGCGCGTCCTCCTTCAATCCGGCATGGACATGCAGTGCGCCGCAGCAGGTCTGCGACTCCGGCACCAGGACCTCGCACCCATTTTGCTGCAGGACGCGAACGGTGGCTTCATTCAGCCTCGCGCTGGTGACGTTGGCGATGCAGCCGGCCAGCAGGCCCACACGGTACCTGCGCGGGCCGACCGGCGCGAACGTCTTCCCGATCTTGTCGAAGAAGAAGGGGATTTCGGCGTCGGGCGCCAGATGCTCGATCCGTCCGAGCTTGCCCAACAGCTTCAGCACCCCGCTGCCGCGGGCGATGGATTGCAGCCCCGACGCCTGATAGAGATAGAGCAGCGCTCCCGCGAACTTCAGCCAGCCGTGCGACAGCAGCAAGCGGCGGAACACGAAATCGCGGATCGTCCGCTCGCTCCAACTTCTCTGCGGCGCGGTTTCGGCTTCGATCTCGGTGCGCGCCGCTTCGATGAGGCGGCCATAATGAACGCCCGACGGGCAGGCGGATTCGCAACCGCGGCAGGCGAGGCACAGTCCGAGATGCCGCCGATAGGAAGGCGAAATCTCCGCCAGGCCGGTGGCCACCTGAACCATCTGGTAGATGCGTCCGCGCGGGCTGTCCATCTCCACGCCCAGTTCGCGATAGGTCGGGCAGGCGTTCAGACAGAGGCCGCAATGGATGCAGGAGAGCAGGTCGGCCGGCGTGGGCGCGTCGGGGTGGCGGTTCTCGAGGATGGGCGGCAAGGCTCCGGCGCCGGTCGCCTGCTCAGATGCGGCCATAGAGCCTTCCCTTGTTTAGCAGGCTGCCCGGATCAAAGGTCCGCTTGAGCCGGCGCATGAGGTCGAAGTCCGGGCTGGGTTCCGGCCAAAGATCGAGTTCCAGCGCATCCTCGGTGGGCGCTTTCAGGATGATGCGCGACCACGGCCGGCCCGCTGTTGCGGCGAGCCAGCCGCTCGCCTGAGCGCGGGTGTGGCAGGCCAGGAAAGCCGTTCCGTTCGCGCCGCGGGCGAGGGCCTCGGCGGGCGCGGAGTCGAGGACGGCGGCCAGGTCCGGCAGGGCGTGGCCCGCTTGCGCGACAATGCGCGGCGATTCCGTGAAACTCTCGATCGCTCGCCACAACCCGGTTTCGGCCTCGCCACTCAGCGCCTGGGCTCCGGGCAGTTCCCGGGCATAGCGCTCCAGGACGCGCTCGGAGCCGCCGGCGCGCAGTACGACGCAGGGCGCCGCCGGCAGGCCGCAGTGCTCCGCCGCAGCAGCGTTCAATACATCGAGCGCCGCCGGTTGCAACGCGGTCGTGAGGATCCGCAGCCGCGTCGCCGCGGCCTCCGCGCTGGTCGCCGCGGCGAGCACGAAACTCCGGGTCGCTTCGGGCAGCGGCGCCAGCTTGAAATTCACCTGAGTGATCACGCCCAGTGTTCCGAAGGCGCCGATCAAGGACTTCTGCACATCCAACCCGGCGACGTTCTTGACGACCTTGCCTCCCGACACCACCAGGTTTCCTTCGAGCGTGGCGAATGTCATCCCGATGACCTGATCGCGCACTCCTCCAAACAAGCGCCGCCTGGGTCCTGAGACTCCGCACGAAACCAGCCCGCCAATGGTCGCCGATGCCGCGTAAGGCGGATCGAGGGGGAGCATCTGGCGGTGTTGCGCCAGCAATTCGGCGACGTCGCGGAAGCGGACGCCGGCTTCGAGGCAAATCGTCAGATCGCGCGGCTCATACTCGACGATGCGGTTCAGGCCGAGGGTCTTCAGCAGCCGTCCTTTCGACGGCGGCCCGCCCCAATGCCGCTTTGAGCCCGCCCCTTCGACGCGGACTGACTCAGAGCGTTCCGACGCCTCCCGCAGGAGTGCCGCCACTTCGCCGGGAGAATTGGGCTGCGACTCGGCCATCACCTGTTGATTCTACCTGCCGCGGCAGGCGCCTGAGGGTAGACTCATTAAGAATGGCGCATTGGAGCCGGCTGTGACACGCAGGGAACTCGCCCGGGCGCTGAGCAGCGTCGAGCGCGGCGAACTCGTTCCTCCGCCGGCGCCGCCGCCGGTCCGGATCATCGGCATCACGGGTGCGCCCGGCGCCGGCAAGAGCACGCTGGTAGCGGCGATGCTCGGCGACCTCAGGCGCCGCGGGTTGCGGGTGGCCGTGCTCGCGATCGATCCAACCAGCCCCTTTTCGGGGGGAGCGCTGCTCGGCGACCGGATTCGCATGGGCGGATTCGAGCTCGACGACGCCGTTTTCATCCGTTCGATGGCTTCGCGCGGCGCGCTGGGCGGCCTCGCTCCGGCCACCGCCGCCGCGGCGCGCCTGCTGGCCTGCTCGGGTTTCGAGGTCATCCTGATCGAAACCGTCGGTGTCGGGCAGGCCGAGGTGGAGATCTCGCGGGTTGCCACAACCACCGCCGTGGTTCTGACGCCGAACATGGGCGACGACGTCCAGGCCGGCAAAGCCGGCATCCTCGAGATCGCGCGCGTGCTGGTCATCAACAAGGCCGATCTGCCGGGCGCCGACCGTCTCGAGGCGCACCTTCGGGAGGAGCTCGCCGGTCTGCCCGTCTTCAGAACCGTCGCACCCGAAGCACGGGGCGTGGAGCAACTGGTCTCACACCTGCTGACAGTGGGATGATCGTGTGAGCATGTCCAAACGGATCGGAGTCATCGGCGGCAGCGGGCTCTACTCGATGCCGGGTTTCACCCAACAGGAAGAAGTTCGGATCGAGACGCCCTTCGGCGATCCGAGCGACGCTTACATCTGCGGGAATTTGGAAGGCAAGCCGGTTGCGTTCCTGGCCCGCCACGGACGCGGCCACCGCATCAGCCCGTCGGAACTGAATTTTCGCGCCAACATCTGGGGGATGAAGAAGCTGGGCGTCGAGTGGATCATCTCGCTGAGCGCCGTCGGGAGCCTCAAGGACGAGCACAAGCCGCTCGACTTCGTCATTCCCGATCAGTTCGTCGACCGGACCCGGGGGCGCGTCTCCACCTTCTTCGGCGCCGGCCTGGTGGCGCACATCAGCTTCGGCGACCCTGTCTGCCGCGATCTTGCCAGGCTGCTGCATCACTCCTGTCTGGAAGCCGGCGTGCCGGCCAAGCTGGGCGGCACATACGTGTGTATGGAAGGCCCCGCCTTCTCGACCAAGGCCGAGTCGGGCCTTTACCGTTCCTGGGGGATGGACGTCATCGGCATGACCAACCTCCAGGAGGCCAAACTGGCGCGCGAAGCCGAACTCTGCTACGCCACCATCGCGATGGTGACAGACTACGATTGCTGGCATCCCGATCACGATGCCGTCACGGTGGCCGACATCATCCGCAACCTGACGCACAATGCCGAAAACGCGGCCAAGGTCGTGCGGGCCGCCGTGAAGGCCCTCTCGATGGGCAGCCGCTCCTGCCCGTGCTCCACGGCTCTGGAATACGCCCTGATCACGGACAAGAAGACTGTACCGGCGGAAACCTACAGGAAGCTGGAGTTGATCGTTGGAAAGTATTTCACCGAGTGAGCTCGCTCTCGAACTGCTGAACCACTGCCTGCGCGGTCCCGGCTGGCCCGAGGAACTGGCCGCCGCATTGGTCGACGAGGCGCTCGACGATGATCCGGAATACGCCGGCCGCGCCTCGCGCGCGCTGTTCAGCGTCGTTGTCGAGAGGTTGGGCGATCTCTTTGAACCGGCGCTCTGCAACGTCTATGCGCAGCTCTTCACGGGCGTCATCGAACGCTGCCTTCCGGAACTCAAGGCTTCCGACCTCGTGGCCCGCTACGACCGGGTGCGCTGCGTCCGGCGCGTGGACTTCGAGCCGAAGAACGTGTTTGTGCTCTCCCGCGTCACGCTGGGCGCGGATGTCGCAGTCACCTCGATCGTCCTTGACGCGGCCCGCAAGCGCTGGCCGAAGTCCAAGCTCTGGTTTGTCGGCCCCAAGAAGAACTGGGAGCTGTTTGAAGCGTCGGTGGATGTCGATTGGGTTCCGATGGCGTATGGCCGGTCGGCGTTGCTGCGCGATCGGGTCGGCATCTACCACGAACTGAAGAACGCTCTCGAGGCGCCGGGAGCGTTGGTTCTCGATCCCGACTCGCGTCTCACCCAACTCGGCCTGCTTCCGGTGTGCGGCGAGGATCGCCACTTCGTCTTTGAGAGCCGTTCCTACGGCGGCGACGGCATGGCCACGCTGCCGGAATTGACCAAAGACTGGACAAGGGCCGTGCTCGCCGTTGAAGACGCCGAACCGTGGCTCCATCCCAAGTACGAGTTCACTCTGGGGTCGCAGCCGCTCACCACGTTGAGTCTCGGCGCCGGCGAGAATCCCGCCAAGCGCGTCGCTGATCCCTTCGAGGAGCGGCTTGTCGCGCTGCTGGCCGATAAAGCGCCTTTGGTCATGGTGGATGCCGGCGCGCCGGGAAGCGAGGAGGAGGCGCGGGTCTTGCAGGCCGTCGAGCGCAGCGGGTTGGGCCAGGAGCGCTGCGGGCTCCACCAGGGACCATTCGCCAGCTTCGCCGCCATGATCGCCGCCAGCCGCCTGTATGTGGGCTACGACTCGGCGGGACAGCACGTCGCCGCGGCCCTCGGGATTCCGCTGATCAGCATCTTCGGCGGGGCGGCGAATGACCGCATGCGGGCCCGCTGGCGGCCCCATTCGTCCGGGCCCGCTTGGGTTCTCGATGCAGATGGAGCGGATTTCAACGAACTGATTTCACAGGTTGACCGTCTTCTAGCTGAGGGTCCATTTCATGAAATCACTCCTTAGCCTTCTGCTGCTCTCAGCCTGCGGTTTCGCCCAGGTCGAGGGTTCGTGGATCGGAACCCTGGAGGTTCCGAACGCCAGGCTTCGCCTCGTTTGGAATATCGCAAGAGATGGTGCCGGCTACAAGTCGACCCTGGACAGCCTCGACCAGGGCGCGAAGGGCATCCCAGTGGACTTTACCTCCGCCGCCGAAGGGGCCGTCTCCTTCGACATCCAGAAGCTCCAGGCAACCTACAAGGGCAAGCTCTCCGCCGACGGGCAATCCATGACCGGCACGTTCACGCAGGCCGGTAACTCATTCCCGCTCGAGTTCAAGCGAACGACCCTTCAGGCGCTGGAAGCGTTGAACAAAAAGGGCCGGCCGCTGACGGCGGATGAGCGTTCCAGGCTCGTCGACCAGTTGGAAACAAGCAGGGACAAGTTGAAAGCGGCTATGGCCGGCCTGAGCGAGACACAACTGAAGTGGAAACAGGCCCCTGAACGCTGGTCCGTCCTCGAAATCGCCGAACATCTCGTCCTGACCGAACCGTTCCTCTTTGACCTTGCGAGCAAGAGGATGATGACGGTCCCTCAGAAAGCGGAACTGGCAGCGCGAACCGCCGGGCAGCTTGCCGCCGAGGACAAGAAGATGTTCGAGGGCTACCTGGACCGCACCAACAAGGCCCAGGCCGTAGAACCGGCCAGACCCAAGGGGCGCTTCCCCACCGGCCCCTCCGCTTACGAGGCCTTTGAGAAGCTGCGTGCCCAGACCATCGAGTACGTCAAAACTACCGATGGAGACCTGCGCAGCCACGGCATGCCCATGATGGGCGGCGCCATGGCTGATGCGTACCAGATGATTGTCATGCTGGCTGCGCACACGGAGCGGCACCTCCTGCAACTTCAGGAAGTCAAGTCTGACGCCGGATTCCCGAAGCAGTAGGAACAGCCGCAATGACCACTTCCGCGATGGCGAAGCATGCGCTGCGACGGATGGCGCAGCGGCCGTTTGCGACTCTGCTGGTGGTTGGTTCTCTCGCCATGGCCGTTGGCGTGACAACCGCCGCCTTCAGCACCGTCGACGCTTACTTTCTCAGGGCGCTGCCGGTCCGCGATCCGGGTTCGCTCGTCTACGTCTACGCCGAAACCCGGGAGAAGCGGCCGGACGCCTTGACCTGGCGCGAGTACTCGGCCCTGCGTGAGCGGCGCGGATCGATCGAGGGGCTCGCGGTGCAGGCGCGCTTCGGGCCGAAGGTCAGGCTGGAGGGCCGGGATGATCACCCCATCACCGCCGCGGTTTCGGACAACTTTTTCGATCTCCTGGGCGTTCGCGCGGCTCGCGGGGACGTCTTTCATGACGGCAGCGGCGGCGAGCAGCAGGTCGTCCTCAGCGACTCGTACTGGCGAAAGGCCTTCGGCGGCGACCCGCAGATTGTGGGACGGATGATCGATGTGGGAGAGGCCCCTGTGCGGGTGATTGGCGTCCTGCCGGAGGGCATGGCCGGCACGGTTCGAGGCATCCGCGTCGACCTGTTTGTGCCGCAGCAGACGGCGTTTGGCGCGATGAGGCTGGTCGATCCCAAAGCGACCCGCGGCGAGTTCGAGGGCATGGCCCGGCTGAAGCCTGGCGCCACACAGGAGCAGGTTCAGGCGGAACTCGACGGGCTGCTCGCAGAGGGACGCCGGCCGCGGACGCAGAGCGTTGTCAGCGACGAGCGCGGCACGGTCCGGTTGGCCGCGATCTTCGGGGCGACGGCATTCATGCTGCTGTTCGTTGCTGCGGCCAACCTGGCAGCGCTCCGTCTCGTCGAGAACGAGGTGCGACGCCGCGAGTGGGGCATCATGATGGCGCTCGGCGCGGGCCGCGGCCGGCTGCTGACGCAGCAGGTTGTCGAGACCATGCTGGTGGTTGCTGTTGGCGGCGCCGCCGGGATGGGCATTGCGGCCTACCTGATCGGTCTGGCACCAGACTGGCTCCGCGCCGGCAGCGATTACCGGGAGTACTTCATCCGCCTGGATTGGCGCGTCGGTCTCTTCGCCCAGGTGAGTCTGATCTTCGTCGGCCTGCTTCTGGCCGGCCTGCCGGCGGCGGATGCCTGGCGGCACAGCCTGGTCGAGTCTTTCCACGCCCCGTCGGCGCGCAAGGCCTCGCGCTGGCTGGCGGTCCTGGTGACGGTTCAGATTGCGCTAATCACCGCAATGGCATACAATGCGGGACTCCTCGGCGCCAGCCTGCGGAAGATCTCCATGGTTCGCCCGGCCATGGATCCGGACCGGCCGATGGTGCTGCTTGAAGGCGCCTGGAAGGGCCGCGCCGCCGCGTTTGAAAAGAGCGAGCGCCTGGCGGCCGAACTGGCCGGTCTGCCCGGCGTCCGGCGGGTGGCCTATGCCCGGCGGGTGATGCTGGCCGGTTCCGGCGGCGGGGCTCGCGTCACCTGGAGCAGAACGGGCGAGGCCCCTCGAACCATGCGCTTCAACCAGGTGAGCGCGACTTACTTCGATGTCACGGGAGCCCGCGTCGTGGCCGGCCGGGCGTTCTCGGCCGGCGACGGTCCGGGCGCGACGCCGGTCGTCATGGTCAGCCAGGCGTTCGAGCGCGCCTTGGGCAAGCGTGCTGTCGGCGAGTTCGTGCGCCTGGACGACAAGGACTGGCTCGTGGTGGGCGTCGTGGAGGACGGCCCGTCGGTTCTCCTTCGCGAGAACCTCGAGCCATTTGTCTACTTTTCGTTCGCGCAACGGCCGGTGGGCTGGCCGACCTTCCTGATCGAAACCGTGGCCGCTCCCGAGCGGGTGGCTTCGGATGTGGCGCTCTTTCTGCAGCGAAACCAGAGCGGCTACGAGGCGGCGGCGTACAACACTCTGTTCGCGCACCTCCGGTCGGCGAGAAACCAGGAGGAGATGGCTGCGGCGGCCGGTGGGATTCTCGCATTGCTCAGCGTGCTGTTGGGAGCGGCGGGGCTGTTCGGAGTCACGATGTACGCGGTTGGAAGGAGGGCGCGCGAGTTCGGCGTCCGCATGGCGCTGGGCGCGACGGGTGGATCGCTCGCCCGCGCGGTGTTCGGCCGGATCCTGGTTCAACTGGCGATCGGCATTCCCGCGGGCGCGCTGCTGGCGTGGACGGCGGGAGAGGGCCTGGGAGGCCTGCTCTACGGCGTGTCCCAGTTCGAGCCTTCCGTGATGTTGGGCGTCCTGGGGATTATCTGCGGCGTGGCGGTGGCGGCCGGCGCCTGGCCGGCGCGGCAGGCTTCGGCTGCCGATCCCTGGCGAGCGCTCCGCAACGAGTAGCCACCTCATTGACCGGATCGAGTACACTTGCTTGCAGGTGATCCCGAGAGGAGCGGCGCGTATGAGGGGCGTAGTGTCTGGCGCTGGCATGCTCGTTCTGGCCGTGGCTCTGGCAGGTTGTGTCCCCGCCGATCCGGCGAAACAGGGCGCGTCCGGCATGGCGACTGACGACGATGTCCGGGCGATGAAGGCCGCGGCGCAGACGCGAAGCGAAGCGCTGCGGGCGGGCAACGTCGAGAAGTATCTCAGCGTTTACGCCGAGGATGCCGTCCTGATGCCGCCTCATTCGGCGGAGGTGATCGGCAAGCCGAGCGCGCGGGCGCGGCTCACGGAGGCGTTCAAGGCGAATTCGATCGAACCGGCCTCGGATTTGCGGGAGTACGAAATTCTCGGTCCGGCCTGGATCGCCGAGCGGGGCCGATACGCCTGGATGGTCACGCCCAAGCATGGCGGCGAAGCTTACCAGGAGTCGGGGGATTTCATGGTGCTGTGGCACAAGGACCAGGGCGGGGCCTGGAAGATCTCCTGGGAGATGTGGACCAGCACCCGACCGGCGACGGAGGCGGCGAAGCCATGAGACCGGCCGCACTACTGGGAGCGGCCCTGGCGGCCGCGCTGAGCATGGGCGCGCCTGGCGCTTCCGCGCAGGGGCCGCAGGACGAAGCGCTGAATCGCA
>WBZO01005473.1_pt1 | contig 12925 bp, 9 predicted proteins | sample 5204261 | NCBI WGS metagenome assembly WBZO01 (sample SAMN12412400, study PRJNA552823) | activated sludge metagenome | isolation source: activated sludge from anammox sidestream of wastewater treatment plant... | place: USA: North Carolina | collected 2017-09
GATGGATGTAGTTTCCATGGTCAGCGGGAACGGAGCAGCGCCGGTAATCGTTACCTTATGGGGGAATTTGACGCCCTCCACTTCCTTGTAGTCAGAGATATCGTTGGTGACAGTGGCACCTTCTTCTTGTTGTATCTCCCTGATTTTCAGGCTTGTCTCCACGTCGAAATAATTCGTCTTTTTGGTACCTGAGGGATATACCACGAGGATTTTGTAGGCCTTCTTCCCATCTATCATTTCCACTCCTTTCAGTTCGGCTTTGATACCCAACTGTGCGTAGTAGCGCTCAGGAAAGAGGTGTGCATCTGCTTTCATATCCTCCAACTGGCTGGCTTCCATGGGTGTTTTTTGTCCCATTTGCTGGTTAATCCCCTTTGTACCATCAAAGACGGATTCCTGTATGACGTTCCCCATCATGGAATTGCTCATTTTTAATTTTGCTGGTTCTTCGTGGGTGAGTGTGGTTTCCATGCTCATTCCCTGGATGTTGGTTGCCATCACAATTTTTACCCCTTTGATTGCATCCAGTTTGGCAGGACTGCCCAATGCCCTTAGATAATCCGCCAACACGGTTTCTGCGGTGACTCCTTCTGCCACGGTCAGCCCGGCTGCTTCAACCTTATTTCCATACACGTCGTAGTAGTGGATCTCTTTATCGGCGGAAAAGCCTGCTAGTTTGTCGGCGACCTCATCTTTATTGCCAACGACGAGGACGTATGCCTGGTCAGGGGCGAGGTATTTTTGTGCCATTTCCCGGATATCCGCTGGTGCCACCTTGCTCAGTTTTTCCAGGTAGGTGTTGTAATAATCCTTGGGTAGGTTGTAGCGAGCTGCATTCAATGCAAACCGGGCGACTGTTTCAGGCCCTTCCAGCGAGCGGGCAAAACTGCCTGTCATTACGCTTTTTACCATGTCGAGTTCTTTCTGGGGTGGTACTTCCTCCCGGAGCTTGTTCAATTCAACGAAAAACTGCACGATGGCGCTGTCCGTCACCTCATTGCGCACGCTGGCATAGGCAGTGAAAGAACCAACTACCGGATCCGTGTTGAGGCTGGAACGTGCTCCATACGTGTAGGCTTTGTCTTCCCGCAGGTTGGACATGAGGCGGCTGCCGAAATAACTGCCGAGCAGAGTATTCATGACGCTCGCCTTGATGGCGTCGGGCTGGCCGGGCTTCAGGTCAACCGGGTAGGTAATGTTGATGACGGATTGCACGGCACCCGCTTTGTCCACAAAGTCAACCTGGGAGGCAGCTGGTTTCTGTGGCGTGGGGAATGTGGTTTTAGCGACCTCTCCTTTTTTCCACGAACCAAAGTGCTTTGTTGCCAGGCTTTGCACCTCCTTGGCCTTGATGTCGCCGGTCACGATTAGATAAGAGATGTTGGGCTTGAAGTACTTGTTGTAATACTCCCTGCATTTTTCCACGTCGAGGTTGCCGATGGTCTTTTCGGTTTCGATCTCGCCGTAAGGGTGGCTTTTCCCGTTGCGCAGCACCGTAGCAACGTTGGCAGCAATGGTGTTGGGGTCATCTTTTGATGCTTGTAAGCCCGAAAGAGTTTGCTTTTTCAGCTTGTCAAATTCATCAGAAGGAAACACCGGGTTGAGAAGGACATCAGCCATGAGCTTGAGCAACTCGTCCTTGTGCCGGGTCAGAGAGCTTCCAACTACTCCGCTTGAGCTGGAGGAAAGAGAAGCCCCTATGAAATCAATGGCCTCATCAATCTGCGCCTTGGTGCGGGTTTTTGTTCCTTTATTCAGCAACTGGCCGGCCAAGTCCGCCGCCCCTGCGTATTCGCCCTCCAAAAAGGGCGGCACATCCACAAACACCTGGAAGGATACCCGCGGTAGCTTGTGGTTCTCTACGACGATGACTTTCAGGCCGTTTTTTAGTGTAAACTGCTCAGCTTTGCCCAGCTCAATGCGCGGTGCAGGGCCGGGTTGGGGAGCGTGCTTTCTAAAATCCTCCTGCGAAAACAAACCCTGCGACAGCAGAAGGAAACTGAGCAGGAAGTTGAAAAAGAGTACTTTTTTCATGTGTTATTTTTTTAAAAAATCGTAGCTATTTAGAAGGGTGCAAGAGGAGGAAGAAGAAATTTTATTTTTTCTTCCTCCTCCTGAATCCGGGGTGTTTTTGCGGAAAAATCTTCAGTTTTTACCAAAAAGTACCCCTGCTAAGTAGCTACATAAAATCTTTAATGAGTTGAGAACCAGGCCATAAAATGACCTGATTCAGCTTTTCAACAATCAAGGATTAGCAGGCTTGGGAAGGTAATATAGCACCACCCGGTTGTTGTGATTGAAATACTTCTTCGCTGCCTGTTGGATGTCTTCCCGGGTTACTTTCATGTAGCGTTCGATTTCGGTGTTGATTAGGTTGGCGTCGCCAAAGTAGGTGTGGTAATTTGCAAGGCTTTCCGCAATGCCCTGCACCCTTGCGTTGGAAGTGACAAAGTCGTTTTCCACCTGGTTGCGCAACTTTTGAAACTCCGTCTCCGTGATCAACTCGTTTTGAACGCGTGCAATCTCTGCGTCCATGCTCGTCTCTAGGTCTTTTGGGTCAACCCCTGTATTGCAGATTCCAAAGGTAATCGCAACGCCCGGGTCTTCCAGCGGCAGGGGGAAGTTGCCCACCATCAGAGCCTTTTGTTGCTCGTCCACCAATGCCCGATAAAGTCGAGAACTTTCACCTTGAGAGAGCAACTGGCTGAGCATGGTCACAGCGTAAAAATCCGTAGTGCCCTGGGCCGGAATGCGGTAAGTCTGAATGACAGCGGGCAGTTGTACATTGTCGAAGATGGTGTCCCGCACTTCGGAGCGCAGTGGCGGCTCGACGATGTTCGGACGGTAAGGCTCTTTGCCCCTGGGTATGCTGCTGAAGTATTTTTGAATGGACTGCCTGGCCTGCTCTACGTTGATGTCGCCTGCAATGGATAGCGTCGCGTTGTTGGGGACGTAAAAATCTTTGTAAAACTGCTTGTAATCCTCCTCCTGTGCAGCGTCAAGGTGTTCCATGTAGCCGATTATAGGCCACTTGTACGGGTGTTCCCGAAAGGCTCGTTTCATGGACTCCTCCATGATGGTACCGTAGGGCTGGTTGTCAACCCGCTGACGGCGCTCTTCCTTGACGACCTGGCGCTGCGTCTCAATTCCTTTTTGGTCAACTTTTGCGTGAAGCATCCGCTCGGATTCCAGCCAGAGGCCAAGTTCCAACTGGTTGGACGGGAGCACCTCGTAGTAAAAAGTGCGATCCCAGGAAGTATTGGCATTATTTGTTCCTCCTGCATGTTGTATGTAGTCGTCAAATTCGCCTCGTCCAATATTTTCAGAGCCTTCAAAGAGCAAGTGCTCAAAAAAGTGGGCGAATCCCGTGCGATCGGGTTTCTCGTTTTTTGAACCCACATGGTACAACACCGAAACAGCTACAATAGGTGTCGAATGGTCCTCGTGCAGGATGACGTGCAGCCCGTTCGGCAAGTCATACTCCACAAACTTGATTTTGTTCGTCTGAGCCTGCAGGGCAATGACACCCACGAGTAGCCAGGCTGCCAGTAAGAATTTTTGTTTCATGTTATTCTGAAATTTGATTTAAAATTTAGGTGCAAAATTGCCGAAAACAACCCTGAATTTTCCATCGCTTCGATAAAAACAACCATTTTGATAGACAAACGCTGGCAGAAAGAGCCAGCTACCCAGCCGTACCGCCTTGCCCTTAGGCAAATACAAATAAGCAGGAGCAATAGAAGACCGCCTTTAAAAAAAGGCAGCTACTTGCCAGAGGGTATTCTTTTTGGGAAGATTTTTTAGTTTTTCCAGAAAAACACTACAAATCAAGCCGGCCTCAGAGTCTGTCGCACTAGTCAAACCGCCGCCTTTGGTGGCGAATAAGATTCTTTAGAAAGAGGAGGAATTTCTTTGGAATTTTAAAAAAAAACGCCCTTCTCTAAAGGTTATTGGGTGGGGGCCGCCGACATTGGACTTATGATATAGCCTCTCTACTTGTGCGACCAGCTTGAGAAGCCGTTTGGATTTGGCGCCAGAGAGAAAAAGAATGAATTTTTGCCCAAAGCGAGGGAAATTTTGAAGGAATAAAACTATTGCTAAAAAATTTGCTTTGTTTTGGGCAAGAAGGGCGACTTTTTAGCCCGGTGAGTTAGATTCAAACGACTTCTCAGATAGGAAGGTAAAAAAATTGCCGCTGTGAATCACGAATTGTATATGCAACGTTGCTTTGACCTCGCCCGCCTCGGGGCTGGCAGCGTTTCGCCCAATCCAATGGTAGGCGCCGTGCTCGTCCACGAAGGCCGCATCATCGGCGAAGGCTGGCACCAACAGTACGGCCATGCACACGCCGAGGTGAATGCCCTGGAGAGCGTAAAACCGGAAGACCGCCATCTGATTGAAAGAGCTAAACTTTACGTTTCCCTGGAGCCTTGCTGTATTCAGGGCAACACACCGCCCTGCACAGATCTCATCCAGCATCACCGGATTCCGGAGGTGGTTATCTCCTGTCTGGACCAGACGCCCTCCGTCAGCGGTAGAGGGGTTGAAATTTTGAGAAAAGCAGGTGTGGAAGTCCTCACGGGAATTTTGCAGGCCCAGGGGGAAGCTTTGAGTGCCATCAGAAATACCTTCGTCAAAGCCCAGCGGCCATACATCCTGTTGAAATTTGCCCGCACAAAAGATGGCTTCATGGGCAGCCCCGACAGGCAGGTTTGGATCAGCAATGGGTACAGCCAAAGCCTGGTGCACAAGTGGCGCTCGGAGTTTGACGCCTTCCTCGTAGGTACCCACACAGCGCTCACCGACAACCCAGAGCTGACCAATCGCCTTTGGTTTGGGAAATCACCACTCCGGATTGTGCTGGACAGAAAACTCCGCATCCCGAAACATTACTTCCTGATGGATAGAACCTGTAAAACCTGGGTAATCTCAGAAGTGGACCAACCTTCAGAAGACCCCAACCTGGTTTATGTGAATCTGAAATTTGATGAAACCTTGCTACCGGAGTTGCTTCACCGGCTTTTTGAACACAAAATAAGCTCGTTGGTGGTGGAGGGGGGAGCGGCGACTTTGTCTCATTTTATCAGGGCAGGATGGTGGGATGAAGCCAGGATATTTACGGGAGCCGGCACATTGGGCAGTGGCATAGAAGCCCCGCTTGTCGGCGGGTTTCTCGCCGAAGAACGACTTCTGGGCAACAACACCTTAACAATTCTCACCAATCTCAGGCCTCGGCCGTTAAACTTTGCTTAAAGTAAAGGAGACCAGTCATAAGCCCATTTCGCCGAATGTTACACAGTTGCTAACTTTGTTTTTGAATTATGGAAAAGATATTTGACATGAGAAACGTGGTAATTTCCTCCGCCTTGCTTTTTCTGAGCTTCGGCATCTATTCATTTGCAAAAGTCAACTCCAACACAACTTCTGAAATTTCTCCGGCAAACACGAGAATCGAATGGCTCACCTGGGAACAGGTTTTTGAAAAATCCAAATACGAAAAAAGGAAAGTCTTTGTGGATGTTTACACGGATTGGTGCGGGTGGTGCAAGCGCATGGACGCCAGCACATTCCAAAAATCACAAATTGCAAAATACCTCAACAATAATTATTACGCTGTAAAATTCAATGCAGAATACAAGGGGGATATCGTGTTCAAAGGCAAGACCTACAAGTTTGTGAAAAGCGGCATGCATGGTTACCACGAGTTGGCTGCAGAAATCACACGAGGGCGACTGAGCTACCCAACCGCCGTCTTCCTGGATGAAAATCTCGACGTCCTTCAGGCCATCCCCGGCTACCGGAGCGAATTGGAATTTGAACAAATCATCACCTATTTTGGCCGAGACGAACATAAAAGAACGCCTTGGGAAACCTACCGGAATAACTACAAACCGATAGTGAAAAATTGAATCGCCTGAGCTTTAGAGTTTGTTTGCGATGGGGGCTCTTGGCCAAGAACGGCCCTTTTTTATCCTGTTTTCCCCTTTTTTCAAATCCGTAGCGCTGCTACGCCACTTCAAAAAGTTAGAACCTGACAAAAAGTTGCTTCGTTTTGGGTGAGAAAGACGGCTTTTTTAGCCTGGTAGGCTTCATCCAAACAGCATCTTGGCACCTGCACTAAAACGCAAACAAGCTCCTATCTCCAGCACTTGCTAAGCGACACCGACCTGCGGCTCATCGTTTCTATGCGATGAGCCGCAGGTTTTTAAATCGGACCCATTTGGCAGAGGGTGTTTTGAAGAAAAATTGAAAATTTTCCCCTAAAAACACCCCATATTTTGAAAGGAGGAAGAAAAAATGAAATGCTTTCTTTTTCCTCTCACATCCTCTGAATAGTTACTATTAATCTTTGAAGCAAAAAGAAAAAGCCTCCGAAAGTACCTGTTGACCGGGATTTCCCCCGCTTTATTTTCTCTACTTTTGCCCGCAACTCAAGTGTATTTTATGACTTCGTATTCCCTGTTTGAACTGAACGAATTCATACGGCGGGTGCTGGCCCTGAACTTGCCCGATGCCATGTGGATTCGCTGTGAGCTGGCAGAGGTGAAATCTTCCAGGGGGCATTTTTATCTCGAACTGGTAGAAAAAGGCGAGGGCAGCGAAGACGTTATCGCCCGCGGGCAGGCTGCACTTTGGAGTAGTACTTTCCGCATTTTACAGAAAAAGCTGGGGCCGGAATTAAATGCTTTGCTGCAGGAAGGTATGGAAGTGTTGATGCTTGCCAGGGTGACATTTCACGAGCGCTACGGCCTGAAAATGGTGGTAGAGGATTTTGACCCGGCTTATTCCGTCGGCAAGCTGGAATTGCGTCGGAGGGAAATTGTCCGACAGCTGCAGCAGGCGAATTTGCTGGAAAAGCAAAAAATGCTCAGCCTGCCAGTCGTTTTACAAAACCTGGCCGTGCTCACTTCTGAAACGGCAGCTGGCTACCAGGATTTTTTGGAGCACCTCAGAGCCAACATCTTCGGCTATCAGTTTAAGCTGACTTTGTTCCAAACTGCCATGCAGGGCAACAATGTGGAAAGCGAGATGAGAGCCTGCCTGGATAAAATAACCAAGCAGGCCGAAAACTTTGACGCCGTTGTCATCATTCGGGGTGGAGGTGCAAAACTGGATTTGGCAGCGTTCGACAACCTAGCATTGGGCAAGGCTGTTGCCATGCTCCAGATTCCTGTTTTTACAGGCATCGGCCACGACATAGACGAAACCGTGCTCGACCTCGTCGCCTTTGCTTCCCTGAAAACCCCGACGGCTGTAGCTGATTTTATTCTGAATCAAAACATGCAGTTTGAATCGAACTTGCTGCAACTTTCCCGGATTATAAAAAACTCGGCGAACCTTTTAATCAGGCAATGGGAAATGCAGTTTCAGCAAATTTTGCAAAGCGTGAATTTTCAGGCTAAAAACCAGATCAGCAGACAATTGATGGCTTTGCAATATCTTGAAAAGGCCGTGTCCGATGCCTCGGGCCGCCGGCTTTCAACTGAGGCATTGCGGATAGAAGCACTGGAGGGTACCCTTGGGGTGCTGCATCCGGAGGCGACTTTGAGGCGAGGCTTCAGCATGGCCATGAAGGCTGGAAAACCACTGCTCTCTGCCCGTGAAGTGCAGCCGGGCGACCCCCTGGAACTACACCTTTACAAAGGGGCTGTTTTAATTACCGTGAAAGAGGTGAAAAATGAGTAAACAAAAATCACTGAACTATCAGAGTGCGATGCAGGAGTTGCAGGGCATCGTCGCTCAATTGCAGGAAGAAGCCGTTGGCATAGACCAACTTACGGAGAAAGTAAAACGAGCGGCAGAACTCATCCGTTTTTGCAGGGAAAAACTCCGCTCAACAGAGCAGGAAATAGAAGAGATGATAAAAAATGAGTAACTATTTAGCCAGGGGTGTTTTTGGGGAGTATTTGAAAATCCTTCCCCAAAAACACCTTGAATTGCAGGAGGAAGCTGTATCAAAAGTCAACACTAGCGGCTGACGCCAGTTGACTTTTGATACAGCTCCAGTTTGACCTGTGAGACAGGCTCCGCCGATTTATTTCACGAGGGCAACCCGCTTCGTCTCAAAATAGTTTTCTGAATAAATCGCCACGAGGTATATCCCCGCAGAGAGCTTGCCGGTGGGGATTTCAAGGGTTGTGCCTTTGCTGAATGTGTATTTCGGATACCGCAGCACCTGCTGACCCGTCATGGTGTAAACAGCCACACTCGCCTCCACTTCATTCGCAGATTCTACAAAAATCCGCATAGAACTCCCCGGCGGAACGGGATTGGGGGAAACAGACCAGTTGTTTATGCCGGCTGTTTCAGACAAATCGCTAAAGACATCTCCTGTCCTGAAAATCTTTTGCGGAGAAAAATTAGCGCAGGTAGCGTATTCGTTAAAGGCCATCACCTTCCACAAAAAGGTCTTTTTTGCAGGCAGATTGGTCAAAATGAGCTGATCGTCGTTCACGACAAACCGCTGCGTACCAAGAGAATTGTTGCTTAGCTCAACCAGATAGCGGTTGGCTCCTGGCACAGCACTCCATTCCAGCACGACGTAGTTGTAGGTCTCTACGGTAGCCTGGTGTGCAGGGCTGATGATTTGGGGATAGCCTGTGACCTCATCCAGCGTGGGAACGATGCCTGGGCGCAGGTAGTCGCGGGTAGCGTGGAAGAGGCTGTTCTTTATTTCGGTCTTTTGGCCCGGCGTAAACTGGTACTGCCCACACTCGAAGTAATTCATGAAATTGTTTTCTTGGGGCTTCAGCAATTCGCCGTTTGGGTCCCTGGCGTTCAGGTTGTAAGTACAGTTGTTGGCAGGGCCAAAGAGGTAGTCAGCCGGGGTGTCACAGATGGCGTCGCCGGCTGTGGCACAGTTGGCGCCATTAACAAACTCGTTGGGCGTGCCATCAGGTGAATAAAGCCCTACGGGGTTTCCGTGAAGTACCGGATCCCAGGGGGTCAAATCCCAACCGTTGAAAGGGTGGGGGAGCCCGAAAAAGTGGCCTACTTCGTGGCTCAGAGGTTTGTAGTCGCCTGCGTAATTGTCGTCCACGACGACCCAGTCTTTCCTGTTATTTGGATTGAGGCTGGCAGGAGGTTGGTAGTAGGCCTGGGTAACGCCCACAGAAGCCGGATCGCTTATCTGACCGACGATGAAGATGTTCAGCGCATCGTAGATCATTTGATTTCTGATGCTGGTTGAACCCGAAAAGGAAGTCGGATCTGAGTGGATGGCGGTATTGTTGACGTATTTGAATTCTTTGAGATAAAACTGGATATCCTGCTCTTTGTAAACTGAATTCATCTGGCACAATGCACTGAGAGCGACTTTCTCGGAAGGCCGACTAGAGCCGTCTGACTTGGCAACCAGATAAAAACGGACGGGTACGTAAGTAACTGCGTTCCTGTCAAAGACATAAGCTCTCATGTCTTCCCGGACCTGGAGCATGTAAGATTTGATTTCTTTTGCATCCTGAGGGGTAATTCCACACCAGGGAGTTTGGGCTGCAATGGGCGCAAGGAATCCTGCCAGAAGGAAGGAGACCAGCCATAAAGTAATGTAACGCATGTTTGAGATTTAAAAAAGTAACTATTCAGGAGTGTATGGGTGGAGAAAGGAAAAATGAATTCTTCCTTCTTCCTCCCATAATTCCGGGTGTCTTTGGGCAAAAATTGAAAGTTTCTCCCCAAAATACCCCCTGCTTGATTGTTACTAAAATAATTCAGGCAAATGGTTTAAAGAAAAATTAAATGTATCAAGAAGGACAAAGTTATGCAAAAAGGCAGGTTCTGCCTGCCTTTAAGGAGTCAATTCTGCTGTTTGGAAATTGAAAATCCCTACTTTTGCGCCGCTTTCAGGAGGTTCAAACCGCACTGAAAACAACCGGCCAGCAGGCTTGGTTTTACCTTTCACCAATAGTAACTGCTTAGAGCTTGTTTGCGATGGGGTCTCTTGGTCAAAAACGGCCCTTTTTCGTCCTGTTTTCACCTTTTTTCAAATCTGTAGCGCTGCTACACTACTTCAAAAAGGTAAAAACCTGGCATAAAATTGCTCGTTTTCAGATGCTGTTTGGATGGGGCTGCCGCAGATAAAAAGTAAGCTCAATCCAAACAGCATCCCGGCTCAAGCACTAAAACGCAAACAAGCTCTTAGAAAAACAAGGAGCTGAGGGAGAAAAAGCACATTTTTCCTTCCACACCTCCCTGCCCAGGCAGTTACCACCAAAAATAAATCAAATTATGAGTAAAGTAACCGTAATTGGTGCAGGGAACGTAGGTGCTACCTGTGCCAACGTTTTGGCCCACAAAGACATAGTTAAAGAAGTAGTGCTCGTGGACATCGTGGGCAACCTTGCAAAAGGCAAGGCTCTGGATAGCTGGCAGCAGGCTCCCATTGACGCTTACAGCACCTACTTGACCGGTGGGGAGGATTACAAGGCCACCGAAGGCAGCGACATCGTCGTGATTACAGCAGGAGTGCCCCGCAAACCCGGCATGAGCCGAGATGACTTGATCTCCACCAATGCCCGCATCGTCAACACGGTGACGCAGAACATTATGAGCCACTCTTCCAACCCCATTATCATCGTTGTTTCCAACCCCCTGGATGTAATGACTCTTGCGTGCTGGCGTGCTTCAGGCCTTCCCTCCAACCGGGTCTTTGGCATGGCCGGCGTCCTTGATACCGCACGCTTCCGGGCATTCCTGGCAACAGAGCTGGACTGCTCCCCGAAAGATATCCAGGCCCTGCTGATGGGAGGCCACGGTGACACGATGGTGCCACTGCCCCGCTACACGACAGTTGCGGGTATCCCCGTCACCGAGTTGCTCGACAGTGAAACCCTGGATAAAATCGTTCATCGGACGGCAGTCGGCGGTGGCGAACTGGTCCAGCTGATGGGGACTTCGGCCTGGTATGCACCCGGCGCTGCTGCTGCTCAGATGGTAGAGGCAATTGTAAAAGATGAAAAGCGGATTTTCCCGGTGTGTGCTAAACTGGACGGACAGTACGGCCTGTCTGATATCTTCCTCGGAGTGCCGGTAAAGCTGGGCAAAAACGGTATTGAGCAGATCATCGAAGTGAAACTGAATGAGGCTGAAAAGGAGCTGCTGAACAACTCGGCTGCTGCGGTAAAATCGGTCATTGATGTTTACAACAATATGAAAGTCTAAACCTTCCCTGTGCGGTGCAATTGCTAAAAATATTGCACCGCACGCCCTTTTCCTATAAGCGCTTGTTTGCAATTTGGTCACTTGGCTAAAAAACGGCTCTTTTACGCCACTTTTTCCTTTTTTCAGTTTGTAGTGCTACTACGCAACGGAAAGAAGGAGAAAAATTGACGAAAAATTGCTCGTTTTGGTGCTTGAGCCGGGATGCTGTTTGGATTGAGCTTACCGGATTGATAGTCGTCTTTTTCTCTCCGACAGCCAAATCCAAACAACTTCTATGGCTATGCTCCCATTTCACCGCCCTTCCAGTTCTCAAAATGCCCTTGTTGAAATACCCGGTCAATTCCCGACACTTAAAAAGTCAGGCTTCTTCAAAAAGAGCAAACTGTGTGTTCAGTGGCTGTTCTACCTTTTTGTCGGGAAGAGGAAGGGGGCTGGATTTCAGTATTCTTTTGATCACCCTCAGGCGGTGGGTGTAGCGCTTGGTCTCTTCGTCAAAGATCCCGTAGTGGTCAATGGAGTCAATGCGCGCCTGTGCTGCCACGTGCATGATTTTGTTTTGGGGGAAGAGAATGCCGACGTGGTTGACGTGGCCCAGGTGGTTTTCAAAAAAGGCGAGATCCCCGGCGAGTGCTTGCTCTGAAAAATCAATCAGAACCCCCTGGAATACCTGTTGCTCTGCCGATCTGTGCAACTGGATGCCGACCATCTTGAACACGAGCTGCGTAAAGCCTGCTGCATCAATTCCCAGAGGGGATCTGCCACCCCATTGGAAGGGGGCGAAAAGGTACTTCTTGGCAATCTTGAGCACCCGCTCCGCAGTAGGCACCAGATTTTCAGGAAAAACTGCCTGGCCGCTGTAAAAGTAGGTTTTCCCGTCCAGTGAAAATTTCAGCCCGTCAAAATCGGGCAGGCGTGAGCCTATGGGAACAGGAAGGCAAAAGTCGCCAGACAGAAGAGGCTGGAACAGGTCGAGGCAGTAGGCGTGGTGTTCTTCAAAAAGTGCGTGTTCAGCAGTGGTTAAAGGCTTCACTTGTAAGGCCCTTACCCAGCCTATGCAGTTGTCCCACAGGCATCTGATTCTCAGCCAAGAGTTACCTTTGCGCTCCAGTATCTCGGCTGTTTCACCAAATAACAACTGGCTGACCTGCTCGCTTTTGTCAGAAGGGCTGCTTCGAAGAGAAACGACACTCAGATGGCAAAGTGCGAAATTCATGCAGTATGGGTTATTTGGATAATGACATTCTTAACTGCGAGAAAAGCTGCACATAGCCGGCTTTGCAGTTTTCTCCTGAATGGCGGCCTTAGAGCTTGTTTGCGATTTAGTCACTTGACTCTGGGCAGGAAAGACACCTTTTTAGTCCAGTAAGCTCCATCCCAACAGCATCTCTGCTCAAGCACCAAAACGCAAATAAGCTCTTACCAAAACTCCTCTTCTTGAGGCACACCTAGGTCAGTTAAGGATTTCCACTACCCTGGTTTGCTTATAACTACTTGGAAGCTGTTTGGATTTGGCCCGGTGAGGTAAATTCAAACAGTTTCTAAGTAACTGTTTATCAAGAGCTGCTGTGGTGAAGAAATTAGAAATCCTCACTCAAAGCAACCGCTGGTTTGTGGGAGAAAGGAGAACAAAGGGGGATTCCCCCCCCTTTTTTTTCGCCCTCTTTATACCAGGGATCAAAAAAAATAGAAAACCGTGGAGAAAAGGCGAAAAATTAAAGCGCAATAAATTGATGTTCAGCTAATTATACGGAGGTCTTCAAAGGTT
>WBZO01005474.1_pt1 | contig 12922 bp, 13 predicted proteins | sample 5204261 | NCBI WGS metagenome assembly WBZO01 (sample SAMN12412400, study PRJNA552823) | activated sludge metagenome | isolation source: activated sludge from anammox sidestream of wastewater treatment plant... | place: USA: North Carolina | collected 2017-09
CAAGCCCTTTTTTATCCAAACAACCAGCATCATCAGTAGAATATCAAAAAATCAATCAGTTAAAATAATCCACCCATCTCACAACCATCATAAAAGTTACTCATACCCCCTCAAGAGAAATTAACCACAATATTGAAATGGTTAATTGTTTTCCAATATATTGTTATTGTTAATAATTTAAACTTACAAAAAAATTGAAGCTTATGTACAAATTTCCATTCTCCAGCCCTAATGTTGCAGACCGATAATCTGATTCCAGATTTTATAAACAAGCAGATTACGCAGGCTGTTATGAGCTTGCACGGTGGTAATGTGGTTGCTTTTCCAACTGAAACCGTTTACGGACTTGGCGCTGATATTTCTCAACCTCAAGCAATCCAAAAAATATTTGAAATTAAGGGCAGGCCTTCCAGCCATCCGCTCATCGTTCATTTTGCCAATTTATCCGAACTCGAATTCTGGGCTAAAAATATACCTGCAACTGCATGGATACTGGCCCAACATTTCTGGCCTGGTCCATTAACGCTGATTTTGCCAAAAAGCAACCATATTCCCCTTAGTATTACAGGGGGACAAGAAACCGTGGGATTGCGCATTCCCCGACATCCCATTGCCCTGAAGCTGCTTGAACAGCTTGGTAGTTGCAAAGCACTTGCCGCACCATCTGCCAATCGCTTTGGGTTTGTCAGCCCCACAATCGCTGATCATGTAAAGAATGCATTTAATGGCAAAATTGAAGTAATTCTTGATGGTGGCCCTTGTGAAGTAGGTCTGGAAAGTACTATTGTCAGTTGTATTGACAAAGATGTCACGATATTGCGCCCTGGCGGTATCTCAGTTTTATCCATTGAAAACTTACTGCAACAGAAAGTCTCGGTTAAATCACAAAACAAAATACGTACACCCGGGTCTTTATCATCACATTACGCAACAGCAACCCCTCTTGAAATCTGCCAAAGTAGCGAATCCCTCTTCTCCCGCTCTTTCGATCTTCTGCAACAAGGGGTACGTACAGCTGCAATCATTCGCAGCACACACCTGATTCCCATGTTGAATTCGGACGATAAATTCCACTATATTCTTATGCCCAATGACCCGGTAGCATTTGGTAAGGATTTATACGCTACATTGCGTAAACTTGATGATGCGAATTTCGAGCGAATTTTGGTTGAAGCACCACCTGATGATTTAGAATGGCTGGCTGTTGCTGATCGGTTAAATCGGGCCAGCCATTCATTCACAAGTAAATAATTTTAATAAAAAAACTATGGCTCTTTCTGCAGTTCTTTTTGATGTAGACGGTACGCTCGCGGATACCGAACGAGATGGACACCGAATTGCTTTCAATCAGGCTTTCAATGAATTTCAACTGGATTGGGAGTGGGATGTAGACCTGTATGGCGTTTTACTTCAAATTACGGGTGGCAAGGAACGCATCCGTTTTTATATAGAAAATTATGCACCTTCTTTACTTAGTAAAAATAATCTTGATGAATGGATCGCACAGATTCATAAGGCCAAAACCAACTATTTTCTGAATCTGCTGAAAGAAGGAAAGATACCACTACGGCCAGGTATCAAACGGTTGTTAGACGAGTTACGAAAAAACAATATAAAAATTGCAATCGCCACTACAACAACCTATGAAAATGTAAGCACTTTACTTCAGTGCACGCTGGGGGACAGCGCTCTCGAGTGGTTTGACGTAATCGGCGCAGGAGATATCGTTTCAAGAAAGAAGCCCGCACCAGATATTTATGAATGGGTACTCAACCAACTTAATCTTCCTGCTGAAGCTTGTATCGCTATTGAAGATTCAGAAAACGGACTGAAATCAGCTACGGCAGCCGGCATAAAAACAATCATCACCATCAGCGAATATACCCGGGAGCAAAATTTCAGTTATGCAGCCCTTGTTTTAGAGGATTTAGAAAGTACAGACCATACCCATCAAATAGCAGCACAATCATTTGATAAGCCGTTAAGTGTGCAAACACTGTCTGATCTCCTGAATTAAGACCCCGGCGAATCCAGTAGAACAAAAAACAACCAATAGTTATCTGACAGGCAAATAGCCAAGTGGATCTACTGGTTTACCTTTTTCTCGTATCTCAAAATGCAGCTTTACCACTCCACCATCGGTATTACCCATCTCAGCGATCTTTTGTCCTTTAGACACACTGTCACCTTCATGTACAAAGATCTTGCTATTATGGCCATAAGCACTCAGGTAACTATCATTATGCTTAATGATGATTAAATTACCATATCCGCGCAAACCATTCCCACTATAGACAACAGTACCTGAGGCCGATGCTAAGACAGCCTGTTTAAGTTGACCGCCTATCCCCACACCTTTAGACTTCTCAGAAAACTGGCTAATAATTTGACCACTTGTCGGCCATCCCCAATTGATACTGCTATTGTTCGTTCTTACATTCGCTAGTTGATCAGACTTATTCTCGGATGGCTCTTTGATACTACTGACTTGATAAGATTCGGAATCAACTTGAGCAGCGCTGGATTGATTATTCAGTTGATCACGCGCTGTATCGGAATAAGGCAGTAAAACCCCTTTGGGCTCTGTTTTGAAAGACTCGGTCGTTTCATAGTTATCCCCACCAGATAAGGTACCAGGTTGATAACCGGCGACACCGACATCTCCCGGTTGAGAAATTGAGAAAAGTGTAGGCTGCGAAGAAAGATCTTCCTGATCAGGAATCTGTCCTTGTCCTGCAAGCGCTCGTAAATAAAGCTCCTGGCCGACTCGCAGCTCTCTCGGATCTGCAATATTGTTCATTTCAGCCAGTTGATTGACATCTAAACCATTTTTCAGGGCAATACCATACAAAGTATCGCCACTTTGCACAACATAGACCTCTTTTTTCTCATAATCTTTTACATTATCTCCAGATATCCCCGAATAACTGCCTGGCAACCGCTCAACAACTGGTGCCGGATCCGGTTTTGAAACGCAGGCGCCCAAGGATAAGGTAAGAAGAAAAAAAGAAAATAGCCGCATGAACATTGAGTATTTGGCCCAATACCACGAATATGATCGGGTAAAGCCCTTATAAAAAATTATCCGGATACTAAAAGAAACCGGTAATAAACTTTTATCCTTTGAAGACCTTTACTATCTATTAATAGTTCCGGGAAGTATCGGTACAAACATCACCTCATCCAGGATAGTTTCAACAAAACCTTCGGTCGTGTGATCGATCACACAAAGATATTGCTTCCTGTTTCCCTTTGGGAATACCATTCTGCCACCCATAGCCAATTGTTCCAGAAGTGTCTCCGGTATTTCCGGTATAACTGCTGTCATCATGATTCCATCGAACAACCCTGCTTCCGGTAGGCCCCGCATACCATCAGCATGCTTCAGATGAATATTGAGAATACCCAATTCACGTAATCGAATACGTGTACGTGTCAACAAAGGACCTATCCGCTCAATCGAATAGACTTCACTTGCTATTTTTGCCAGAACAGCAGTCTGATAACCACACCCTGTACCGATTTCCAGGACTTTTCTAAGTGAATTACTGCCACCATTTCGCAGCAATTCAGTCATACGGCCGACAATCCAAGGACTGGAGATGGTTTGTCCGTAATTGATCGGTAATGCAACATCTTCATATGCCCGAGATGACAAGGCTGCCTCAACAAAAAGATGGCGCGGGATAAAACCCATTGCTGCCAATACCACTTCATCTTTAATACCCTGTTCCCGCAAGCGTTCGACCATACGAACCCGCGTCCGCAGCGATGTCATGCCAATACCAGAATGGCGTACACTCACGCACCAATTCTCCTATTTCTACCTAACAACCAATGAAATAACGAGAGCGAATAACCCAACAAACCTCGACCTTATTACCAGAAAATAGACTTGTCAGTTAGCGCCGGGAATTACTAAAGTGTAAGCCAGTTCTTGACATAACCAATCTGGTCGTAACGTGTCAGATCTATTTGTAGTGGTGTTATTGATACCCGGTTATTTTGAAGAGCAAAGAAATCAGTTCCCTCACCTGCATCCTGAGCTGCACCTGCAGCACCCACCCAATATACTGTCTCTCCCCGAGGAGTCCGATATTTAATCACAGATTCCGCTTTATGACGACGACCTAACCGCGTAACTTCCACTCCCTGCAACTCATCGTACGGCACATCCGGGACATTCACATTGAGCAGAATCGGAATATGGAATCTGTTTTCTGTGAACCGCTTGACAAGATCAACAACGATCCTGGCTGCTGTTGGAAAATTGCCGCGCGACATACTCACCAGGGATACAGCAATTGAAGGCAATCCTAACAGAAAGCCCTCGGTTGCAGCTGCTACAGTCCCCGAATAAATCGTATCATCCCCCATGTTAGCGCCATCGTTGATCCCTGAGATCACCATGTCCGGTAATTCATCCAGCATGCCGGTTACAGCGAGATGGACACAATCTGTCGGTGTACCATTTACGTAATAAAAACCATTATGTGACTTATGCAAGCTGAGCGGGCGATCCAGCGTAAGCGAATTGCTTGCCCCGCTACGATCACGCTCTGGCGCAACAACCGTCACATCTGCAATCTCAAGGAGCACTTTTGCGAGATTGGCAATACCTGGCGCAAAATACCCATCATCATTACTGAGCAAAATGCGCATTCAAATACATCCCCAAAAGTTGAGTAATGTGGCCAACTACCGTGAAAGCCCACCTTAAAACGATCAGACCGTTTATGGTAAGAATAAGTACACAGTCGCCAAGGGTTAGAGATAATTAAATTCTTTCCAGATTTAATCTAAAACTCGAAAGACAAATGACTTTTTTAAAAACTGGTCGGGGCGAGAGGATTTGAACCTCCGACCACTTGCACCCCATGCAAGTACGCTACCAGGCTGCGCTACGCCCCGTTTCTTTGATTATAACAAAACATGCATTAGGCAATTACCAGCCTTGTACCAATAATACTCATATATTGAACAATCCCAAATTAACATTCGTTAATCAGAAAAATTTGTGCTTTTATTCTGTCGCCTCACTTACTCACTTACCTGAAGAAACGATATGACTTGCTCAATTTCTCTTTTTAATCCAGCCAGACTGAAATCTGAACTGGGCTGATAAGGTTGACCATCTACTACATTATTTTTAACCTGATTCTGCAACCCTAATACCAAGTGATTGCGCGCTCCGTTTATGGTAAAACCATAGTCGTACAATAACTCACGTATCCGTCTAATGAGTATTACCTCCTGGTGCTGATAGTAACGCCGATTTCCATGACGCCTGATCGATCTCAATTGGGTAAACTCCTGCTCCCAGTAACGCAAAACATGTGGCTTAACGCCACACAATTCACTCACCTCTCCGATTGTGAAATATCTCTTTACCGGTATAGGAGGCAATACATTAATTTGTGCCTGATTCTCCACGATAGTTGGCTTCCACCATAGATTTAAGCTTCTGGCTTGCGTGAAAAGTAACCACTCTTCGTGCTGAAATCGGAATTTCCTCACCAGTTTTGGGATTCCGCCCTGGACGTTGTGGCTTTGTTCTCAGCTGAAAATTACCGAAACCTGAAAGCTTTACACCATCACCATTCTGAAGTGCTGCCCGCATTTCCTCATAAAAACACTCTACAATCTCTTTTGCTTCACGCTTATTCAATCCGATATTCTCGAATAACAAGTCAGTAAGCTCTGCTTTGGTTAAAGCCATAATCCACCCTTAAGATAGAAAATAGAGTAATTGCCCTGAACCAACACTAGTTAGCTACGTAGCGTTGCACCAAATTTTCGTTCAAGAATACCGATCAACTGGCTGACTACCCGATCGATTTCCTGATCTATAAGGGTTTTTTCGCTATCTTGCAATAAAATACGGAAAGCAAGACTCTTTTTCCCTTGCACTAATTTTTCACCACTATATAAATCAAATAAAGATATCTCACTAATGCTGCGGTCTTTTTCCAGATGCATTGTCTCCAGTAAGCTGGCTACACTTACATCACTTTCCACGACAACCGCAATGTCGCGCCTTACCGGTGGAAATTTTGAAAGCAGATACATGGCTGGCAATGACTCAGCAGCCAACGCTTCTGTTCGTAATTCAAACAGTATGGCAGATTGAGATAAATGATACTTGCTCTGCCAACGAGGATGAAGTTCTCCTATCCAACCAACCGGCTTCTTGTCTATCAAGATTCTGGCTGATTTACCTGGGTGTAACGCCGGATGTAGCGCAGGCTCAAAATAAACGCTTCTCGGCCAGAATAAGGACTCAATGTCCATTTTTACATCATAAAAATCGATATCCCGATCCGGCACACCCCATTGCTCCGGATATGCACTTCCTGAGCAGAGAGCCGCCAGATTTTCTACCTCTTTTTCCTCATCGCCCTGTTTACTGAAACACGAGCCTAACTCAAAAATTCTGACTCTGCTTTGCTTGCGGTTCAGATTAAATTGCAGATTATCGATCAATCCACCAAAAAGACTGCTACGCATTACATCCATATGACTGGCAATTGGATTCTTTAATCTGATTGGTATGTCATTTCCAGAAAAATCTGCTTCCCATTGAGTATCTATAAACGTGTAATTTATAACTTCCTGATAATCTTTCGCAGTCAGAATCTGACGCAATCGTTTAATCGGTGATACACCCGTTTCTGGTTCTGCCAGCATCTGCACCGGTGCTTTGGGCAATCGGGCAGGAATCAAATCATATCCATGCATCCGCGCAATTTCTTCAATGAAATCTTCTTCGATCACCAGATCAAAGCGCGCTGCAGGTGGCACGACATAAAACATCTCACCCACGATAGTGTAACTAAATTGCAAACGCTGAAAATACTCCGATATTAGTTCAACACTGAAATCTACTCCCAGAATCTTTGCAATGCGCTTTTGACGCACCTTAACTGCCTCTCGCCGCGGTAGATCATTCCCGATTTCTGTAACCGGCCCCGCTTTACCTCCGCATATATTCAAAATCAGTGCCGTAGCCCGTTCGAGTACACTACGTGTCATGGAAAAATCCACACCTCGCTCAAATCGATGTGCAGAATCCGAGGTAAAACCCAACTTAAATGACTTTCCGCTGATCACAACGGGTGAAAAGAAAGCACTTTCAAGGAAAACATCTGTTGTAGTATTTGTCACCCCACTTTCACTGCCGCCCATGATACCCGCCAACGCCAGTGGTTTACTGCTGTCAGCTATAACCAACATATCTTTCTGTAAAGTTAGCCTCTCGCCATTCAGCAGCAGCAAGTGCTCATTCTCACCAGCAAAACGTACACAAATCTCCTGGTTTACCTGATTAAGATCAAAGGCATGCATTGGCTGACCTGTTTCCAGCATGGCATAGTTGATAATATCAACCACCGGATTAATCATGCGCAAGCCGGCACGCTCCAGACGCTGACTCATCCATAGAGGAATGGCAGTATCTGTTGCTACACCCTTGATGACCCGGCCACAGTAAAGTGGACAAGATTCAGGTTCCTCTACCCGGATTTGTAATACATCTTCAATTACCGGATTAACAAATACAATTTCCAGCAAATCAAGCTCGCTAGCGGTAATTGCAGCAACCTCACGCGCAATACCAAACATACCCAGGCAGTCGGCCCGGTTAGGTGTCAGCTTCAAAGTAAAAATACAATCATCAAGCGAGTAGTATTTTCTGAAATCTACTCCCACAGGCGTATCACCCGGAAGCTCAAGTAACCCATCGGCATCACTTGCCAATCCGAGCTCCTTGGCAGAGCACAACATACCTAAGGATTCTACACCGCGTATTTTACCCTGCCGTATATCCAACTCAGGCAGCCGGGCTCCCACCAGAGCGCACACGGTTTTCATACCTTCTTTTACGTTTTGTGCTCCGCAAACGATTTGCAAAAACCCGTCTGACTGAGTTCCCACATCAACCTTGCATACATTAAGCCGGTCAGCATTAGCATGCTTTTGAACAGAAACTACTTGTGCAACGACTACCTTATCGAAAAACGGGGCAACAGGAGCTACGCTTTCCACCTCCAATCCTGCCATCGTTAATTTGTGCGCCAACTCCTCATCAGAATACTGGAGATCAACCAACTTTCGAAGCCAGTTCCCGGAAAATTTCATAACTGCAAGTTTCGTGTATTAATTAAACTGTTTCAGAAAACGCAGATCGTTTTCGAAGAACAAACGCAAATCATTAACGCCGTAACGCAACATGGCCAAGCGTTCGACGCCCAGACCAAAAGCGAACCCGATATGTTCTTCACTATCCAGACCAACATGATTCATGACATTCGGATGCACCATGCCGCACCCGAGTACTTCTAGCCAGCCAGTTTCACCACAAACCCGACAACCCTTGCCATTACACATTACACATGCAATATCCATTTCAGCAGAAGGTTCGGTAAACGGAAAAAAAGAAGGGCGGAATCTGACTGACAAATTATCTTTCTCAAAGAAGTTCCTCATAAACTCCACCAATACACCTTTCAACGCAGAGAAACTGACATTCTCATCTATCCACAATCCTTCAACCTGGTGAAACATTGGCGTATGTGTTACATCGGAGTCACAACGATACACCCGCCCAGGTGCAATAATTTTTATGGGTGGCCGATGGTTTTGCATGTAATGAATCTGCACTGGCGATGTATGTGTTCGTAACAGTTTTCCACCATCAACATAGAAGGTATCGTGCATAGCACGTGCAGGATGATTCTCAGCAATATTTAGCGCGGTAAAATTATAGAAGTCAGTTTCGATTTCAGGGCCAGTTGCAACACCAAAACCAATCGAGTGAAACAATGATTCGATACGTATCAAAGTTCGTGTAACGGGGTGCACCCCTCCCATCCCCAACCCACGCCCCGGCAGGGATACATCCAGACTCTCCTCGGCAAGACGAGCCGACATATTTTTTTCCTGAATCAGGTTCCGACGTTCAATCAAAGCATCTTCCAGCAGTTTCTTTGCCTGATTGATTCGTTCTCCCATTACCGGTCGTTCTTCAGGAGTCAGTTCCCTCAACCCCTTTAGCAGAATAGTAATCTCACCCGTTTTTCCCAGGTATTGCGCCTTGATCTGCTCTAGATCAACGATACTTTCGGCATTATCGAACAATTTTATTGCAGTATTGACCAAGTCTTCCAGATTGCCCATAGCAATGAAATGATTCATTCATAAAAAAGGGAGGTCGAGCCAATAATTGCTGACCTCCCTTGGTAAACTTGTACACCAACTACTTTTTAATTTGCCAGACCGGCTTTTACCTGGTTGGTTATTTTCTCAAAGGCAACTTTATCGAACACAGCCAAATCAGCCAGTATTTTCCTGTCAAGACTAATACCTGCCTTTCTGATACCGTTCATAAATGTACTGTAAGTCATTCCCAACTCACGTGCTGCTGCATTGATACGCGCAATCCATAAAGTCCGAAACTGTCGTTTTCTTTGACGACGATCACGATATGCATATTGTCCAGCCTTCATTACAGCCTGTTTTGCAATACGGTATACATTTTTTCGTCTACCGCGATATCCTTTCGCCAGCTTCAGAATCTTTTTATGGCGGGCCTTTGCCGTTACACCACGCTTTACTCTTGGCATTATCTATCTCCTCAGGCGTAAGGCAACATCATACGTACAGATACCATGTCACTTGCATGAACAGCAGCCACACCTCTTAACTGCCGCTTATTTTTGGTTGTTTTCTTGGTAAGAATATGGCGCTTGAAAGCTTGTGAACGTTTTATACTCCCCCCCGCCCTTACTTTAAAGCGCTTAGCAGCACTCTTTTTCGTTTTCATCTTAGGCATAAACTTTTCCTCTTTTAATATGAATCAAGGTGTTTCAGATCAGAAAACTTTTGGGACCCTGATATCACTCGTAATAAACAAACAACATTGCAAACAATCTTGTACCAAAACAATAAGAACACTGCTACTGAGTTATAGCCTCATTTTTTGCATCAGTTTCAGACTGTTTAGCAGATTTACCTACCTTAACTTCTTTCTTCTTGGGAGATAAAACCATTACCATTTGCCTCCCCTCCAATTTTGGAAATTGTTCCACCACAGCATGGTCAGCAAGATCTCCCCGCACTCTTTCCAACAATCTGACACCAAATTCCTGATGTGCCATCTCCCTGCCCCGAAAACGGAGTGTAATCTTTACCTTGTCGCCATCATTTAAAAAATGAATCAGATTTCGTAGCTTGATACCGTAGTCACCCTCATCTGTATTGGGTCTAAACTTGATCTCTTTGACTTGTATTTGTTTTTGTCTCAGCTTGGCATCATGCTTTTTTTTGCTTTCCTGATAAAGATATTTACCGTAATCCATCAGTCTGCAAACTGGCGGCTCCGCTCCGGGTGCTATCTCCACGAGATCTACACCCGCTTCCTCAGCCATTTCTTTTGCTTCAGCTATCGACACAATCCCAACTTGCTCACCATCAATACCAATTAATCTGATCTGTGATGCCGAGATCTCGTCATTAACCTTTACAGTCTTTTCCTGAGCTATGGTACCCTCCTCCGTAAATTCATTAAAATCAATTACTATAATCTTTTAGCTATTTCTTCCTGAGCACGAACAACGAAACTTTCAACAGACATCGCTCCGTAATCCTGACCTGCCCGCCCTCGTACGGTAACTGTCCTATTTTCCATTTCCTTATCCCCGACTACTATCAAATAAGGAATTTTTTGCATGCTATGCTCGCGAATTTTATAGCTTATTTTCTCATTTCTCAAGTCTGAGCTGGCACGTATACCACTTTGCTTAAGTTCATCTGTAATCAACTGAGCATATTCAGCTTGATTTCTTGAAATATTCAGTATGATAACTTGCTCTGGAGAAAGCCATAAAGGTAGAGCACCTGCGTGATGCTCAATGAGAATACCGATGAAACGCTCCATAGATCCCAGAATGGCTCGATGTAACATGACAGGGATCTTTCTTGTATTGTCTTCTGCGATATACCCTGCACCAAGCCTTGCTGGCATAGAAAAATCCAGTTGCAAAGTGCCACATTGCCACTTGCGTCCAAGACTATCCTTCAATGTAAATTCGATCTTTGGGCCGTAAAAAGCTCCTTCGCCTGGTTGTACCTCCCAATTCAACTCTTTCTGATTCAAAGCAGTTGCCAGAGCAGTCTCAGCTTTATCCCACTGATCTTCCGTTCCGACTCTTTTGAGTGGACGTGTTGAAAGCTTTATCAGCGTTTCACTGAAACCGAAATTCATATACACCTGATTCAGCAGGTCTATAAATTTTGTTACTTCTCCCAGAATCTGATCCTCTGTACAAAAAATATGAGCATCATCTTGTGTGAATGAACGGACGCGCATAAGACCATGTAAAGCTCCAGATGCTTCATTCCGATGACAAGAACCAAACTCTGCCAATCGAAGTGGCAAATCACGATAACTTCTCAATCCATGATTAAATACCTGAACATGACCCGGACAATTCATCGGTTTAATAGCATAATGCCGATTCTCTGATTCCGTGATAAACATATTTTCACGAAAATTTTCCCAGTGACCAGAGCTCTCCCACAAAGATCTATCCAACACTTGAGGAGTACGAATTTCCACATACCCGTTCCCGGCAAGGGTTTGGCGCATATATTGTTCAATCTGCTGCCAGACAACCCATCCCTTAGGATGCCAATAAACCATTCCAGGAGCCTCTTCTTGTGTATGAAAAAGATCCAGCTGCTTACCAAGTTTGCGGTGATCACGTTTCTCGGCTTCCTCCAGACACCGTAGATAATTATTCTGCTCTTCATTACTGACCCACGCTGTTCCATATATCCTTTGCAGCATTTCATTTTTGGAGTCTCCACGCCAATAAGCGCCTGCTATCTTCATCAGCTTAAAGACTTTGATTTTTGATGTATAGGGCACATGCGGCCCACGACATAAATCCGTGAAATCACCTTGTGAATACAAGGAAACAGGCTCGTTATCTGGAATCGATTCAATTATCTGAGCTTTATAGTGTTCTCCAATCTCTTTAAAAAAATTAATTGCTCTGGATCGATCCCATACCTCTCGCTCAATTCTCAATGCTCTCTTGCTGATCTCTTGCATTCTTTTTTCTATAGCTACCAGATCTTCAGGTGTAAATGGCCGCTCATAAGAAAAATCATAATAAAATCCATTCTCGATGACTGGCCCGATAGTAACTTGTGCACCCGGAAATAATTCCTTAACAGCATGTGCCAATAGATGCGCACAAGAATGACGAATGATCTCCAGACCCTCAGAATCCTTATCTGTTATCAACACTAAATCGCTGTCTGTCTTTATCTGTTCTGACAGATCCACCAACTTGCCGTTTAACTTGCCAGCCAGTGCAGCACGCGCCAACCCTGGGCTGATAGATTCAGCAACTTCCCTCACAGTTACGGGATTATCAAACACCCTGTCTGTACCATCCGGCAAACGAACAACTGTCACTTATTTACCCCACAACTTGAACAAATCTTAAACAAATATAGATATACGGAAGCTGGTTATAGATTTATAACAGCAAAATACTCAACCTAACCTTACACTACCCATGTGCCGATCGCTATAAATCAGTATATCAGCCAGTAGCAGCTATGATTTGCTTACAAATAGTTCTAAATACTATTTACAGAATTGGTTACCCCAAATTGAATTTTGCTTTACTAGCCGCCACACTAATATAAAACCCGCGAAGCCTAAAAATAGAACCTTCGCGGGTCTCAGTGTACATTAAGCGAGCAATCGCTACTACATTGCAACTTACTTACTCATCATCGTTATCGTCTTCATTGTCGCTGTTATCACTGGAGGAAGCAGATTCGCTGTCGCTGCTATCGTCAGCTTCTTCGGTTTCTTCATCTTCATCAGCTTCTTCATCATCCCCATCAT
>WBZO01005475.1_pt1 | contig 12921 bp, 10 predicted proteins | sample 5204261 | NCBI WGS metagenome assembly WBZO01 (sample SAMN12412400, study PRJNA552823) | activated sludge metagenome | isolation source: activated sludge from anammox sidestream of wastewater treatment plant... | place: USA: North Carolina | collected 2017-09
CGCAGTTGGCGGTACCGTGGACGAGGAAGTCGTGGACGGTCTGCGCGTTCGCGCGCGCACTGGTGCTCGTACCCGCCAGCAACCCCTTGATCTCAGATGCGAAGAACAACGTGTCGCCGTGCCTTCTCAGGTGCAGGGGCTTGACACCGAACCGATCGCGGGAAAGGGTCAGCTCCCGGCGGTGAGAATCCCAGATGGCGAGCGCCCACATGCCGTTGAACCGGTCGAAACAGGCGTTTCCCCAAGCTGAGAACGCGGCGAGGATGACCTCGGTGTCCGACTCCGACGCGATCGAGAAGCCGAGCGCGCGCAACTCGTCCCGGAGCTCGCGGTAGTTGTAGACCTCGCCGTTGTAGGTGATCCAATAGCGGCCGTCCGCGTAGCTCATGGGTTGGTGGCCGCCATCGCTGCGATCGATGATCGACAAGCGGCGATGGCCTAGAGCCAACATTCCTTCCAGCCGATCGCCTTGGGTGTGCCGCTTCGTCTGCACCGGCGGGGCGCCCGCTCCCCTGAACAGTGCGTGACCCGCATCGTCCGGCCCGCGGTGAGCCTGCACGGACGTCATCGAGAACACCGGGCTGAGGTCTACCGTCCCTACGGAGAGCATCCCAGCAATGCCGCACATCGGACGCACCCCCCGTCAGGCTGCCGAACCGGAAAGCTCCCGGTACAACTGAAGCAGCCGGCCCTGTTCCTGCTCCCAGTTGAACCGCTCGAGCACGGCGGTACGGCCGTTTCGCCCCATGCGCCGCGCAAGCGCCGGATCGCCGGCGAGTCGCAGCATGGCGTCGGCAATCTCGGCGGGATCGAGTGGGTCGACGCAGATACCGCAGTCGAAGCGCTCGACAATGTCCCGCCACAGCGGAAAGTGCGAGGCGATCACCGGAATCCCGGCCGACATGTATTCGAACAGCTTGTTCGGCTGCGCGTTGACGTGATTGGGCTCGGGGTGAAAGAGCACCAGGCCGGCGACGCTTTGATTCATCAATCGGCTCACTGCTTCGCGATCGAGCACACCGAGGTATTCGGCGAAACGCCAACCGTCGTGCGACTGCATCTGACGGTGCAGGGCCTCGGTCTCGAACGGACCGGCGATCCGCAACCCCAGCTCGCTGATGCGGATCGCCTCAAGCATCTCGCGCGCCCCGCGAATCGTCGAGATGCCACCCACATAGCAGAAGCCGGCGCGCGTTTGTCCGGTATCGACGCGCTCTCCGGCGCTCGACGCGAGTTCGTCGGAGAACGGGTAGTTGTTGACGGTGACCGTCCGCGGATTGACCTCGCGCAGGCGGTGGCCGATGTGCGGCGTTGCGGCCACGACAGCGTTCATCCTGCGGGCAGCGAAGTTCTCGAATGCCTCGAACACGGCGGCGATGAGGCGTCGCATCGGCACGGGAATCCAATCCTTGGACAGGATGTCGCGGGGCACATCCTCGTGGGCGTCGTAGATCACCTTCGCGCCACGGGCGCGCATCACCAGGCCATAGGGCAGCAGGTCGGGATCGTGGAAATGGTAGATATCCGCGCGCTCCCGCATCGCCAGTCGATAGATTCGCGCTGCGCCCAGCACGAATCGCCCGAGTCGCCCGCCGGCTGGTGCAAAGGCCCTGACCTGCCGGACCTTCCCACAATCGGCCGGGAGTTCGCCGCGAATCACCACGACGGTGTCGAATCCCGCGTTGGCCGCCGAGCGGCACTCCTTTCGGACGATGCGGATGTCCGAGGCGCTGTGGGCCGTCGACATGTGGCAAATCCTGGTCAACGGGCGACGCCCTCCGCGGCCGCAGCGGCGTGCAGCAGGCGGCCACCGTAGAGGACCAACAGGGAGATCAGCATGATGAACATCCAGCCACCCGAGTTGAGAAGGGTGGAGAGCGGCATCTCGGCGAGACTGAGGACCGGCATGACGCTGAGGGCAAGAAGCGGCGCCTGGCCCCGGCACAGAAACCGCAATGCGGAGAAAAGCAGGGCAAACACGATCGCGCCGACTGCCACGCCGACGTAGCCGTAGTTCGCGAAGTCGTGCATGTAGGAGCCCGAATTCAAGCTGCCGGTGAGGCCTTGCTCCCGCACGAGCTCGGGGTAGTAGATCGCGTAGAGCTTGGTCGGGATGTGGACGTAATCGCAGCCCAGTAGCTTCGCCACCAGACGGTAACCGCACCCGCCTTCGCGATCGACCGGATCCTTGTACTGGTAGTACCACTGTGCCGTGACGCGACTGGGAACGATGATGAGTCGCTCTCGGAACGACATCACGAGCGTCCAACCGGGAATGTCCAGTTGTGGCCGAGTCGGTTCGCCGATCTTGTGGGGGCTCTTCTGGACCAGCGGCATGGCGGCGGCGCTCAAGTCCTCGCGAACCTCGGCGCTCGATATCGACCAGTTGATCGCTACCGCGGTCACCATGACCAGCGAGATGCCGAGCGCCGCCACGAACCGGCGTCGCAGTCCCAGATAGAAGACAAGCGGCAGCAGCAGGTAGATCGGGTTGACTTTCACGAACAGCGAAGTCGTATAGAACGCTCCCACCAGCAGTGCGGGCCAGAATATCGGCGAGCGGCGGTGCATCGCCAGCACCAGCAGGGTCGGGCCGATGCCCTTTATGGCGTAGTCGGATGCGTATCGCTTCCAGACCTCCAGCGCGTAGTAACCTTCCTGGCGAATGCGCGCGGCCGCGAAATCGTCCTCGGCATGCCACGCACGCCAGGCGGGAAGGTAGCCCAGCGTCGACAGGTGAATGAACACGACCCCCAGGAAAACGGCGAACAATGACACGATCAGCAGATCGACACATCGATCCGGAAGGGGGCGCATCCGCAGTCCTGGCGAAGCGCTCCAACGGCCGATGAGCCGCGACACGGCGAAGTAGCCAAGCCAGAACGTTGCGATGTAGAGGACAAGCGGGCGCGCGAATTCCATCGGTTCGTCGGCGCTCTGTGCGTAGTACAGGCAGGACGACAACAGCCAGACCAGCATCAGGCTGTAGAGGATGAAGAGGCCGTGCTCGCGGAAAGCGCGCTCGGGCGCGCGGGACAGGCTGCTCATACGCCGAACACTGCGCGCTTGACCTTGAGCGCAACACTCAGCAAGCGGTCGCTCGACGCGAAGTCGGAGTAGCTCCGGTTCGGCTGCGCGAAGATGGCGTCGAGTTCCGCTGGCGTGACGCCGAGCTTCTTGGCGACAAAGACCTTGTCCTCCAGCTGTTGCGCGGGGTCGTAGGTGGGTCGTTCAAGCTCGACGAGCGCCTCCGCCCGCGTCATCTGGCCGGAGTTGATCAGCGACGCGAGGTGTGCGCGCCGCTTGTCGTATCCGAACTTGGTCGGCAGATAGTAGCCCTGGAAGAACCGGGTGAAGACCGACTCGTGATGCTTGCCGCCGTAGTCGCGCCATCCGAGTTTCTCGGAGATGATTCGCTTCGCTTCGGCTTTGTTGTAGGGGATGTAGTTCAGCAGGCGGACCGTCCGGATCCGGCGGATGTACGGATAGTAGGCGTACTGCGCGAAGAATCCGATGGTCGGATAGCTCCTCAGCCTGATGGTTCCGAACTTCTTCTGCACGTCGACAAGGTGTCGCTTGTCGCCGGACGTGTGCCCCCAGGCCTTGGGCAGGATGAACTCGGTTGCGTGGTTGGTGCCGGACAGGATGTACTTGATCCGGTGCCTGGCCGCTTCGCGGTAGAGCACCGCCGGAAACGCGTGATCCGTCGGGATGTCGCAGTTTGCTACCGATGCCTTGAAGAACGCGAGTTGCAGGTCCCGCATCTCCTCCCAATCGACGACGAACGTATGCAGGTCGATTCCCAGCTTCTTGACGATGTTCTCGATGTTGTGGACGGCCAGCTCCGAGTTCCATCCGCTGTCGAAATGGACCGCCAGCGGTCGCAGTCCCAGCTTGTTGGCCATATAGGCCACGTACGAGCTGTCGACGCCACCGCTCAGGCCCATGATGCAGTCGTACTCCCGGCCGCTTCCGGCCGTCTTGATGCGCTCGACGATCGCCTTGAGTTCGGCCTGCCGCTCGCCGCGATTGGCGTGGTCGACCTGGTCCCGAACCAACTCGTCGTACTGTCGGCAGTGCGAGCAGATGCCATCTGAGTCGAAGCTTATGTCGGGATCGGAGGTATCCATCACGCATCGCGTGCAGATCTGGTATGGACGGGGTTGCATCGTGGGGGGGCGTGTAGCTTGGGCCGGTTCACCGCCGCGTCAGGGCAGACGTGCCTCGAGCTCTGCGCGCGCAGGATAGTTGATGAGCACCGCCCGGTGTCGTCCGTGAAAAACGAACATGCTGCCTGCTGCGACTGCGGGAACCCCGGCCGTCGTGACCGCTTCCTGCATGTGCTCGAGCGACCCGGCGCCGCCGCACGCGATGATGGGTACGTCGACCGCCGCGGACAGCATCTTCAGAAGTTCGATGTCGTAGCCGGACATCGTGCCGTCTCGATCGATCGAGTTGACGAGGATCTCGCCGACGCCCAAGCGAGCGAGCTGTTCGGCGTAGCGCACCGGGTCTACCTTCGTATTGACGCGGCCACCGTTGATCCAGACCTCGCGCTTGCCGAAAAGCGTCGACTTCGTGTCGATCGATGCAATCACGCTGGAGCTCCCGAACGTCTTGCAGCCGGCCTCGACCAGATGGCGGTCAGTGAACGCAGCGGTGTTCAAAGCGATCTTTTCCACCCCGAGCCGGTACAGGCGGCGCATCTGATCGATCGTCGTCACGCCGCCGCCGTAGCCGAGAGGCATGAAGCACTCACTGGCGATCTCTTCGATCAACGCGAAGTTCGGCTCTTTCTTCTCCGTGGTGGCCGATATGTCGAGAACGATGATCTCGTCGACCTCCTTTTCATTGAAGATCTTGACCGCATTGACCGGGTCGCCGACGTACTTCGGGTCCTTGAACCGCACGGTCTTGTAGAGGCCCCGGCCCCGAAGCAGCAGGGACGGTATGACGCGGGTCTTCAGCACGTTACGAAGCGCTCGACGAAGTTGCGGTAGATCTGCAGGCCGTACCTGTGGCTCTTCTCGGGATGAAACTGCATCGCCAGCACATTGCGCGCACCGAGCACGCTGGCGAACCGGTATCCGTACTCCGTCACACCCAGCTCGATTTCCGGCGAAGCCGCGACCATGTGATAGGAGTGCACGAAGTAGAAACGCATCGGCCTCGCGACGCCTTCGAAAATTCCGATGTCGGGCCGGGTCGGGACCACCACGTTCCAGCCCATGTGCGGTATGCGCAATGGCTGACCTTGCTCGGGATGGAACCGGACGATTCTCGCGTCCAGCCAACCGAAGCCCGGTCGGCTTCCCTCTTCGCTGGATCGGGCCATCAGCTGGGCACCCAGGCAGACGCCCAGGACCGGCTTTGCGTTCAGCCGGACGAGTTCGTCGAGCAATTCCGTCAAGCCGAAGCGCTGCAGGTTGTCGATCGCCTCGTCGAACGCACCGACGCCTGGAAGCACGAGCTTGTCGGCTGCGCGCAGTATCTCCGGCGAGCGAGTCACTTCGACCTTGGCGCCCACCCGTTCAAGCATGTTGCGCACGGAGCCGACGTTGCCCATGTCATAGTCGATGATTGCGATCATGTCGCCGCCGGATCCTGGTCGTCCGCAGTTCGCGAGACATCAGGCCACGCGCGAAGCGCGAGCCAAGTGGCCGCCGCCGCCGAGGCGATTGCTGCGATGGAGAGCGGAAGCATCGATACCGTGGCGAAACAACGCACGCCTGCGAGAAGCGCCGCCGAAACGCCGAAAACGCCCCAACCAAGCAGCAGCTCGCGCGCGAGCTGCTTCGACTCGAATCCTGACACCCGGAAGATCGCGTGCAGGTAGGCGGTGTGGTAGAGGACTGTACCGAGCGCAAATGCCCCTACCGACACGACGACGCCCCTTCCCGCCAGCAATGGTGTCACGACAGCCGCGGCGTTGATTATATCTGCGGAGATCTGGACCCGAAACGACACGTCCTGGCGCATGGCCACTTCAAACAATCGCTCGGGCCATCCGGTCTGCAGCGCCATCCACGCCGCTGGCGCGAGCAACATCGCAAACGTCCCTGCCTGTCGCCATCCGGGGCCGAACAGCATCGCGAACAGCGCGTCGCCCCATACGGCGCAAAACGCGAAAAGGGGTGCGGCGGCGAGAAGGCCGAGGCGTAGCAGCGCAAGGGTAAGTGTCTGAAGCCTCGCCGAACCCTTGAGCGCTACGGCCTCGCGATAGAAGACCTGGCTCAGCGCGCCGGAAAGCAGAAGCGCCGGGGCCATCAGCACCATCCTGGCCAGCCCGTAGAAGCCTGCGGCCTGCGTCGCCGAGATACCGGAAAAGACGAAGATCGGCATGTCACGCGAGACGTTGCCGATGAGGCTGTACGGCGCGTTGAACAGCAGGAACTGCCGGTACTTCCTTAGCGCCGCCCCGACTTGGGCCCACGATACGTGGCGCAGCTTGGCCAGCACATACCAGGAACCACCGATCACGGTCGTGGCACCAATCCACTGTCCGGCCGTCTTCGCGGTGACCAGGCCCTCGACGTGGGCGCCGGCCAGCCCGAACGCGATCGCGCAGGCTGCGTACGCGGCCTGGTTGGCGACGTTTGCCGTCGCGATCCGGCCAAAGGCGCGCGAGCGCGATACCAAGGAACTGGAGAGTTGCATCAGCGCCGTGCCGGCCACCATCGCGGGCAGCAGCCAGATCCAACCGGTGTCGTCCCCGTGGCCGGCGCGCGCGGCGAGCCATGGAGCCGCCGCGATGGCTGCGGCGACCAGCAGCGCGCACAGACTCGCAGTCATTCCCAGCACTGCGGCGCTCACCGCCGCGACCTCGTCGTCGTCGGCGAGCACTACTGCCAGATCGTAGCGACAGGTAGCGGCGACGGCCAGAGCCGCGGCGATGCCCATGAACAGCGTCTGAAGTCCGATTGCTTCGGGTGAGTACAGCCGCGTGAGCAGTGGCGCGATACCCAGGGGGATCGCCTGGGCGACGGCGGTGCCCGTGAGCATCGCCAGAGCGCTAGACCGGAAGCTCATGAAGTCAGTGCCGATGAGCGGCGGCAGGCGCGAGCGTGCGGCGTCGGGGCGCCGCCACCGCCGTCGTCTCAGTCGGCACCGTTTGCCAGGATCTCGACGATCCGCTCGCTGGCACGCCCGTCGCCATACGGCGTGGCATCGGTATCCGGGGCCGGCGGCGACTCGAGTGCCGCGAGGACGATCCGCTCCCTCGACGCCCCCGCGAGCGTGTTCCAGCCCAGTTCGACCGTTTCGACCCACTCGGTCTCGTCGCGCATGGTCACGCACGGCACTCGGTAAAAGAATGCTTCCTTCTGAACGCCGCCTGAGTCGGTCACGATGACTCGGGCTGATTGCTCCAGCCGTATCATGTCCAGGAAGGGCAGCGGTTCGACAACATTAACGCGTTCGAGATGGCGGCCCAGCCCAAGGCTGTCGACGAGCTTGCGGGTACGGGGATGAACCGGAAAGACGACAGGAATCGTTTCGGCGATGCGCCCGAGCGCGGCGACCACCTCCTCGAGCCGCCCCGCGTCGTCGGTATTCTCCGCGCGATGGCAAGTTGCAAGCGCGAAGCCGCCTTCCACGACGCCTAAGCGTTCGAGAATCGAACTCTCTTGTCGGGCGCGGTTGCGGTAGTACAGGGCAACGTCGTACATGACGTCGCCGACTTCGTGCACGCCTTCGCTGATGCCTTCCCTGGCGAGATTCCGCACCGCCGTCTCCGTGGGACAGAACAGGAGGCTCGACACCCGATCTGCAAGGAGGCGATTGATTTCTTCGGGCATGCGCATGTTGAACGACCGAAGTCCGGCTTCGACGTGCGCGACGGGGACATGCAGTTTCGCTGCCACCAGTGCCCCGGCCAACGTCGAATTCGTGTCACCGTAGATCATCACCCAGTCAGGCCTCTCGTCGAGGACCACCGTCTCGATGGCCTCGAGCATCCGCCCCGTCATGGCGCCATGTCGACCGCCCGAGATTTCCAGGTTGTACGCGGGCCGCGGAATGTCGAGATCGTCGAAGAACACGCGCGACATGTTGTCGTCGAAATGCTGGCCGGTGTGGACGAGGAGTTCCTCGATCAGGCCGCCGTAGTGATCGCGGATGACGCGCGACACCGCGGCCGCTTTGATGAACTGCGGACGCGCGCCGACTACCGTGACGATCCTGAGCGTCCGGGCGCTTCCTGTACGCATGCTCAGGACGGGCTCAGTATTCCAACGGCAGCGAAACCATGCGGCCATCGCGTGCCGAAAGGTACGCGGCAATCAGCAGCTCGAGCGACCTCAATCCCTCCCGTCCGTCGGTCTCTGGCTCGGTCTGTCCTCGCAGAACCTCGACGACGTTCCGGTAGTAGAGCGGGTGCCCGAAGCCATAAACCGAGGTCGTCTCGTAGTTGGCACCCTTGATCTGTTCGTCGTAGTCCCGCTTGTCGGCGAATTCCCAGTGCTGGATCTCGTTCACCGCGACGCCGCCCACCCGGACCGTCCCCTTTTCACCGAGGATCGTGATCGACCCTTCCAGGTTCTTCGGGTAGGTCAGCATCGTGACGTTCATCGACCCCAGCGCACCGCTGCGCCATCGGATGTTGAGCACCCCGGTGTCCTCGACCTGGATGTTCCGCGCCAGCGTGCCGGTCATCGCCTGAACGCTCTCCACCGGTCCGATCAGCCAGTCGATCAGATCGACGTAATGGCTCGCCTGGTTCATGAAGGCGCCGCCATCCAACTCCCACGTGCCCCGCCAAGCGGCGGAGTCGTAGTACTCCTGCGGGCGCGTCCAGAACACGTTGATGTTGACCATGTAGATCTTGCCGAAGCGCTTCTCCTGCACGGCGCGCTTGAGCAGTTGCAGCGTCGTGTTGCGCCGGTTCTGCTGGACGACGAGCAGGCGCACTGCTGCCTGGTCGCACGCCTTGACCATCCGGAGGCCGTCCTGCCAGCGTGTCGCCATCGGCTTCTCGGTCATGACGTTCACGCCGTACCCGGCCGCCATGATTGCCTGGTCCGGATGAAGGCCGCTCGGGGTGCACAGCGCGACGAGGTCGAGCTTCTCGGACTTCAGCATGTCCTCCATCCGGACGTATCCCGGTACGCGGTACCTCTCGCGGTGCGCCTGCAGCGTCGCGGCGTCAATGTCGCAGACCGCCGCCAACTCCATGTCGTCCGCGTGTTGATCGACCGAGCCGAAGTGGTTCTTCGAGATCCGGCCGCATCCGACGATACCCACGCGGATTTTGCGGTCCTGAACAACGGGATACATGCACTTGCCTCCGTCAGGCGACTATTCGTTGCTGCGCGGCGCGCCGGACTGCCGCGACGACGCGATCCTGATCGACCTCCGACAGGTCGGCCGACATCGGCAGGCTCATGACTTTGCCGCCCATCGCTACCGAAACGGGGCACGCGTCGGGGGGGCACAGACCTTGGTAGGCTGGCTGAAGGTGCAGCGGCACGGGATAGTGAATGGCAGTCGGGATTCCCTGTTCGCCCAATCGCCTCTGCAGGTCCGCGCGGTCATCGCAGACTACCGTGAACTGTGCCCACACGCTGGTGCGATCGCCCTTCGGGGGAAGCGTCGCAACGCCGCCGACTCCCTTCAGCAGTTCGAGGTATCGTTGGCCCTTCCGCCTGCGCTCGCCGACCTCCCAGTCGAACCGCCCGAGCTTGCCGAGCACGACTGCACACTGCAGCGTGTCCATTCGGCCGCCGACGCCGATCGACGTATGGTAATAGCGGCGCTCCTGGCCGTGGACGCGGATCTCGCGCATCTTCTTGGCCAGAGCGTCGTCGCTCGTGAAGAGCGCGCCACCGTCGCCGTAGCAACCGAGCGGCTTGCTCGGGAAGAAGCTGGTGCAGCCGATCGTCGACAGGTTGCAGCTCTTGCGCCCCTTGTATTCGGCCCCGAAGCTCTGCGCAGCATCCTCGATCACCGGCAGTCCGTGCCGGTCGGCGATCCGGTTGATCTCGTCCATGTCCGCGGGCTGGCCATACAGGGAAACCGGCATGATTGCCCGCGTTCGCGGCGTGACATGGTCCTCGATCCGGGATACGTCGATGTTGCAGGTGGCCGGATCGATGTCGACGAAGACCGGCTTCGCTCCCAGGAGGACGATCATCTCGGCAGTAGCCACGAAAGTGAATGGACTCGTAATCACTTCGTCGCCCGACTTGATGCCGAGCGCCATCATCGCGATCAGCAGGGCCTCGGTGCCCGACGCCACCGTGACGCAGTGTCGCGCACCGACCAGCGCCTCCAGCCGTTCCTCGAGCTCGCGAACCTCAGGCCCCATGATGAACTGACCATGATCCAGCACCGTCTGGATGCGCCGGTCGATCTCGGGCTTGAGCGCCGCGTATTGGGCCTTCAGGTCGATGAATTGCATCGTCTTGCCTTCGGCTGTCGATTGAGATAAACGTTCGATCTTGCCAGTTCTAGCTCGCGCGCATGCACCGACCTTCCAACAGTCGATAGCGATCGCCGGTATGCGGACAGGTTGCTTCGCCGGTTCCCGTGAGGGGCAGTGCCAGTTGCTCGCCGTGGCGGCTCATCCATCCGATGTGACGGGCCGGGACCCCCACGACCAGAGCATGATCGGGCACGTCACGATTGACGACCGCCCCGGCTCCGATGAACGCGTACTCGCCGATCGTCACGCCGCACACGATCGTGCAGTTTGCGCCGAGGGTTGCGCCCCGCTTCACGAGCGTGTCGCGGTACTCGTTCTTGCGCTCGATCGCGGCGCGTGGGTTGTAGACATTGGTGAAGACCATGCTCGGTCCGCAAAAGACATCGTCCTCGAGCGTGACGTTGTCGTAGACCGACACGTTGTTCTGGATCTTCACGCGGTCCCCGATCACGACCCGGTTGCCGACGAAGACGTTCTGGCCGAGCGAGCAGTGCCTGCCGATCCGCGCGCCGCCACAGACGTGCACCCAGTGCCAGATGCGGGTTGCCTCGCCGATTCGGGCGCCCTCGTCGACGATGGCGGTCGGGTGGATCTGTACGGGCGTCATCGATGGGTGTGGAAGGACTCCGGCGGGGCCGGCTTCGGCCGGATTCTACCGGAGCGCCGACGATCGTCTCCCGGGGATCCTGCGGAGGGCGGCGGCACGCGGAAGCGTCCTCGCCGAGGACGTGCCGCGGACGCCTTCCCGCTACCGTCTCGCGCGGCGTTAAGATCGCCCCCGTGACCATCACGTTCCGGACAGTCCTCGTCTTCCTCTTCGATCTTGTCGCGCCCGTCGTGGCGTGGGTCGGCGCTTTCCTGCTGCGCTTCAACTTCGGCTTCCCGGTTTCCTACGAATACCACCTGCTCTCGGGCCTGCTGGTCATCGCCCCCGCCCACGCGCTGATCTGCCTGTGGGCCGACCTCTACCGCGGCCTGTGGATCTTCGCCAGCCTGCCCGACCTGAAGCGGGTCCTGCGCGCCGTGGCGGTGTCGTCGCTGGCGATGCTGGCCTTCGTGGCGTTCTATCGCGATCCGCTCGGCACGCCGCGCTCGATCGTCGTGCTGTACCCGATGATTCTCGTCGCCTGGATGGCCGGCGGCCGGGTGGCGTACCGGATGTTCAAGGAGCATCGCCTCTACGGTGGCCTGAACGCCGAGGGCAAGCCGGTCGTCATCGTGGGGGCAGGGCGCGGGGGCGCCATGCTGGTGCGCGAACTCGAGCGCGTTCCCGACTGGCGCGTCGTCGGGTTCGTCGACGACGACCCGGGCAAGTGGGGCAGGGAAGTGCTCGGAAAGCCGGTGCTCGGCGCCATCGACATGCTGCCGCGGGCCCTCGCCGACGAGAAGGCGCGCCACGTGATCCTCGCGATTCCCTCGGCGTCGTCCGCGGTGCGCCGTCGCGCCACCGACCTCGCCGTGAAGGCGGGCGCGCACGTGTTCACCGTTCCGGGGGTCAAGGACCTGCTCTCCGGTCGCGTGGCGGTTTCGTCGATCCGCCCGGTCGAGATCGACGACCTGCTCGGCCGCGAATCGGTCGAGATCGACACCGCGCACGTCAGCGCCATGCTCGCGGGTCGCACGGTGCTCGTCACCGGCGCCGGCGGCTCGATCGGCAGCGAGCTGTGCCGGCAACTGGCGCGCTTCGCGCCGCAGAAACTGGTGCTCCTCGAGCAGAGCGAATTCGCGCTCTACACGCTCGAGCAATGGTTCTCGGTGCATCGCCCCGACACCCCGATCGTCCCGCTGGCCGGCGACGTGAAGGACGCCGCGCGGCTCGACGAGGTGTTCTCGACGCACCGCCCGCAGGTCGTCTTCCACGCGGCCGCCTACAAGCACGTGCCGTTGATGGAAGTCGGCAACGCCTGGCAGGCGGCGCGCAACAACGTGCTGGGCACGCTGCGGGTCGCCGAGTGCGCGCAGCGCCACGGTTGCGAGCGCTTCGTGCTGATCTCCACCGACAAGGCGGTGAACCCCACCAACGTGATGGGCGCGACCAAGCGGCTGGCCGAGATGGCCTGCCAGGCGCTGCAGGGGCAGGGCGGACCGACGCGGTTCGAGATGGTGCGCTTCGGCAACGTGCTGGGCAGCACCGGCAGCGTGATCCCGAAGTTCCAGGCGCAGATCGCGCGCGGCGGCCCGGTCACGGTCACGCACCCGGAGATCACCCGCTACTTCATGTCGATTCCCGAGGCGGCGCAACTCGTGCTGCAGGCGGCGACGATGGGCGAGGGCGGCGAGATCTTCGTGCTCGACATGGGCGAGCCCGTGAGAATCGTCGAGCTGGCGCGCAACATGATCCGCCTGTCCGGTTTCACCGAGGACGAGATCCGCATCGAGTTCACCGGGCTGCGCCCCGGCGAGAAGCTCTACGAGGAGCTGCTGGCCGACGCGGAGCAGACGCTGGCGACGCCGCATCCGAAACTGCGCATCGCGCGCTCGCGGCCGGTGCCCGAGGGCAT
>WBZO01005476.1_pt1 | contig 12919 bp, 9 predicted proteins | sample 5204261 | NCBI WGS metagenome assembly WBZO01 (sample SAMN12412400, study PRJNA552823) | activated sludge metagenome | isolation source: activated sludge from anammox sidestream of wastewater treatment plant... | place: USA: North Carolina | collected 2017-09
CATGTAGGCCGTGGAGACGATGACGCTCATGCCCGGGCGTTCGCGGCGGATGTCGTCGATCAGCTCCCAGAACTGGCGGCGCGACAGCGGATCGACGCCGGTCGTCGGCTCGTCGAGGATCAGCAGGTCGGGATCGTGGATCAGGGCGCAGCACAGGCCGAGCTTCTGCTTCATGCCGCCGGAGAGCTTGCCCGCCGGGCGCTGCCGGAAGGCATGCAAGCCGGTGCTGCGCGTGAGCTCGTCGATGCGGCGCTCGCGCTCGGCGGCATCGTGGCCGAAGAGCTGGCCGAAGAACTGCAGGTTCTCGTCGACCGAGAGCGTCGGATACAGGTTCTTGCCCAGCCCCTGCGGCATGTAAGCGATGCGCGCGCAGACGTCCTCGCGATGACGCCGATCGGCCATGTCGCCATCGAGTGCCTCGACCCGTCCCTGCTGCACCGCGCGGGCGCCGGCAACGAGCGAGAGGAGCGTCGACTTGCCAACGCCATCGGGCCCGATGAGACCCAGCGTGCGTCCCGCGGGAACGACGAGCGTGACCTCGGCGAGGGCGAGCGTCTTGCCGTAATGATGCGTGACGGCGTCGAGGCGTGCGGCGACGGAGGGCGTGCTGGAGCTCACCGACTCATTGCACGAGGCCGGTGTCGAGGAAGGCAGGCCACACGGCATGGTCGTCGATGCGCACGTAAGCCACGCCGGGCAATCCGGTCTTCACGCGCTCGATGTGCTTGCGCAGGAGCTCCGGTGGAATCTGCGCCTTCACGCGGAACATGAGCTTCTGCCGCTCTTCCTCGGTCTCGACGGTCTTCGGCGTGAATTGCGCGACGTCGGCGACGAAACTCACCTTGGCCGGGATCACGTACTGCGGCGCGGCGTCCAGCACGATGCGCACGGCCGCTCCGAGCGCGATGCGACCCGCCTGCGCCGTGGGCAGGAAGAACGTCATGTACACGTCCGACAGGTCGACGAGATTGAGCACGCGCCCACCCCCCGCGAGAACTTCACCGGGGCGCGCGATGATGTACTGCACGCGACCTGCACGCGGCGCCTTGAGCGTCGCGTCGGCGACGTCGGCGGCAATGGCGTCGATCGCCGCCGCCGCCGCAGCCTCGGCCGATTCGCCGTCGACCACCTGCGCCTTGGCGGCGGCGATCGCCGCGTCGGATGCGGCGACCTGCGCTTGCGCGGCAGCGACCGTCGCGCGCGCGCTCTGCGCCGCTGCACGGTCGTCGTCGAGCGCCTGCTTCGAAACGAAGCCCGTCTTCGCGAGTTGCTCCGACCGTGCGAGGCGGCTCTCGGCGGCGCTCACCTGCGCCTTGCGCTGCGCGACGACCGCGACGTTGGCGGCGCGCTCGGCCTCCCGCTGGGCGACGACGCTGCGTGCGGAGGCGATGGCCACGCGGGCGCGCTCGCGTTGGGCGACGGCCTGCCGCCGGTTGGCCTCGAGCTGATCGGTGTCCATCACCGCCAGCACCTGCCCCGGGTTCACGAAGTCCGATTCGTTGACGAGGATCTCCTTCAACCGTCCGGGCGTGCGGGTGGCGATGTCGATCTCGACCGCTTCGATGCGGCCGTTGCCGCGCGCGATGCCGTCCGGCAACACGTCGGCGGTGTAACGGCTCCAGCCGTACCACGCCGCGAAACCGACGGCGATCGCCACGGCAAGGAGCGCAGCGTAGCGTTGCCGGAGGCTTCGGGTGGGCGGAGCCGGCGCCGGATCCGGATCCGGCGGATCCGGTGGCGCCGGTGCGACGGCTGAGAGGGGTGCCGCGCCTTCTGGGGTGTCGTTGCTCATGGGCAAGGGTGCCTCGCTCGGTAGAGCGTAACACTCTCGCCCCGGCCCGGCCCCGGGCTCGTGCACTGCAACGTCGGGCCGCGCATCGACACGCGGCGCGTCATGCGCGACGTTGCCGCCGCGAACCGCGTGGCCCGCGGCGCACCCCCCTACCGGCGGCGTCGCAACGTCGGGAAAGCGGCCAGCGCAAGCAGCGTCGCCAGCAGGACCAACGCCCACTGCGACAGCGTCGGGATCGGTTCCTCGCGCGTCGGTCCGACCGCTTCCGGCACGAATCGCGCATCGACGACCATCGTGTCGTCGACGTACACGTTGCACGCACCCCAACCCGTACACGCACCGCTCCATCCTGCAAAGCGATAACCGGGTTGCGCGACGGCGACGAGGGTCACGCGCGTATCGCGAGGGAACGCCGCGCTGCACGCCGTGCCGCAGGCGATGCCCGACGGCGTACTTTGCACCGATCCGCCGCTCGTGCCGCGCACCGTGAGCGACTGCGCTCCAGGCTCAACCGGGGCGAACGAGGCTTGCAGCGTGGCATGGCCATTGACGGCGAAGGCGCACGTCGCGGTTCCGGTACACGCGCCGCCCCAGCCGGCAAATCGATAGCCCGGATGCGGGCGCGCGTCGACGCGAAGCGTGGTCCCCGGGGCGAACGTCGCGGAGCAGCGCGCGCCGCAGTCGATGCCGGCGGGATCGCTCACGACGCTGCCGCCGTCACCCGCGGTCACGGCGAGCGTCGCCGCCCCGGAAGAGGCGAACGCCGCCGCCACGTGGCGCGCCTGCGTGAGCGACACGACGCACGTCGTGGCCGCACCGCTGCACGCGCCGGACCATCCGCTGAAGGCGGCACCCGCCGTCGGCGCTGCCGTCAGCGTCACCTGCGTACCGATTGGGAACGCCGCACTGCACGTGCTCCCGCACGCGATGCCACCCGGCGCGCTCGCGACACTGCCCGGGCCCGACACGACGACGTGCAATCCCGCCTTGGCGGGGCTTGCCGCGATTTCGCCGAAGACGGCCACCACGGTCTTCGCCTGGTCGAGCGTCACGGTGCAGGTGGTGCTCGATCCGGTGCAGGCATTCTTCCATTGCCAGAAGAGCGCGCTTTTCCCCGGCACGGCGGTGAGCGTCACCGTGGTGCCCACGGGATACGCCTGCGTGCACGTGCTGCCGCACGCGATGTCGCCCGGCGTGCTCGTGACGGTGCCGCCGCCGGCGTTGACGACGGTGAGCATCGGCTGCGTCGCAGGAGGGGTCACCCAAGGTCCGAAGGTGATCGTCCCGGTGCCGCCGAAGACCACCGTCTGATCGAACTTCGAAGGCACCTCGGGCTGCGGCGAGATCGCCGCCGGTGGACTGGGCACCGCCGGAGTCGGATTCTCGTCGTTCGAGAAGCCGTAAGCCATGCCCATCGTCGGCCCCGCGCCCGGCGTACCGGCCGCGCCGTTGATCGGTCCGGGAGGCTGCACGAACATCGGCACTCCACCGATCTGCGCCACGTGCATCCAGCGCGAGAAGAGGTTTTGCGTGAGGTCGGGAAACGTGGCGCTGACGGTCGTCGGATACCAGTACGTCTCGTCCTGCCAGCATGTCCACGTCGCCTGGCTGCCGCAGTTGACGAGCGCGACACCGCGGTTCATCGCGCCGGAAATGAGAAAGCCCAGGCGCGCGACGACCATCTGGTAGCCGGCGAGACCATACGTCGCCGCCGTCGCCGACAGGTAGCCGCCGGCCAGCAGCGTGTTGTAGGTGTCGGGCGTCGGCGTATTGAATGCGCCGGCGCCCGCGAAGACCTGGTAACCCGGTGACGACGCGTTGACGCAGTTCGCGATCGCGCCGCTCTGGCAGCCCGTGTCGTAGTCGTTGGGGTCGACGATATAGGCCACGTAACCGCCCGATGCCGCGGTGCCGGTGAACTTCATCGCGCGCACGTTGAGCGGCGGGTTGGCGTTGGGATACGGGATGGTGACGATCGTGCTCGTGAACACGTCGTCGGGGACGCCGCCCAGGATGCCGCCGGTGCGAAGCGAAAGTGCGGGCGCGTTCGGACTCTCCCACAGCGCGACGATCGGCGCGTCGAAGGCGTGGTTAAGCCTGCTCGCCCGTGTGGTCGCGCTGTACTCGGCGAGGTAGCCGCCGGGATTCTGGATGACGTACTGCGCCACACTGCTGCCGCCCGTGGTGATGTCCTGGAGGAGATCGAGGTACGCGCAGGCCATCGGTGTGGCGTCGTCGGCGCAGGCCTTGCCGCTCACCTCACGGGCCCGCGCGTCGATCCATTTGCGGTAGCTGTCTTCGATGCTGCGATAGGTGACGACGGTCCCGGGATTGGCCGCGCCCACGGGATTGCCGATGACCGACGGTCCGGACGAGACCGGGCCTTCGGTATTCATGGGGAAGGCGAAGAAGTCGACTTGCGACAGGTCGATCGTTGCTGCCGTGGCGCTCGCGCCAATCTCGGAGAACGTCCAGGCGGGAAACGTGAGATTGCTCACCGCCGAGGTCGGCGGTTGCGACACATTCATGATCGACGCATCGGTGTAGGTGAATGCGCTCGGGACGTTGAAGAGTCCCGTGTTGCTCCCCGTGGGGTTGCAGCTGGCAAACGCCGTCATGTCGGTCACGATGAAGTAATAGACGCGCGCGCTGATCGAATGGGCCGTGTCGTACGCCTGGACCTGCGTGATGTCCTGCGGAAAGCGATAGCACGGCAGCGTCGCGGTCTGCCCCGTGGGCACCGCGCCGGGAATCGCCCACGAGCCGTCCGGCTGGAGGACGTACGGGGTATTGGACGAAAAGCCCGTGACGTAGATCTGGTACGTCCCGGGCGTGAGTTGGGTCGCGTCCTTCAGCGTGAAGATCGTGGGACCCGCCTGCGCCTGGGCGAGGCCGGCGACGCCACCGACGGCGAGGAGCGCTGCGCCACGACGCAGCAGGGCAACGAACCATCGGGGCATGCGCATGGGCAGATCTCGTCGTCTCGCAGCAGGGTCGAAACGACAAGCACGGAGCGTGCCGACGAATCGAGGCGCCGCGCTCGCTCCCACGCCGCGACTGCCGTGTGCGCCTCGAAACGAGACGTCGACCCGAGGCGCGGCGCGCGGCAAGGTACGATGCGCCCTGTCCGCTCCCGTCGCACGCGATGCGCCACGACCGCGCCGACGCCCGTTCCCCGCGCCGCGCTTGCCGCAGCGTCGATGTCCCGCCGGGCGCTGCGCCGCCGATGATCGATCCGGCCCGGCCGCGGATGCCGATGCTCACCTGCCCTCCACCTCGCCGTGCCTGACGACCTCTCGCGACACACGCCGATGATGCAGCAGTACCTGCGCGTCAAGGCGGAGCATCCCGACAAGCTCGTGTTCTACCGCATGGGGGACTTCTACGAGCTCTTTTTCGCCGACGCCGAGCGTGCCGCGCGGGCGCTCGATCTCACGCTCACGGCGCGCGGCCAATCCGCGGGCGCCCCTATCCCCATGGCCGGCGTCCCGTTCCACGCGCTCGAACCCTACCTCGCGAAGCTCATGAAACTGGGCGAGTCGGTGGTGATCGTCGAGCAGGTCGGCGATCCGACCAAGGGCGGGCTGGTCGAGCGCAAAGTGGCACGCATCGTCACGCCCGGCACGTTGACCGACGCGAGCCTGCTCGACGCCAAGCGCATGGCCTGGCTTGCCGCCGTCGTCGTCGACGGCGCGCGCGGCGGCATCGCGCGCCTCGATCTCGCCTCGGGACAGCTCGTATTGGTGGACGTGCCCGCCGCCGAGGCGGGTGCGATGCTCGAGCGCATCGCGCCGGCCGAACTGCTCGTCCCCGACGGAATGGAGGTACCACCCTCACCATGGCAGATCCCCACGCGCTCGCTGCCGGCGTGGCAATTCGATGCCGCGCAGGCGCAACGCACGCTCGCGAGGCACCTGCAAACGGCCTCGCTGGCCGCCTTTGGCGTGGACGATGCACCGCTGGCCGTCGGTGCCGCGGGCGCCCTGTTCGCCTACGCGACGGCGACGCAGCAGGCGGCGCTCACGCACGTGCGCACGCTCACCGTCGAGCGTGCAAGCGCATTCGTGGCCCTCGACGCCGCCACCCGCCGCAATCTCGAGATCACGACGACGCTCGCCGGTGACGACGCGCCGACGCTTGCCTCGCTCCTCGACGATTGCGTGACGGCCGGTGGCAGCCGGCTCCTGCGGCACTGGCTCACGCATCCGCTGCGCGATCAGGCGGCCCTTGCCGGGCGCCACGACGGGATCGCGGCGTTCCTCGCCGAGCCGCGGGCGCGACGGTCGTTGCGCGAGCTGTTGCGGCGCACCGTCGACATCGAGCGGGTCACGAGCCGGATCGCCCTGCGCACCGCGCGCCCGCGCGATCTCGCGGCGCTGCGCGATACGCTTGCACGGCTGCCGGCACTCGTCGCCGCCGCGACGCCCGTCGCCGGTGCGCTCGTCGACGCCGCGCGCACGCGCCTCACGCTCGAACCCGCGTGGGCCACCTTGCTGGCGCGAGCGATCGTCGCGGAACCCGCAGCGATGCTGCGCGACGGCGGTGTGATCGCCACCGGCTACGACGCCGATCTCGACGAACTGCGCGCCGTGGATGCGAACTGCGGTGCGTTTCTGCTCGAGCTCGAGGCGCGCGAGCGTGCGCGCACCGGGATCGCGAATCTCAAGGTCGAGTACAACCGCGTCCACGGCTTCTACATCGAGGTCACGCACGCAAACGCAGCGAAGATTCCGGAGGATTACCGGCGCCGGCAAACGCTCAAGAATGCCGAGCGCTACGTCACGCCGGAGCTCAAGGCCTTCGAGGACAAGGCGCTCTCCGCGCAGGAGCGCGCACTCGCCCGCGAGCGCGTGCTCTACGACGCGCTCCTCGATGCGCTCGCCCCCGCGATCCCCGCCCTGCAGGATGCCGCGAGCGGCGTGGCCGAGCTCGACGTGCTCGCCGACCTCGCCGAACGTGCCGACGCGCTCGACCTCGTGCGTCCCACGCTCACGAACGAGCCTGGCATCACGATCCAGGGTGGCCGCCATCCGGTCGTCGAGCGCCAGGTGGAAAGCTTCGTGCCCAACGACCTTGCGCTCGGGCGCGACCGGCGGCTCCTTCTCGTGACCGGCCCGAACATGGGCGGGAAGTCGACGTACATGCGACAGGTGGCCATCGTCACCCTGCTCGCCTGCTGCGGCATGTACGTCCCGGCGACGAGCGCCACGCTGGGACCCATCGACGCGATCTACACGCGCATCGGCGCCGCCGACGACCTCGCGGGCGGACGCTCGACGTTCATGGTCGAGATGACCGAGGCCGCGTACATCCTCCATCGCGCCACGCCCGCGAGCCTCGTCCTCATCGACGAGATCGGGCGCGGCACCTCGACGTTCGACGGTCTAGCGCTCGCCTGGGCGATCGCGCATCACCTCGGCGAGCGCAATCGCTGCTTCACGCTCTTTGCCACGCACTACTTCGAGCTCACCGCGCTTGCGGCGGAGCTTCCCGGCTGCGCCAACGTGCACTTCGACGCCGCCGAGCATCGCGATGGAATCGTGTTCCTCCACGCCGTCGCCGAGGGTCCCGCGAGCCGCAGCTACGGCCTTGCGGTGGCGAAGCTCGCCGGGGTGCCGCCGGATACCGTGCGGCAGGCGCGCGCGTACCTCGCTCGACTCGACCAGTTCGCCGCGCCGAACGCGCAGCAGGGGGACCTGTTTGCCGCGCCGGCGACCGACGCGAGCTCCCACCCTGACGCCGCCGGTCCCGCGGCGGCGGTCATCGAAACGCTCACCGCGCTCGACCCGGACGCGCTTTCACCACGCGAAGCGCTCGATGCGCTCTACGCGCTGAAAAAGCTGCTGTAGTCGGCGTCAAGGCGCTCGACGGTGGCGCAGCGCGCCGCCAATCAGCGCCGCTTTCAGTGGTGATGGTGTCCGTGCGGCCCGTGCACGTGGCCGTGCGCGATCTCGTCGGGGGTGGCTGGACGCACGTCGACGACCTTGGCCGCGAAGCGCAGCCGCCGTCCGGCGAGCTCGTGGTTGCCGTCGAGCACCGCCTTGCCCTCGGCGATGTCGGTGACGCGCCACATCATTTCGTTGCCATCCTGCTCGGCGACGAGATAGCCGCCGACCGCGACGTCGGGCGGCAAATCGCTCACGTTCTCGAGCCGCACCAACTGCGAGTCGTATTCGCCGAACGCATCCTCGGGTTCGAGCGTGACCGAGATCGTATCGCCCACCGCCTTGTCGGCGAGCGCGGCCTCGACCTTGGGAAAAATGCCCGAGTGCCCGCCATGCAGGTAGACGATCGGCTCGGAGGAAGCCTCGATGAGCTGGTTGTCGGCGTCGAAGAGCTCGAAGGAGAGCGTCACTGCGGTGTTGGCAAAGATGTTCATGGCGCGTCCAGGCGGGGAATGCGGCATTGTACCGTTCGATCCGCGCGCTCATCGGCGGCGAAACGTCCTGCCGCCGCGGCGGCACCCGCGCGGCGCTCGACGCGGTGATGCTACCCTTGACCGATGCCTGCCGCCGCCACCGCCGACCACGCCTTGCCCACCGGTCTCCTGGGAGGGCGCACACCGCGCGCTTTCCTCGCACGCCACTGGCAGCGCGCGGCACTGCGGGTGCGCGGCGCGCTGCCCGGCTTTTCCGGCCTCTTCACCCGTCGCGAGCTCTTCGCCCTGGCCACTCGCGACGATGTCGAATCGCGTCTCATCGTTCGTGATCGCAGCCGCTACACGCTCGAGCACGGGCCCTTTCGCGCCGCCACTTTCCGGTCGCTGCCCGAGCGCAACTGGACGCTGCTCGTGCAGGGCGTCAACCTGCACGACGACCGCGCCGACGCGCTGCTGCGCCGCTTCGCCTTCGTTCCGTACGCGCGCCTCGACGACGTGATGGTGAGCTACGCGGTACCCGGCGGCGGCGTCGGCCCGCACCTCGACTCCTACGACGTGTTCCTGTTGCAAGGCTTCGGACGGCGGCGCTGGCGCTACGGGTCGCAGCGCGATCTCTCGCTGCGGCCGGGGCTGCCGGTCAAGATCCTGCGGCGCTTCACGCCCGCGCACGACGCCGTGCTCGATCCCGGCGACATGCTCTACCTGCCACCGGCGTACGCGCACGACGGGGTCGCCGTCGATGAATGCACGACGTATTCGATCGGCTTTCGGGCGCCGGCAAATGTCGAGCTCGCGCAGGCATTCCTCGACCACCTGCGCGATCGCGTCGACATTCCAGGTCGCTACGCCGATCCGGGGATCGTCGCTGCGACGCGGCCGGCGCAGATCCCGGCCGCGCTGCACGAGCATGCCGTCGCCACGCTGGCGCGGCTCACCTTCGATCGCGCGTTCGTGATGCGCTTCCTGGGATGCCTGCTGTCGGAGCCCAAGCCCCAAGTCTATTTCGAGCCACCCGCCGCACCCTCGACGCGCCGCGACTTCATCGCCGCGATCCGCCGGCGAGGAATCCGCCTCGATCGCCGCACGCAGTGGCTCTATGACAACGACGCGTTGTACATCAACGGCGAGGCGCGCGCGTGGCCGCGCGCGGGTCGTGCTCTCCTCGCCCGGCTCGCCGACGCGCGCGTCCTGACCCCGGCCGATGCGGCGCGTCTTCCCGCCGCGGCCACGTCGCTCCTCCATGCAGGTTACCGCCATGGCTTCCTCCATCCCGCCTGACGATGCACCGGCGCCCGGGCCGCGCGAGACCCTCATCGATACGCTGGCCGCGCAGGCCGCGGCGATCGACGAGATCGTGGAACTCGCCGAGGCGCGCCTTTGCGTGTTCGACGTCGACCTCTCGCAAACGGGCTGGAACAGTGCCGCGCGCGCCGAGAAGTTGGGCGCATTCCTCCGGCGTCGGCGCCATGCCCGTGTCGAGATCATCGTGCACGACACGCGCTGGCTCGAGGCGTCGTGCGCCCGACTCCTCGCCGTGCATCGCTTGCATGGCAGCGCCGTCACGATCTACCGCACGGGCAGCGAAGCACGGCACGCGATGGATCCGCTGGTCATCGCCGACGCTCGCCATGCCCTGCATCGCTTCCACATCGATCAGCCGCGCGCGACTTTCATCGTCGACAAGCCGGCGACGGTGCGTCCGCTGCAGATGCGCTTCGACGAGATCTGGGCCACGGGGGAACCCGGACTCGGTGCGACGGTGCTCGGGTTGTGACGCCGGCGCCGCGCCGGCGTGCTACGATCCCTGCCCGCCCGGGCGGTGACGAAGGTCGCGCCGCCCCGCTTGCCAAGGATCCGCGCATGAAGTTCGTCGTCGCCACCCTCGCCGCTGCCTTCCTTCTCACCGCGTGCGGCCAGAATTCGCAACCCGCGCCGACCGTGGCCACGCCGACGACCGGCGCCGCGCCGGCGCCATCGCCCGCCCCCGTGCCGCCGCTTGCCACCGATGCCAAGATCGGCGGTAGCGGCGTCGTGCCGGCCGCCGCGGCGTCGACGCCGCCAGCCGCAGCACCCGCGGGCGAGGCGAAGAAGTAGGCCGCCGCGCCGGCGATCGCGCGAATTACAGCGGCGCGCCGATGCGCTGCGCCACCTGACGGTAGTGCCCGATCACGTCGCCCAGGTCGCGACGGAAGCGGTCCTTGTCGAATTTCTCGCCGGTGGCGGCGTCCCACAGGCGACACCCGTCGGGCGTGAACTCGTCGCCGAGCACGAGCGGTCCCGTCGGATCTTCGGTGGGGTGCCCGAATTCGAGCTTGTAGTCGACGAGGTCGATGCCGGCACCGGCAAAGAGCGGCGTGAGCACCGCATTGACCTTGTGCGTGAGCGCACGCATCTCGTCGATCTCGGCCTGTGACGCCCAGCCGAGCACGCGGATGTGATCGTCGTTGCACAGGGGATCGTGGAGCGCGTCGCTCTTCAGGAAGAACTCGAAGATGGGTTCGGCGAGCCGGCGGCCCTCGTCGATGCCGTAGCGCTTGGCCATCGACCCCGCGCACACGTTGCGCACGACGCATTCGACCGGGATCATCTTCATCGCCTTGACGAGCGACTCGCGCTCGTTCAACACCCGCACGAAGTGCGTCGGCACACCGGCCGCGGCAAGCTTGCCCATGACGTAGGCGTTGATCTTGTTGTTCGTCTCGCCCTTGAGGTCGAGCTTCGCGAGCTTGACGCCGTCGAAGGCGGAAACGTCGTCGCGATAGTGCATCACGAGCCGGTGCGGATCGTCGGTCGCATACACCGTCTTGGCCTTGCCGTGATAGAGCTCCTGTCGCTTGTCCATGAAGGTTCCGCCTCGTTCGTGGTGATGTCAGGAAGGCGCGAGCGTGCGCCAGCCGAAGCCCTCGGCCTGATCGGCCACGCCGATCCAGTCGGGACTGCAGCCAAGCACGCCGGCCAGCGCCGCGCGCGCCCTGTCCGGCGTGTTGTTCTGCCGTGACAGATGCGCCGCAACGACGTGCTGCAACCGGCTCGCGTCGAGGGCGCCGAGCAGGGTCGCGGCGGCCGCGTTGTCGAGATGGCCCAGGCGCCCGGCGATCCGCTGCTTGAGCGAACGGGGATAGTCGCTGTGGGCGAGGAGGTCGAGATCGTGGTTGCACTCGAGCACGAGCGCGTCGCACCCACTGAGGCACGCCTGGACGAAGGGGGTCGGCGCCCCGATGTCGGTGAGGAGCCCCAGACGGAACGCGCCGTCGGAAACGACGAACTGCACGGGCTCGCGGGCGTCGTGCGGAACGGGAAACGGGTGCACCGAAAGGGCGCCGATCGCGAACGTGTCGTGGCTGTCGAAGCCGTACACGCGCGCAACGCCGTCGAAGCGCTCGCCCAGGACCGTGAGCGTGCCAAAGGTCGCCCACACCGGTATGTCGTAGCGGCCGGCAAGCGACGCGACGCCACCGCTGTGGTCGCTGTGCTCGTGCGTGACGAGGATCGCGGCAAGCGACTCGGGAGCCACTCCGGCGCGCGCGAGGCGGGCAACGGTGTCGCGGGTGCCGAAGCCGCAGTCGATCAGGATTCGGGTGTCGCCCGCCTCGACGACGAGGCCGTTGCCCTCGCTGCCGCTGCCGATCGAGGCGAAGCGCACGCCCTTCGTCGCCTACTTCAACTGATCCTTGAGCAGCGCCAGGATCTTCTGGCTCGTGGCCGAGCGATCCGGCACGCCGCCCGGATCCTGCACGCTCACCACACTGTTCTGCGCCGCCTCGGCGACGACGATCTGATATTGCTCGGGCTTGTCCTTCTCGTCGGCCTTCCAGAACATGAGCTTGTCGAGCAGGCCCGCCTGGTTGGCCTTCGCGGCGAGCGCATCGGGGTCGCCGTAGCGCACGAAATACACGCCGCGCGAGCGGTCGCGATCGACGACGGTGAAGCCACCGCGGTCGAGCGCGAGACCCACGCGTCGCCACGTGCGATCGAACGGATCCTGCACGGTGAGCTTGTACGAACCGTCGGGGTTCTTCTCGATCGTCGCCCGATCCGGTGCGATCGACGCCTCGACGACGGCGGCGCGCGCCGCGGGCTCGGGCGTGCCGAACTTCATCATGAGCCGCGTGAGCATTTCCGATTCGAGCGCCGGGTTGGGCGGCATCACGGCCCAGGCAAACGCCGCCGGCGACGAATTGTCGATCTTGCCCGTCGGCACCTGTTCCATCCCGCGATGCGAAATATAGATCTCGACGGTTCCGGGCTCGGTCCCGCGCTCGATGCGGGTGCGGAACTTGTCCTGCTTGTACGTCGAATAGAAAACGTCGAGGACCTTGCCGAGCGTCTTGCGCACGATGTCGTTCGGGATCTCGGCGCGATTCTCGGCGAAGTCGGTCTCCATGAATCCAATCTGCGGATTCTCGACGGCCAGGACGAAACCGGATTCCTGCCAGAACTCGCGCGTGGTGTTCCACGCCTGCTCGGGGGTGGCCTTGACCACGAGCCAGCGCTCGTTGCCGGCGCGCATGATCTTGGCATCCGGCGTCTGCGGCAGGAGCGTGCTGCGCGATTCCTTGTTGGTGCCTGCCGCGGCGAGACCGGTTGCCGTGTTGACGCGGTACCGATCGTCGTAGCGCGGCGTGGTCAGATCCGGCGGCAGTTCGAGTGCGGGGCCGCTCGTGGCGGATTTGTAATCGATACGCTTGGTCGGCGAGAAGCCGGCCAGCGTGTCGCAGCCGGCGAGCACCAGCGCCGCAACGACGGCG
>WBZO01005478.1_pt1 | contig 12916 bp, 10 predicted proteins | sample 5204261 | NCBI WGS metagenome assembly WBZO01 (sample SAMN12412400, study PRJNA552823) | activated sludge metagenome | isolation source: activated sludge from anammox sidestream of wastewater treatment plant... | place: USA: North Carolina | collected 2017-09
GGCCGTTCTCGAGCACGTAGCCGCGGTCGGCGATCTGCAGCGCCATGTTGGCGTTCTGCTCGACCAGGAAGACGGTCACCCCTTCGGCACGGATCGACCCGATGATCTCGAAGATCTGCGCGATGATCAGCGGCGCCAGCCCGAGCGTGGGCTCGTCCAGCAACAGCAGCCGCGGCTTGCTCATCAGCGCGCGGCCGATCGCGAGCATCTGCTGCTCGCCGCCCGACAGCGTGCCGGCACGCTGGCCGGCGCGCTCGCGCAGCCGCGGGAACAGCTCGAACACGTGCTCGATGCCCGCCTGGACCTCGCCCTTGTCCAGGAAGAAGCCGCCCATCTGCAGGTTCTCGGTCACGGTCAGCGCCGGAAACACGCGCCGGCCTTCGGGCGACACCGCGATGCCCTTGCGCATGATCTGGTGCGAGGGCAGCGCGGTGATGTCCTCGCCGTCCAGCCGCACCTGGCCGCCGCTGGCGCGCGGGCTGCCGCACACGGTCATCAGCAGCGAGGTCTTGCCGGCGCCGTTGGAGCCGATCAGCGACACGATCTCGCCCGGGTCGACATGCAGGCTGACCTGGTCGACCGCCCGGATCGCACCGTAGTGGGTGCTGAGCTCGCGCACCTCGAGCAGCGGCGTCATCACTCCTCCCCGAGGTAGGCCTTGATCACGCGCGGGTCGCTGCGGATCGCCTCGGGCGTGCCCAGCGCGATCGGCCGGCCGTGCTCCATCACCAGGATGCGCTCGGACACGCCCATCACCAGGCTCATGTCGTGCTCGATCAGCAGCACCGAGAGCTGGTACTGCTCGCGCAGCCGCTGGATCAGGCCCTGCAGCTCCTTCTTCTCCTGCGGGTTCAGGCCGGCGGCCGGCTCGTCGAGCATCAGCACGCGCGGCCCGGTCACCATGCAGCGCGCGATCTCCAGCCGCCGCTGGTGGCCATAGGCGAGGTTGCCGGCCGGCCGGTTGGCGAACTCGCGCAGCTCCATGTAGTCGAGCCAGTGCAGCGCGCGCTCGACCGCCTTCCTCTCGCTGTCGCGGTACGCGCGGGTCTGCAGCAGCCCGGCCGGCAGCGAGGTCTTCAGGTGCCGGTGCTGCGCGACCAGCAGGTTCTCGACCGCGGTCATCGACTTGAACAGGCGCACGTTCTGGAAGGTGCGCACCACGCCGCGGCGCGCGACCGTGTGGCTGCCCAGCCCGGCGATGTCGCGCCCCTGCAGCCGGATGCGGCCGGTGGTCGGCCGGTAGAAGCCGCTGATGCAGTTGAACACCGTCGTCTTGCCGGCGCCGTTGGGGCCGATGATCGCGAAGATCTCGCGCTCGCCCAGGCCGAAATCGATGCCGTCGACCGCCAGCAGGCCGCCGAAGCGCATGCTCAGCCCGTCGACCTGCAGCAGCGCGTCGGCCGCGGTCACGGGATCTCCACGTGGCGGCGCTTCATCGGCAGCAGGCCCTGCGGGCGCCAGACCATCATCACGATCATCACCAGACCGAAGACCAGCATCCGGTACTCGGCGAACTCGCGCGCGAACTCGGGCAGCGCGGTGATCAGGATCGCGGCCAGGATCACGCCCAGCTGCGAGCCCATCCCGCCGAGCACCACGATCGCCAGGATCAGCGCCGACTCGATGAAGGTGAACGACTCCGGGTTGACGATGCCCTGGCGCGCGGCGAAGAAGGCGCCGCCGAAGCCGGCGAACATCGCGCCCAGCGTGAACGCCGACAGCTTGATCGCCATCGGGCTCAGGCCGAGCGAGCGGCAGGCGATCTCGTCCTCGCGCAGCGCCTCCCACGCGCGCCCGATCGGCATGCGCAGCAGCCGGTTCGAGAACCACAGCGTGAGCGAGGCCAGCGCCAGCGCCATCAAGTACAGGAAGACGATCATGTGCATCGAGTCGAACTCGAGGCCGAAGAACTGGTGGAAGGTGGTCGCTCCCTCGGCGCGCGCGTTGCGCGTCAGCTCCAGCCCGAGCACGGTGGGCTTGGGCAGGCCCGAGATGCCGTCGGGCCCGCCGGTGAAGCTGGTCAGGTTGACCAGCAGCAGGCGAATGATCTCGCCGAAGCCCAGCGTGACGATCGCCAGGTAGTCGCCGCGCAGCCGCAGCACCGGAAAGCCGAGGATGAAGCCGAACAGCGCCGACATCATCCCGGTCAACGGCAGCGCCTGCCAGAAGCTCCAGCCGGCCCAGTGGTACAGCAGCGCGAAGGTGTAGGCGCCGGTCGCGTAGAAGCCGACGAAGCCCAGGTCCAGCAGCCCGGCGAAGCCGACCACGATGTTCAGCCCCAGCCCCAGCATCACGTAGATCAGCGCGAGCGTGGCGATGTCCACCGCGTTGCGGCCGCTGAGGAACGGCCAGGTGACGGCGACCAGCAGCGTCAGCACCAGCAGCAGCCGGCGCTGGCGGTCCGACACCGCGGGCAGCGCCGGCCACGGCACCCGCAGCCTCACCCGGCCCGCGAGCCAGGGCCGCACGAACTGCACCGCGAACACCGCCAGGCAGCCCCACAGCACCGGCGTCCAGTCGGGCACGATCACCGTGCGGATGCCGGCGCGCTCCAGCCGCAGGCCGAAGATCGGGGTCATCAGCAGCGCGGTGATCACGGTCGCGCCGAGCGCGTGCGCGAGGTTCTCGCGCCAGGCGGGGCGGGTGCCGGCGGTGGCCATCAGACCTTCTCGACGTCGGGCTTGCCCAGCAGCCCGCTGGGCCGCACCAGCAGCACCAGCACCAGCACGCAGAAGGCGACGATGTCCTTGTACTCGGACGACAGGTAGGCCGCCGCCAGCGTCTCGGCCACGCCCAGCAGCACGCCGCCGAGCATCGCGCCGGGGATCGAGCCGATGCCGCCCAGCACCGCCGCAGTGAAGGCCTTGATGCCGGCGATGAAGCCGATGAACGGGTTGAGCTTGCCGACGGCCAGCGCGATCAGCACGCCGCCCACCGCGGCCAGCATCGCCCCGAGCACGAAGGTGAAGGAGATCACGCGGTTGGTGTCGATGCCCAGCAGGTTGGCCATGTGCATGTCCTGCGAGCAGGCGCGCGACGCGCGACCCATGCGCGAGCCGCGGATGTACAGCGTCAGCAGCACCATCAGCACCGTGGTCACCACGATCACCAGCAGCCGCGCGTAGGGCAGGTAGACCTCGAAGCCGCCGGCGCTGCCGAAGCGCAAGGCGCCGGGCAGCAGCGCCGGCACCGCCATGTCGCGCGCGCCCTGCCCCAGCGCGACCCAGTTCTGCAGGAAGATCGACATGCCGATCGCCGAGATCAGCGGCACCAGCCGCGGGCTGCTGCGCAGCGGCCGGTAGGCCAGCTGGTCGACCGCGAAGCCGTAGACGCCGGTGATCAGCACCGCCACCAGCAGCATCAGCGCGATCACCAGCCACACCGGCAGGCCGCTGTACACGCCCAGCGCCGACAGCGTGACCAGGCCGACGTAGCCGCCGATCATGTAGAACTCGCCGTGGGCGAAGTTGATCATGCCGATGATGCCGTACACCATCGTGTAGCCGATCGCGATCAGCGCGTAGATCGCGCCCAGCGACAGGCCGTTGAACAGCTGCTGGGCCAGTTGCGGCAGGAGGTCGGGCGGCATGCGAATCCCCTGGTGGACTGGAGGCGGCCGGTCGCGCCGGCCCCGCAACGAACGGCGCCCCGGCGTCGGCCCGAGCGGGTGCGGGCAAACGCCGGGGCGCGGACTTCAGGCCCCGGACAAGGGCTCGATCCCTACTTGACCAGCGTCTTGCTGCCGTCCTTGTGCCACTGGAACACCTGGAACTCGAAGGACTTCAGGTCGCCCTTCTTGTCCCACGCGACCGGGCCCAGCGGCGTGTCGAAGGTGGTCTTGTGCAGATGGTCGGCCACCTTGGCCGGGTTGTCGCCGACCGCCTTGATGCTGTCCAGGATCACCTGCGCCGCCGCGTACGAGGTCAGCTGGAAGGCGCCCGAAGGGTCGCGCTTCTTGTCCTTGAAGGCCTTGACGATCGCGGCGTTCTTCGGGTTGGTCGAGAAGTCGGCCGGCAGCGTCAGCAGCATGCCTTCGACCGCCGGGCCGGCGATCGCGTTGATCTCGGGGTTGCCGACGCCCTCGGGGCCCATCATCTTGACCTTCAGCCCCTGCTCGCCGGCCTGGCGCAGCAGCAGGCCCATCTCAGGGTGGTAGCCGCCGTAGTAGACGAAGTCCACGCCCGCGCTCTTGAGCTTGGTGATCACCGCCGAGTAGTCGCTGTCGCCGGCGTTGATGCCCTCGAACAGCACCACGTCGATGCCGGCCTTCTTCAGGTCGTCGCGCACGTTGGACGCGATCCCCTGGCCGTAGGCCTGCTTGTCGTGCAGCACCGCGACCTTCTTGGGCTTGATCTTCTCGGCGATGAACTTGGCGGCCGCAGGCCCTTGCTGGTCGTCGCGGCCGATCGTGCGGAAGATGTAGTGGAAGTTCTTGCCGTCGGTCAGGTTGGGCGAGGTCGCCGACGGCGTCACCACCACCACGCCTTCGTTGTTGTAGATCGGCGCGGCGGCGATCGCCGCCCCCGAGCACACCGGCCCGACCACGTAGTGGATCTTGTCGTTGATCACGCGGTTGGCGGCCACCGGACCCTGCTTGGGTTCGCAGGCGTCGTCGACGATCACCGTCTCGACCTTCTTGCCGTTGACGCCGCCGGCGGCGTTCACCATCTCGACCGCGGTGCTGACGCCCTCCTTGATCATGTCGCCGTACTGGGTCAGCGGGCCGGTGGCGGGGATCACCATCGCAATCTTGATCTGCGCCTGGGCGCTGGAGAACGCGAGCAGGCCGGCCAGGCCCAGGGCGGCAACGATCGCCTTGGTGCGGGGGGATGAGTTCATGGCGTCACTCTCTCAGCCTCGAAGTCGTGGGGGCGGGCATGGACGCCAGCCGAGGCGCGGCATCCAGCCCGATCGGGTGGCCGAGTCTACTGTCATCGCCGTACCCGCGCGACCGTGGGCGGCGGCGCCGGACGCCGGCGGGTCGGTCGTCCGCAGCCGGCCACAGCAGCCTGCAGCCAGCAGCACACCCGCGCAACCGTCGCGCGCGCGAGACGGCGCAAGCGGCAGCCGGCGCGCGCCAAGCACGGCGCGGGCGGCAGTGTGGGCGCGCCGGGCGCGGCACGAGCAGCGGCCGCATGGGTACGATCGCGCACTTGGCATCGACCGTCGAGCTGCGCACGAGCCCGCGAGATGTTCGGCCGCCACGGGTTCACCGCGCCGTGCCTGGCCGCAAGCCGTGGCGCCGCCCGGCACCGGCACCGACGTCGGCGGCCGGGTGCTGGACGGCGGGGCGCCCGGTGCAGCCGACCGACGCCGGCGCTGTCGCCTCGGCCCGCCGGCCGGCGCGATCGCCATGAACGAATGCACGCCCCGAGGCCGTGTCCATTTACACCTACAGGAGCTTCGGCGATCATTGATCGGTTCATGATGTGCGCCCTCGCTGACCGTGCCCGCTGATACGCTGATCGAGCCGCCCCAGTCCACCCTGTCGGGGGTGGCGCGGGTGCTGGTGAACGCGGGCAAGCTGAGCCAGAAGTCGGCCGAGGAGCTGGTCAAGGCCTCGCGCGAGCGCCGCACCAGCTTCGTGTCAGCGGTGATCGGCGCCGGCGCGGTGCAGCCGGCCGAACTCGCGCACACGCTGGCCAGCGCGCTCGCGCTGCCGCTGCTGGACCTGGCGGCGGTGGACGCGAACAAGCTGCCGCGCGGCATCGTCGACGCGAAGCTGGCCACCCAGTACCAGCTGACGGTGCTGGGCAAGCGCGGCAACCGGCTGTTCATCGGCGCGGTCGACCCGACCGACCAGGAGGCAGCCGAGCGGATCAAGTTCGCGACCCAGCTGTCGCCCGAGTGGGTGATCGTCGAGTACGACAAGCTGACCCGGCTGCTCGAGGCGCAGGGCGCCGACGTCAACTCGATGGTCGAGTCGCTCGCCGGCGGCGACTTCGACTTCGACGTGACCGACGAGGACGTCGCCGCGCAGGACAGCGCCGCGGTCGCGGCCGAGGTCGAGGACGCGCCGGTGGTGCGCTTCCTGCAGAAGATGCTGATCGACGCGATCAACATGCGCGCGTCCGACCTGCACTTCGAGCCCTACGAGTACCACTACCGCGTGCGCTTCCGCGTCGACGGCGAGTTGCGCGAGATCACCCAGCCGCCGGTGGTGATCAAGGACAAGCTGGCGTCGCGGATCAAGGTGATCAGCCGGCTGGACATCGCCGAGAAGCGGGTGCCGCAGGACGGCCGCCTGAAGCTGAAGTTCGGCAACAAGGCGATCGACTTCCGGGTCTCCACGCTGCCCACGCTGTTCGGCGAGAAGATCGTGATCCGGATCCTCGACCCGAGCAGCGCCAAGCTCGGCATCGAGGCGCTGGGCTACGAGAAGATCGAGCGCGAGCGGCTGCTCGCCGCGGTACAGCGGCCCTACGGCATGGTGCTGGTGACCGGCCCGACCGGCAGCGGCAAGACGGTGTCGCTGTACACCTGCCTGAACCTGCTGAACCAGCCGGGCGTGAACATCTGCACGGTCGAGGATCCGGCCGAAATCAACCTGCCCGGGGTCAACCAGGTCAACGTCAACGACAAGGCCGGGCTGACCTTCGCCGCCGCGCTGAAGTCCTTCCTGCGGCAGGACCCGGACATCATCATGGTCGGCGAGATCCGCGACCTGGAGACCGCCGACATCGCGATCAAGGCGGCCCAGACCGGCCACCTGGTGATGAGCACGCTGCACACCAACGACGCGCCGAGCACGCTGACGCGGCTGCTGAACATGGGGGTGGCGCCCTTCAACATCGCCGCCAGCGTGCTGCTGATCACCGCGCAGCGGCTGGCGCGGCGGCTGTGCGAGAACTGCAAGGCGCCGGCCGACTACCCGCGCGAGGCGCTGCTGCGCACCGGTTTCGCCGAGACCGAGCTCGACGGCAGCTGGCGGCCGTACCGGGCGGTCGGCTGCTCGGCCTGCACCAACGGTTACAAGGGCCGGGTCGGGCTGTACCAGGTGATGCCGATCACCGAGGCGATCCAGCGCATCATCCTGGCCGAAGGCTCGTCGCTGGACATCGCTGCGCAGGCGCAGAAGGACGGCGTGCGTGACCTGCGTCAGGCGGGGCTGATCAAGGTTCGCGCCGGCGTGACGACATTGGAAGAGGTGATCTCGGTCACCAACGAGTAACCGCACGGGCGCAGCCTGCCTGCCCGCCCGCGCCCCAGACCCGGAGAGACGATGGCCACCGCTGCAATCGCGCGCAACCCGAAGGAATCGATCTTCGAGTGGGAGGGCAAGGACCGCAACGGCAAGCTGGTACGCGGCGAGATCCGCGCTGGCGGCGAGGCGGTGGTCAACGCCAGCCTGCGCCGGCAGGGGATCCTGGTCAACAAGATCCGCAAGCGCCGCACCAGCGGCGGGCGCTCGATCAAGCAGAAGGACATCGCGGTCTTCACGCGCCAGCTGGCGACGATGATGAAGGCCGGGGTGCCGCTGCTGCAGGCCTTCGACATCGTCGCGCGCGGCAGCGCCAACCCGCGGCTGACGCGGCTGCTGACCGACATCCGCAACGACGTCGAGACCGGCACCAGCCTGTCGGCCGCCTTCCGCAAGCACCCGATGCAGTTCGACGCGCTGTACTGCAACCTGGTCGAGGCCGGCGAGGCCGGCGGCATCCTGGAGGCGCTGCTCGACCGGCTGGCGATCTACCAGGAGAAGACGCTCGCGCTGAAGAGCAAGATCAAGTCGGCGCTGATGTACCCGATCGCGGTGATCGTGGTCGCCTTCATCGTGCTGACGGTGATCATGATCTTCGTGATCCCGGCGTTCAAGGAGGTCTTCAGCTCCTTCGGCGCCGATCTGCCGGCGCCGACCCTGGCGGTGATCGCGATGTCGGAGTTCTTCGTCGCCTACTGGTGGGCGATCTTCGGCCTGCTGTTCGGCGGGATGTACTTCTTCTTCCAGGCGTGGAAGCGCTCGGAGAAGATGCAGGTCTTCATGGACCGGCTGCTGCTGCGCATCCCGGTGTTCGGCACGCTGATCGAGAAGTCGGTGGTCGCCCGCTGGACGCGCACGCTGTCGACGATGTTCGCCGCCGGCGTGCCGCTGGTCGAGGCGCTGGACTCGGTCGGCGGTGCGTCGGGCAACGCGGTGTACCGGATCGCCACCGAGCGCATCCAGAAGGACGTGTCCACCGGCTCGGCGCTGACCACCTCGATGACCTCGACCGGCGTGTTCCCGACGATGGTGCTGCAGATGGCGGCGATCGGCGAGGAGTCCGGCTCGCTCGACCACATGCTGGCCAAGTGCGCCGAGTTCTACGAGGAGGAGGTCGACGACATGGTCAAGGGCCTGTCCAGCCTGATGGAGCCCTTCATCATCGTGATCCTCGGCGTGCTGATCGGCGGCATCGTGGTTTCGATGTACCTGCCGATCTTCAAGCTCGGCGCGGTGGTCTGACGCGCCGCCGATGCCCGCCGGCGAGCTGTTCGCGCTGCTGCTGACGCCGGTCGGGCTGGGCCTGCTGGGCCTGTGCATCGGCAGCTTCCTGAACGTGGTCGCCCATCGGCTGCCGCAGCTGCTCGAACGCGACTGGTGGCTGGAAACCGCCGAGCACCAGCTCGGCGACGCCGACGCGTGGCGCCGCGTCGCCGGGCACGACGCGAAGCCGCCGGCAGCCTTCGCCGAGGCGGCCCAGGCGATCGACGCCACCGTCCAGGCGCAGCCGGTGCTCGGTCTGGCGCGACCGCGCTCGCGCTGCCCGCAGTGCGGGCGCGAGCTGCGCTGGCACGAGAACCTGCCGGTGGTCGGCTGGCTGCGGTTGAAGGGCCGCTGCGCCGGCTGCGGCGGTGCGATCTCGATCCGCTATCCGCTGGTCGAGGCGCTGACCGGCCTGCTGTTCGCCGCCTGCGCGTGGAAGTTCGGCGCGCAGCCGTCGACGCTGGTGTGGTGCGCGGCGATTGCCCTGATGGTGGCGATGGCGCTGGTCGACCTGGACACAACCTATCTGCCCGACGATCTGACGCTGCCGCTGCTCGGCCTCGGAATCGCCGGCGCCGGGCTCGGCTGGACCGGCACCAGCCTGACCGATGCAGCCTGGGGCGCGTTCGCCGGCTACGGCGGCCTGTGGCTGCTGGCCTACAGCTACCGCAAGCTGCGCGGCGTGGAGGGCATGGGCGAAGGCGACTTCAAGTTGCTCGCCGGCCTGGGCGCGCTGCTGGGCTGGCAGCTGCTGCCGTCGATCGTGCTGCTGGCCTCGGCCGTCGGGGCGGTGGTCGGCATCGGCCTGATCACGCTGCGCGGCCACCGGCGCGAGGTGCCGATCCCCTTCGGCCCGTACCTGGTCGGCGGCGGTCTAGCGGCGATCTTCTTCGGCCGGCAGCTTACCGCGCTGTGGTTCCCGTCGCTGTGAGCACGCGGTCGATCGGCTTGACCGGCGGGATCGGCAGCGGCAAGAGCACCGTCGCCGGCGAGTTCGTCGCCTGCGGCGCGGTGCTGGTGGACACCGACGCGATCGCACACGCGCTGACCGCGGCCGCCGGCGCGGCGATGCCGGCGATCGCCGCCGCCTTCGGTGCCGGCGTGGTCGCCAGCGACGGCGCACTCGACCGGGCGCGGATGCGCGCGCTGGCCTTCGACCAGCCCGAGGCGCGCGGCCGGCTCGAAGCGATCCTGCATCCGCTGATCGGCGCCGAGGCGCAGCGCCAGGCCGCGGCCGCAGGTGACCGGCCGGTCGTGTATGACGTGCCGCTGCTGGCCGCGTCCAGCGCGTGGCGAGCGCGGGTCGACCGGATCCTGGTGGTCGACTGCAGCGAGGACACCCAGGTGCAACGCGTGATGCAGCGCTCGGGCTGGAGCGAGGCCCAGGTGCGCAAGGTGATCGCGCAGCAGTCGTCGCGCGCGCTGCGCCGCTCGATCGCCGATGCGGTGATCCACAACGACCGCATCGCCCTCGCGGCGGTGCGCGCACAGGTGCAGGCGCTGTGGCGCGCGTGGGTGCACGACACCGATAGGCTGAGCGCCGCCTGATCCTGCCGCGCTGCTGCGATCGAACGTGGCGCACGCGAACCGGGGCGCACGAACCGGGGCGCACGATCCAGTACGCACGATCGGGGACGCGCCGCCGCCGGCGCCAGTGCCAGCCGATGGGCCTGTGGAACAATGTTTCGCGACAGCGCCAGCGTGCGGCCCGCGCGCGCTGCCGCGGCGCGCACCGTGGTCGTCTACGAATACCCGTTCAACGAAGGCATCCGCACGATGCTGCGGCTCGAACAGCTGTTCGACCGCCTGGGCCAGCTGCTGCCGCGCGACCCAGCGCTGGACCACCACTGGGCGCTGGCCACGGTGTTCGAGATCATGGACGTGGCCGCGCGCGCCGATCTGAAGGCCGACCTGCTGAAGGACCTCGAACGCCATCGTGCGCAGATGCAGGGCTACCGCGGCAACCCGATGGTCAGCGAGGCCGCGCTCGGCGGCATCACCGCGCGCATCGACCACTGCCATGGCCAGCTGAACCAGCTGAACGGCAAGATCGGCCAGGTGCTCGCCACGAATGACTGGCTGATGAGTTTGCGCAGCCGGATGAGCATCCCCGGCGGCACCTGCGCCTTCGATTTGCCGTCGTACTTCGCGTGGCAGCAGCATCCACCCGAGCGGCGGCGCGCCGATCTGGCGCGCTGGACCGCCAGCCTCGCGCCGCTGGCCGAGGCGCTGGAGTTGCTGCTCAGCCTGGCGCGCGAGGGCGGCGGCGCGCAGCGGCAGATTGCCAGCGCCGGCCACTACCAGCAGAGCCTGCCAGCGGGCCGCAGCTACCAGCTGATGCGCGTGCGGCTGGACGCGGATGCCGAGCTGGTCCCCGAACTCAGCGGACACCGCTTGATGGTCGCGATGCGGCTGATGCGCTGGGAGCCCGACGGCCGTCTGCGGCCGTGCACCGACGACGTGGCGTTCGACCTGATGCTGTGTCCGTAGCCACGCGGCGGTGCCGTAGGCGGCATCGTCGTGGGCGCCGCGGTGCTGCCACAGCCGCGCGGCGTGCATGCGGGCGCTCGTGACGATCGATGCGCCCGAGGGCGGCCCTGCGGTTGCGCTGCAAGCGGGCGAGCTTGGGACGCGTCTGCGAGCCCATGACCACCAGCATCGCGCATCGGCGCGTCGCGACGATGAGGCGGCGGCACAGGTTGCTGCGGCCGGCAGCGTGACCGCTCCTGCGTGACCGGTCCGCTCGCCGGCGTACGCTGAACGCGAACATGCAGGCGCGGCACGACGGGCAGGCGCGGTAGGCCACCGTGTTGCCGCCACCAGCGCAGTGCTGCCAGACACAGCGCGCGACCCAGGCTGCGACCGCAACGCCGTCTGGCCGAAAAGCTGCGCGGCTCGCCGACCCGCAGCCGGATCCGCGTCGGTCGAACCCGGCCCTTGAAAGTGCAGGGGGCGCCTCTATAATCAGCTGCTAGCACTCGACACGCATGAGTGCTAACAGTTCGGCGAATAGTCGGAATGGATGTCAGCGCTCACCAACGTGTTGCTGGTGCAGCCTGGAGTGAAACGACCCCTGAAGGAGATGGAATGAAGCTTCGTCCACTGCACGATCGCGTGATCGTCAAGCGCCTGGAGAACGAGACCAAGACGGCCTCGGGCATCGTGATTCCCGACAACGCGGCCGAGAAGCCGGATCAGGGCGAAGTCGTGGCCGTCGGCCCCGGCAAGCGCAACGACAAGGGCGACTTCGTCGCGCTGAACATCAAGGTCGGCGACCGCGTGCTGTTCGGCAAGTACAGCGGCCAGACGGTCAAGGTCGATGGCGACGAACTGCTCGTCATGAAGGAAGAGGATCTGTTCGCGGTCGTCGAGAAGAAGTAGTCGACGAACCCCCTCTGCCGGGCTTGCTGCGGGACTCGCCCGCGCCGCCCAGGCATGACGGACTGGCCGCGGGCGCCACGCAGGCGCGACGGCTCCAACCCAATCTGAACTCGGAGAAACACACATGGCAGCAAAAGACGTCATCTTCGGCGCCGACGCGCGTCAGCGCATGGTCGAGGGCGTGAACATCCTGGCCAACGCGGTCAAGGTCACCCTGGGCCCGAAGGGCCGCAACGTGGTGCTGGAGCGCAGCTTCGGCGCGCCCACCGTCACCAAGGACGGCGTGTCGGTCGCCAAGGAAGTCGAGCTCAAGGACAAGCTGCAGAACATGGGCGCGCAGATGGTCAAGGAAGTCGCTTCCAAGACCAGCGACGCTGCCGGTGACGGCACCACCACCGCGACCGTGCTCGCGCAGAGCATCGTGCGCGAAGGCATGAAGCACGTGGCCGCCGGGATGAACCCGATGGACCTGAAACGCGGCATCGACAAGGCGGTCGAGGCGCTGGTCGCCGAGCTGAAGAAGAACAGCAAGCCGACGACCACCAGCAAGGAGATCAGCCAAGTCGGCGCGATCTCGGCCAACGCCGACGACTCGATCGGCACGATCATCGCCAACGCGATGGACAAGGTCGGCAAGGAAGGCGTGATCACCGTCGAGGACGGCAAGAGCCTGAACAACGAGCTCGACGTGGTCGAGGGCATGCAGTTCGACCGTGGCTACCTGTCGCCGTACTTCATCAACAACGCCGAGAAGCAGGTCTGCGTGCTCGAGAACCCGTACATCCTGCTGCACGACAAGAAGATCAGCAACATCCGCGAGCTGCTGCCGGCGCTGGAAGCCGTGGCCAAGAGCGGCAAGCCGCTGCTGATCGTCGCCGAGGAAGTCGAGGGCGAGGCCCTGGCCACGCTGGTGGTCAACACCATCCGCGGCATCCTGAAGGTCGCGGCCGTCAAGGCGCCGGGCTTCGGTGACCGCCGCAAGGCGATGCTCGAGGACATGGCGATCCTGACCGGCGGCAAGGTGATCGCCGAAGAGACCGGCATGACGCTCGAGAAGGTCGGCCTGGCCGA
>WBZO01002785.1_pt1 | contig 12915 bp, 14 predicted proteins | sample 5204261 | NCBI WGS metagenome assembly WBZO01 (sample SAMN12412400, study PRJNA552823) | activated sludge metagenome | isolation source: activated sludge from anammox sidestream of wastewater treatment plant... | place: USA: North Carolina | collected 2017-09
CGCAACCGTGCGCCCTTCGCGTCCCGGGATGGCCTCGCCCATGCGGATGTAGCCGAAGCCGGTTTCCGGATGGGTGGGACGAATGCCGAACGTGACCAGATGGCCGTCCTGCGCCAGCGCGGCAGCGCGCTGCGCATCGGCGACGAACGCATCCAGATCGCGGATCAGGTGATCGGCCGGCAGGATCAGCAAGATCGTGTCGGCACCCAGATGTTCGCGTGCATGCAATGCCGCCAGCACCACGGCCGGCGCGGTGTTGCGCCCTGCAGGTTCGAGCAGGAACGGCAGCCGATCGAGATCGACTCCGGCATGCTGCGTGTACTCATCCCGCGTGAGGAAGTAGTAGTCGCGCCCGGTCACGGTCAGCACCACGCCTCCCTGTGCACAGGCCAGCGCACGGTCGAGCGTCTTCTTGAGCAGCGACTGGCCATCGCCCATGCGCATGAACGGCTTGGGATACGCACTGCGCGACACCGGCCACAGCCGCGTGCCGGCACCGCCGGACAGAATTACGGGAACGAGCATGGGCACCTCCAGCCACCTTGTTCATGCGATGCCGGACGGGATCCTGAAATCCGGCCACGACTGCGGCAGGCTCCGGATCCAGGCCCGCACCGGCACGGATGACGACCAGTCCAGGTCCTCGTCAACGAGGATGTTCAATCATGCGCGAGCATGGACAGCACTTCGTCCATTCCCACGCGCCAATCGGGCAATTCTAGCCCGAACAGCGTCTTCAACTTCGTGCAATCGAGCACGGACCATGCCGGCCGCCGTGCGCGGGTCGGATACTGGGATGTCTCGATCGCATGCACCAGCGGAGCCCGCGCAAGCATTCCACGCCTGACGGCCTCGGCAATGATCGCGCTGGCGAAGGCGTGCCAACTGGCCTGGCCGGAAGCCACCAGATGACAGGTTTCGCTGGCTCCATTCCAGCGCCCCAGGGCCTGGGCCGTCGTCTGCGCAATCCAGTGCGCCGGCGTTGGCGCACCGATCTGATCGGCCACCACGCGCAACTCGTCGCGCTCGGCCGCCAGGCGCAGCATCGTGCGCAGAAAATTGTGACCCCGCGCGGCATATACCCACGCCGTGCGAAAAATCAGATGTGCCGCACCGCTGTCGCGCAGGGCGATCTCCCCGGCCAGCTTGCTGTGTCCGTACACCCCCAGCGGCGCACATTCATCTGATTCCCGGTAAGGGCGCGTCGCGCGGCCGTCGAACACGTAATCGGTCGAATAGTGCACCACGCGCGCACCATGCGCCGCCGCCCAGGCGGCGATCTCGCCGATCGCCTGATGGTTGACGCGATCGGCCAGCGCCACTTCATCCTCGGCGCGGTCGACGGCGGTATAGGCCGCGGCGTTGACGACGACCTCGGCCCGCACCGCATCGAGCGCTGCGCGCAGGGAGCGCGCATCGGCAAGATCCGCCGTGACGCACGGCATGCCATTGCCGAGTTCACCACTGCGCGTGGCGGCAATCACTTCGCCCAGAGGCGCGAGTGCCGTCAGCAGGGCGTGGCCGACCTGGCCCTGTGCTCCGAGCAGCAGGTATTTCATGGCGCGTAAGTCGGCAAACGCTCGGGCGCCACTTCGGCCAGCAGCGGTGCCCTGGCATCCTTGTCCGACAGCAGGGGTTGTGCGATCGGCCAGTCGATGGCAATCGCCGCATCGTTCCAGCGGATCGCCGCATCGGCCTCGCGGTCGTAAAGCGCCGTGCACTGATAGCAGAACGTGGCATGTTCGGAGAGCACGGCAAATCCGTGCGCAAACCCTTCAGGCAGCCAGAAATGCCGCTTGTTGTCCGCCGACAGCACCGCCGCGGCCCACTGTCCGAAGGTCGGCGAACCGCGGCGGATGTCGACCGCGACATCGTAGACCTCGCCTTCGAGCACGCTGACCAGCTTGCCCTGCGGATGCGGCCACTGATAATGCAGACCGCGCAGCACGCCGTGCGCCGAGCGCGACACATTGCTCTGCACGAAGCGCAAATCCAGTCCGGCCTCGGCGTACTTTGCGGCGTGGAAACTCTCGTAAAAGAACCCGCGCGCATCACCATGCACGGCCGGCTCGATGACGACGCAGCCGGGCAACGGCGTCTTGATGATTTTCACGTTGCGCGACCCTGTTTGACCATGCGCTGCAAATACTGGCCGTAGCCGTTCTTGGCCAGCGGCGCCGCCAGCTTCAAGACCTGTTCGGCATCGATCCAGCCGCTCTGGAACGCGATTTCCTCGGGACAGCACACCTTCAGGCCCTGGCGGTTTTCAATCGTCTGGACGTAATTGGAAGCCTCGACCAGCGATTCATGCGTGCCGGTATCGAGCCAGGCATAGCCGCGACCGAGCTTTTCGAGCATGAGCTGACCGGCATCGAGATAGCACCGGTTGAGGTCGGTGATCTCCAGTTCGCCGCGCGGCGAAGGCTTGAGTGCGGCAGCGCGCTCGCACACGGTGCCATCGTAGAAATACAACCCGGTCACCGCCCAGTTGGAGCGCGGCTGCGCGGGCTTTTCCTCAAGACCGACAACCCGCCCGTCGGCATCGAACTCGGCCACGCCATAGCGCTCGGGATCACGCACCCAGTAACCGAAGACGGTCGCCCCCGCCTCGCGCGCGGCGGCGCGTGCCAGCTGCTCGGTGAAGCCATGCCCGTAGAAAATATTGTCGCCGAGCACCAGGCAGCTGGGTTGGCCGGCAACGAACGAACGTCCGATCAGGAACGCCTGCGCCAGGCCGTCGGGCGTTGGCTGCACCGCATAGCGAATCGAGATGCCCCACTGCGAACCATCACCCAGCAGGCGCTGGAACAAGGCCTGTTCGTGCGGGGTGTTGATCACCAGTACTTCGCGGATCCCCGCCAGCATCAGCGTGGACAGCGGGTAGTAGATCATCGGCTTGTCGTAGACGGGCAGCAGCTGCTTGCTGATTGCCTGCGTCACCGGATACAGCCGTGTGCCGGAGCCGCCGGCGAGAATGATGCCGCGCCTGGTCGCCATCGTCATTGCCCGTCCTGATTTGTCATGTCGCCCGCCTCTGCATGCCTCACGCTCCCAGCCGCTCCATGCGGTAGCTGCCGTCGAGCACGCGCTGCACCCAGGCCTGATTGGCAAGGTACCAGTCGATCGTCCTCTCGATGCCGCTTTCGAATGATTCGGTCTGACGCCAACCCAGGTCACGCTTGATCTTGCTGGCATCGATCGCGTAGCGGCGGTCATGCCCGGGGCGATCCCTGACATAGGTGATCAGCGACTCGCGCTTGCGTCCTTCCGGCAAGGGCCTGCGCTCGTCGAGCAGGGCGCAGATCGTCTTCACCACGTGGATGTTCTCGCGCTCGGCATCGCCGCCGATGTTGTACACCTCGCCGACCCGGCCGATGTCCAGCACACGCTGGATCGCAGCGCAGTGGTCGCCCACGTACAGCCAATCGCGCACGTTGCGGCCATCGCCGTACACGGGCAACGGCTCGCCGGCGAGCGCCTTCTGGATCATCAGCGGGATGAGCTTTTCCGGAAACTGGAACGGCCCGTAGTTGTTCGAGCAGTTGGTGGTGAGCGTAGGCAGTCCATAGGTGTGATGGAACGCACGCACCAGATGGTCGGAAGCGGCCTTCGACGCCGAATACGGCGAATTGGGCGCATAAGCCGTGTCTTCGGTGAAGCGCCCGACCGGGCCGAGCGAGCCGTAGACTTCGTCAGTGGAAACATGCAGGAAGCGAAAACCGTCCTGACGATCGAGTGGCAGCGCGCGCCAGTAGGCGAGCGCGCATTCGAGCAGGGTCAGCGTGCCGACGACATTGGTCTGCACGAAGGCAGCCGGGCCATCGATCGAACGGTCGACGTGCGATTCCGCCGCAAAATTCACCACCGCATCGGGCGCGTGACGCGCAAGCACGCCCTGCACCGCTTCGGCATCGCCGATGCTGGCATGCTCGAACACGTAGTCATCACGCCCCTCGACCGCAGCCAGCGTATCCCGATTTCCGGCGTAAGTGAGCGCATCCAGGTTGATGATGCGACAGCCGCCGCGGGCGAGCGCACCAAGCACGAAATTGCCGCCGATGAAACCGGCGCCACCGGTAACGAGCAGGGTTTTCATCGAAATGCCGAAAGAAAGCCGAACGGATGTGCCGTCAGCCCGGCACCCGCGCTATGGTACCGGCTGCCCGCCGCGAACGCGAACACCGCCCAGGCGATCGCACGCGACTGCGTCGGCCACGCCGTCCCCTCGACCGAAACGGGCCTGTGCGCCTGCGCGCAGGCCCGTGCAGCGTGTATCTCAGAACGGAATATCGTCGTCGTCGAACCCTTCCATCGGCGGCGCCGGCCGCGAAGGTGCGTTCGACGCCGCCGGCCGCGCCGGCGCGGCCCGTTCGCCGCCACGGGCATAGCCGCCGCGCGCACCGCCGCCCTCGTCACCACCGCGCGGGTACCCGCCCTCGCCTCCCGCGCCGCCGCCGAGCATCTGCATTTCGCTGGCGACGATGTCGGTGGTGTAGCGTTCCACGCCATCCTTGTCGGTGTACTTGTTGGTGCGCAGCGAGCCCTCGATATAGACCTGACGGCCCTTCTTGAGATATTCGCCGGCAATTTCCCCGAGCTTGCCGAACAGCACCACGCGGTGCCACTCGGTGCGCTCCTGGTTTTCGCCGGTCTGCTTGTCGCGCCATTGCTCGGAGGTTGCAAGACGGAGGTTGGTGACCGCGCCGCCACTGGTGGTGTAGCGCGTCTCGGGGTCGGCCCCGAGGTTGCCGACCAGGATGACTTTGTTGATCCCGCGTGCCATGTGGCGATTCCTTTGTGAATGCGTCCGGAAAGACCGGCAGGATACCATTGCGCCCCACCCGATCCGTCAGTGTGCCCGGTGTTTTCGTGTCCGCCGGCAGCGCATCGCATTGTCGGTGATTTCCGACAGCCGGACGCGGGCGCCGGCTATACTTGCGCGCCCCGGCAAACTCCATGACCGCCTTGAGCTCCGCCACCTCGCTTGATCATGCCCCCCGTATCGCGCGCCTCGCCGATGTCCAGGCTTTCGCCGCCGCCGACATGGCCGCGGTCGACACCCTGATCCGCACGCGACTGGCTTCCGATGTGGTGCTGATCAACCAGATCGCCGAGCACATCATCGGCGGCGGCGGCAAGCGTCTGCGGCCGATGCTGCACCTGATCGCCGCCCACGCCGCTGGCTACCGCGGTCGTGACCATGTGCAGCTGGCCGCACTCATCGAGTTCATCCATACCTCGACCCTGCTGCACGACGACGTGGTCGACGAATCGGATCTGCGCCGCGGCCGCCAGACTGCCAATGCGGTGTGGGGCAATGCCGCCAGCGTGCTGGTCGGCGATTTCCTCTACTCGCGCTCATTCCAGTTGATGATCGAACTCGACAGCATGCGCGTCATGCGCATTCTTGCCGACACCACCAACCGCATCGCCGAAGGCGAGGTGCTGCAGCTGCTCAACATCGGCAATCCCGATACCACCGAACGCGCCTACCTGGACGTGATCGAGCGCAAGACTGCGGTGCTGTTCGCGGCGGCAACCCGCCTGGGCGCGGTGCTTGCCGGCCTGCCCGCCGATCAGGAAGAGGCGCTGGCACGGTACGGCATGGATCTGGGCTACGCATTCCAGATTGCCGACGATGTGCTCGACTATGCTTCCGATGCTGGCACGCTGGGCAAGAACATCGGTGACGACCTGGCCGAGGGCAAGCCGACGCTGCCGCTGATTCTCGCCATTGCACGCAGCACGCCCACGCAGGCGGAGCGACTCAGGCAGGCGCTCTGCGCCGGCGGTCTCGATGCGCTTCCCGAAGTGCTCGCGGCCATCCAGGCCACCGACGCACTGGCCAGCTCGCGCGAATGCGCCCACGGCTACGCCCGCTCGGCGCAAGCCGCACTTGCCGCCCTGCCAGCTTCGGACGCCCGCGACGCGCTGGCCGTGCTGGCCGACTACGCAGTCGACCGCACGAAATAGGCAACCGCTTCAGCCAGCGAATTCGTCGGCAAAAAATCGCCGCATCTGCGCGAACGCACGCTTGGCGGTGCGTTCGTCGTACTTGCAGCCGGGCGTGGTACCTGTCGCGCCGGGGATCGCAAAGCAGTGCATCGCGCCGCCATAGACGAGCAACTGCCAGTCCGCTCCCGCGGCACGCATTTCCCGTTCGAAATCGGCCACATCCTGCGCCGATTCAAACGGATCATCGGCGCCGTGCAGCACGAGGATCGGCGCCTTGATGCGATCATGGAACGCCACATCGGCCGACAATCCGGCGTGAAAGGTCACCGCCCCGCCGATTTCGGCGCCACTGCGCACCAGATCCAGCGTCGCCGTGCCGCCAAAGCAGAATCCGATCGCTCCCCAATGCCTGCCATCGAGCGGCGCCTTGCCCTGCTGGGCACGCAGCTGATCCAGCGCGGCATGGATGCGGGCACGCAAACTGGCCCGATCCCCGTACAGCACCTTCGATGCCGCGGCTGCCTCCTGGATGTTTTGCGGCCGCAGCTTCGCACCATACACATCGGCGACCAGGATCACGTAATCGCTGCCGGCAATCTGACGTGCCAGCGCCAAATTGGCAGGCGTCATGCCCATCCAGTCGGGCGTCATCACCAGTCCCGGGCGCGGCGTCTTCGTCGCATCGTCGTAGATCAGCATGCTCTGCATCTTCTGGCCGCCGACTTCATATTCGATCGGCCTGGACACCATCGCCGCCTGCAGCGGCGCTGCGAACAGCAAGGCAAAAGCAAACGCAATGATGCGCATCACCCATTCTCCGGCATTGCGGAAAGCCCATGATAAGCCCAGGCGCCATCCCATCGACATGCCGCGGCCATGCCCGCATGGCATGCGTGGCCGTGCCTTGTCCTTGCTAGACTCGGCGCTCTCTCAGTTCGACAGGAGCAGCCATGCGATCGATTCTTCCATACCTTGGTCTGGGCGCACTTCTGGCCGGAACCACGTTCGCCATGGCTGCCGTCAAGCCTGACGATGCCATCCGCTATCGTCAGGCCGCTTACACGATGATCGGCTGGAACTTCGGCCCGATGGCGCAAATGGTCAAGGGCAAGACGCCGTGGAACGCCAGCGAGTTTTCAATGCATGCCGAACGCGTCGCCGCGCTGGCCACACAGTTGCTCGAAGGCTTTCCTCCCGGTTCGGACAGCGGCGCCAGGACGTCCGCCAAGGCCGAGATCTGGAAGAACAACGACGACTTCAAGCTCAAGCTGAACGACTTCATCCAGCAGTCGCAACGCTTGGTCGAAGTGGCCAAGGGCGGTGACGAGGCCAAGGCCAAGGAGCAATTCAAGACCACTGCGGGAACCTGCAAGGCCTGCCACGACAAGTACCGCAGCCAGGACTGAAGCCGCCCTCAACCGCCGGCAGCCTCACCCCACGCGATCAGTGCCCACACCGCTGCGGCGCTGATCGCCAGCAATGGCAGCGCACGCCACACCGACACAATGCGCACCCGGTGTTCCGGGGGCACTCCGGCATGACCGTGCCACATCGGTGCAATCAGGTTTTCGCCGCGCCACAGGCGATGCGCGAATACTGCACCGATGTGCAACACGATCAGCCCCAGCAGCAGGTAGCGGTTCCAATGATGCACGCTGGTCATCCAGGCCACCGTCGCACCGGAAAAACGTGCAGCAAGCGGGCCTTCCTCACTGATGTCGTCGCTTGTCAGCAACCCGCTGACCGCCTGCACCGCCACGGCACACAGCATCAGCACCACCGACCAGCCGCCCAGCGGATTGTGCCCGGGCGCATGCGTGGCGCGGCCGCGCGCCAGGTCGGCCACATAGCGCAGCACCGCACGCGGGCCGCGCACGAACTCGCCGAAACGGCTGCTCTGCGAACCACAAAATCCCCACAGCACGCGAAACAGGATCAACGCCAGGGTGGCGTAGCCAAGGCGAAAGTGCCAGTCCATCGACAGCCACCCGAACTCACCACTCGCGTACTGCAGCACGATGAGCGCCACCAGCAGCCAATGGAACAGCCGCGTCGGCAGATCCCACACCAGGCTGCGCGTGACGTTTGGTGTCATGCGGCCTTCCATTCGCGCACACTCACCTGCGAAGCGGCTGCCACATGCAATGGGTCGCGTTGCGCAATGGCCGTCGCCTCCGCAAATGAATGGGCGCGCAGCAAGTAGGCTCCGCCCGTGCCATCGCCGAACGGGCCGGCCAGTTCGATGCGCTGCTGCCCGCGCAGGTCATCGAGAAACCGGCGGTGCGGCTCGATCAAGGCCGGGTCGAATCCCGGGTTGCGCATGAGCAGGACGAGATAACGGTTCATCGGCCGATCTTCACCGATTTTCAGGCAATCCCCAAGCCCTCGATGACACCGATCGTGCGCGGATCGAACCCCGCCAGTTCGGCAAAGCGGCAGCCGCGTGCGGCGTAGTTCCTGAATTGATCGAAACTCGGCGCGCCGGGGGAAAGCAATACCACGCCCCCGACGGGCGTGATCGCGCGCGCGCATGCAACGGCCGCCTCGACGTCCGCCGCCTGTTCCAACCGGTACGCACCACCCACTTCACGTAGCAGCGTCGCAATGCGCGGCCCGTTCGCGCCCATGGCCACGACGGCATGCGGCGGCTGCCTGTCCACGCTTTCCGCGAACGCATGCCAGTCCAGGCCGCGATCGAATCCGCCCACCAGCACCGTGACCGCCCGTCCGCGCCAGCTCGCCAGTGCTTCGAGCGTGGCCTGCGGTGTGGTCGAAATGCTGTCGTCCACCCAGGTCAGGCCCGCCTGCTCCCCCAGCGTCTGCAGGCGGTGCGGCAGCGGACGGAAGGTCGCAATCGCCGGTGCCGCCGCCAGCGCATCCTCGCCCGCCGCGTCGATCGCCGCCAGCGCCGCGCACAGATTCAGTGCGTTGTGCGCTCCCGGCAACGGAGAACGGTTCACGTCGAACACGCGCTGTCCGGCACGCCAGATCGCGCCATCCCGCACATGCCAGCCCGCTGGCTGGCCGAATTCGATCCGCTGCGGATGCGTCCGCAGCGAGGTGCGCAACACTTCCTGCGCGGCATTGACCACCACCGTGCGCGCCACCGCGGCGAGTGCCTGCTTGTCGGCGACATAGCGCTCGCGCGTGCCGTGCCAATCGAGATGCTCTTCGTAGATGTTGTTGAGCACGGCCACTTCGACCCGTGCCGCATCACGGGTCTGGAAGCTCGACAGCTCGACAACCCACCAATCGGGCGACTGCGGCGGATCGAGCAGTTCGAGCAAAGGCAGACCGATATTGCCGGCCAGCGCGCAGCGACGACCGGTGGCGCGCAGCAGATGCGCGATCAGGGCCGTCACCGTGCTCTTGCCCTTGGTACCGCTCACCGCGATCACACGCGCCTGCGGATGCTCGGCAAACCACAAGTGCGTCCCCGAGATGAACTGCGTGCCGTTGTGCTGCGCTTCGAGCAGTTCGGGCTTGTAGGCGCTGATGCCCGGCGATTTGATGACGACATCGAACGCGGACAGGTCGGCCGCACTCGGTGCCGTGGTCACGATCTCCGGCAAGGATGCCTCCGCAGCGGCATTGGACTGGCGCTCTCCCAGCGCATCCGAGCGCGCCAGCGGCGCCTCGGCCGGGCTGCAGAACAGTGTCGGACGCAACGCGGGCAGACGCGCCCGCAAGGCCGCCAGCGCAGCCCTGCCTTCATGTCCGTGGCCCCATACCGCAACGCGACGATCGGCAAGCTCAGCGATGCGCATCGATGACAAACGGCAGCAGCCGCTCCGGAATGCGCTGCTCGCCGCCCGGCTTGAGCTGCGCGGCCAGCGCAAGCTCGCCCGCCGGCAGCTGCGGCAGGATTTCATCGGCGAACCGCGCCACCAGTGCATCCTCGCGCCACTCGGCACGTCCAGCCAGTGCCGTCAGCGCGGCACGCGACTCGACGCCCTCGCCCACGCATTCGAACGGCTTGTGGTCGCGGTACTCGATCAGGGCATCGAACTCGGAAGCCAGCGCGGCATCATCCAGCAGATTGCGGCCGAAAATCGCCAGCAGGCGCGGCTTGGGCATGAATGGCGCGAGCGCGAGAAACACGAAATGGCATTTTGGGCACTGCCCGCACCAGCGATCGGCTGGCTTCGGGCCGAGAATGCGGAAGTTGCGGTTGCAGCTGGAAAACACCGCGTCGTAGTGCGCATTGCGGGCAAACCGCTCGGCCACCGCCAGCTCGGACAGGGGACGCAGCAGCGAGTAGTAATGCAAGTCGGCGGCCACATGCGTGCTTACCAGCTCGCCGAACAGACGCTCGAAATCCCAGCCCTTGCTCCACTGGTGATTGACTGGCTGGCCATCGTATTCGAGCGTGGCGCTGGATGCCGAGCGCTCGTTGGAAAACACGATCGCATCGAACCCGAAGAGCACGGCCGCCACGGTGAGGATGGCCGAATTGATGGCCGTCACCGGAATGTGGCCGTTGTATGCCCCAGCCTTGTTGTACTCGAACAGCAAGGGCGAAAGCTCGCGGCGGATGTTGAGCGACGCCAGTCCCGTGCGGGCGGCGCAGGCCTCGATCAACGGCGACTGACCAACCCACACCGCGGTGGCATCGACGCCGGCTGCCTTGAGGATTTCCACGCTGACCAGCGAATCCTTGCCGCCACCGATCGGCAGCAGGCTGCGGGACGGCAAGCCCAGCGCCGGCGCTGCAGCCGATGTCTGCGCGGTCTGCGGAAAGCGGATGCGCGTGCGCAGGTCGAGGCGGTTGTGAAACGCGAACTCGCCCAGTCCATGCAGATACAGCGCATCGAGGAACGCTGCCGTGGCGGCATCGAGCGACGTCGATTCGACGCACATCCGTGCCGGCACACCGGCCTTGTAGTAGCTGATGCCGGCAATCAGATGCAGCAAATCGAGTGCAGCCTCCAGCGCCGCCGCACGCTCGGGCGCCACCTGCGGCGCCTGCGGGAACACGATGCGCTCGATCAGTTCCTCGCCTTCGTCAAAGGCATAGACCAAGGTCGCCACGCCCTCGCTGTAGCCGCGGCGAACGAAGCGGAACGCATGCGCCTGGCGCGGATCTGTCGTACTCAATGCCTCGTCTTCCCATCGTCAATGGCCACGGTGCCGCATTCGAGCGGCGCCCGCGGGGCGGTACCGCCCGTCGTGGAGCCGGCCTGTCTCCGGCTCACCACACGATTTCCCGTGCCGGCGCGCGCAGATTGTAGTGCGAAGCCATCGCCGCACCGTAGGCACCAGTCTGCGCGATCAGCACGACATCTCCTTCCTGGCATGCCGGCAGGCGTCGATTGGCGCCGAGCACGTCGCCGCTTTCGCAGATAGGGCCGACCACCTGCGCCATCTGCGCAGGCGCCTCATCCAACCGCGTCAGGTTGACGATCTCGTGCCAGGCCTCGTACAGCGCGGGCCGGATCAGCGAGTTCATGCCGGCGTCGATGCCCACGTAATGCGTGCGTCCCTTGCGCTTGGTCTGCGTGACGCGAGCCAGCAGCACGCCGGCATCGGCCACCAGAAAGCGGCCCGGCTCCATCCACAGCGCGAACTGCGGATACACCTTCCGGATCTCGGCCAGGCCCTCGCCCAATGCGTGCAGATCCAGCGCCGTCTCGTCGGGCCGCGAGGGCACGCCCAATCCGCCACCGATGTCGATCGACTCGATGCGCGTGAATCCTTCCGCCAGGCTGGCCAGCTGCGAATACACCGCGCGCCAGTGCTCGACGTCGAGGATGCCCGATCCCAGATGCGCATGCAGGCCGACGATGCGCGCCCCCGCGCTGCGCGCGGCGCTGCGGAAGGCTTCGACCTGATCGAGCGCGACTCCGAACTTCGATGCCGCCCCTCCCGTCTTGACCTTGTCGTGATGGCCGCGCCCCACGCCCAGATCGACACGCAGATGGATCTCGCGGCCGGCGAACAGTTCGCCCCAATGCTCGATCGGATGCAGCGCGTCGAGCGTGACGCGCACGCCGGCATCGAGCGCCGCCGCATACTCCTCGCGTGGCGCGAAATTGGGCGTGAACAGGATGTGCTCGGCCGGCAATGCCGGCAACGCGGCACGTACCGCCTGCAGCTCGGCCAGCGAGACGCATTCGAAGGCAAAGCCTTCCTCGTGCAGCACGCGCAGGATTGCCGGATGCGCATTGGCCTTGAGCGCGTAGTGCCAGCGATCGACTGCGCCCAGCGCGCGCAAGGCGCGCGCGTTGGCACGCACGCTGTCGAGGTTGTAGACGTATTGCGGCGTGGCCTGGGCGGCACTGCGCAACAACTCGGCACGCCGCTGCCGCCACCAGCTTTCGCGCTGCGGCAGCGCGGCGCCGCGTTCCAGCTCGCGCCAGCTCGGCCCGAACACCGCGCCATCCTCGGCGCGCAGTGCATCGGCGCGGATCAGCAACGAGTGCAGGCGCGGAATCAGCTCGTCAGCCAGCCCCTCGTCGATCACGAAGGTCAGATTGAGGTTGTTGGACGACTGGCTGATCAGATGCACGTCGAGGGCGCCGAATTCGGCCAGCACGGTCGACAGCTTGTGCAGCAGCGAGCGCATGCCGCGTCCGACCAGGGTGATGGCCGCGCAGGGCGCCATCACCTTGACCCGGCAGAACTGGGCCAGGTCACCGGCCAATGCCGATAGCACGTCGGAATTGACCAGGTTCTCGCTCGGATCAAGCGAGACGGTGACGTTGGTTTCGGCCGAGCCGATCAGATCGACCGACAGACCGTGACGCTTGAAGGCATCGAACACGTCGGCGAGAAAGCCAACCTGCTGCCACATGCCGACTGTTTCCATCGAAATCAGGGTCACCCCCTTGCGCGCGCTGATCGCCTTGACGCAGGGCGCGGCATCGCTGGCCACGGCACGGATCTCGGTGCCCTCCAGCTGCGGTCGATTGGTGTCCTTGATCAGCAGCGGCACGCCGGCGCGCCGCAACGGCCCCAGCG
>WBZO01005479.1_pt1 | contig 12915 bp, 10 predicted proteins | sample 5204261 | NCBI WGS metagenome assembly WBZO01 (sample SAMN12412400, study PRJNA552823) | activated sludge metagenome | isolation source: activated sludge from anammox sidestream of wastewater treatment plant... | place: USA: North Carolina | collected 2017-09
GACCGACGAGCTGGCGGTCACGCTGGTGGATTTGCAGGATACCGGGAAGCCCGCCTGGGGCAATCAGGGCGGGGACACGCCATTTTATCCGGCCAGTGTGGTGAAGGCGTTTTATCTCGTGGCGGCCCACCGCTGGCTGGAGGATGGGCGAATGGCTGACACTCCCGAATTGCGCCGCGCCCTGCACGACATGATTGTGGACTCCTACAACGAACCCACCGGTTACGTTCTTGATCTGTTAAGCGGGACGACGAGCGGACCGGAACTGCCCCCCGCAGCGTTTGCCGCCTGGGCGGCGCGGCGCAACGTGGTCAATGAATACTTTGCCTCCCTGGGCTACCCCCGGATCAATGTGAGCCGGAAAACCTGGTGCGAAGGTCCCTATGGCCGGGAGAAACAGCTTGCCGACGAACCGCCGCCCAACAATCGCAACTGGTTGACCACGGATGCCGCGGCGCGTCTGCTGACGGAAATTGTCACTGGCCGGTCCGTCACTCCCGACCGCTGCCGGCAGATGTTGTCCCTGCTCGAACGCCAGCCGTTTGCCGCCGACGCCAACACGCAGTCGCGGGAGTATGTGGGTGCGGCACTGCCACCCGGATCGAAATTGTGGTCCAAGGCCGGTTGGACCAGCGAGGTGCGCCATGATCTGGCGTATGTGGAACTGCCTGCCGGTGGAAAATATGTCTTCGCCATTTTCACCCGGAACCACTCCAAGGACAAAGCGATCATTCCGGCGGTGGCGCGTCTGTTGTTGAACGGCCTGGCCGCCAGCCCGCAACCATGAATGTGCGGACGGCCGCGGGCGGAACCTGGATTTCCTGCCATCGTTATGCCGGAAGTTGAGATCCCCGCATCCGCCGGCGCACCGGGTTGGGCGCTTCCCGGGTCCGCCCCTGCCGGCTGGGCCGGCCGGCGCGTCATCGGCTTTTGCGCGGTCGTGCGGGGGCTGGGCGCGTTCGCATTGATTACGCTGGCCGTCGGGCTGCGCAAATTCGGCGTCGCCACCGGGGTGATTCGACCCTTGGTGGAGCAGGAGATTTTCCGCGTGGGGATCCGCCTGCTGCCGATGTTCTTGTTTGCGGCGCTGGCGTTGGGATTTCTGGTGATTGGCCAGACGGTGGCGGTGTTGAGCCGCGTGGGCGCGGCCAGCGAACTGTTGGGGAGCATCATGGTCATTGTGGTCGTGCGGGAACTGGGGCCGCTCTTCACGGCATTTCTCGTGCTGGGACGTGTGGGCACGGCCAATGTGGTTGAGCTGGGGATGGCGCGGGCGCTGGGCGAAGTGGAATCGCTGGAGGCCGTGGGCGTGGATCCCGTGCATTATTTTGTTGTGCCGCGCGTCGTGGGGATGATGATCGGGACGGTTTCGCTGACGGTTTATCTGATATTGGGCGCTCTGGGGAGTGGCTATCTCTGGGCGTTTGTGCAGGAACTGCCGGTCCAGCCCGCCGATTATTTCAGCCAGCTGGCGGGTGCGTTGACGGCGCTCGATTTTGTGCTGCTGGCGCTCAAAACAGCCAGCTTCGGCTTTATCATCGCCATCGTGACCTGTTTTTTCGGCCTCGCCCAGCCGTTGCAACTGGAACAGATCTCGCGGGCCACCGTACGGGCGGTGGGGTGGAGTGTGGTGGCTTGTGTGTTACTGGATGCGCTGTTCATCATTGCGTATTTGACTTTGTGAGCACCACGCCCCCAGTGCCTTCGCCCGCCGTGCCCGTGCTGGAAATGCGGCATGCCACGGTCACGGCAATGCGCAATCCGGAGTGGGTGGTGGCCGCGCACGTCAACTGGGTGGTTCACCCCGGCGAGTTCTGGGTGGTGGGGGCGCCCCAGCGCGCGGGCAAGAGCGACTTCCTGATGACGGCCTCCGGCCTGATGCCGCCGCGCGACGGCGCGGTGTGGTTTCGGGGGGAGCGGCTGCCCATTTTTGAGGAGGAACAGCTGCCGTGGCGCTTGAAACTGGGATTGGTCTTCGCGGGCGGACAGCTGCTCCATTCACTGAGCGTGGCGGAAAACATCGCCTTGCCCCTGCGCTACCACGCGCACTGGGCGGAAGCCGACATCCAGAGCCGGGTGACGCAATTGCTTGAGGCGATGGAACTGACCCCGTGGGCGCATTGGATGCCTGCGCAGGTGGCGCGGAGCTGGTCGCAGCGGGCGGGGCTGGCGCGCGTTCTGGCGTTGGCGCCTGAATTGTTGCTGGTGGACAGCCCGCTGGCCGGGTTGGACATCCGCCACACCTGGTGGTGGCTGGATATGCTGACCGCACTTTCGCGCGGCCATGAAATCATGGGCGGGAAACCGTTGACCCTCTGCGTCACGGCGCACAATCTGCAGCCCTGGCGGCATTCCGCCAGTCACTTCGCCTGCCTGCATCAACGCCGATTCCGGGTGCTGGGCGACTGGGCCGCCGTCGTCGCGCAGCCGGCGGCCGGAGTCCGGGAACTGTTGCGGGAATGAGATTGTCCCGTGAACCGGAATTTGGAACTGTGAGCCGGGGAAAACGGAAAGAACCCGCATGGCGCAGCAGGATTTAACGCCGCAGCTCCGCACCCGCCTCAACCGCATGGAGCGGGCGGTCGGGTGGTTTGTATTCGTGGCCGCCGCCCTGCTGGCGGCAGGCTTCGGCTATTACCTGAACCACGCGGCGAAACGCAAGGGCTGGTTCACGCCCAAATTGAATTACCAAACGTCGCTGAACAACGCCGCCGGCCTCAAAGTGGGGGATCCCGTGAAGTTGATGGGCTTTCCGGTGGGCGCGATCACCGACATCATCCCAAATGAACCCAACGCCTGGTTCGGCGTGACGGTCAACTTCACCATTCGCCGGCCCAACTATGGTTACATCTGGGACGATTCGCGCGTGAAGGTTTCCTCGGATCTGCTCGGCAACCGCTTTTTGGAGGTCACGAAAGGGGCGTTTGGCGTCCCGACGGTGCTGGAGGACACCAACCGCGTGGCCCGGCAAATGTTGTCCTGGCAGGCCATGGAAGCGGCGCGTCGGGAGCTGACGGAACGGACCCGGCGGGAATTTCCCGGGCTGGAACACACCAACCAGATGGCGTTCAACCGGCGTGTGAAAGATGAACTGGAACGGCTGGTGCAGGCGCAGCCGCAACAATATTATACGAACCTCGAGGAGAGCTACTGGATCATGCCCCTGGAGACCCCGGCGGTGAGCGAGCGCCTGGAGCAGGTTATCAGTCAAGTCGAAGCCGCCCTGCCTGGATTCTTAAGCCTGACCAACAAGCTCAACGCAACGCTGGACAGTGGCGCACTGCTGGTCTCCAACTTGAATCAGGCCGTCGGGCGGGCACAGCCGGCACTCTCCAATCTGGCGCTGCTCACCGCCGAAATCCGCGGCCCCGGGGCGCTGGGGACATGGGCTTTGGGTACAACCGGACAGCAGAATCTGGACGCGGTGTTGCTGAATGCGGATCGGTTGCTCACCCATGCCGACACCAACCTGACCGCGGTCCTGGAAAATCTGGCGGCGTCGCTGGACCATCTGGCGGGAATCACCAGCGATCTCCGCGCGCAAGTGGCCGCCAACCCCAACCTCCTCAGCTCGGTTTCCGATGCGGTGGCGCACGCGGACGAATTCGTGCAAGGTTTGAAACGCCACTGGCTCTTTCGTTCGACGTTCTCCCGGAAGCCCGCGTCGGACCTGCCGGCCCCGCCCAAGCCGCGCGTCACTTCGCCACACAACGGCGGACTTTGATCCCCGGCGCGGATCAACCCCGGAGCAGCAGCGAAATCAACACGACCAGGCCGCCGAGACACACTCCCGCCATGATGCCATCCAGCAGCCCAAAAGCGGGCGCCGGGTTTCGCGGAGAGGGCAGCAGGGTGGGCTTGACATATTCGCCATTCTTCCGGGTGACCTTGAAAGCCAGTGCGTTCATGCCGGAATTCCAGCAGGGTTCAAGCCAGCCGGCGCGGGTGGGACCGGGGCGGGTTTCGTTCCGAAACTTGCCACCGTCTGTCCGCTCGCAAATACTGTTTCCGTGAACGATCCGGTTACCCGATTGACAAATGAGTTGATTGCCTCGTACGCACAAGTCGGCGGAATCAACCACCTGGACGGCCAGAATCTCCCTTCCAAACAGGCGATCACTTCGATCACCTGCGATCTGCTGCGGCTTTTGTTTCCGGGGTTTTTCGATGAGCAATTGATTCATTCCTCCGCCATCAAGGCCGAGACCGCCGCGTTGTTGGACACCGTCTTCGGCAAATTGGAATCCGAAATCCGCAAGAGCCTGGAATACAATCCACCCGACCAGGTGGCGCCCGGGGGCATCGCCGCCACGGCGCGTCAGGTCACCCTGGAATTTCTGGGCAGTCTGCCGCGTCTGCGCCAGGTCCTGCACACCGACACCGAGGCGGCATTTGACGGCGACCCGGCCGCGTTCAGCATGGAGGAGATCATTGTTGCCTATCCGTTCATCGAGGCGATCTCAGTGCAGCGGCTGGCGCATGAATTGTATCTGAAAAACGTGCCGCTCATTCCGCGGATCATGACCGAATGGGCCCATTCCCGGACGGGAATGGATCTGCATCCGGGCGCGACGATTGGCTCGCACTTCTTCATTGATCACGGCACGGGCACGGTGATTGGCGAGACGGCGGTCATTGGCAATCACGTGAAGCTGTATCACGGCGTCACCCTGGGCGCGCGCAGCACCTCTGGCGGGCAACAGCTGCGGGGACAGCGGCGGCATCCGGCCATTGAGGATGACGTGACGATTTATCCCGGCGCCACCATTCTGGGCGGCGAGACCGTCATCGGTGCCGGCAGCACAATCGGCGGCAATGTGTTCATCATGAAAAGTGTGCCCGCCAACTCCCTGGTGGTTTACGATGGCCTCGATGTGCGGGTGTTGAGCAAAACCGACCGGCCCGGCGCGCTCGATCCCGGCCTGATTTTGGATTTTCAAATTTGAACGCCCAAGTCAGCGGGACAGGCGGCGCTCCCAGAGCGTCACGAAGGCGCGATAAAATTCGTCGGACGACTTGAGGTCACGAAAAATCTGATTGTGCTCGTTCCAGGTGGTTTGCCGGTTGTTGCGCTGGTTTTGCAGGTCCACAAAATGGACGCGCTGAATGGAGATGTTGGCCACGTCAATGGCCTTGAAATCGAACCATTCCGAGCGGCGCGCTGGTTGCGGGCCGCCCGCCAGCACGAGAAGATTGGTTTGATCGCGGTCATTCCGCACGACCGCCATCTCGGCAACGTCGAGTTTCATGAGCTTGAGCTTCAACTCGCGGTGCGCCAGCGCCTCCGGATCGTATTCAACCTGGATCTGGTTGATCCGCAAGAACGGCACGCCGCCAAAATCCGCGGGATTATAGAGCGTGACTTGCTCCAGGGTGGCGGCCGGCCAAAACACGTTCAGCGAGAGCTTCTTGATCTGGATTTCCATCCCGGTTTGCGCGCGGAATTGCTGTTCCACCGCCGCGCGCGCCACCGCATCCTTGGAGAACAACAGCGCGACCACCAGCGCACCCAGCACCACCAGCGCAAGGAACAGCCATTTGATCAGACGCCACATGGCCGCAGTATGCGCAGGGCCGCCGCCTGGCTCAATGTCGAATCAGCTGCCGGGCCGCACATCTTCCGGTCGCACTTCGAGACATTCGTCCTGATCCTCCCAAATGATGGCGGGATAGTGTTCAAGCAGGCGCGGGGCCAGCTGCGTCCCGGCGCGCAGCAGCAGCTGCTCCGCCTGTTGTGCGGCGTTTTCATAAGCGCGCTCGTAGTCCCCCGCACTGCGGCGGCGGCAGTCGTCCCAGTGCGCCACGCCATGCACGGGTTCGTACTCGTCCGCCCAGGCGGCGATCAGTTCCGCCACCTCATGGGGCAGATCGGAAAAGGCAATCAGCGTTTCGTTGCAGTGCTGGCAGATCAACCCGGATTCACGCACATCGCGGGTCAGCAGCGGGAGCACCGGCGCCCGGCAGCACGCGGCATCCTGATAAACCGCGGGGATGGTGGCCAGGCGCTTCAACCAGATCTGCCGCTCGTGCGCAATCAATGCCGCCAGCCGATACGCCCCGACCAGCGGATGTGACAACCGCCAGACCCGCCCTTCAAGCTGCCCCAGGGTTTGCGCCAGCCAGCGCGCCAGGGTCAGGTCGTCGAAGGCGGCGAAGGTGCGACTGTAGCTTTTCCAGAGTTGATCCAGGGGCGAATCAGATTCGAATGCCATTCACCCGAAGCATGACGCGGCCGCCGGATTTTGTCGAGTGCGTGCGGCGCGGCGGCGCTCATTCCGGTTGGGCGGCGCGCCCCTGACGCCAGTGCTGCAGCCGGTCCTTGATTTTTTTCTCCGCGCCTTGCTCTGTCGGTTCGTAATAGCGCCGGACAGCGCCCAGGTAATCCTGCGGGACGAAATGGCCCGGGTAATCGTGGACGTACTTGTAGCCCGCGCCGCGCTCCCGTGTTTTGGCGCCCGGATGGTGCGGGTCGCGCAACGCTTCCGGCACCGGCAGCGTTGTCCCGGATTGTACATCCGCGAGCGCGGCGTCAATGGCCTTGAGGCTGGTGTTGCTCTTGGGGGCCGTGGCGATGTAGATCGTCGCCTCGGCCAGCGGAATGCGCGCCTCCGGCCAGCCGATGAATTCGGCCGCTTGAAACGCCGCGTTTGCCAGCACCAGCGCCATCGGGTCGGCCAGGCCCACATCCTCCGCCGCGTGAATGACGATGCGCCGGGCGATGAAGCGCGGATCTTCCCCGGCGTGGATCATCTTCGCCAGCCAGTAGAGCGCGGCGTCCGGATCGCTGCCGCGCATGGATTTGATGAAAGCCGAAATGGTGTCATAATGCGCGTCGCCATCGCCGTCATAGACAACGGCTTTTTTCTGAATGCTTTGTTCCGCCGCCGCCAGATCCAGCTGGATGACGCCGGCGGCGTCGGGGGCGGTGGTCAGCGCGGCGATTTCCAGCGCGTTCAACCCTTTGCGCGCATCTCCATCGGCCATGGCGGCCAGATGCCGCAAGGCCGCGGGCGCCGCGTTGATTGGCAAATAACCCAGGCCGCGCCCGGCATCGCCCAGCGCGCGTTGCAGCAATTGAAATATGTCCGCCTCGGCGAGCGGACGCAGTTCAAAAATTTGCGAACGTGAAACCAGGGGCGAATTGACGAAGAAAAAGGGATTGTGCGTCGTGGCCCCGATCAGCCGGATCACGCCGCTCTCCACATCCGGCAGCAGCACGTCCTGCTGCGGTTTGCTGAACCGGTGGATTTCATCAATGAACAGAATTGTCGGCTGCCCGGTGTTTTCGAGCCGGTTATGGGCGCCGCTCAACACCCGCCGCATGTCGGCCACGTTGGATTCCACTCCGCTGAGCCGTTCAAATTTGCTGGTGGTCTGCTGCGCGATGATTTGCGCCAGCGAAGTTTTGCCCGTGCCGGGTGGACCGTAAAAAATCAGCGATTGAATCCGGTCCGCTTCAATGGCCCGGCGCAGCAATAATCCTGGCGCGAGAAGGTGTTGTTGTCCGATGAATTCGTCCAGGTGGCGCGGGCGCAGGCGGGCGGCGAGGGGTGGCCGGCGCGGCGGGGCCGTGACCGGGGCCCCGGCCGGAACGGCTGGCGCCGGGTCGTGGGTGGCAAACAGGTCGTCGCGCGTCACGGTGCAAGCGTAGCAGCAAGGCGGGACCGCCGGAATGAAAAACGGGTGGCGCGCCTCCTGGCGATGCGCCACCCGTCAAAGTCACCCCACCATTGCCGTGTGTAACAATTCCTTTGAACAAGTTGAGTTCAACTTGTGGTGTTTGCCGGGAGACGTTCGACTTCCAGTCAAGGCCTGTCGGTGGTCACGCGGACGCACACCAGGATTTCGTATTTATTACGGTTCAAGGATTCCGTTACGAATCACGCACAAGGCAGGGCAAATTCCCTCGTCCGAAATTTTGATTCCAAAGAGCGATTCCCGCTTGTCTGGCGTCCTGCACCCCGGGTGCCAATCTCTTGCTGCACTCTCATCCTACGCCAAAATCTTTTTCTGACAACTCAAAAAGCTTCCCCGAGCATTCCTTGACTTGGCTTTGTGCCCTCCGGTTTAATGCACCGGTTCAGGCTGAAGCCGCGCGCGACGTAAACGATTGAGACGGCCATGCAAATCATCGCGGTTTATTTTTTGACACCGACCGGGCCGCCGGCCCCCATTTGCACCGGCCGCCGGTCATGCACGGCGTCTGGCGGGTTCGCCGATGCGGGCCTGCATTCCGGTCGGTCGGCGCGGGGAAACATCACCCAACTTTATGCAAAGCACACTACGAAAACGATGGGGCCTCATTAGTCTCGCCCTTCTGAGCGGTGCCTCCGCCCTGGCGGCGGCGGAGTCCTGGCATCCGGCCTCCGGCCCCCTGCTGACACGCTGGGCGGCGGAGGTGTCGCCGCACAATGCGCATCCGGAATACCCGCGTCCGCAGATGGTGCGCAAAACCTGGCACAACCTGAATGGCTTGTGGGACTATGCCATCACCCCCAAAGCGGCGCCCCAACCCCGCACCTGGGAGGGGCAAATCCTTGTGCCGTTCCCGGTCGAATCCGCGCTCTCCGGAGTGATGCGGCGTGTGGATGCCACCCAGCGGCTGTGGTATCGCCGCACGTTCAAACTGCCGCGCCTGTGGAAGGGCAAACAAGTGCTGCTCCACTTCGGCGCGGTGGATTGGGAGGCGACGGTCTGGGTCAACGGCCAGGAAGTGGGCACGCACCGCGGCGGCTACGACGGTTTCAGTTGCGACCTTACCGGCGCTCTCCGCCCCAGGGGCGAACAGGAAATTGTCGTGGCGGTTTGGGATCCGACCGATGCCGGTCCGCAGCCGCGCGGCAAGCAGGTGCGCGAGCCCAACGGCATTTGGTACACGCCCACGAGCGGCATCTGGCAGACCGTGTGGCTCGAACCCGTCGCGCCGGCCCATCTCCAGGAGTTGAAGATCACCCCCGACGTGGATGCGGGGGCGGTCACGGTTCAGGCGCGGGGCATCGGCGGCAACGGGAAGATGACGCTCAAAGTGCAGGTGCGGGACGGCCGGCGCGTCGTGAGGGAGGGCGAGGTGGAACAAATGATTTCCACCCGCTCGCTCCCGCCGCAAATCCTGCCCAGCCTCACGCTCGCCGTGCCGGAGGCCAGACTCTGGTCCCCCGAATCGCCACACCTGTATGACCTGCGCGTCACGTTGTTCGCAGACGGCAAAAAGGTGGACGAGGTGAACTCCTATTTTGGCATGCGCAAAATTTCGCTGGGCAAGGACGCAAACGGCTTTCTCCGCATGTGCCTGAACAATCGGCCCTATTTTCAGTTGGGACCGCTGGATCAGGGGTTCTGGCCGGATGGGCTATACACCGCGCCGACGGATGCGGCGCTGCGTTACGACATTGAAATGACGAAGCAACTCGGCTTCAACATGGTCCGCAAGCATGTGAAGGTGGAGCCGGAACGCTGGTATTATTGGTGCGACAAACTCGGACTGCTGGTCTGGCAGGACATGCCCAGCGGTGACAAGAGCGCCAGGTGGAAAGGCCCAAGCGGTTACGATGGGGAAGAGATGCAGCGCACCCCCGAGTCGGCGGCAATTTATGAGCGCGAACTCAAGGCGCTCATCGCCGGACGCTACAACCACCCGAGCCTTGTGGTGTGGGTGCCGTTCAATGAGGGCTGGGGACAGTTTGACACCGTGCGCATTTTGAATCTCACCAGACAGCTTGATCCCTCCCGTCTGGTGGACGGGCCCAGTGGCGGCAACCACTTCCCCGCCGGCGACCTGATTGATCATCATCAGTATCCCGGCCCCGGTCTGCCGCTCCAGGTGACCGATCGCGCCAGGGTGCTCGGCGAGTTCGGCGGTCTGGGGCTGCCGGTCAAGGGCCATACCTGGCAGGACGAAAAAAATTGGGGCTATCGCAGTTTTACCAACGCCACCGAATTGACCGCCGCCTATGTGGATTTGCTGCAAAAGTTGACCCCGTTGACCCAAACCGACGGGCTCTCAGCCGGCATCTACACCCAGACCACCGACGTGGAAGTCGAAGTCAACGGCTTGCTGACTTACGATCGCGCCATCCTTAAAATGGACGCCGCCGCCGTCAGCTCAGCCAACCGCGCCGCCGCTGGAAAATGACCACGCATCCCCTGCCATCCCGCAAAGGCTTCATGCAGCCCGGCCTGACCGGAATTTTCCTCGCCACCTGCCTCGCGTCCGCCATCGCGGCGGACCCGCTTTCCGTGCTCGATTTCGGCGCGAAAGCGGACGGGATCACCGATGACACCGCCGCGTTTCAGAAGGCACTGGACGCGGCGGGCCAGGCCGGAGGGGGAATGGTTTACGCCCCACGCGGGAATTATTTCTTTGCGGGACATCTCAACGTGCCTCCGGCTGTCACCTTGAAAGGCGTCTGGGAATCCGTGCCGGCCCACAACGGCATCCGCGACGCCGGGTTGCCAAAGCCAACCGACGACGGGACGACGTTTCTCGTGACCGGAAGCGCGGGCAAGGAAGACGGCCCGCCATTCATCACGCTGAACCATAACTGCACGCTCAAGGGAGTGGTGATTTACTATCCGGAACAGAATGTGGATGCCGCGCCAAAGGCATATCCTTATGCCATCGCCATGCGCGGCAAAAATCCCGCCGTGCTCGCGGTGGAGTTGCTCAATCCCTACAATGGCATTGATGCGTCACGGAATGAACGTCACCTGATCCGTGACGTTCACGGCCAGCCGCTGCGGCGCGGCATCTACGTGGACCACATCTACGACATTGGCCGCATCGAAAACGTCCATTTCAATCCGTGGTGGAGCATGCAGCCCCGGTTGTTTGAATGGCAGCAACAGCACGGCGAGGCGTTCATCTTCGGCAAGAGCGACTGGCAATACGTCTTCAACACGTTCTGCTTCGGCTACAACGTCGGCTACAAATTCATCAAAACGAAATCGGGGGATTGCAACGGGAACTTCCTCGGCATCGGCGCGGACGATTGCTACACGGCCCTGGAAGTTGAACAATGCTCGCGCATCGGGTTGTTGATTTCCAATGGCGAGTTTGTTTCCTTCCACGGCCCCGACCCGACGATGGTTCGCGTGAGCCCGAACAATGTGGGCAGTGTGCGCTTCGTCAATTCCGCTTTCTGGGGCCCCTGCAATCAAATCGCAAAGATCGCCGGCACCGGCACGGTCGGTTTCAGCGATTGCACGTTCGTGCAGTGGGATCGCAACCAGGAAGGCCGGCCCGCGCTGCAGGTCGAGAGCGGCAGCGTGGTCGTGCGCGGCTGCGAGTTTCAAGAGAACAAGCCGCAGATCGAATTAAGCCGCGGCGTGCAACGCGCCGTGATCACCGGGAATCTGCTGCGCGGACAAAGCCGGATCCGCAACCACAGCCAGGGACGGGCGGTCATCGCCAACAACGCCGCCGACGACGAGGTGCGACCATGAACCAATCCGGCCGGAGGTCACCTTCCCGCAACCCGGACTGGAGGTCCGTCCCCGCACTCCTGCAACGCCGCGCCCTGCGCCCCGCATGGTGCCAACGCCGTCGCCAAACGCTTGGACTGTTGCTAGCGGGACTTGCCGGCCTGGCCGGGGTGGTGCCCGCAATGGCGGCAATTCCCGAGCCGGGCGGCCACACGTTCTTCGTGGCGACCAACGGCAACGACGCCTGGAGCGGCAGGCTGGCCGGGCCCAATCGTGAGCGCACCGACGGCCCTTTTGCCACCGTCTCCCACGCCCTCCGGGCCATCCGCGCCCAGCGCCGGCAATCGGGCGACTCCACCGGCTTTCAACTCTATCAACGGCACGGCGTTCATTTCCTGGAGGCCCCCATCGTCCTGCGCCCCGAAGATTCCACCTTGTCCTGGCAGGCATATCCCGACGAGCAGCCGATCATCAGTGGCGGACGTCGAATCACCGGATGGAAAGAAACCCGCGCCGGCGGCAAGAACCTGTGGGTTGCGGAAATCCCCGAGGCCAGCCATGGCAATTGGTTTTTCCGCGAGTTGTGGATCGACGGCGAACGGCGCGTTCGCGCACGGCACCCGAACCAGGGTTACTTCAGCATTATGAGCCTGCCTGACAAAGCCGCGGAGTGGACTCAAGGCCACAAACGATTCCAATTCCGCAAGGGAGATTTGCAAGCCTGGCCCTCGGTCACGAACGCCGAAGTCGTGGCCATGACGCGCTGGGTCGAGTCGCGGTTGCCAGTGACGGGCGTGGACGAGTCGCAGCACATCGTGAACTTTGCCAAGCGTTCGGTGTTCGAGCTTCAAAAGGGCGATCTCTATTACATCGAGCACGTGTTTGAAGCGCTGGATGTGCCGGGCGAATGGTATCTGGATGCTGCCGCCGGAAAGCTCTACTACGCACCCATGCCTGGTGAACGTCCGGAGCGTATTGAAGCCATCGCCCCCGTCTTGACACAAGTGCTGCGGCTGGAAGGCCAGCCGGAAGCGGGCCGGTTCGTGGAGCGGGTGGAGGTGCGCGGCATCACCTTTGCACACGCGGAGTGGAATCTGGCCCGGCCGGACGACACGAATGCGCCTGCAAGCTGGCCGGCACGCACCAGTGAGGTCGGCGGGTTCAATCAAGCGGCCGTGGGTGTGCCCGGCGCGGTGTGGGGGGAAGGCGTGCGCAACGGTCTGTTCCAGAACTGCCATTTCGTCCACCTCGGAACGTATGCCCTGGAACTGGCGCGCGGCTGCCAGTCCAACCGGATTTCGCGTTGCGCGTTCACCGATCTCGGCGCGGGCGGCATCAAGATCGGGGAAACCACCCTCCGCCAGGACGCAGCCGAGCAGGCGGGAGCCAACGAGATTTCCGATTGCCGGATCTACGATGGCGGCAAAACCTTTCAAAGCGCCATCGGGGTCTGGATCGGACAGTCGCCCAACAACCGCATCGCGCATAATCTCA
>WBZO01005480.1_pt1 | contig 12914 bp, 11 predicted proteins | sample 5204261 | NCBI WGS metagenome assembly WBZO01 (sample SAMN12412400, study PRJNA552823) | activated sludge metagenome | isolation source: activated sludge from anammox sidestream of wastewater treatment plant... | place: USA: North Carolina | collected 2017-09
GATCATGCTGATCGACCCAGTCGGGGCCACGGTGGTCACGTAGCTGTGGCGCACCTTTCTCCCTTCCTGTTCATGCTTGCTTCCCTTCCACGCCGGATACACGCCTCGGGTGTGGGCCAGTTGCTCTGAGGCACGCCACGCCAGGGCCTTCATCTGATGTGCGAGCCGCTCGGTAAAGCGTACGGCTTTTTCGCTACCGTAGGGAAGGCCCAACGCCATTAACAAGCGTGCATACCCCATGATCCCGAGGCCGATGCGGCGCGTCTGGCGCGTCATGACGTTGATCTGGGGGAGCGGATGGTCGTTGGCATCAATGATATTGTCCAGGAATCGAACCGCGAGGCGGATGGTCTGGTCCAGACGCTCCCAATCGATCTCGTACTCCCCATGGCCCGGCTGGATTCGAAGATGTTTCGCTAAATCGATGGAGCCGAGCGTGCAGGCATCGAAGCCATGCAGAGGGATCTCACCGCAGGGATTGGTCGACACGATTTCGCCCATGGCAGGGATGGGACAGGCCCGGTTCGCGCGGTCGATGAAGAAGAGCCCGGGATCTCCGGTCTTCCAAGCTTCCTCGACGATGTGATCGAAGACCAACCGTGCGGAGATCTGTGTGACGGGTTGCTTGGTTCGGGGGTTGATCAGTGCGTAGAGCCTGTCCTCCCTGACCGCGGTCATGAACTCGTCGGTGGCGGCCACGCTGATGTTGAAGTTCCGTATCTTGCCGTCGTGCGTCTTGCACCTTACGAAGTCCAGGATGTCGGGGTGCTGGACATGGAGAATCCCCATGTTCGCGCCCCTGCGGGTTCCGCCCTGGCGTACCTGTTCGGTGGCGCCGTCGATGATCTTCATGAAGGAGACCGGGCCGGATGCCACGCCGCCTGAGCTCCTCACGCGATCGCCCTTCGGACGCAAATTGGAGAATGAAAACCCGGTCCCTCCGCCACTCTTGTGGATCAACAAGGCCGCAGTCACGGCATTCCCGATCGACTGCATGTCATCCTCAATCGGGATGACGAAGCAGGCGGAGTACTGCTTGTGCGCGCCTGGGCGGCCGGCGTTCATCAAGGTGGGGGAATTGGGCAGGAAGGTTCGAGAGGCCAGCATCCGGCGGAACTGCTCCTCGATGGATGCCACTTCTTCATGTGTCGCACCGTACAGGGTCTCGATCGTGGCGATTTCGCGAGCGACTCGCTCCCAGAGTTGATCGACGGTTTCAATGATACGCCCCTCGTCTTCCTTGGCCAGGTACCGCTCGCGGAGGACGGTCAGGGCGTTGTCCGACAGCGGAATGTGCTCCGAGGTGGAGGCTGGAACCCAATCGCGGGTGGTGTTCGTCATCATTCAACCTTCAATGAATCGCACATGGTCGCACCTGTGAACGCGCAAGGCCTCAGCTGAGAATTACTTCCCGGGTTCGATAGCTTGCGGATGCCGGGAAAACCCATGTCTCAGGACGGGTTCCAGAGCCGCTTTCTGGGTCAGACGAGACTGTCGGGAAACGGCTGGCCGGAAGGGAGGAGGTGGCGCCTCTTGCTATTCGGCTCGAAAAATGGCAAAATGCGCCTGAAAGTCAGACATTCAGATACTCAGGCACTATCCCAAAGAGGGAGTTATGGCTACTGAAACCAGCAAAGTCGGCAAACGGGGAACTGTTGTGATCCCCGCCTCACTCCGCCGCCGGTATGGCATCAAAGAAGGATCCCTCGTCATTGCTGAAGAACGGGCTGAGGGTGTGCTGATCCGCCCAGCTGCAGCCCTCCCGGTAGAAATCTACAGCCCGGAACGCCGCGCGGAGTTCCTGCTGTCCAACGCTGTGGATGCGGAAGACTACGAACGGGCGCGAAAAGCAGTCCGGAAGTTAGGCTTGGACCCGGACGCCATTCCTCACTACAACCCGACCAAGGCCTAGGGCGTGGATCGGGTCTTCCTGGATGCCAATGTTCTGTTCTCCGCTGCCTACCGGCACGACTCCCGGCTCCGGCAGCTCTTCAAGTTGCGCGGCGTGAGCTTCATTTCCTCGGCCTACGCGGTGGAGGAAGCCCGTCGCAACCTCTCTACTCCCCAGCAACGCAAGGATCTGGAGCAGCTCTGTGCATCCATGGAAATCGTCCCCGCCGCTCCGTCTGAATCGCTGCACTCCCCAGACTTCGAGCTGCCGGAGAGCGACCGACCGATCCTCTGGGCCGCCATCGGTGCCCGCGCAACGCATCTGCTCACCGGTGATGTCAAGGACTTCGGCCGTTATTATGGCCAGACTCTTGAGGGAGTGTTGATCCTGCCGCCGGCCATGTATGTGCGGATGCGCCGGGGAGGGGGCCGCTAGAGCAAGAACCTCGTTTCACACGAGAACCCTTGCTGCCTGGCGTTCCGATTTACCCCAAATTCCCCACTCTTATACGCTTCGACACTCGAAGTTGCGGTGTGGGGTACTCGAGCAAGATGGCAGGGATGTGAATTGGCTTGAGTCCAGTCTCCTGGTGCCTCGGCAGGTGAATTCACAAGAGCAAGAACGAACGTTTATCTCCCTGCCTTGTTCTGCCTATGCAACTCTGTTCAGGCTGCGCAACAAGACAACTTTGTCACGTCCTTCTTGAAGGTCAGTGCGGCGAGCTTGAGGCCCTCTACCATGGTCAAATACGGGTGAAACGTATCCGCAAGGTCTTGGACGCTCAGCCCGAACCGAATGGCCAGCGTCGCCTCCTGGATCACTTCACCCGCCTCCGCCGCGAGCACGTGTGCGCCGAGCAACCGGCCCGTGTCTTCTTCGGCCACCAGCTTGATCAGGCCTTTGGTGTTCCGAGATGCCAAAGCACGAGGCACATGATCGAGAGATAGAACGGTGGTCTGCACGCGCAGCCTCTGTTGTTTGGCTTTCTCTTCCGTCAGCCCGACGCTCGCGATCTGCGGATCGGTGAACGTGACGTGCGGCAAGGCGGTGAGATCGAATATTCTGCCGACGCCGCTGAGGGCATTTTCGGCCGCCAGTCCGCCCGCATACGCGGCCACATACACGTACATCGGATCGCCGATGCAGTCGCCGGCCGCATAGATGTCCGGGTTGGTGGTCTGCAAGTGTTCGTTCACCAGGATCTCGCCCTTAGCTCCCACCCTCACCCCGGCTGCTTCCAGCCCGAACCCACTCGTGTTGGGGCGCCGGCCTGTGGCGACCAAGAGGCGCTCCGCCCGGCAAATCTCCTGCTTTCTATCCGTCTTGGTGTGCACGAGGTAGTCTCCGTCTCGGCGTTCTACCCGTGTGATTGTGACGTTGGTGCAGATCTGGACTTTTTCGTCTTCCAGGTAGCGGACAAGCGCGTGGCCGATCTCCGGTTCCTCCGCTCTCGCCACGTGCGGCCCGCTTTCCAGGACCATCACTCGGACGCCAAATCGGGTAAAGAGCTGCGCGAACTCTAGGCCGATGCTGCCCCCCCCGATGATGATCATCGAAGCCGGCAGCGCGTCCAGGCTGAGGGCCTGCTCGCTGTCGAGAAAGCCGGCTTCTTGAAGTCCCGGTATCGGCGGCGCCCAGGGCGAGGAGCCGGTCGCGACCAGAATCTTCTCCGGCTCATTGACGGAGCCATTGACACGTACCCGGCGTCCGCCCAAGAGCTGAGCTTCACCCCGGATGATCGTGATGTTGGGATATACGGCGGCGACATCGACGTACTTGCCCTGGCGTAAGGCCCCGACCAGTTCTTCCTTTTGCTGGACCACGCGTTGCCAGTCTGAGGGAGGCGGGCACGCGATCAGGCCTTCGAACTGCGGGTAGGCTGAGTGATAGCAGAACTCGGCGGCCTTGATCAGCGTCTTCGAAGGCACGCAGCCGATGTTCACACAGGTCCCGCCGATCGTGCCTTTCTCCACGATGGCGACCCGCGCCCCAAGCTCGGCGGCCTTGATTGCCGCGGCAAAGGCAGCCGAGCCGCCGCCGATGGTCATTAGGTCGTAGTCCCGTCCCTTAGACGCCGGAACCGTGCGAGTCGGCTCAAGCGGGCGGCGCTCCACAATCACACCATGATAGCCCGCTTTCTGGATGGCACCGACCAGGACGTGATCCCTGAGCTCGGCGCTTGCAACGACAGTCGCCTGTCCCGTCCGCCAGGAGCCAACTTGCGCATGCTCAACACCTGGGACGGATTTCAGCGCCTCGGTCACATGACGGGCACAGCCTTCACAGGTCATGCCTTCCACTCGCAGCACGATACGGATTCGCTCGCTCATGAACGTTCCTCCTTCGTGAAACACGGCTTCGCTCGGAGCCCGGTCAGTCTCAGGCAATTCCACCCAGCACGTCACGACCGGACCGGATCGGCACTGCAAAGTTGGCCCCACCGAATCGCCAGAGAATCATGTAGTTGATCCCGATGACCTCCCCTCGCAGGTTGAACACCGGGCCTCCGCTTCCGCCGAAGGTGGTTTGTGCATCGTAGATGAGCCGATCCGCCAGCACATCGCCAACATGTCCCTGGGTTGCCAACGGGCGGATCAGCCCGCGATTCGCCAGTTCTTGGGCCAGGCGATTGGAATCCCCTCCGGCCACGCGCACGATTTCCGCACTCGTCTTCTCATCGGCTCGGGCGAGCAGAGCATCGAAGCCGGTCGGATAACCCAGCAGGAGAATCGGCTCTCCGATCGCGACCGGGCGGTCGATGGGAGCAAGCGGCAACACCGAGAGCTTGAGCGAGCCTGGATCGAATTGCAGCAGCGCCACATCAGCACGCTCAGCTACGTTTCTCACCGAGACCTCGACCGGATCGACCACGCCGGGGAAGAAAGCCCTGAAGGTCAGCAGTCGCGGTTCGAAGCCCATCTTGATCAACTCCTGAGCTGCAGCATCGATCTCCCAGATCCGCGCCACATGCCGGTTGGTGAGGAGCAGTCCGCGCTCATCCACCAGGAACCCGGTCCCTGTGAAGCTGACAACCACTGGCGGCTTCTCCGCTTCGAGGGCGTAAAGGGGATGCCCTTCCGCATCGCGCAGCGGCCATCCGGCAGCATCCATCCCCTGGTAGCGCAGGGTCCGGCCGGTGCCCTTCTCAACAAAGCCATAGGTTCCTTGCAGGAACGCGACTCCACGCGTGAAGGTCTTGATGAGCCGCTCGCCGGCAACCCGTTCGCTTTCAAGTGCACGGAGACGTTGTCTCAGCGTCGCGACTTCAGCCTGCGTGCCCTTTTCTGCCAGGTTGCGCTGGAGCGCGGCCGCAAGCGCCTCCGACTGCTTTTTCTGCTCCTCGTGAAATTCAGTCGCCTTCTTTCGGGCTTCCTCCACTTGTTTTTCCAGGATGACCTGAGAGAGCCGGCCAGTCTCAATCTGGCTCAAGAGGCCATTGATCTGTCGCTCGTAGGCCTGTCGGGTGACGTACTGGGAATAGAGCAGTCCCCCGAGCAGCACGACCGGGAGCAGCGCCACCGCACCAGCGATGACTCGAACCGGCACGGTGGCATGAAAGGCGAGGTCACTCAGGAGATGGCGGAAGAACAGCGCCGCACTGACAACCCATCCGCGCTGGGAGGATTTGGCGATGTCGCGACAATCGCAAAGGATGTCTCGGAAGGGTTTGCAGTGCGCGTAAGCCTCAGGCCGAATCCGAATGCGGAGCAGCGGTCCGCCTTGTCCGAGAGTGATCAAATCCCCATCCTGCAAAATGACCTCTGCAACGCACTGATGGTTGACGAAGGTACCGCCCTTGCCTCCTTTGTCCCGGAGAACCAGTTCGCAGTTCTCGACTGAGAGCTCGGCATGCCATGGCGAAACTGCTGGATCGCGCAGCGGGTCGAACGTGAGGTCGTTGGCCGCCTCCGTGCCGATCGTCTGGCACTCTACCTCAAACTCTCGCGTCTCGCCCCGTCGACTTCCGGAGAGATGGATGAGCGCGAACCGCGTCCTCCCTTGCGCGCTCCGCTCAGCGCTATGCTGGAAGCCCTCGGTCATCGTCACCCCTCAGACACGATGTGGGCTAAGCCTCCTGAGGTTCCGGGTGCACATCAGCGATGGCGCGAAGTGCGCGTTTCTCTGCGGCAGTCACCTCGCCCAGACAGCACCGACCGGATGGATTTTCTACCTCACAGCGGCAGTTCCCTGACTTGACCTCGGCCCGAATCCGAGCGGAGGCGGTCGAGCGCCCGCTTTGCGCGACCTCCTCGCGGATCATGCGCTCCGTCACGTTGAAGCAATAGCACACCGGGATCGGATCTTCCGTCTCCTTGAGTCCCACCCGGACCCGAAGCTGAGGTTTCAGCACATGGAATCCATCTGCGGCGTAGTACACCACCGGACAGGTCGGGGTCTCGCAGAAGGCATAGGCTCCCCCATTTACGGCCTCACGGAACTCCGGCTTGGTGAGCGCTTCGACCGTCTCGCGAGCCACCAGCTTTCCCCGTTGATTGCAGAAGTGGCAACGCTCTGGCTGCTTCTGCTCGGGTTCCGGCGGGGGGTTCCGGCAGCAATTATCCATGCTTCACCTCGCGTGCTTTGTCGGCACCACCAGGTAGCTTTGCATCGTCGGCGCAGCACTGATGGCCGACGCCCGCGCGCGGTCCGGACAACCCGTAGACCAAGATTCCGAGAAAGACGAACAAGGCCGGAAGCAAGACATAATCGAGGTACCCGGTCAGCGCGGCCAGCCCAACTGCCCCGAGTAACAGTACGAGCACCGGTGTGAAACAGCAGAGCGCGACCAAGCCTGCCCCGATGCCGCCTACCCACACCCACCGCTTTCTGGATTCCACTTCCATCAAAGGTCCTCCTCTACGCCGATTGCAACGGCTTGCATCTGCACTGTTCAGATCGTCCTGTCTTTGGCCTGTTGGTTAGCGTACACCCCGTACTATGGTCCGGAGTCAAGAGAGCGCATCAAGAACCATTCAAGAGCGTTCTGCCAAGAGTGATCTGCGGGATCTCAAGAAGAAGGAGGGCAGTGAGGGAATGGAAGGTTGGCATTAGACAGAAACCCGCTGGGCACAAGACAGGCCATTACTCCGATGGGATGAATTCCACGTTCACGTCCTTACCCAAGTAGTTGACGATGACTCCTTGCTTGTCGTACTTCAGCACGGCCCCCATGACGTTTTCGTCCCCTCCATCTTCCTTGCCAAGGATCTTCCGGATGTCATCAGGACTTTCACTGTTCAGGACCCTTCGGAACAGCCCTCTGGTCCTTGCCGCGAAGCGGTTGTTGATAAAGATCAAGTCTACCTTGCCGTCCGCCACCCGCACGCCGGCCATCGGTCCGACCGGCGTCCGCTGATTCAGCAGCAGGACAAACATCGCGTCCTGTTCAGCCTTCACACCGGGAATCTTCTCCTGCACCAACCGATCATAAGCGGTCGGCTCGGGATCGCCGAGTTTGACGCCGAACAGGGAGATGTCACGGCTGGTAAACGACGCTGCATCCATCACCTCGTGCTGACTCAGTTCATAGGGCTGGGCGTAGGCGACGCCGGCCGTCGCGGCGAAGTAGGCCATCGCCAGAGCACCTTGTCGCATCCAGGTCATGTTGTCCCCCTTACCTGCTTGAAGTTGCCAATGATGACCTCTGTCAACGGCTCCTCCCGCTGAAGATGCTCTCTGACGCTGGGTCACGGCGTGTCGCTTGTCCGAGGAACGGCATCCAGTTTCTCGATCATGCTCTTCGCTCGGGGATCTGTTCCTCCGGTTTCCACATAGTGGCGATACGCTTCCACGGCCTTCGCAGCATTCTTCAGGCCATCAACATAGAGATCCCCCAGGGCCAGATAGACGTCGCTATAGCGAGGGTTGACGGCGAGGGCTTGCTGGAAAGCGTGTTCCGCCTCTGGGAACCGGCCTTTCCGTTGCCAGATCAGCCCCAGCGTGAAGTGCGAGTCCGGATTGTCCGGCGCGTGCTTCATCGCCAGGTTCGCCGCAGCCAAGGCTTCGTCCAATCGGGGGATGAGGTCCAGATAGACGTAACTCTTCAACACGTACGCGTCGCCGAACCTAGGGTGGTACGCGAGGGCGTGATCGAGCAGCTCGAGCGCTTCCGCCGGTGGGCGCTGCTTCTGCAGCAGCGAAAAGGCTTCGTCATACAGCTCTTTCGCCCTTGCCAGCCGTTCTGCCTCCGTCTTCGGTTCTTTTGCCATGAACCGGTGTTTCTGGCCCTCGATGAAGATGACATCGCCGTCGCCGTCGATTTGGGCAAATTGAGGATGCTGCCAGCTGCCGGTCCGCGTTTCGATGACACGCCGGACATAGGCGGCGAGCTCGGAGCCCATGAGCCAGCCGTTCTGGTTCTCGTCGGCGGCGCCCTGCAATCCTGACAAGAGAATCTCGACGAACAGGCTTGTCCCTTCACCTCGCTCCGGACGTTCTCCCTTGTCGGCTGCGGTCAGCACCTGCGCAGCACGTTTATCGGTTTCCAATTCAGGGGATACGCGGCCTTCGAGGGACAGTTGTTGGGGTGGAGTCGTCTCCCAGCCACGGACCCCGGCGTCGAGAAGAAACACGATATGCTTGGCCATGGCTCGATGCGCGAACTCCTTCAACTGATCCAGGGAGATGGCTTTCACCGGCGTGCCGACGTGCGCATCCCACGGCACCAGGTACCCGAGATCGTGACCGTTTCGATCTGTGGTGACGCCCGTGTGGCCGGCAAAAAAGAACACGACCCGGTCTTGGCGCCCGACTTTTTGTAGCAGTTCATGGGTGAGGAGATGCTGGAGGCGGCGGAAGCCGGCGTCCCGATCGTACAGCTCGAGGATCTCCTCGAAGCCGAGCTGCTTCAGCGCCGCGGCGAGGGCTTTGCCGCTGGCGACCGAGCCGGTCAACTTCGGTGCGACCAGATAGTCGTCGACGGCGACAATGACCGCCCAGGATTTATAGTAGAGCCCTTCAGGCCGGCCCACTTGGGCGGAGGCGGGCCACACGCTGGCCCATACGAGCACGAGCGGCACAACATGGCGAGTCACGGCTGACACCAATGGCACTGGAGGCCTCCCTTCACCGCAGCGGGATGTTCTCTGCTGTGCTCACGATCGGAATGGACTGGAACACCGGATCCTGGTTCCCCTTCGTCGATTCCGCCTCGATACGTTGGAGAAAGGCTGGCGGGCCCGTGACCGGCGCGTAGCTCAGCGAGACCTCGACATCGAACGAGCGGGTGTCTTTCGGCGTCGGGAATGTGAACGTTTCGAGACGAGTTTCTTCCGGCTTCAGCACTGTGTCGGTTACGACCTTAACGGCCTTGAAGTCGAAGACTGTCGGCTCGCCCTTCGCATCCGCATAGGTTCTCCCGTAGACCCGCTGGTCGTGATAGACAGTCTTGAGGTTCTTGCCCTTGATGGTCAGCTCGAGCACCACGCTGGCCCATCCGGGATGCGTGGTCGGCAGATTGTGCGGCACCAGGTTCCGGAGCGTGACGGTCACCGTCGTCTGCGCCCCCTTCACCTGGGTCACCACGTCCAGCTTGGCCGCGTCCTGCCGGAGCTTGCCCAACCGCCCCGGAAACGAATGGTTGGCGATCGTGCGTTTCTTCTCGCCGTTGGCCGATTCGCCGACCTGCTCCGGCATGTGACACGTCTGGCATTGCTTGCCGGATTTGACCGAGGCGCTGGCGGTCCAGCTTCCCAACAAGTCGTTCTTGTTTCCCAGGTTTGCCGCCGTCGGCACGGCCAGATGACAATTGAGGCAGAGATCGGTTTTCCGGAACAGGTCAAGATCCATCGACTGATGGGCGAGGTTGGAGACGAAGTCCTTGTAGGGCCCGTACAGGGTCTTGCCCGTGACATATTTCGGGACCGGCGGTTGTTTGGTCCGGTCCACGTGCTGGATCAAATGGCACTGCGCGCAGCCGACCCCATCGATCGCAGGGTCTCCAGACTGAGCCTGGTTCACGAACGTCTCCGCTTGCTCCGGAAACTCGTTAATATGCGGCGCGTGGCAGCGGAAGCAAAGGGCTTTGTCCCGTCCGCCTGAGAAGATCAGGTATTCGTTGAGCATCGTCCGGAAGGCCGGGGAGTGGATGGATCGCGAGAGCGGGGAGGCTTCCCACTCTTCATAGGCCCGCTCGTGACAGCGCTTGCATTTCGCCGCCAGCGGAAAGGCCTTGTCCAAGCCGGCTTTGGCCGCCCCGTCCTCGGCCCCCTGACTGACCGGCATGACAGCCCAGATGAGGAAACCGCTGAGGATCGCGACGAAACCGAAGAGGCCCACGGCTGTGCGACGATGGCTCATGGCATCATCTCCTTCCCTTCGAGGGTGCGGCTGCGAAAGGCGAGCAGGGTGGGCAGCGTGTATGCCGTCAGGAGCCGTCTCGCCTCCGCCCGTTCACGATCGGAGGGGAGTGACGCCAGATACCGCTCGAGCTGGGTCGGCTCGGGGTCGGGCAGGAGGGCGGCGGAGAGCACGGCCTGGATTCGAGCCGGTCGTGCGCCGCCCGGCACCGCCAGTGTGAACGGAATTCTGCGCGTGGTGCCGCCACGGATCAGCGGGTCGGGGTTTGGATCGCGCAGGACTTCGGCATAGGACAAGCCGAAGCGCCTCTGCTCCTCGGCGAGGATCTTTCCGTGCCCGTCAATCGCGGTGATCCTGAGCACGAACTGTTTCAGGAGCGGATCGCCGCCGGGGAAGCTATGCGGGAGACTGCCGTTCCGGATCAGGACGGTCCCAGTCACGCGCGGCGCGGAATCGGAGACCTCGATCTCCAGCCTGGGCATCCACTCGGCTTGCAGATTCCGATTCTTCAACATCAGGGCCGGGACAATGACTCCGTGAAACTCATGCCGTCCGATGGGCCGAGTCATGGCCCCCCGTTTGGACGTGGCACTTCCAGTCGACTGCTCCATGTGACAGTCTTGACAGACTGTGCCTTGCAGAATTTCGCCGGGCAGATCCGGCCTGGTGACGTCCTTGACCTTGTCGAAATGACAGGCGGCGCAGTAATGCGCGCCCCGGTACAAATCCGACGGCTGCGCGGCATGCACGAGATTCTCTTCCGGCGACGGAAACGGTCCGAAGAAGGTCTTGCCCGGTTTCAGCGCGAAGGTGGGGGGCGAACTGCCGTTCTCCGCGTGGATGCGGTCAACGGCATGGCAGGTGGCGCAACTGACACCTTCCACGGTCACCGTGCCGCTGAGGACTTGGCGGGCAATCTTGTCGGTGTGCTGCGGAAAGACCGTCACGCTTGGGATGTGACAGGAGAGGCATCGCGTTTGCTGTTTCGCGCTCGGCTTGGTCTGCAACCACATGCCGAAGACATGCCGGAACAGGGGGGTCGTGATCGCCGTCCCATGCGGAAACGTGAGGTCCACGCGGGGTGGCGCGTTCAAGAGGGTTGCCCGCTCGCGTCCCATGCTCCATTCGTCGTCCTGGCGATCATGACATTGCCGGCAGTTTGCGGAACGGGGGAAGACCTGCTCGATTTCGTGCGCCCATTGCGCGTTGCTTGTCTCTCCCTTGGATGGCTCGGCCTGTGGAGGGGTGATCGAGTTCTCGGCCGACAACCCAGTTCCCAGCAGCAGGACTCCGACCGTGCCAAACAGTAGCGGCCATCGTGTCGTCGCCATCGCGAAGCTCCTTTCTGTGGCAGCGTCCGATCAGTGGGACGAGACCGGATCCAGTACGAGCTGGAGCCAGGAAGACACCGCCTTCTGGCCATTGCGTTCCTGAATGCCCCCGTCCCAGACGGCCAGCACCAGAGCCTGGGCGCGGCCCGGCCCCAGAGGCGCCTCGTTTTCCTGATCCATTGTCGTCAGAGGCCGCGTCATGACGACGTGCCACCTGCCGTCTTTCCACATCGCCTTGCCCTGGACCCGACCTTGATATTGGGTCGGCGTGAGGGTGCTGAATCCGCCGCCCAGCAGCGCTTCCACCGACGACACGCGTCGCGGGATGGTCTCGAACCGGCGGACTCCCCCCAACTGATCGGGACTGTGATCACGCGCGGCCCGCAGATCGATATCCGTTTGCCAGTCCGCTTTCCACTGCCAGATGTTGACGTAATGATCGAGCTGCCCCATGCAAAAGAACGCGGGCGCATCGCCGAGAGCCAGGCCGAGTGCGACACTATCTCGAAACGTGCCCGGGGTGATGCGATCGTTTTTGGTGCGATCCTCCCACCTGAGTTGGAACGCGATCTGCTGTCCGTTGTGCACGGAACGAACAGCGATCGCTGAGGCCGAGGGCTGAGGCCATGCCGGTCTGGTGATTAACTGCCCGCTGAGCGGCAGGGTGAGCGGAGTGATACGATTCCACGTGGGATCGTCAGGAGTAACCGGCACCGGTCCATCGATCTTGTGAGAGCGCACGAAGAGACCTTGCGAGCTGACGGCGGGAATCCCGTTCCAGGTGAGGCCGGCGGCCATGACCAACGCCAGGGCCAGGAGACGTGCGGTGCGAATGGGTGTGCGCACCCAATCTTTGATTCGTCGTATGGAAGGGGCCATGATGCGTTCTCCTCATGACTCACTGGTATTTGTTTGCCTGGCCGGTTCCGACAACCCGGAACCGCGCTTCCGCCGTATGGGCATAGGCATTGATTTGGTCGCCCACGTAGAAGTCCACGCGGTACAGCCCGATCGTCCATCCGTCCTTGGGCCGTTTCATCTGCACGTAGCCGGACTTGTCGTTGAGCGTAAGGAGCGCCGTATCCGTGCCGATCAAGGTGTTCGGCGGCACCGTCCCTCCGCGTTCGACCAGCCAGCGGGTCGTGAGCGTGATCTCGTCGTAGGGGACACTGGTCAGGGTAAAGATAATGATGATCTCCGGGTCGTCTGGTGAAAACGTATCAGTGGGCGCGATCGGGATGAACTCTTGCAGTCCGGTCGGCAGATCGTCCTGCACGACACCCCGCGCGGGCACCATCTGCCGAAACCAACCTTGGGCATCCCCCGAGCCCATTACGGCCAAGTATGCGGAGTCCGGCGCAGGCTCAATGAGTTCGTGACTGTTAGCAAGGGTG
>WBZO01005482.1_pt1 | contig 12911 bp, 11 predicted proteins | sample 5204261 | NCBI WGS metagenome assembly WBZO01 (sample SAMN12412400, study PRJNA552823) | activated sludge metagenome | isolation source: activated sludge from anammox sidestream of wastewater treatment plant... | place: USA: North Carolina | collected 2017-09
GCAAAGTGATCCCCGCCCGCCATCCCGCCCGCCGTATTGATGATGACGGCTTCAAGTTCCTCGGCCGGCGCTCCGGGGCAACGCACACGCAGCGCGCCCTGCTCGTGCACACGCGCGCGCCGGGTGATGCCGCCCTTCGCATGCACTGTGAGCGCGACCTTGCCGATCGCCCGGTTCGCCGCGAAGGTCTGTAGGCTTTCCGGCATCGCGGGCAATGACCGCTCCTCTCCGACCGAGCAGAACTACTACAACGCCAGCGCCCGGCGCAGCGCCCCTTCGTCCATCGTCTCGCGGCTGCAGGAATAGACGACCGCGCCGCGGTCCATGGCGACGAATTGGTCGCCGAGCTCCCGCGCGAAGTCGAGATATTGCTCGACCAGCACGACGGCGATCTTGCCGAGGTTGCGCAGATAGGCGATGGCGCGGCCGATGTCCTTGATGATCGAAGGCTGGATGCCCTCGGTCGGTTCGTCGAGCAGCAGGACACGCGGGCGCATGACCAGCGCGCGGCCGATCGCCAGTTGTTGTTGTTGCCCACCCGAAAGATCGCCGCCGCGCCGGCGCAGCATGCCGCCCAGCACCGGGAACAACGTAAAGACATCATCCGGAATGGTGCGATTCTCGCGCTTGAGCGGGGCAAAGCCGGTCTTCAGATTCTCCTCGACCGTGAGCAGGGGAAAGATTTCGCGGCCCTGCGGCACGTAAGCGATGCCGCGCCGCGCGCGTTCCTCGGGCTTGAGCCAGGTGATGTCCGAGTCGTCGAGCGTGATCGAGCCTTTGCTGATCGGCTGCTGGCCGGCGAGCGCGTCGAGCAGGCTCGTCTTGCCGACGCCGTTGCGTCCGAGCACGCAGGTCACCTTGCCGGACTCGGCGCTGAGCGAGACCGAACGCAGCGCCCGCGCGGCGCCATAGTGCAGATCGATCGAGTTGACCTTCAGCATGCGTACGGAGTTCAACGTTACAAGAGCGGCAAGCTCGGTGTGCTCCCTCTCCCTTTGGGAGAGGGGTGGGGTGAGGGGTTACGATCTTTCGATAGTTCATTAACCCCCTCACCCCAACCCTCTCCCCTTCGGGGAGAGGGGGCGCACCGAATGCGCGGCGCTGCTGTTAGCTCAAACATCATTCGCTCACCGCCCCAGATACACTTCCACCACGCGCTCGTTCTCGGAGACCTGATTGATGCTGCCTTCCGCCAATACGGAGCCTTCGTGCAGACAGGTGACCTTGACGCCGAGCGCGCGCACGAAGGTCATGTCGTGCTCGACCACCACGACCGTATGCTCGCGGTTGATCTCCCTGAGCAACTCGGCGGTCTGCCGCGTTTCGGCGTCCGTCATTCCGGCAACCGGCTCGTCGACCAGCATCAGCTTCGGGTTCTGCGCGAGCAGCATGCCGATCTCGAGCCACTGCTTCTGCCCGTGCGAGAGCGAGCCCGCAACGCGCTTACGCAACGGCGCAAGCCGGATGATGTCGAGAACGTTGTTGATGCGGCTCGCCTCCCCCGGCGCCTGCGCCCAGAACAACGTGGTGCGCGCCCGCCGGTCGCCCTTGAGCGCGAGATCGATGTTATCCTCGACGGTGTGCATCTCGAACACGGTCGGCTTCTGGAACTTGCGCCCGACGCCGAGAAGCGCAATCTCGGTCTCGTCGAGCCGCGAGAGATCGTATTTGCCGTCGAAATAGACCTCGCCGGTATCGGGCCGTGTCCTGCCGGTCACCACGTCCATCATGGTGGTCTTGCCGGCGCCGTTTGGGCCGATGATGGCGCGCATCTCGCCCGGCTCGATCGTGAAGGAGAGATTGTTGAGCGCGCGGAAGCCGTCGAACGATACGGTGATGCCGTCAAGATAGAGCAGCGCCGTGGTCGTGCGCGGGTCCATCGGCTACTCCGCGGGCCGCGGGGCGGCGCCGGGCGGCGCCGATGCCGCTTCCCGCGCAGAAGCGCGGGCATTGCGCCGCTCGCGCCATTGCGCGCACCAATGCTGCATCGTGCCGATGATGCCGCGCGGCAACAGCAGTGTCACCGCGACGAACAGGCCGCCGAGCAGGAACAGCCAATAAGGCGCAAGCGCCCCGCTGGTGAAGTACGTCTTGCCGTAGTTCACCATGAGCGCGCCGAGCACGGCGCCGACCAGCGTGCCGCGCCCGCCGACCGCGACCCAGATCACGGCTTCGATGGAGTTGCCGGGCGAGAATTCGCTCGGATTGATGATGCCGACCTGCGGCACATAAAGCGCGCCGGCAACGCCCGCCATGCAGGCCGACAGCGTGAAGACAAGGAGCTTGTAGGCCTCGACCCGGTAGCCGAGAAAGCGCGTGCGCGCCTCGGCGTCGCGGATTGCAACCAGGACCTTGCCGAACTTGGAGCTGACGACCACGCGGCAAATAAGAAAGCCGAGCATCAACGCCAGGGCCGAGAATGCAAACAGCGCCGCGCGCGTGCCGGGCGCCTGTACGCTGAATCCGAGGATGTCCTTGAAGTCGGTGAGGCCGTTGTTGCCGCCGAAACCGAAATTGTTGCGGAAGAAACCGAGCATCAGCGCGAAGGTCAGGGCCTGCGTGATGATCGAGAGATAGACACCGGTCACACGCGAGCGAAACGCAAACCAGCCGAACACGAAGGCGAGCACGCCCGGCACCAGCACGACCATCAACGCCGCGTAGGCGAACCAGTTGAAGCCGTGCCAGTAAATCGGCAGTTCCCGCCAGTTCAGGAATACCATGAAATCCGGCAGGACCGGATGAGCATACACGCCGCGCGTGCCGATCTGCCGCATCAGGTACATGCCCATCGCGTAGCCGCCGAGCGCGAAGAATGCGCCGTGGCCGAGCGAGAGGATGCCGCAATAGCCCCAGATCAGGTCGATCGAAAGCGCGAGGATCGCGTAGCAAAGATACTTGCCGAACAGCGCCACCCAATACGGCGAAAGGTGAAACGGCGAGGATGGCGGCAGCGCGAGATTGAGCACGGGCACCAGGATCGCAGCCGCCGCCACCGACGCGAGGAAGATGATTGCGCCGCGGTCGAGCGAGCGCGAGACAAGGCCCGCGATCATGGTTGCCGCCCACTCGCTTTGGCCGGCCCCATCCTTCGAGACGCGGCTTTCGGCCGCTCCTCAGGATGAGGGCTGCGACTCGCGACCCTCATGGTGAGGAGCGCCGCGCAGCGGCGCGTCTCGAACCATGCGACCCATCCATGGCGGCAAGTCGTCATCATGCCTCGACAGCCCGGCCCTTGAGGGCGAACAGGCCCCGCGGGCGCTTCTGGATGAACAGGATGATCAGCACCAGGATGGCGATCTTGGCGAGCACCGCTCCCGCGTAAGGCTCCAGGAACTTGTTGGCGATGCCGAGCGTGAACGCCCCGACCAGCGTGCCCCAGAGATTTCCCACGCCGCCGAACACCACCACCATGAACGAGTCGATGATGTAGCCCTGGCCGAGATTGGGGCTGACATTGTCGATCTGCGAGAGCGCAACCCCGGCGAGCCCGGCGATCCCGCAGCCGAGCCCGAAGGTGAGCGCATCGATGCGCCCGGTGCGAATGCCCATCGAGGCCGCCATCGCGCGATTCTGCGTCACCGCACGCATTTCAAGCCCGAGCCGCGTGAAGCGCAGCAGCGCGAGCAGGCCTGATAAAATCATGAGCGTAAACACGATAATCCACAGGCGATTGTACGTGATGGTGATGTGGCCCAGGTCGAAAGCGCTGCTCATCCAGGACGGATTGCCGACATCCTTGTTGGTCGGGCCGAACGCGGTACGAACCGCCTGTTGCAGGATCAGCGACAGGCCCCAGGTGGCGAGCAGCGTTTCGAGCGGCCGGCCATAGAGAAAGCGGATGATGCCGCGCTCGATCAGGATGCCGGCAAAGCCCGCCACGATGAATGCGAGCGGAATGGCGATCGCCGGCGAGTAGTCGAACAGCACCGGGTTGCGCGCGCGAATAACCTCCTGCACGACGAAGGTCGTATAGGCGCCGAGCATCACCATTTCGCCGTGCGCCATGTTGATCACGCCCATCACGCCGAACGTGATGGCAAGGCCGATTGCGGCGAGCAGCAGCACCGAGCCGAGCGAGATGCCGTACCAGGTGTTCTGCAACGCCGCCCACAGCGCGAGGTTGTTCTGGATCGACGCAATGGCTTCGGTTGCGGCCTTCTTGACCGCTGGCGAGGCGTTCGCCGGCAAGCCGCCGAGCAAGGCGAGCGCATCCTGGTCGCCGCGCTGGCGCACCACCCCGACGGCTTCGAGCTTGTCGTTCTCGGAGGCACCCTCGAGATAGAGGATGACGGCGGCACGCGCTTCGATCAGCGCCTGCCTGACCCATGAATCCTTCTCCTTGGCGATCGCCTGGTCGAGCGTCGGCAGCGCATTCGGATCGCGCGACTTGAAAACCGCTTTGGCGGCCTCCAGGCGCCGCGCCGGATCAGGCGATATCAGCGTCAGGCTGCCGAGCGCAGCGGCGACCAGACCGCGCAGGCGATTGTTCAGCCGGACCGGCGCAGGGTCGTCGGGCGGAGGACCGGCAACCGGCTGGCCGCTCGCCGCGTCGAACAGCTTGTCCGATCCGTCCTGGTAGAAGACCCGCTTGGTCGCGGCGCTGAAGAACAGCCGCCCGTCCTGCAAAGCGGTGATGATGGTCTCCGCGAGCGGGTTGCCGCTGCGGGTGACGCCGTTGATGCCTTCGGTGGTGTCGATGAAGCTGTCGGTCGTGAAGTTGACGAGCGCGTCCTCGTAGGGTCCGGCCTGCGCACCGGCCGACAGCGCGGCCAGTACGCCCAACGCCCAGACGAGCGCCACGCAGCGTTCGCGGATAGAACGCATCCTCTCAGGTCCCGGTATCATGGCGGGGAGGCGGCGCACTGCCGCCTCATTTAAGCATGCGGCCGCCGCACGTTTTGGTAACGGTATTATAGTTGCCGCACTTGAGGCTGACCCAGTCGCCGATCAGGTCTTTCGACCCCGGCAGGTACTTCGACCAGGCGTCTCCCGGCACCAGGCCCGGAGTCTTCCAGACCACGTCGAACTGGCCGTCCGCGCGCACCTCCCCGACGAACACCGGCTTGGTGATGTGGTGGTTGGGCAGCATCTTCGAGGTGCCGCCGGAGAGATTTGGCGCCTCGATGCCCGGAAGCGCGTCGATCACCTTGTCGGGATCGGTCGACTTCGCCTTCTCGACCGCCTTGACCCACATGTTGAAGCCGATGAAATGCGCCTCCATCGGGTCGTTCGTGACGCGCCTCGGATTCTTGATGAACGCGTGCCAGGTCTTGATGAATTGCGCGTTGATCGGCGCCTTGTCGGACATGAAGTAGTTCCAGGCCGCGAGATGCCCGAGCAGCGGCTTGGTGTCGAGGCCGGCCAGTTCTTCCTCGCCGACCGAGAACGCGACGCTCGGGATGTCGGTCGCCTTGATGCCCTGGTTGCCGAGCTCTTTGTAGAACGGCACGTTGGCGTCGCCGTTGATGGTGGAGACGACGGCGGTCTTCTTGCCGGCCGTGCCGAATTTCTTGATGTCCGACACGATGGTCTGCCAGTCGGAGTGACCGAACGGCGTGTAGTTGATCATGATGTCGGCATCGGCGACGCCCTTCTGCTTGAGATAGGCCTCGAGAATCTTGTTGGTGGTGCGCGGATAGACGTAGTCGGTGCCGGCGAGCACCCAGCGCTTGGTGTCGCCGCCGTCTTTCGACATCAGATAGTCGACGGCCGGGATCGCCTGCTGGTTGGGCGCGGCGCCGGTGTAGAACACGTTGCGCTCGCTCTCTTCGCCTTCGTACTGCACCGGATAGAACAGGATGTTGTTCAACTCCTTGAACACCGGCAGTACCGACTTGCGCGACACCGAGGTCCAGCAGCCGAACACCGCCGCGACCTTGTCCTTGGTGATGAGTTCGCGCGCCTTTTCGGCGAACAGCGGCCAGTTGGAGGCTGGATCGACAACGACCGCTTCGATCTTCTTGCCGAGCAAGCCGCCCTTCTTGTTCTGCTCCTCGATCAGCATCAGCATGACGTCCTTCAGCGTGGTCTCGCTGATCGCCATGGTGCCGGAGAGCGAATGCAGGATGCCAACTTTGATCGTGTCCTGGGCCTGGGCGGGCAATGCCGCCGCAAAACCAAGTGTCACGCCCGCCGCGGCGGCGAGCCAATGCCGTGTGAACGATCGCTCCGCGACCGCGCCTAAGGATTTGAGCATCGCGATGTCCTTCTGTTGACGCGCGCGAAAGACCCGGCGCCCTGCTGGCAAAATCCCGGCGGTCGTTCGCGTCGAGTGGAATCGCAAGCGGCGTGCCAAGCGGACGCACCGCCGGTAAGCCATTGCAGATTCGGGGCGATCGGGCTTTTTTCTGCCGGGGTTCTTCGGTTCCCGGCGAACCAAGAAGCTGCGGGCGACGCGAAATTAGCCCCTATGCATAAAAGTTAGGCGCAGCCCCGCGCCGCCGGTAAAAGCGCTGACGGAAAGCGGCGGCTATTCTTACTGCGTCACAAATTCCATCCTCATCCTGAGGAGCGTGCGAAGCACGCGTCTCGAAGGATGCCCACAAGCAAGCACTGAACCTGCCGCCATCCTTCGAGACGGGCGCTCCGCCCCCTCCTCAGGATGAGGCCGAGCGTGTGGTGACGCAGTAAGATTATCACCGAACGTGTTGATGATCCGGGCCCCAATAGGCCAACGGCGCATCAGCGCGGCGGCTTGGCGGCGAAGTCCGAGCCGCGCACGCACATGCGCCCGCGCGGGTCCTGCCAGAGCCGTTCGGTCGCGTGCAGATGGCCAAGCGCACGCGCAATGGTGCGGAAATCGTGCGCCGAGAACCGCTCGGCGATGTCGGTCACGTAGAGCGGCTCCTTGCCGATCAGTCCAAGGATTTCGTCCGCCAGCGCGGCCACCACGGCGTCATCACCGCTTTTGCCTTGCGGATCGGACTTGCCGTTCACGTAGTCCGTAATCTTGGCGCGGTCCGCGTAGGCATAGGTGATGCGCTCGTAGTGTTCCTTCGGGATGCCCTCCGGGATGGTCGCGTCAATGCCGACCTTGGCGCCGGTCGGCACCACGCCGAATCCCTGCGGCAGGCTCGGGTCGAGCGGCTTTGCCCGCGCGTTGCTCACGATCATGATGTCGCGGTCGCCTTGCACGCGGGTGGCGATCGCCCATTCGACCTCGGCCGGGTCGTTCACGTCGATATCGTCATCCACCACCACGACGTGCTTGAGGTCCATGACGGAGAGCGCGGCCAAGAGCGCGTTCTTGCCCTCGCCCGGCTGCTTCTTGATCGCGATCACCGCGTGCCAGAACGCGCAGCCGCCGAGCGTCACGTTGATGTCCTTGACCTGCACGCCCGCGGTTCTGAGCGCCTGGCGGATCGCCGCATAGCGCGTGGGCGCGGCGAGCCAGGTATTCTCCCACGGCATATGCAGATTGTAGTAGATCGCATCCTTGCGCATCGCGATCGCCTTGATGCGTACCAGCGGGTTCCAGTGCAGCCCGCCCATCAGGCGGGTGAACTCGCCGAAGCGTCCCTCCGGATAGGTCCACCCGGTCGGCAGGATTTCGGCCTCCAACACGATTTCGGCGTCAGCGATATATGGCAGGTCGATGGTTTCGCAGGGCGCCAGCTCGACCGGGGCGCCGCGAATGCCGCCGGCGACCGCCATCTCGTCGACGCCCAGCGGCGCGCGATAGCCCGAGCCCGTGATCTCGATCGGATGCGTACCGATCGAGATCGAAATCGGCAGCGGCTCCTTGCGCTCGTAGGCGCGCTGGGCAAAGAGGCGCATGTTGTTGGGCGTGACGATGTCGATGCCGGTAAGGTTCTTCTCCTTGACGATGAAGCGATAGATGCCGCTGTTGATCCCGAGCTCGGGGTCGCGCGCGATCACCACACCGGCGGTGATCATCGGCCCGCCGTCGTAGATCGACGACATCGGGATCGGCAGCCGGTAGAGATCGACGTCGTCGCCGAGCAGCACGACCTCGCGCGTCGGCGAGGTCTTGACGTGTTTCGGCGGGATCGGGCGGTCGATGCCCTGCTTGAGCTTCTCTTCGACCTCGCCGTAGGTCTCGCAGCCGAGCGCCATCATGGCGCGCTCCTTCGCGCGGATGATGCCGGAGACCACCGGAACGTCGTAACCGATCACGTTATGGAAAAAGAGCGCGGTCTTGGCCTGGTCGACCAGGGTCGAGATGTGGCGGATATCCACCGGCTGGTGCAGGTCGACGAGCTCGCCAACCTGCCGCAGCCGATCGAGGAATTGACGAAAGTTTTCCTGCATGCACCCAGCCGGACCCCGGCTCCTCCTCGTGTCGCGGAACGCCGTGCCGCGCGCGACTTCTGATCCATGCTTACCCGAGCTACCGCGGAGCCGGAAGGTGCCATAGGCAAGGTTTTGGAATGCGCGTTGGTATGGGTGCTGAGCGCAGCGCAAATAGCCGCGGTGTGGTTTGGAAGCTACAGCCTAGGGAGGCGACGCGTGTTAGTTTTTATTAACCAGTTTCACAGGGGGTGGTTATGAAAAGAACTCTACTCGCGGGCTTCGCGCTCGTTGCGGCCAGCCTGAACGCTCCGGCGAAGGCGGCCGACATGCCGGTCAAGTATGTCGCGCCGACCGTGTTCACGTGGACCGGCTGCTATGTGGGCGCCACGATCGGTTACAAGTGGGGCCGCAGCAAGCACACCAGTGCGGGCGCCATCAACGGTGGTGTGGTCGCCAATCCGGGCCATCTTGCAGGCCAGGACATCGCGCCGCAGTTCAACCTCGACGGCGTGATCGGCGGCGGCGAGGCTGGCTGCAACTGGCAGTCGGGCAACTGGGTCTACGGCATCGAGGTCGACGGGTCGTGGTCGACGGCGGAGGGCCAGGCGCACAACTTCATTTACGACAATATCTTCGACCCTTTCCTGGTCAGCAAGACCTCCGAGCGCTGGCTCATGACCGCCCGTGGCCGTATCGGCTACGCGGCCGACAAGTGGCTGTGGTACGTGACGGCGGGCGCCGCCTGGACGGGTGTTGACATTAATTCGTCCAGCGTCGGCCAAGGTGGCGTTGCGCAAATCTACGGCATCGAGCGCCACAACAAGACCGGCTGGGTCGTCGGCTTCGGCTCCGAATACGCGCTGGTCGGCGGCTGGTCAGTGAAAAGCGAGTGGCTTTATGCGAACTTCGGCAAAATCCACGCACTCGATACCAGCTGCGCTATTGCCGTCTGCGGCGCTCCCTTCGCAGGCGTGCTCAACCGCGATGTCAGCCTCTACGAGTTCGTCTGGCGGGTCGGTATGAACTACCGCTTCGACTGGGCTACCTGGGGCAAGGGCAAGGCGCCGGTTGTCGCCAAGTACTGATCTCGCCAAGCAAGCCATTTGCGACGGCAGTTGAGGCCCCGGGGATCGAACCCTCCCCCCGGGGCCTCTTTTTGCGAGCGATTGGAACTGTAAATGCTACGGCCGGGCGTCAAGCCCGGCCGTGCTGCAAGCCAGATACGAGCCGATTCTACTTGTTGCTTGTCCTACCTCTTGCAGGGCGCCCAATAGCCGGAATACTCCTTACCGCCGAAGCCGTAGGTATTCCAGCACATCATGGCGCCGCCATTCGTCCGCCATTTCATGGCCGACCAACCCTGCGGAAAGAACGGATCCGGACACATGGCGATGTTCTTCGTCACGTATTCCTTGGACTTGTAGTTGCAGTAGACCGCCGGGACATAGCGCACGCCGCTATGCCAGCCGGCCTCCGCCGGTTGCGACGCAAGCGACGCCGGGAGTGCGACGGCTGCGGCAGCCAGCGCAGCAAGAGCGATGCTTTTCATTGATGATGCCTCTTTTGACTGAATTTGCGAGTTGCGTGGCGCCGGGAATGCTCTTCCGGCGGCGACAGTTCGGAGGGTTTGACCCAATTGCGCCACAATTATCAGTGTCGCAGATATGGGCCCGTTATCAAGCGGAATATTTCACTTTATCTCATTGAAATTTCATACGATTCGGGAATTTTACGTTATGACAAATTTACTCTTTCCGGTGCAAGATTTACCGCGATTTCACGCACGTTGAGTAAAAGTTACGTAATCGCCCGCATCCAGAAATTGCAACGGCCGGGCATTTGCCCGGCCGTGCCGCGAAAAATTCGATCTCGCTATCTTGTTATCTCTTCTTGCAGGGGGCCCACCAGCCCGCATAGTCCTTACCGGCCGGAGTATTGGTGTTCCAGCACAGCATAGCGCCGGAGGTGGTCCGCCACTTGGTGCCGGGGAAGCCGGTCGGCCAGAACGGATCCGGGCAGGACACGATGCCCTTCTGCACCCAGTCCTTGGACTTGTAGGTGCAATAGACCGCCGGGACGTAGCGCACGCCGCCGTGCCAGCCGGCCTGGGCGGGGGTCGGCGTAACGGCCGGAAGCGCCAGAGCAGCCGCCGCTGCCGCAGCAATTGCAAGCTTATACATGCTTTAGTTCCCTCTTTGAGGGTGGCATTCGTGTTGCGATGGCAATCCGTCGAGCCCGAAATGCCAACTTCAACCTGCGCACCTTCCAGTTGTGGCGACAAGGTGGCAGAATAAAAGCGGGATAAAGAAGTAACAAGGAAATTATTTCTTCTATCCGGTATTTTTATTTACGCTTCTTTTGAACCTTTCGCGGAATCGATTTTTTCCGCCACGCTGTCTATCGCTCGCCGCCCTCTCCGTCAGGTTTTCACCTCGTTTCCGGCCGCGATTCCGCAGTGGGAATCCGCCGCCGCTCCAGCTATGGGATCCACCCGGCGCGGAATCCATCAGCGCGTCCTCTCCGAACAGGGAACCAGCAGCGTGAACCACCAGACCATGCGGGCCCTGCTGCTCCGTCAGCACGGCTCCCTCGATAACCTCACCGTCGTCCGCGACCACCCGGTGCCCAAGGCCCGCGAGGGCCACGTGGTAATCCGCGTCCGTGCCTCCTCGTTCAACTATCACGACGTGTTCACGGTGCGCGGCATGCCCGGCATCAAGGTGCCGCTGCCGGTGGTCATCGGCCTCGACATGGCGGGCGAGGTCGCCGAGGTCGGCGCAGGGGTCGCCGGCTGGAAGAGGGGCGACCGCGTGCTGGTCAACCCGCTCAACAAGCAAAAGGGCCTGATGGGCGAGATGCTCGACGGCGGCATGGCCGAATACTGCCTGGTCGCCGCCGACCAGCTTCTGCACATGCCGGACAACGTGAGCTTCGAGGACGCCGCATCGCTGCCGGTCGCCTACGGCACCGCACACCGCATGCTGATCACCCACGACACCGTCAAGCGCGGCGAGCGCGTGCTCATCCTCGGCGCCTCCGGCGGCGTCGGCACCGGCTGCATCATCCTCGCCAAGTACCTGGGCGCCCACGTCATCGCCTGCACCTCGAGTACCGAGAAGATGGCGAAGCTCAAGGCACTCGGCGCCGACGAGGTGCTCAACGTGACGGAGACCGACTTCTCCAAGTGGGCGGTGGAGAAATACGGCAAGCCGCAGCGCCGCTCCTACGAGGGCGGCGTCGACGTGGTGATCAACTTCACCGGCGGCGACACCTGGCACCCCTCGCTGCGCTGCCTCAAGCGCGGCGGCAAGCTGCTCGTCTGCGGCGCTACCGCGGGCTACGATCCGAAGGAAGACCTGCGCTACATCTGGAGCTTCGAGTTGAAGATCATCGGTTCGAACAGCTTCTATGACGACAACCTCAACGCATTGATGGCGCTGATTGCGGAAGGCAAGCTCAAGCCGGAGATCGACAAGGTCCTGCCGCTGGAGGAAGCCGCCGAAGGCCTGCGGCTCATTCAGGACCGCGAAGTCATCGGCAAGGTCGTGGTGACGCCGTGATTGAGTGCTGCTGCGGCGTAGGGTGGGTCAAGGCGCCTGACGGGTCCCGGTTCGGGCCCGAAGGTTGCGCGCCGCGCCCCACCGTGACGCTACAGGCAAGGAACCGGTGGGTCGGCGGCGCGAGAGGTTTGAAACCTATCCATCTGCCCTGCCCGGCGCCTTGACCCACCCTACGGCATCTTCTTGGAGTAGCGACGAATGACCGAAGACCTCACACTGGCGCGCGTGCAGCAGATGATCACCCGCGCGCCCTACCACCAGTGGCTCGGGCTCAGGGTCACGGCGCTGCACGATGACGGCATCGAATTTACCGCCAGTTGGCGCGAGGAATGGGTGGTCAACCCGGAGCGACGCTATACCCACGGCGGGGTGCTCGCCGCGCTGATCGATCTTGGCGCCGACTGGGCGATGGTGAAGAAGCTCGGGCGTCCTGTCCCGACGGTCGACCTGCGGGTCGACTACCACAGCGCCGCCATGCCGGGCGATCTCGCCATCAAGGGCAGGGCCGTGCGCATGGGCGGACAGTTCTCGACCGCCGAGGCGCAAGTCTTCGACGCGCAGGGCAAGCTCCTGGCCAGCGGCCGCGGAACCTATTTCACCGCTCCGCCAAAGGCGTGAACAGTCGTAGGTGCGTAAAATCGCCAGGCGTAGGGTGCAATAAGCGAGCCGTTGCGCGTTAGGCGCAACGGCGAGCGCATTGCACCAAACCGCGCGTCCGGGCGGCGCAATGCGCGCACGTCATTTGCGCCTGCGGCGCAATTCGTTTGCTTATTGCGCCCTACGGGGCTGACACCGACGGGCCATAACCGGCCGTCAACCATGCTTCTTGCTTAACCGCGTCCGATAGGAACCTCGCAAGACTTTCGGCATTTGATTTGCAAATGCCGCGCCAAGTCTACTATCGCGATCAAGCGCACCGCTGCCTGCTGCTGTCGCGTTCCATCCTCGACCGCCAAGCGCGACTGTGGCTTACCGACATGGCCGTCTATTACGCCGAAAAGGCGAGGCGCATCGAGGAAGGCGAAATGGCTCCCTCGTCCCGCGACCCACGGCCCTTTCCGGTCGCGCCTTCCTCGGCCATTGCGCCACCCCGGC
>WBZO01005483.1_pt1 | contig 12908 bp, 9 predicted proteins | sample 5204261 | NCBI WGS metagenome assembly WBZO01 (sample SAMN12412400, study PRJNA552823) | activated sludge metagenome | isolation source: activated sludge from anammox sidestream of wastewater treatment plant... | place: USA: North Carolina | collected 2017-09
GGAGGCGGAATCGCCGGAGGTCTGAATCACGCGACTAAACAATGAGCTAGAGCAGGATGGCTGAGCGAAAGTGATGTCATCCCGCGCGAGGTGGCGGCTTGAGCCGACGCGATCCTGGCGGCCTTGAACGCTGGCGGTTGTCCCATTCATGCGGCCGGTTCATCTGACGGTCTCTGCGTCGTTCATCAGCCGGCCTGGTGCGTTGGCGACGCATTGCTTCGCCGTATGTCGCGAATGCAGGCATTCGCCATACGAACGTGCATGTTGGTATGAAATCCATTGACCGCGATCTAGGCCGGCACTTAAACTAGGCATAAATATGAACATGGAGTCCGATACGACTATAATACAGGCAATATCCTGTTGATTGATAGTCGATATGCATATGAATCATGCATATCGGCCCGATCCTCAAACACGGGGAGGAAGCGTCCAGCCACACACAGGTGAGAGGCCGATGTGTCCGGACGCGTAGATGACGGGCGGTTCAAGCCGCCCAGCAACGATGGCAGATCATCCGGCCGAACGCGTCCGGAACGGATCCGCATTCACACAAGTCGCAATCCCCTGTCCACGCGCACCACGGCCTGCGATCCGACCGTGCCACGCCCATGGACCACGCCATGACGACTGCCCTGACAAGACGTTCGACCCTGGGCGCGGCAGCCGCTGCGGCGCTGTCATCCGCCTGGATCCGAACCGCCGAGGCCGATGAGTCCGGCACGCTGACCGTAGCGCTTTCGAACAATCCGGTCACCTGCGACCCGATCAACATGTCGAGCCACGACTCGCAGATTCTCAGCCAGACGATCTACGACAACCTCGTCGAATTCGTGCTGTTCCAGGACGGAACGCCGATGACGTCAGAGGACGTCAAATACAGCTTCGAATACATGCTGAACCCCGCCAACAAGGCGACGCGCATGCCGGTCTTTCTGCGCCTGTCTCACGTCGTCACCGACGGGCCGCACCGGGTTCACGTGCATCTGAAGCAGCCATTCGCCCCCTGGACGTCATTCCTCACCAAGTTCATGGGCATCTGGCCCAAGGATTCCCGCGAAAAGCTCGGCAATGACTATTTCCGCCTGACACCCAGGAATGTCGGCACCGGCCCTGGAATCTTCGAGGAATGGAAACCGAACGACTATGTCAGTTTCCGCCGCAACCCGCATTTCTGGCGGAAGGGCTTCCCCCGGTGGGAACGGCTGGTCGTAAAGGTCGTGCCCGAAGACGCAACACGCGTCGCCTATCTGCTTGGCGGCCAGGCCGATATCATCGGCGCACCGCCACCGCGTGATTTCGCGCGCCTGAAGACCCGCCGCGGCATCCGGGGCGAGGTCAGGGCGACGTTCGGCGGATGGTCGGTGATGCTGCAGAACATCGGCCGCCCACCCTTCGACGACATCGAGTTCCGGCGTGCGATGCGGCACGCGATCGATCGCAAGACCATCGTCGAGAAGATCTATTTCGGCCTGGTGGAGGAGTCCGCCATCCCGGCGCCGGCTTCAAGCTGGTGGTTCGACAAGGAAGCCAATGCCATGTCGCAGTACGACATGGAAAAGGCTCGCGCCCATCTGGCGAAATCCGCCTATGCAAACGGTGCCGAGTTCACGCTGGACCTGCCGGCCGAAGCCTATCTGCTGGATGCCAAGGACGCGGCGGTGTTCATCCAGTCGGAGCTCGCGAAGCTCAACATCAAGGTCACGCTTCGGATGGCGCCGTTTCCCGTCACGTCGGCCCGAATCAATGGCGGCGACTACCAGGCGGGGCTGGCCAACTACATGTCGCCCGGTGAGCCAACCTATTTTCTGGCTGCGAACTTCACGGGCAACGGCTTCATGGCGAAGGTTTCGTCGGGCCTGTCCGATCCGGTCGTCGCGCAGGCATTGGATATCGCATTCGCGGAAACCGACCAGGAAAAGCTCAAGCCGGTCTACGCAAAGCTGATGAAGCACATGGCCGATACATCCTACTATACGTGGATCGGCTATTTCTCGGCGGCGAACCTGTGGCGCGACCGGGTCAAGGACTTCAAGGCCAGCCGTGGTCTCACCATCAATGTCCGCGACGTGGACCTGGCGTGATGGCGGGATTGCTGGTCCGCCGGATCGGGTTCTCGGCACTGTCCCTGGTCCTTGTCAGCCTGTGCCTGTTCCTGTTGACCCGATCCATCCCTGACAGCCCGGCCCGCATCGTTCTCGGCCAGGATGCAACCATCGCGCAGATCGCGCAGTTCGAGCGCGACCATGGCCTGGACCAGCCGATCGTCGTGCAGTACGGCGCCTGGCTGTCGGGCATCCTGCTGCGCGGCGACCTCGGACGCTCCTTCATCACCGGCCGGCGCGTCGTGTCGGAGATCATCAGCACCCTTCCCGTCACGCTGGAGCTGGTCGTCATCGCCTTCACCCTGTCCTGCATGATCTCTCTGGTCGCGGGAACGGTCTCGGCGTTGCTGCGGGACACGCCGGCGGACTATGTCCTGCGCCTCCTTGCCGTGCTTGGCGTGTCGATCCCGGGATTCTGGCTCGCTCTCGTACTGATCCTGGCCCTCGCCGTCGACCGCGACTGGTTTCCACCGGGTGGTTTTGCGCCGCTGTCCGCCGGCTGGCAGCCCCATCTGATGTCGATCGTGCTGCCGGTCTTCTGCCTGTCGGTGTTCTACATGGCCGTGCTGAGCCGCATGACCCGTTCCAGCCTGCTGGACGTGCTGGGACAGGATTATGTGCGCACGGCGCGGGCGACCGGGCTGCCGCGATGGCGGGTCCTGATCTACGCGCTGCGCAACGCCCTGGTGCCCGTGGTGACGATTGCCGGCATGTCCTTCGGCTACATGTTCGGCCTCGCCTTGATCATCGAATCGGTGTTCAACATCACCGGTCTGTCGCGTGCCTTGCTGACCGCGATCCAGCAGCGTGACTTCGTGCTGGTGCAGGGCATCGTCATGGTCTTCACCGGTATCTTCACACTGGCAAACCTGGTGGCGGACGTGATCAACGCCTGGCTCAATCCCCGCCTCGCGATGGTGCCGACATGATCGCCGCTACCGGCCGTCACCTGCGGCGCGCCATATCCGCATGCGGCGGCGGGCCGGGCTTTGTCGGCGCATGCCTGATGCTGCTGCTGGTGGCCAATGCGCTGGCGGCGCCGCTGCTTGCGCCCTTCGATCCATACAAGGTCGATGTCCTGAACGCGCTGCAACCGCCGGGCGTCGGGAACTGGTTCGGCACCGACCAGTCGGGGCGGGATGTGCTCAGCAGGGTCATCTGGGGCGGACGCGTGTCATTACAGGTATCCGTCCTGGCGGTTGCCATCGGCTGTTTTCTCGGCGTGTCGCTCGGCCTGGTGGCCGGTTTCTTCAGCGGCGGCTGGCTGGAGCAGTTCCTGATGCGTGCGCTGGATGCCATGGCTTCGATCCCGCTGCTGATCTGGGCGATCGCGCTGGTCGGCATCATGGGTGTCGGCCCGCTGACGATCGCCGGCCTGACGTTCGGCAATGAGGTGAAGCTGCTAAGTCTGCTGGGCGTTCTGTATACACCGACATTGGCCAGGGTGACCTATACCACCGCCCTTGGTGAATCGCGCAGCAACTACGTGGCGGCGCGCCGGCTGCAGGGCGTGAGCGACCTGCGGATCATGGTGTCGGATGTGCTGCCGAACTGCCTGTCTCCGGTCATCGTGCAGGCGACCCTGCTGCTTGCGATCGGCATCGTCATCGAGGCTTCGGTCAGCTTCGTGGGTCTTGGCGTGCAGCCACCTCGGCCGAGCTGGGGCAACATGCTGGCAGAGGCGCGCAACTACCTTCTGTCCGGCGAATGGTGGCTGTCGGTGTTTCCGGGCGCCTGCATCTCGTTGAGCGTCGTTGCGATCAATCTGCTGGGCGATGGACTGCGCGACGCGCTCGATCCGCGGCACAGCACGTCGGCTCTGACGGCATGACGATGGCCGACACGATCGTCGCACCACCGGTGACGGACCTGTTGCGGATCGACGGGCTGCATGTGGGTTTCCGGCATCGCGACGGGGTCCGGCAGGTCGTGCGCGGCGTGGACCTGCGCATCGCGCCCGGTGAGGTCGTTGGTCTCGTTGGCGAGTCGGGCTCCGGCAAGAGCATGACGGCGCTGGCGATCGCGCATCTTCTGCCACCCGGCGCCCGGATCACGAGCGGCCGGGTGCTGTTCCGCGGGCGCGATATCGCCGCGGAGAGCGAACGGGCGATGAACCGCCTGCGCGGCGGTGAGATCGCGATGATCTTTCAGGACCCGCTGACCGCTTTGAACCCGGCGATCACGATCGGCCGGCAGTTGCAGGATGCGATTCGCACGCACCAGCCCCAGACGGCGAAGATGGCGCTGGCGCGCGCCGAGGAACTGCTTGCGCTGGTCGGCATACCGTTTCCCAAGGAACGGCTGCGCGCCTATCCGCATGAATTGTCGGGCGGGATGCGGCAGCGCGTGATGATCGCCCTGGCGATTTCCTCCAATCCCAGCCTGCTGATCGCCGATGAACCGACGACCGCCCTGGATGTGACGGTCCAGGCGCAGGTGATGGACCTGATCGACCGGATACGCACTACGTTCGGGATCGCAGTGCTGTTCATCAGCCACAATCTCGACCTGGTGGCCGAGATCTCGAGCCGGGTCTCCGTCATGTATGCCGGACAGGTGGTTGAAAGCGGCGGTGTCGAGGACCTGTTTGCCGCGCCACGTCATCCCTACACCCGCCAACTGATCCGCTGCATCCCGCGCCTCGACGGCGGCCGTGGACTTATGCCGACCATTCCGGGCCTGCCGCCGCGTCCGGACATCTTGCCGGTCGGATGCGCGTTCGCGCCGCGCTGTGACATGGGCGATGCCCGCTGCACGGCGGAGGCCCCGCCGATCCATCGGGATCATCGCCGGATGGCTGTCTGTTTCAAGGCGGCATTATGATGACCGGCGCTGCGCCTTTGATGACCCTGCGGGACCTGCGCAAGACCTACGCGCTGCGCCAGGGCTTGATCTCGCGGCTGGTTGGCTCGTCTCAATCCGTCGCGGCGGTCGACGGTGTGTCGCTGTCGATCGAGCCCGGCACCATCGTCGGTCTGGTTGGGGAAAGCGGCTGCGGCAAATCCACGTTGGCGCGCATGATCGTCGGCCTGACCCCGCCGTCGAGTGGTGAGATAAGCTGGCGCGGCCGAACCCTTGATGGGCTCGCGGGACCGGATCGGCGTGAATACCGGTCGGGCGTGCAGATGATATTCCAGGACACGCACTCCTCTCTGAATCCCCGCAAGCGGATCGGCCGGACGCTCGATGAGGCGCTCGCGGCCAGGGGGTTGCCCAAATCCGCCCGCCCGGCCCGGACTGCCGAGCTGCTGGCACGGGTCGGGATCGATCCGCAGCTTCTCGGCCGTTTCCCACACGAGCTGTCCGGCGGTCAGCGGCAGCGCATCGGGATCGCCCGCGCGCTGGCGATGGAGCCTGCCCTGCTGGTGGCAGACGAGCCGGTTTCGTCTCTGGACGTGTCGTTGCAGGGCCAGATCATCAACCTGCTGCGCATGCTGAATGAATCACTCGGCCTGACGATTGTCCTGATCAGTCACGACCTGGCGGTCGTCGCCCGCATCTGTGACCACGTCGCCGTCATGTATGGCGGTCAGGTGGTGGAGAGCGGCCATCCGGACCGGGTCCTGCGGGCGCCCACTCATCCCTATACCAGGGCGCTGCTGGATGCGGTGCCGCGTGGATTGCAGCGACGGGGCGAACCGCGCCGGGTCCTGCCGCCCGATTCCGCCATCCCCACCGCAGGGTGCCGCTTTCGTCCCCGCTGCCAGCAGGCGATGCCGGTGTGTGAGCGGGAACGTCCCACGCTGACCGGTGCCGGCGATCGGCACCTGGCAGCCTGCCATCTGATTCCGTCGCCGGATGGCGCATCCAGGTCGGCGGAACCCGCGGACGGTGGCAGCCAGGCCATCGTTGCCGAACCCGCGCGGCTGTCATGACCCATCCGTTCAATGCGTCCGGCGAACCTTCCGCCCGGTCAACCGAGCCTGGTCAGGCAGCCGGCGCTTGAACATGCACTGACGAGGAAGAGAGACATGTCGAGGAAGCCATTCCATCTCGCCTGGTTCATTTCGAAAGGCTATGGTCCGAAGGGCTGGCGGCAGCAATGGGGTGGATCGAATCCGAAAAGCTGGGTGAAGCCCGACCTGCTGGTGTCGCTGGCGCAATCGCTGGAACGGGCGGCGTTCGACTATGTGATGATCGAGGATTCCTCGAACATTCCCTATACGTACAAGAACTCGCACGAAACATATCTGCGTTACGCCGTCGATTCGCCCAAGCTGGATCCATCCGTGCTGGCGCCGTTCATGATGCAGGCGACGTCGCGTATCGGTATCGTCACCACGCTGTCGACCACGGAATACAACCCGTACATGCTCGCGCGCCTGACCAACACGCTGGATCATGTCAGCGACGGGCGATCCGGCTGGAACATCGTCACCGGCAGCAATGACGGCGGTGCGCAGAATTACGGCCACGAGCGTCAGTTCCCGCATGATGAGCGCTATGACATGGCCGACGAGTATGTCGAGCTCGTCCAGAAGCTGTGGGACTCCTGGGATGCCGATGCGATGGTCATCGATCAGGAGAAGGAAATCTTTGCCGATCCGACGAAGGTGCGGCCGGTTCATCACGAGGGGAAATATTTCCGTTCCCGCGGGCCGCTTTCGGGACCGCGCTGCCCGCAGGGCCACCCGGTGATCTGCCAGGCCGGCGGTTCCGCCCGCGGCCGGACGTTCGCCGCGCGATGGGCGGAAACCATCATCGCATCGGCAACCAGCATTGCCGGCATGAAGGCATTCCGGGACGACATCCGCGCCCAGGCGGCGGCATTCGGCCGGAACCCCGATCACATCAAGGTGCTGTTTCTCGTCGCGCCCATCGTCGATGAATACAAGGAGGCGGCACTCGCCCGGAAGGAAGGGCGCCTGCAGGAAGCCAGGACACATATGGAATTCTACCTTGCCCATATGTCCCGGCTCACCGGCATCGATTTCTCGAAATACGACCTCGATGAACCGCTGCCGCAACTGACCAGCAACGGCCATCAGACCGTCGCATCGGCCTATTCCGGACGGACGCCGCGCCAGATCATCGAGGCCGGCCGGTCGATCAGCGACGCCGACCTGGTCGGAACCCCGGACTCGGTCGCCCGCCAGATGTCGGAGATCATCGATACGGTGGGCGGCGACGGCTTTCTGGTGACCGACCCCGAGTTCACGCGTCGCTATATCTGCGAGATTGCCGATGGCCTGGTTCCGGCACTGCAGAAGATGGGTGTCGTCCGCACGAACTATCAGCACGTGATGCTGCGGGACCACCTGCTGGAGTTCTGAGCGCCCGCCTGGAGCCGCGTGCCGTCTCCGGCTTCCGCCGATTGGTGGGAGCCGATGCGGGACTGGCGATGCCGTCGCTGCGTTGGGTCGGAGCGACGGGAACGGCGCGGCGGCCGACACGGTGCGCCGCGGTTTGTCTCATAAATTATACAAAATATTCTCTAATATGGTGATATTTTATAATATTGCGACGATCCGATCGTTGCAGATGGATGAGATTCCATTTGTGAAATAGCTCACTGCGCCACCGGCACGCCGCTGTTAGCGGTACCGGAACGTTACGCGAGATTGGTCACGAGGTTTTCGCAGACAGCGCAGACAGTGCACGCACCGTGGGCTCCGTGGCGCCGACATCGGCAGCGGCGTAAGCGCACACTCATGATGCGGCAGTCGTAACCGCCGCCGGCGTCCCGAACGATGCGGAACAGGATCATTTCGCGGGTTGCGACCAGGATCGTCTTCAACCACAAGGTGCTCCTGGCGCTATCGTGGTTCGCTGCCCCGGTGGCGCCGGCCTGGACCGGACGGTTTGCTCCTTTCACGGCGAACCAGGGGCATCTGCCGGCTCTGCAGTGCGTGCTCCATTTTTGGCAGTCTTGCGCCTATGTTACGGACGAGGAAGAAGCGGGGGGAATACGGCAATGGCGATGACTGTATCCGAAATCAAGGATGAAGGCCTGGATTCCACGGGCACGCAAATCATCGATGTCTATGCGTATAACCCACCTCATTACGCAATCTATCGTACCCAGCAGCGGGTCGTGGTCCATTTCGCCGACGATGAGGACGAGGCAAAGCGCCAGAGCGCCATCCTTGCGCCGCTGAATCCGGTTCGCGGCGAAATCAACGGCCTGATCGACAGTTGGCGTTTCAGCAACAACAAGCGCCTGGTGGAAAAGGCGCAGTCCTATGACCGCCGGATTGCGGACGCGCTCGGTCTCGCCTTGCAGGACGATGCAAGCGGGTCGCTCAGCGTGCTGAACGGCATCAAGGCTGATGTGACCGACGAACGAACCTCGCGGGCGCGGTTCCAGTATCTGATGGCGGCCTTTTTCGCCTCGACCATCGTGATTCTGCTGGTCTGGCTGATCACCTCGCTGTGGGTTACATCGACCGGACCGTCGACGTCGGCCTGGCTGCTGTGGTTTTCGCTCGCCGGGGGGACGATCGGCGCCTTCTTCTCCATTGCGATCGCCATTCGCGGCCGCACGGTGCTTCCCGACCTGCGCTGGTTGGACAATGCGGCGGACGCCGTGCTGCGGGTGGTGATCGGCGCGATCGCAGCCAGTGTCCTGGTCAGCCTGATAAAGCTGGGCGTCGTCAGTCTTTCGATCGGCGCCGCGAAGCTGACCGACGATGTGCAGGCAAGCTGGCTCTATGCCTTGCTTCTTTCCTTCATCGCCGGCTTTTCCGAGCGTCTGATCCCGGACCTTCTGGAAAAGACCGCGGCATCGGCGACGGGTCACGTGCCGGGGTCACCACCGGTCGGCGCCGCCGCTGCACACCTGGCGGCACCGGCAGGGGCGGAGGCGCAGCCGGCACCGACCATAGCACCCGACGCCGCCACCGCCGGCAACAAATCCAAACTGCGAGAGATTCAAGGTGATCTTCAGGCGACACGCCAGATCATCGGTGCACTCAAAAGCCTTGGTGTCGGATCGGAACTGCTGTCGACCACCGACGACCTGGTCGGCAAAGCCGATCAGATGCTGGGCGTGATCGACAAGACCCTGCAGGGCGATGTCAGCGGATCGTCACTCGCGAACATCACCTCCACCGCCGCGCAAGTTCTCGGCCAACTGAGCGACACCGGCCTGCCCGGCACACTCGGCGGCGCGGCTTCGGTGCTTGGCACCGTCATGAAAGTTGCCGACCCGGCCCTGGCCGGCCTGGCCGGCGGCCCGATCGGCGTCGTGGCCGGACTGGTCATGGGCGGGCTGCAGGTGCTGGCGGATGAGCGCAAGTTCAATGCCTGGAAGGCTGCCCTGCTTGCCAAGCCGTTCGACCGCTCGCTGCTGCCGCCGACCGTGGACGGCAACACCGCGCTGATCGCACTGGAGCTCTCGCCGCTGATGTCCAAGCGGCTCGAAGGCGCCGCCCCGAACGTTGCCACCGAACTGTTGCGCGCGTGCGTCACGCCCGAGGCCGACGGCAATCCGAGGAGCAGTCAGGCGCTGGCGCAGGAATTGCTGAGCGGTGCCGATGAGCTGGGCCTGAAGGACCGTTTCGCCTCCCCGGCCGAGCTGTCGGAAGCGCTGGACGAATACCGTGCCAGCGCGATCTTCATGCGCGCGCGAGAGGAACTGGCCGGGCAGATCGCCATCCCCGCGCTAGCCGGCAACCCGGCGACCAGTGTCGACATGGGTACATTGCTGACCGGCGCGTTCAAGCTGCGGGAGGACCCGCGTGCCGGCGAGACCCTCGAAAAGATCGTCTACCTCGTTCAGGCGCTGGGAGCGCTGCGGATGGATCCGACCAGACTCACCGGCCTGGTGCAGGCCGGGCTTCAGGCCGGCGCAGCGTTGATGGGAAGCAGCCGCACAATGGAGGATCCGCACAATGCGAACACGTGACATTCTGCTCGCGGCCCTGACCTGCCTGCTGCTCATCTCGTGCCAGGCAGGCAGGCAGGACGTGCAAACCCTGTCGACGATACAACAGACCAAGGATCCCCGCGTCGTCGCGCAAACGCCGGTCACCTGCACCGATGTCAGCGATGTGTGCGGCCGCCTGTATGAGGAACGCGGCGCCGCCTGCCTGCAACTGACCGAGTCCGCCGATGCCGGCACCCGCGCGACCATGCGCCGCTGCGCCATGGACGACTTCCGCCAGGCGCTGAGCCATCTGCCGCCATCCGCCAACCGACTGATCGCAACGCGCGGTTTGGCCGAAGCGGTCCTGATTTCCCGCGACAATACACCGGATGCAGCAGTCCGCTCGGCCAATGCCACCGAGCTTGCGGCCCTGGCGTCGCAGCTTCAGTCGATGCCGGGTGGCGAGCCGTATGGCGCGTACTACGCATCGAACAACGATCTGAACCGCGTTCTGATCCGGGCCGTTCCGGCTGGCCAGGCCTGCGCCACGCTGAAAGCCGCGCAGGACAGGCTGCCCGGCAGCGGGGCCCCATCCGATCTCGGAGCGCGGCTGTCGGATCTGCGCAGAAACCTGGCGGCCGAAATGAGCAAGCGGAGTTGTAGCTGATGCCCAGCATGATCAGGCTGCTGTTGTCGACATCGCCCATGATGCGGGGCGATGACGTGCTGATGGTGCAGCGCCGTCTGAGTACCGTGGGTATCGAGGTGACACAGGACGGGCTGTATGGCGATGGCACGGCGAACGCGGTGCGACGGTTCCAAAGGTCACGAAACCTGGAAGTGGACGGTATCGTTGGCCCCAACACCTGGAAAGCGTTGTTCGACGACGCGGGCGCCGCCGTGCCGCTGCTGCCGCCCGGCCCGTTGGAAGGCGAGAATCTCGACCGCCTGGGCAACATGCATGGCCACTACCAGGACGGCTGCCGATGGCGCCTGGACGTCGATGGCATCGAGGTGGATGGTGAAGGACTGCTGACATTCTCCACACCCGAGCGCACGCAGGCCGCCAGCGTGATCACCCGCTTTCGTCAGGAAATGAACACGGCGCTTGCCACGCATCATGTGCCTGTCGAGCTTGTGATCGCCTGCATCTGCGCCGAAAGCGGCGGTCAGCCGCAAAGCCTGCGGCTGGAGCCAGGGTGCGATCGCGACAACCCCGAGAACACGCCATCTCGGGTGTCCGAAGGCCTGATGCAGACTCTGCTGTCCACCGCGCGGTCGGCTTTGCGCCAACCCGGGCTGCGGTTGCAGGAGCTGCAGCGGCCGGAAGTATCAATCCTTGCCGGAACAGCCTACATCGCGCAGCAATCGACGCAGACCCGGTTTGATCCGCCGCTCGTCGCTGCCGCCTACAACGCCGGCTCTCTCCGCTATAACGCCAGCTCGGCCAACCGTTGGCGATTGCTGCAATATCCGATCGGAACATCCAGGCACGTCGACCGCTTCCTGCGCAGCCTCAATGCGGCGATTACGCTGATCGAAACCACCGAGTGGCCTGATCACGTCATCAGCTTTCGCAAAATCCTGAAGGGTGGGCCGATCCCGGGTCAGCCGCAGGCAGGCCCGGTTGTCACGACAGTCGCCGCCGTTTCAGCCGTCACGACAGCCGTCACCGTGTCGAGCGCCACGCCGACCCGATCCGATATTGCCGCGGCGATACGGGATGCAGCTACGCAGGTCGGGGTTGATGCCGAGATCCTGGCGGCGATGGCCTTCATCGAGTCCAGCCTTCGCGTGGATGCGGCCAGTCCGACCTCCTCGGCGTTCGGCCTGTTCCAGTTCATCAACGACACCTGGAATGGCGTGGTTCGGGATCACGGCGCGGCATTTGGTGTCACGGTGGCGCAGCGCCGTGATCTGCGTGCGCAATGCCTGATGGGTGCGGCCTTTCTGCTGGACAATACCAGTGTGCTTCGCAACGCTCTTGGCCGAGCGCCGGTGGCGGCGGAGTGCTATGCGGCGCATTTTTTTGGCGCGCCGACGGCTGCACGTTTATTGCGGGGCGGACCGGATGTCCCGGCCGATGACGCGCTGGGCGATCGGGCCGAGAGGATCATTGGTGCGAACAGGTCCATCTTCCTCGATCAGGGGCGCACGCGCACCGTCGGCGAGGTGATGGTGCTGTTCGATACCAAGATGGGCAAGGCGCTTGAACAGGCGCGCGCGCTGCTTGGCGCCACGCCGCCGGCACCGGTCCCGCAGACGGCGCCCGCGACCGGCGCCGAACCGCCCTGGCTGGCGATCGCGCGGGCCGAGATCGGTCAGAAAGAGGCGCAGGGTGCTGCGGACAACCCGCGCATCGTGGAATATTTCTCGGCCACGACATTGGGTCCGCAGCCCGACAGTGTTTCCTGGTGCGGTGCCTTCGTCAGTTTCTGCCTGCGCAAGGCCGGTGTCATCGACAAGGGTTCGGCGCGCGCAGCGGACTGGTTGGCGTTCGGTGACAGGCTGTCGCAGCCGCGGCCTGGTTGCATCGTCGTGCTGACGCCGCAGGCGGCGGGCGCGTCCGGCCATGTCGGGTTCTGGGTGAAGCAGGAGGGCGGGCGGATTCACCTTCTGGCCGGCAACCAGAACGACCGCGTGGACATAACGCCCTATCCGGAGTCTCAACTGCAGGTCGATGGTCTGCGATGGCCGCATGGTTCCCCATAAAGGGCCGCGCGCAGGACAAGGCCTTTCTGCCGCGCGGGTGAAACCAGTTCAGGAGCCAAGCCGCCCGTAGAGGCGGGCCGCCACGGCGACCAGGGCAGCCATCACCGCGGCGAGCACGGCAAAGTCGGTCGCCAGACCGAACATGCTGACCGAGCCTTGGATCATCAGGGCACGCAGCGCATCGACCTCGTAGGTCAGCGGATTCACCTGGGACACGGCGCGGAGCCAGCCCGGCATGATGGCGAGCGGGTAGATCGCGTTCGATGCAAAGAAGATCGGCATGG
>WBZO01005484.1_pt1 | contig 12905 bp, 10 predicted proteins | sample 5204261 | NCBI WGS metagenome assembly WBZO01 (sample SAMN12412400, study PRJNA552823) | activated sludge metagenome | isolation source: activated sludge from anammox sidestream of wastewater treatment plant... | place: USA: North Carolina | collected 2017-09
CCATATTTTGTAAGTGTTGAATTTGATGCTGCCGGTGGAAGTAACTATGTTGCTATGGGAACATCAGAGCTTTTATCTGTTCCTTATGCCTTGTATGCTGCCAATGCCCCTGCGGGTTCTCCAGGACCGCAAGGACCACAAGGGCCACAGGGCCCTGCCGGTAATGATGGAGCACCGGGAGCACAAGGACCGCAAGGGCCTGCGGGTAACGATGGAGCGCCTGGACCGCAAGGACCACAAGGACCTGCGGGTAACGATGGAGCACCGGGAGCTCAAGGACCGCAAGGGCCTCAGGGACCACAAGGACCTGCCGGTAACGATGGAGCACCGGGAGCTCAAGGACCGCAAGGGCCTCAGGGACCTCAAGGACCTGCCGGACCACAAGGACCTCAAGGACCTCAGGGACCTCAAGGACCTGCCGGACCGGGAGCAGGAACTCTTGACCAAGCTTACGATTTTGGAGGTTCGGGTTTAGGAAGAAACATTACTGCTGATGCAGGAGCTGTTGAAATTACCTCTCCTACTGCCAATGATAAAGCCTTAGTGATTAATACTAATGGTAGCAGTGCTATTGGTGTTGATGTTAATTTGAACAATGGCGGTGCGGGTGTAAGATCCAGAAGTACTTTAGCTTCTAATACTTTTCCTTCTGTTCAGGCCGAAACAAATAGTTCAAGCAACCAAACTGCTGCTGTTGTAGCCCATACTACAGGAGCTGCATACGCCTTAGCCGGACAAGCCGCTACACCAACAACAGCAACTGCTGCTATTTTAGGTATCAATCAAAATACTACTGCAGGTACTTCAGGTATTTCGGGTAACGGTTATGATGGTTTATCAGGTCAAACTGTTCAAACTGACGGAGCCGGGGTTTACGGAATAAACAATGCTTCAACAGGAGATCCTAACAATGATGCCGTTGGTATATTAGGGGAAACACAAGGTTTCGTAGGAGTTGGAGGATATAGTGCCACCGGATATGGTATTGCTTCATATTCTGATATTATTGCTTTAGGTAATCTTGATGCTTTAGGAACCAAAAACTTTACCATAGATCATCCTGCCGACCCTGCCAATAAATATTTGCGCCATGCTGCTGTTGAATCAAATGAAGTATTAAATATTTATCGTGGCAATGTAATATGTGATGCCAACGGTAAGGCAAGCATAACTTTACCTTCTTATTTTTCATCAGTTAATACCGATTTTTCATACATCCTAACTCCAATAGGCGCTGCCGCTCCTGAGTTACATGTAAATTCAGAGGTAAACAACGGAGTATTTACTATTGCCGGTGGAAAACCAAACATGAAAGTATCTTGGCAAATTACTGCTCAAAGAAATGATGTTTATATGCAACAACACCCATTCCAACCTGAGCAATTAAAGCCTGCCAATAAACAAGGCACCTACTTATACCCTGAAGGTTACGGGCAAGGTGAAGATAAGTCCTTATTAAAAAGACCTAAGCGCGACAAAGTAACATATCCACAAGAAATTAAGTTAAACAATAACTAATTGTTTTCTTTCCAAAAGAAAGGGGGATTTTCGTATGAAAATCCCCCTTTCTTTTTTGGGAAAACTACTCTCTATATCCAAGTATGAAAAGCCGAATACAAGTTATAAATATAAAATATATAAATTGTTCATATTAAATGCACTCTATGTTCAGAAAGTCCATGTTAGCAAACGAGATTGCCTTTAAGCTGCTATTTTGAGGGGATAATAAAAAGATAAAGTTTTCTACAAAGTATTCATGCTCGTAAATCAATCTTAATCATAAGCTTGTTTATGTATCTTAAAGAAACTCTAAAAAGTATCTAATAGAATAGAACGACTCAAAGTAAAAACACCATATACAAAGGGCATCAACTCATTTGTTCAATAGAAATTTCAACTCAAACATTCAGTTTTATAAATAATAAATTATAAACTGCTCAAAATGGTTTACACTCAACAAAACAAATAAAATTTTACATTTTTTACCTAAAAAGATAAAAAATATATTGGACAAGTTTGTCCGATTTAAATTAATACATTTATCTTTGCCAAAATTTAATATCTCCAAAGAATATTGAAAAGTATTAAAACCATAACCTTAAGCATGTAAGAATCTATAAAAAACAATACATTTGTCGTAAATAATGACACCTAAGAAGTGCCGGTTAATTGTTTAATTTTATAGTATTTAATACAAACAACAAAATAATCAATATTATGGAAACAAAAAAGATCAATAAAATGCGGACTCTCACTGAGCCATACAAAATTAAAGTAGTAGAGCCCCTGCGTGTAACCACCGAAGAGTATAGAATTAAGGCTATGGAAGATGCCGGTTATAACCCATTTTTGTTAAAGGCCGAAGACGTGTTTATTGACCTTCTTACCGATAGCGGTACAGGCTCTATGAGCGATAGGCAGTGGAGTGGAATAATGATGGGTGACGAAAGTTATGCCGGAGCCAGAAGTTGGCTTAAGCTCGAAAAAGTAGTGAAAGAGCTTAGTGGAATGCCTTATGTATTGCCCACCCATCAGGGGCGTGCAGCCGAAAGAATATTGTACTCATTAATTGGAGGCAAGGGTAAAGTATTTATCAGCAATACACATTTTGATACTACAAGAGCCAATATAGAATTTACCGGCTCTACAGCTATTGATATTGTTTGTACCGAAGGACAAGATAACAATAGCAATTATCCATTTAAAGGAGATATAGATATAAAAAAGTTGGAAGAGTTGATTGCACATTATGGTAAAGAGGCCATAGCAGCGGTTATTATGACTGTTACCAACAACTCATCAGGTGGACAGCCGGTTAGCATGCAAAACATAAAAGCCGTTCGGAAAATTTGTAATGACCACCATATTATGATGGTAATTGACGGTTGCAGGGTAGCCGAGAATAGCTATTTTATACATCTTCGTGAGAAAGGTTACGAAAACAAAACATATAAAGAAATTGCACAAGAAACCCTATCTATAGCCGATGCTTTTGTAATGAGTGCCAAGAAAGATGGAATGGTAAATATGGGAGGATTGCTTACTGTTAAAGATGAAGCCCTATCTGTGAAATGTAAAAATATGCTGATTATGTCTGAGGGCTTTACTACCTACGGAGGGTTGTCAGGACGTGATATGGAGGCATTAGCTATTGGATTAGAAGAGGTTTTTGATGCTGATTATTTGCATCACCGTATCAACAGTACCGGTTACTTGGGCGAAAAACTCAAATCTAAAGGAATACCTGTTATTTGGCCTATAGGAGGACATGCGGTGTATATTGACGCCAAAGAATTATATAAAAATATTCCGGTACATGAATATCCGGGACAAGCCTTGGTGTGCGACTTATACATTAAGGGCGGTATAAGAACTGTTGAAGTAGGAAGTGTTATGTTTGGAAAATATGATGAGAAAGGCAACCTGATTCCTGCCGCCAAAGAGCTGGTTCGATTGGCCATACCACGCAGGGTTTACACACAAAGTCATATGGATTACATATTAGATATTTTTGATGATATTATAGAAATGAAGAACCGAAACAGAGGATATAAAATAACCTATGAACCTCAGTTTTTAAGGCATTTTACAGCACATTTTAAACCATTATAAAACTAAAAAAAATAACTATGGCAAGGAAAATCATAAAAAGATCATGGGCAGAACCATACAGAATGAAAATGGTAGAACTGCTAAAAATGACAACGCGCGAACAGCGAAACAAAGCAATTAAAGAAGCTGGTTACAATACCTTTTTGTTGCATGCCGAAGATGTATATATTGATTTACTAACCGATAGTGGTACCAATGCCATGAGCGACCGTCAGTGGAGTGCATTTATGACCGGTGACGAAGCCTATGCCGGAAGCAAAAGTTATTATATTTTAGAAGATACCATAAAAAAATATTATGGTTACAAATACGTAGTTCCCACTCACCAGGGGCGTGCAGCCGAAAATATTTTATCGAAAATTTTGATTAAAAAAGGCGATATAGTTCCCGGCAATATGTATTTTACTACTACTCGCCTTCATCAGGAGCTTGCCGGTGGTACTTTTCAAGATATTATTATTGATGAAGCACATGACCCATACAATGAACATCCGTTTAAAGGAAATGTTGATTTAGCTAAACTTGAGAAATTGGTAAAGAAATATGGGGCCAAAAGAATTCCTTATGTATGTATTGCCACCAATGTAAATATGGCCGGAGGACAACCTATAAGCATGGCTAATTTAAAAGAGTTAAGAGCATATACAAAGAAACATGGCATTCGGATTATACACGATATGACGCGTGTTGCCGAAAATGCTTTCTTTATACAACAACGTGAAAAAGGATATGCAAATAAAAGTGTTCGCCAAATTGTAAAAGAAATATGCTCACTTACCGATGGGGCAACCATGAGCGCTAAAAAAGATGCTTTGGTTAACATAGGAGGTTTTATGGCTATTAACGATTGGGATATTTTTGAAGAAGCCCGAAACTTAGTAGTAGTTTTTGAAGGATTGCATACGTATGGCGGATTAGCCGGAAGAGATATGGAAGCCATAGCCGTTGGAATTGTTGAAAGTTTAGATGATAACCACCAAAAAGCACGTGTTGGACAGGTTGAATATTTGGGCAAAAAAATGATTGAATATGATGTACCAATTGTAAAACCAATTGGTGGTCATGGAATTTTTGTTGATGCTAAGGCCTTCTTACCACATTTAACACAAGACCAGTTTCCGGCACAGACATTAGCTGCTGAAATTTATGTTGACTCGGGAGTTAGAACAATGGAGCGCGGCATAGTATCGGCAGGTCGTAAACCTAATGGTGAAAATTATTATCCTAAGTTAGAGTTGGTAAGATTTACCTTGCCACGAAGAGTTTATACACAAGCCCACATGGATGTTATTGCTGAGTCGGCTGCTGCTGTATATGACAGAAGAAAATCAATTAAAGGATTAAAAATAGTTTACGAACCTAAGTATTTGCGTTTCTTCCAGGCCCGTTTCGAAAAACTTAAATAATACTAATGATTAGACCTCAGCTAATTTCTCCTAAGAGTATTGTTGTAATTGGGGCATCTGAAAACACCTCGAAGCCCGGTGGCAAGGTATTGCAAAATCTTATAAAGGGAAAATTCAAGGGGCCTATCTATGCTGTCAACAACAAGGTTGTAAATATTAAAGGGGTTATATATCTTTCGGATGTTGCTGAACTCAAAGAAGCTGATTTAGCAATTATTGCTATACCGGCAGGACAATGTATTGATTTGGTAAAACAATTAATATCTAAGGGAACCAAGGCCTTTATAATATTTTCGGCAGGCTTCTCGGAAGCTAATGAAAGTGGAAAAAACTTAGAGAAAGAGTTGGTAGATATTATTCAGAAAGCAAACGCAACTTTGATTGGTCCTAATTGTGTTGGTGTAATAAACGAATGTTATAAAGGGGTTTTTACCACGCCTGTTCCTCACTACGACAAATTTGGTTGTGAGTTAATTTCAAGTTCAGGAGCTACTGCCGTATTCATTATGGAATCGGCTATGCCTACGGGCTTGCGGTTTTCAAACATTTACTCTATTGGGAACGCTGCACAAACCGGAGTAGAAGAAATTTTAGAATACATGGATTTAACTTTTGATCCCGAAAACAGTTCAAAGGTAAAGTTGTTATATCTTGAGCATATAAAAAATCCATTTAAGTTTTTAAAACATGCCACCTCATTACGTAATAAAGGATGCCGTATAGCAGCCATTAAATCAGGATATTCAGAGGCCGGAGGTCGTGCTGCATCATCGCATACGGGTGCTTTAGCAACGTCTGACATAGCTATCAGAGCCTTGTTTAAAAAATGTGGAATTGTGTATTGCAGTAGTCGTAACGAATTGATAGCCGTTGCCAGTGTTTTTCAATCAAAAAAATTAGAAGGAAAAAATATAGCTATTATTACCCATGCCGGAGGCTCGGCAGTAATGCTTACAGACTCACTTACCACTAATGGTATGCAAGTACCACAATTTAATGCTGATGATACACAAGAGCTTTTAGGCAAACTTAACCCGGGCTCATCAGTAGCCAATCCTATTGATTTTTTAGCTACGGGTACTGCCCGTCAGTTGGGCGAAATCATAGATTTTTGTGAAAATTACAATGCTGTTGACGGCATGGTTGTAGTTTTTGGCAGCCCCGGACTGTTTAATGTAAAAGATGTTTATGAAGTGCTTGATAACAAAATGAGTACTTGCCGTAAGCCTATATTTCCGGTATTGCCCTCATTGATTAATGCCGAAAAAGAAATCAAACAATTCTTATCAAAAGGCAGGGTAAATTTTCCTGATGAAATAAATTTAGGGAAAGCTCTTGCACGCACCTATCGTACCGAGAATATATTCTTTGAGAAACCTTTGTTGCCTACTATGGATATTGTTGCCATACGTGCCATTATTAATGCTGCTTCCAATGGTTTTTTAAAGCCCCAAGGGTGTAAAGAATTGTTAGATGCTGCCGGTATTAACATTGCCCAACAATATGAAATTACAGAAATTGAAAGTATTAAAGAAGCCAAAAAAACACTTGACTTTCCATGGGTCATGAAAGTAACCGGCCCGGTTCATAAAACAGAGGTAGGTGGTGTGGTATTAAATATTATTAACGAGAAGAAAGCTCAGGATGTATTTTTACAATTAATGAAAATACCTGATGCCAAAGCAGTGCTGGTGCAGGAAATGCTCAGTGGAACAGAGCTATACTGCGGTGCGGTAAAACAAGGTAATTTTGGACATGTGGTTCTATGCGGTTTGGGAGGAATTTTTTTAGAACTGCTGAATGATACCTCCTCGGCTTTAGCCCCTATGTCGCAAACAGAGGTTGATTATATGATTGAGTCATTAAAAGGCTATCTATTGTTTGAAGGTTACAGAAATAAGAAAGGTTTAGATAAACAAAAGTTTGCTGATATTATTTTGCGTGTTGGTGCTTTGGTTCACATTGCGCCTGAGATTGTAGAAATTGACTTGAATCCTATTATTGCCAATGATAAACATTTGTCTGCAGTTGATGTAAGAATAAGAATTGAAAAGTTAACAGAATCTTAACCCCAAATACCTAAGGCCATGTTTTCAAAAGCTTGCGAATATAGTATAAGAGCATGTATAGTCATTGCCCAAAATTCTTTACATGACAAAAGGGTAAGTTTGAAAGAAATTGCCGATGCCATTGACTCGCCCGAAGCCTTTACTGCCAAGCTTTTACAGAAACTTGTGAGACACAAAATTATTTTCTCAACTCAAGGTCCGCAAGGTGGATTTCAAATAAAAAACAGTAAGCTCAAGAAAATAACGCTCGAAAAAATTATTAAGGCTATTGATGGAGAAGAGAAGTATGATACTTGTGTTTTAGGGCTAACCAATTGTTCGGAAGAAAACCCCTGCCCTGCTCATAAAAAATACAAATCCATAAAAAAAGAATTAAAAAATATGCTTAGAACCACCTCGGTACTTGAAATGGTTGAAGATATTGAAAAAGGCAAAGCCTTTTTAAAAAGCAAGTGCGAATAAGTATTTCTTATGGCTCTCTTAAAAGTTTATGTCAATTTAAAAGTGCCAACTTTATATTTTACTATGTGAGGTAAAATACAAAAAAGCTCTGAAGGTTGTTTTTTTCAACAGGAAGAAACAAACTTTACCATTTGGCTTCGGTGTCCCACTCCTTTAAAGGTCTAAATATATAGACCTCATCAGCTTGCTCCGGGTAAAATTCCATAGCCACCGATTGAATTTCGCTATATAAAACCTTTTCTTCAAACCTTATATGTTGCTCAAGCATTTCTTCAATATGATACAATACACGTAAATCTTTACGTGGTTGCTCAAAAAGCCGCCTTAACTTTTTATGTTGCAAAACAGCCTTCTTTACCAACTCATTATCATTGCCCAGTATAGGAAACAATAACTGTTCCTCGCTTTCGAAATGATCGCTTAAATAACTACTCCAGAACCAATTTACTTCTTCAATAATCTTTTCAATCTTTATACCTTGCTTCAGCCCTTGATGAATTTTCCATGTAAGCAGCTTTCCATAGTGATGCTCTTTCGTAAACGAATGTATGGATGAATGAATATTCAAATTTTTATTTTCCATAAACATTCCTAATTAAGAGGGTTAGTCTTAACCTAAAATATTAAATATAGTTTATACAGCCTGTTGTAAGGCTTGTTTTTCTAACTCAATAGCTTTGGGAAAAAGAATATTATTTTCCAAATGGATATGAAGATTTAAATCTTCTTCAAACTCATTAAGCAATGCAAATGTTATTCTATAGGTGTTACAAGCATCGGCCGGAGGTGTATAATTATTACTTAGCTCTGCAATTTTTCTGAACCTTTCGCCCTCTTGGTCATGCTCTTTAAACATAGTTTCAATAGGATTATTAACCGTTCCAAAATGTGGTGGGTTCAATACTCTGCCACTATGTTTTGACTCTGCCATTTTGCGAATAAAAGGAAACAATATCAGTTCCTCCTTTTTCATGTGTTTGGCAAGCTCGCCAGCCGATTCTAAAAATAATTGCTCAATTTGGGCAAGCTCAGGATGGTTAGCACCATGCACCTTAACTATTTTATTTAAATAAGGTTTAATTTCCGAAATTTTTGATTCGGTGTAACGATGATGTTTTTTCTCCACATAATCGGCTAATAAATCTAAAGGGCAACTTGTATAGTCAACATTTGAACCTTGACCATTTGCTGAAATAGTGTCATTAAGTTTACCAATTATTTCAGATGCATTAATATTTTTATCCAAACAGGCATCTTTAATACTTCTGTTTCCATTGCAGCAAAAATCAATATTATACTGTTTAAATACCGAGGCAGCACGGTAATCCTTAGCAACTACCTCTCCTATTATACTATTTACTGAAATTTCCATAATATATAATTTTAGAGTGATTAAATTTTTTGGGCAACAATAACAATTGCATTCATGTGGTTTTTATACTTTTTAAACACATTGCGCATTTCCAACACACGTTTCTTGGCTTTAGGATTTCTGATAATATTCCAGCCAATTTTCAATGCCCCTATCAAGCCTTCATCATCAATAACTCGGGCAGTTTCGAGCAGGCACATACCGTTTAACTCCACCTTAACTACTTTAAACCCTTGGTTTTCCAATAATGTTACCCATTCTGTTTGGGTTAATGGACGTGCATTCACTTTAATAGACAAGGCTAATTCTTTTTGAATTTTAGCTTTGGTTTCTTCCTCTATATTGTTTGGTGTAAGACCAAGCTCATGAATGGCATACAAGCCTCCTTTCTTTAATATCCGGTGTGCTTCTTTAATTATTTCAGACTTTCGATGGTCTGCGTGCATGGTTAACATAGCCTCGCCCCAAACTTTGTCTTTACTGTTTTCGGGAAGTTGGGTTTCGGCAGCATTGGCCAACATAAAGTTACAGATTTTTTGGTTAAACTTTACTCTTAAATTAGCTATGGCATCTTTATCGGCATCAATACCAATATAAGAATGTGGTTTGTTTTTTAAGGCCATATTTGCAGTAAAGCCCAATCCAGGAGCAAATTCCACCACATCATCTTTTTCGCCTATATTTAACAAGTCAACCAATTTACAGGTTAATTCTTTGCCACCGGGTCTTAAAACTTTTTTACCCATACGGGCTAAAATCCAGTGTCCTTGCGCTTTTTCAAAATCTTCTATATACATTTTATATTTTTTTAATTATTTAGAATCATTCTACATAATGCAAATGTATAAACATTTTTTCATTAAGGATAAAAATATCCGAATTTTTATTAATTTAACTTATTAACTTGTTAAAATAACTTTGATTTGTAATAAAAATATAGAGAAATATAAAAGAAAATGAATAAGCTATTGTATCAATTTTTCACCGAGGATCATCACAGAGTAGAAGGCTTTTTGAATAAAGCTACAGCAATTCCCGGGCAAATTGATGAGAATTATTATCATCAGTTTAGAGTAGGCTTGTTAAAACATATAAAGATGGAAGAGAAGATATTGTTTCCGGCAGCTCAAAAAGCCAATAACAATGAGCCTATTCCATTAGCTGCCAAGTTGCGTTTAGACCATGGCGCGTTAACTGCCTTAATGGTTGTTCCACCAACTGACGATTTGATAAAAGTTATCAGATATGTTCTGGAAAAGCATGATTTATTGGAGGAAGAGGCCGGTGGTATGTATGATTTATGCGAGGGTTTAACCCAACATCAAACCCATGAGATATTAGAAGAACTGAATAAGGCTACTGAGGTACCGGTACAGGCGCATAACAAAGCCGATTATGTACTTGATGTAGCCAAGCGTACACTACAAAGAGCCGGCTTTGATTACGATCAAATCTTACAGCAACTAAAACAAAAGTAAAAGAAAATTGTAATTTATTTACTACTAAATAATGGGTACTATTGGGGTAATATTAATTCTGTAAAGTTCGGCAAATTATATTCGGCAAAGCTTGTCAGAAGTTATGCAACCCCACTTTTCAGGGCAGATATAAACATGAAACTCAGTTATAGAGTGTTCTATATGTTTAACACCCCAATCTTCCCAAAAAAAATTATTTCATTTCGTCAGCACTTGGGCCGTAAATTCCCGGTACAGGAATATCCAATAACCGTAAATATACACTCAACTGTGCACGGTGATGATAGGTATGGTTTAACGCCATTAAACGAATGAAAGAATATTTTGGTAATTCTAAAATTACATGATCGCCTTTGCGTAAAGCCCATTTCTTTTTCAAATCATGGTTGTCATCTTTTTAAGAGCTTCTACTGACTTTTCCAAACCTTCATTATTTACTTTCAGTAAATCGTTGGTGTTGTTGATTTGAGGATGTTTGAAAGTACCTGCTGCAAAATCAAGGAAATCGGTGCTTGCAATTAATCCGGGCCATTCGGCAAGACCGGCAACGTGCGTGGCTAGATCTTTCATGCTCATTGATTTTTGATGGGGTTTCCAGTCAAATTTATCAACCGGGATTCTTTCAAGAATTTTAGCGGTACTTGCGGCTTCATACCTCATTTCATCAATCATTTTTTCAATTTCGGACATAGCTGAATATGTGTTTAAGTTTATAAAAGTTTTGAGGAGTAAAATTAAATAATAATTATTACTTCAGGTAAATATATAAAACTTATAATGTTAAATTGCAAAGGTGGCTTTAACGAACTTGAAGGGTTTAAACCGGAATCTTAAATTGAAATTTTTTCCACAACTAAAAAAATTACCTTTGCAGGATAAAAAGTATTTGTTTCTGCTGCAAAAGTGATTATTGTTTATGTTTGAAATTATATTACGTTTATGCTTGTATCGGTAATTATTCCCTGTTATAATGTTCAAGATTATATTACTGATAGTGTTGATTCAGTATTTAACCAAAGTTATAAGGATATAGAAGTAATTTGTATAGATAACAATTCAAAAGATAATACCGGTAAAATATTAGCTGAATTACAAATAAAATATCCATCATTAATTATAGACAAAGAATTGAAAGCCGGTGCTCCGGCAGCGCGTAACAAAGGGCTTAAATTGGCCAAAGGTGAGTGGATTCAATTTCTGGATGCTGATGATTTGATAATGCCCGAAAAGATAAATCATCAAATCAGTTTATGTAAGTCGCAACCAAATTTATCACTCATTGCGGGATTATATTATAACCGAGGGGTAAACAGTAATACCGATATTATTAATTCCAAGCTTAATCCCAATAAATATACCGCTGCCTTTATTAATCAATGCGGAATTACTTCTTCTAATTTATGGAAGAGAGAAGATATTGAAAAGGTTGGAGGCTGGAATGAAGATTTAAAATCATCGCAGGAAGCCGAGCTAATGTTTAGATTGGTCTTAAGGCAAAAAGAATTTATATTTGACAATATCCCTTATACTGTAATTCGTGAACGGGAAAGTGGACAAATATCGCAACGTAATCCCAATGAAAAATGGTATCAATATATTGATGTAAGACTTAAATATTTAAAAGAATTAAAAATGCAACTGCCTCATGCTTATCAAGAAAATAAGGTTGTATTTTATAATTCATTGCTTATTTCAGTGATGATTTTGGCCAAACATAATAAGACAAAAGCTATAGAAATATTTAACCATGAAATAAGACCCAACTTAACATTTTCTGTTTCAAACTGGCGAAGCGCAATAATAAAGCTATTGGGATTAAATTTTTATTTATTGCTAAAGAAGTAAAAGAATAAATATTTAATATGCAACTAAAGTTGTACTATCAAATTACAGTTACTTTATAGCCGGCTTTTTGAAATGTTGCTGCGACCTAACACTTCTAACTCATTACAAACATATTTTGAAAAAAAATGCTATTTAATTTGCTTAAATTTAAAATAAATACGTAGTTTAGTGAGGAAAATTAACCATTAAGGAGTTAATAGACGGATTGGCGGTAGTAGAAACCCATTGGCGACAAAATTGAAAGGTCGAAGAAAATTTAAACCGACAGCTTTATTACCGAACCCAGTCGCAAATTTTGGCACATTTCCATTTTTCCAATCGCAACAGGCTACCCAGTATAAAAGTAAAATAGCCTAAATTTACCTACCAAACACCAATCCCAAAGTTTTTATTTTTTTCATAGACTAATAGGAACTAACGTTAAAGTTAAGTATTTTTAACACTAAACATTTTACAAATTAATAATTTTTTATGCTCATCCTTTTTCATGCCAGTTGCCATTAACTACTGCTACTGTTAATCTATCGAACATTGCCCCACCAAAATACCTTCGATTAAGCTTGTAACAAAATTCATCAAGGTACAATTGTAAATACTTTCCTTTTATTTTATGATAAATTCCAAGTAAAGTTCTTTTCGCATTGCTAATTGCAATATGCAC
>WBZO01005485.1_pt1 | contig 12901 bp, 19 predicted proteins | sample 5204261 | NCBI WGS metagenome assembly WBZO01 (sample SAMN12412400, study PRJNA552823) | activated sludge metagenome | isolation source: activated sludge from anammox sidestream of wastewater treatment plant... | place: USA: North Carolina | collected 2017-09
TCCCGGTAGGCATCAGCAACCCCATGATCGCGAGAATCAGCGCCCAAATCATCCTGCCTGCTCCTTCCGCCCAGGAGCCGCAGATTTTCCGGAACGGGGTGCCGCAGATTTTCCGGAACCATCAAGCTCACGCCCACGGCAACCGGACACCGCGCTCCGCGAAGGATGTTCCCGCGCTCGGCCCTGGAGCTTCTGAAGAAGACAGCGAATGAACCGAAAGCCAAGCGTCGCAGAAGAACGACTGGCGCTCAGGTCAAACGGAAGCGACACGACCAGGCCATGGGTGACGTCACCAGGAAGCATCGACCGCTGCGGGAGGGGCACAACGCGGTCGGCTCGCCGTGTCCCGCCTGCAAGGTCCCGTTCAAGGAGGGCGACGTCACGACGCTGGTGCTTCTCGGCCCAGGCCCGAACGAGCAGTCGCGCGAGCAGGCACGCGCAGGCCGCCCCTACAACGGCGTGGCCGTTTTGCTTCACTGGTCCTGCGCTACGGGTAAGGAACGATGATCCTCTGCGCGGCTGGCGACATCCACGGCGGGCTCGACCGCATGTACGAGCAGCTCCTCGAGTTCGAGGCTGCGCTCGGCGTGCGCTTCGCGTGGCTCCTTCACGTGGGCGACTTCGGCGTGTGGCCGGACCTGGCGCGCATCGACGGCGCGACCAAGCGGCACGACGGCGCCGGCGACTTCCCGGCGTGGTTCGCCGAGCGCCGCGCGGCGCCCCGGCCGACGGTGTTCATCAAGGGCAACCACGAGGACTTCGTCTGGCTCGACGCGCAGCCCTCCACCGAGGTCCTGCCCAACATGCACTACCTGAAGAACGGCCAGGTCTTCGAGCTGCGTGACGGCGACGAGGTGCTCCACGTCGGCGGCGTCGGCGGCTGCTACGGGCCGTCGAACTTCGAGCGGCGAGGGGCGACGCTGCAGGGCTACGCCAAGCGCCACTACACCCGCGACGAGCTCGCGACGTTGAGCGCGCGCATCGACCTCGACATCGTCCTCACGCACGACGCGCCCGCGGGCGTGCGCTTCGATCGCCACCGACGTGGCGAGGGCTTCGTCAGCGAGGCCGCCGGGCTCGACGAGCTGCTCGTGAAGACGCAGCCGCGCGTGTGCTTCTTCGGCCACCATCACACGCGCCTCGATGCGAGCGTCGCGGGCGTCCCCTGCCTCGGCCTCAACAAGGGCCCGTACCCGGGCTGCCTCGTCGCCATCGAGATGAAGCCTGGCGAGCGCACGTGGCAGGTGCTCGGCGAGTGGCCGCCGAAGGAGCCGCGCCCATGACGACACCGAAGCGCAAGACCACGAAGCCGAAGGCCACAAAGAAGCGCGCGTCGAAGGCGGACATCAAGGACCTCGTCGACAAGCTCGCGCCCGCGCTCGAAGAGCTCAAGAAGGCCCAGGACGCGGCCCGCGCGGCCGGGCTGTTCTCTCATGACCGCGACCTGCTCTGGTGCCCGCGCTGCGGGCTCGAAGAGAGCGTCTCGGCGCATGGGGTCCTCTACACGTGCGTCGCGCCGAACTACCGCGTCGACACCGGTCACCGCTTCATCGAACCGAAGACGGATGGCGCTCCGTTCCTCTGCCCGAAATGCGGTGGCGCCGCGCGCGAGGAGGACTGGGAGCGGCGCCTGAGCGAGGACCGTCCCGAGCCAGCATGGGAGAGCGTGAAGACGCGCGTGCCCAACGAGAAGGCCGACGCGGCGCGTGTAGTCATGCTCTGCGAGGCGCTTCGCGCGTCCGAGCACGTGAAGCGCTCGGTGAAGAAGCTGAGCGACGCTGCGATGCTCGAACGCTACGGGCTCGTCGACGGCGAGGTGCTCACGAACCTCGGCGCGTTGCTCGTGGGCACGCGTCGTCAGCGTCTCCGTCTCGGCGGCGTACACGGGACCCAGTACGACAAGAACGAGCGCGCGGTTCGGGAGTTGGCGCTCTCCGATGTTCCGCTGTGGGAGTTGCCCACCGTCGTCCGGCGCGAGATTGAGGCGCTCGACGAGTACGAAGAGATCTTCACACGGGTGGGCATCAGGCACGCGCCCGCGTTCGATCCGCGCGTCGTGCGTGAGCTCGTGGTGAACGCGCTGGTTCATCGGTCCTACGCGCTACGAGGCGACGTCGAGGTCCGCCTCTACCGCGACCGCCTCGAGGTCGAGAGCCCGGGCGCGCTGCCGCCCACCGTCTCGCGGATCACCATCCTGCGGGCGCAGCGCGCGCGGAACGAGCGGCTCGCGCGCCTCTTCGTCGACCTCGGGTTGATGGAGGGGAAGGGTGTCGGCGTCGACGTCGTCTTCGATCGCCAGCTCGCGGCGGGCCGCGCTGCTCCGGTCTTCGCAGACCTGGGGGGCAGCGTTCGCGTCACGACGCAACGCGAGATCGTGTTCCCGGCGATCCGTCACTTCATCGCGGAGGTCGACCGCCACCATCCCCTCACCACCCGCGAGCGCCTGGTGCTCGCCTACGTCTGTCACGGCCATGACGTGCTTCCGAGCGAGCTGGCGTCGGGCCTCGCGCTGGCCGACGACGAGCTGCCCGAGTGGCTCGGGCGCCTCGAGGAGCTGGGCGTCGTCGAGACCATCCACCCCGGCCGCGCCGCGTACCTGCAGATCTCGCCGAGCCTCATGCGGCGCCTCGGTGTCGGTTATCGACGCGCGTACATGCCGGGCTGGAAGCCGAGGGGCACGCCGGGCAGACGTGTTGCCCCGAAGCGCTGAGCTGCGCGCGGCGCGCAACATGGGCCGCCAGGGCAACGCGACTACTCGCTCTTCGCGTTCAACGCTCCCTCGACGAGCGCGATCGTCGCCCTGGAGCCGTACCGTTTCGCCATCTCGCGCAGGCGTTCACGGTCGAAGCGCCCGCGCGCCAGCGCACACCCCAGCGCCTCGGCGACCTCGGTCGGCGAGGCAGCAGCCTGGTCTGTGTGCTCGAGCAGGTCGATGACGAACCACTCCGTGGGCGGGTTCTCGGGGAAGTCCTCGCGCCGGAGCATGAAGCTCCGGTTGCCGAACGTGAAGGTGCCCGACCGCTTCGTGTTGTAGACGAGCGGCACAGCGAACACGGCGGTGGTGCCGAGCCCCAGCGCGTTCCAGCGCTCCGGCCCCGTGAAGACGAAGGGCGTGTCGTCGAGGAAGACGCGCATGATCTCCTCGTCGTGCGGCGGGACTGGCCCAAAACGGCTTGGCTTCGGGTGCGCGTACAGGCCGTGCCCGAGGGGGATGAGCTCTCCAGCGTCGACCAGCCGCTCGTAGTCGACCAAGTCCCGCGCCCGGTACACGCGGCCGGGTTCGAGGTCGGGGCGGCTCATGGCGCCGCGAGCGCCGCTTCCCACGCCGCGAGAAGACTCACGGCCAGTGCGACGCAGGCCCCGGAGATCGTGTCCGGGTCCTCTACCTCGTGGCTCGCGCGCACAGCCATCGCGGTTCCGTGCGCCTTCTGCGTACCAAAGAGGCTGCGCAGGAAGGGCCGCGCCTCGCCGGTAATCGGTCCAGCGATCTCGTGGCGCTCGAGCCCAGCCAATGTTGCGCCGAGCCGGCCGAGGTCGGCGGCTTGCAGGATGCGGAGGACGTCGAGAGCGTCCTTGGGCGCCCAGCGCGCCGGAGTCGGTTCGCGCTCGGCGAGCTTGTGGAGCTTCGCGACGAGCAGTGCACCGAGCCCGGCGACGGCGACGTCCACCGCTCTCGTGTCCGCTGGGTCGAGCGCGGTCAGCGTGACAACGCTGTTGTCGATGATCGCGGCCTCGAGGCCCTTGGCCTTGCGCGCCACCTCGGTACCGTGAGGCCCGAGGCGCGCGCTTCGACGTCCCGGCCCGCCGAGAGCCATCGGGACCATCAGATCAATCTGTACATCGTCGCGTGCCCACGTGCCCGGCTTCACGGCGAGGTTGAACCCGGCCGCGAGCAGCCCTTCGGCGAGGAGCGGCTCGTCGTCGAGCACGTTGGGGTTGAGGGCGAGATCGCCGTCGGATGTGAACGCGGCCACCAGCAAGTGTCCCGCGCCGACGTGATGGTAGATGGCCTGCGCTCCCACGAGGACGACCGCCTTGCGTTGGCTGCCGAGGGCGACGAGGGCATCAAGGAGAACTCGTCGGGCTTGGACGTACTCAGGGTCGTACTCACGAGCCATGCGTGGCCTCCTTCAGCTTCGCCATCATCGCTTCAGCCTCCTGTGGCCCGCGCCCAGGGCTCGACATCAGGTCGACGATGGCTTGCGGGGCGGACACGGTGGTCACGCTTACCGTGGTCTCGCCCGCAGCGATGGTGCGTTCTCGTGTTCGCTCGAAGACGACGTCATCGTAGGGCCGGAGCAGCCACACGTTCGCGCCCGCTTCGGCAGGTACGAGCTCGAGCTCGCGCGCGGCGACGTCCGGGTCGTCCACGTAGAGCATCGCGATCCGCGTGGGCGCGATGCCGGGCCCCGCCATCGAGCCCGTCGCGGCATAGCGCGGGAGCCGATCGAGCTTCGCCCAGAGTGTCGGCAGCCCACGCGGCTCCAGCAGCTTGTGCAGCTCGTTGGTCTTCGTCAGCTCGTAGTCCTTCGCCCACCGCGAGAGCAACGCCACGGCGTCGACGGCGACGATGCGCTTCTTGTCGTCGCGCGTGAGCAGCGCCTCGGTCTCCAGGAAGCTCACGACGCGCGAGACGGTGCCCAGCGGCGTTGCCGCTGCTGCCGCCAGCTCACGCACCCCTTGAGGGAGTTGGAGCTCAGCGAGTGCACGCACGACGCGACCAGCGGCAGCACCTCGAAGGCTTTGCAGCGGACGAGGCGTTCGCTCCGGGTCCTGCTCGGCGCCCACGCCTTCGAGGAAGATCGCGGGCCGGCTCACGACGACGCGCACGTTGCCCGTGGCGTCGGCGTAGCTCGCGCCCCCTTGCGCGAGCAGCTCGCGGGCGCGCTCGCCGAGGTAGGACGAGACGACCATCACTGGCAGCTCCGCTCGGGTGAGGAGCGCCGGGACATCGCGCGGGACGAGCCCCTTGCGGGCGACGATCGGCAGGTCGACGCTGCGCCGGTCCGGACCGGAGAGCCGCAGGGCGTCTGGCTGCTCCTCGGCGGTCCAGCCGGGCGGCAGCCGACGACGCACCCCTTCGAGCGCCTGCCGAAGCACTGTCCCGCCAATTATTGAGTTCCGCATACAGTGGAACATAACTCGCGGCGGAACGTTCTGCAAGCCGCCGTTCCGTACGAGCGCCCGTTCCGCAGGACGCGGAACAAAGAGCAGGCTACGTCGCCAGCTTCCTGAAAGTCTCGTCGTGGGCGTCTATCAAGCGATCGGCGGCGTCGATCACCCGCTCCAGCTCGGAGGCCCGCGGCCCCAGTGTCGATGAGCCGAGCGAGCGTAGCCAAGATGGCGATGCCAGGAGGCGCATCGGTCAAGCCGGCTCCTCTTCGTCGTCCTCGTGCTTGTACCCGCCGAACTTCTCGGTAAGCCGCGTTAGTTCGCGGAGCCCTTCGCGGCGCCACGCATCGTGCTTCTCCGCGAGCAGCCGGCGCAGGCGATCGGCGGCTTCGGGCGCGCGCTCCGGGTGGCCCTTGAGGTCGACGTAGGCCTGCGCGGGATGGACGCAGCTCACCGTGCCCACGAAGTCGATGTGCTGGAAGACACTCTCGTCGTCGGGCACCACGAGCCAGAGGTTGGCGCCGCGCGGATCGTCATAGAACGCGAGCTTCTCGCGCAGCTCTTTGGACGGAACCTCGGTGACGTAGAAGGTCGCGATGCGGAAGGCCGCGAACGGCGCGTGCATCCAGGCCGCCGAGAGGCCCGTCGCCGCATGCACGACGCCTTCGGCCGCGAACGTGTCGGAGACGAAGCGCGTGAGCGCATCACCCGAGCGGGCCGCGATGCTGCCCTGGATGAGCGTGTGCCGGGCAAAGCGATCCTCGTCACGCCAGGCGTCGGCGAGCAGCACCGGGTTCTTCACGCGGTACTCGCCGCGGCTGCTGCGTATGAGGTGCTTCTCCTGCTTGAGGCGAGCGGCGATCCTCTTCACGGCGCTCTCGGGCACGCCCGTCGCCGTCGCGGCCCACGTGGTCGTGAAGCTCATCGTCTCCGAGGTCAGCAGCCAACGCACCAAGCTGGCGCGGCTCCTCGCTGCCGTGCTCGTCGGCCGGGGCCGTGCTCGAAAGCGGTTCGGCCGCCCATCCACGATGACGCGAAGCCGCGGCGTGACGATGCACGCGTTGCCGCCCAGGTCGAACCACGAGAGCTTGGCGGCGGTACACGCTCGCCGTCCGCCATCGGTCATGGATGGCACCGCGATGAGCGCCGTCGCGTCCCGTCGTCGTGCCGCCGCCTTCAAGGAGTCGATATGCGCGACGAGCGCTGCGGGTGAACTGCTCGCGACCACGCCGACCACGAAGTCCTGCTCGACCGCGCGAACCACGAGCGGCACGTCGGGCGCACGCTTGGCCTTCACCTCGCTTCGGGGCACGTCGAGGAGCGCCGCGAGAACGACGGGCACCTCGGCGATGAGCTGGTACGTGGTGAGCGCCACGCCGTCACGAGTACCGTGGTCTCCTTGACGGTCTCAAGGCCGCAGTTGGAACGTCATCGCCCGTGTCACAGCTTGTCGTAGCTGCGTGTCACAGCTCCGCGCTCGGGCGCTTCACCCCACCAGCTTCTTGAGCATCGCCATCCCGCGCTCGATCTCCTCGGGCGTGGCGTGGGCGAGCTCGAGGTACACGCGCCCGCTCGCGTCGGTGTACTCCTCGATGTTCACGCACCAGCCTTCGTTCGCAGGCGTGCCGAGCTCGACGTCGGCGGCGAGCTTGTGCAGCGCAGCTTTCACGACGCGGTAGCTGGTGCCCTTCGGGAAGCGGAGCGCGACCTCGGGCTCGGGGGTTCCGTAGCGGCTCTTGCCCTCACTCACCGTCTTCGTCGCCTGCGTGTTCTTCGTCGTCGTGCTCATCGTCGTCCTCCGTGGCGCGGCGTGCGAAGTGCCCGTCGCGTGAGGACATACAGGCTTCCGTTCGCGCACGTAGCAATGCCTTCGGAGGTCGATTCTTGAGGTATTTCCGGCGCTTGGAGACGTGTTGCCTACATGCTGGAAGTGGCGCGCCCACGTTCGCCAAGGGCGAGCGCGTGAGCCCTCACGCGGGGTACGTCGTCGGGCAGCGCGACCCGGCCTTCGCTCCGGTGGGTTCGGCGCGTGCCTCCGACGTCTTGGCGATCTTCGGCGGCTACGAGGTTGCCCCGGACCACGCGGTGTTCCCTGCCTCGAAGTCACGCACACGGGCGCGGAGCAGGTTTGTGATGAGCGCCTTAGGAAGTTTCTGGTCCCAGGTGAGCTTCAGGGCACCCCCGACCGCCTCGTAGCCAGCCGCTTGGACCTCGGCTCGATGGTCCGCGAAGAAGCGCACCGGGAAGCGCAGTGAGCAATGCTTCTTAAAGCACTGGAGCGTCCACACCATGCCGCCATTCGACGACGTGTACGCGGGCCAGTTCCACTTCAACGCCTCCACCAGCCCGGCCTTCGTGGCCTCGGCGAGGCTGAGCGCGCGGAGGGCCTCGAGGTGCGGGCGTTCGGCGTCACCGAGCTTGGCGAAGAAGGCGTCGACCGTGGCGATCTTGGGCGCGGGCATGCCGCCACCGTCGCATACAGTGACGGGCACGGCTACCCCTTCGCCGTGAGCCCGGTGCGGAGCATCTCGGCGACGAGCGACGCGGCCTGCTCGTCTTCGGTCTCGCCCTTCACGTCGAGCTGAAGCTCCTCGAACTTGAGCGTGTTGGCGACGACCCACTCGATGTACTTCGGCACGGTGAAGTCATCGACGCCGAACGCGATGTCCTGCATGGCCTTCACGATTTGCAGCGCGGTCCCTTGGAACACGCGCCCGTCTCTCATCACGATCTTCATGCTGCCTTCTCCTTTCGGCGCGAGCGCCACTTGCCCGAGACGATGACGGGGCGACCTTCGACCTGCTCGGGCATGAGGAGGTAGGTCTCGACCTCGGTGCCGCCTTCGAGCGCGATGCGCGTGCGGCGGTAGAAGCGCGGGTGTCCTTCGAGCCGGTCGAGCCGCGCGAGCGTCTCGGCGTCGACCTCATACACCTCGCCGGCCACCGCGTGCTCGCCGCCGCGCACGAGCCCGGGGAACGCGCCGAGGTCGCGCAGCTCGAACGCGGGCTCGGTACGGGCGTCGCAGACGAACTTCGCGCTCGCGAGCAGCCGATGGTTGCCCTCGCCCGCGAGGAGCGTCCCGTAGACGAAGACGCGCGTGGGCGCGCGACGTTGGCGCTTGGGCGCGTTCATGCCGCCACCCCCGCTGCCCGAGCGAGCGGCTCGAAGTCGAAGCCCAGGCGCCCGTACGCGCGCCAGAGGACCGTGAAGTAGCCCTGCTGCGGCACCCACGCCTCGAACGTGTCCTCCGGCTGGAGGTACGTCGTCACGCGGCGGCGCCGCCCGTGTTCGTCGAGGACGAGGCGCACCACGCGCTCGTACGCGAACGGGTGGCCCTCGAAGCGGTCGAGCGCGCGGAGGTCGACGTCGCCGAGTTCGTAGAGCAGTCCCTCGACGCTCGCGCCCTTGGCGCGCACCACGCTGGCCACCGCGCCGCCCCACCGATGGCTGAAGCCGCCGAACGCGAGCGCGTGGTTTGGCAGCACCGCGCGGCCGACGACGCGGGCGCCAGCGCAGCGCGCGCGCATCTGCTCGTCGTCGAGGTTCGAGCCGTAGGCAAAGTAGAGCACCTGGTTCATCTTCTCATCTCACTTCGGGCCAGAGCCCGTGGTTGTCGTCCGTCGCTTCCGTTTCGCGTCGAGCCGAGCGCCGGCTCCCGGGTCCGGCGCTCGGCCCGCGCCCGTGGTCAAGCTGCGTGGGCAGCGCCCGTCTCCTCGCGGTCCTGGTTGGCGGCCGGGCGGCGATCGCGGCGCTCGCCTTTCCAAGCCGCCGAGCCCGCGAGCTTCTTCGTGAGGTGCAGGCGCGCCGTCTTGAACTCCTCGCCGATCAGCCCGAGATGCAGCAGCACCACCCGGAAGTCGTACTTGGCGGTGGCGGGGTTGAAGTCGCGGCGCTTGCTGCTCGCGGCCTTCGAGGAGAGCGCCTTCGCGGCGAGCGCGAGCACCAGTTGGACGTAGGCCTTCACCTCGCCGGCATGCAAAGAGCCCTGAAAATATCGAAACTCCAAAGTCGACCTGTAGTGGAGCGAATTCAAGTTCAAGCCCGCGTAGCGGCTGATGTGGTAGCGCGTCGGCGTGACGTTCGGGCTCCCGTACCAAGCGTCCTTCAGCTCCTGCATCGTCTTCGGACGGCGCGTCTCGATCCGCTGCATGAAGGCGTCGTCGATCGGCTTGCAGTACCGCGCGAGGCGGTGCTGGCTGATCCCGAGCGCGTGCTCGAGGAGGCGCTCCTGCTTGTGAACCAGCTTGACCAGGTTCACCACGCTCTTCGCGTCGAAGCGCTCGGCGCCAACGTGGATGTGGATCGCCGTAGAATCATCGCAGCGACTGCCCGCTGCGCGAACCGCGCGCACCACCCGCTGCAGCGTGTCGATGTCGTCGTAGCCGAGGACAGGGCTGACGATCTCTCCGCTGTTCTCGCCGCCGCTCAGCGAGCCATCGGGCACCACCTTCCAGGAGCGCCCGTCCTGCGTGGTGATGCGGACGTCGCGGTAGTCGTTGGTGATGGTGCCCCCGACCACGCTGTGGATCGCCTGGGCGAGCTTCATCCGGCTCAGGCCCACCGTCTCGATCTCAATCCCGAATCGCAGCGTCTTCATCGTCTTCGTCCTCGCGTTGCGCGGGGCGTTGGTGCCCGTCGCGTGGGGACATACAGGCTTCCGTTCGCGCCCCTAGCAAGGCGGAACACGGAGATTTCCGATGTATTTTCAGGAGTTTGGAATAGCCGCGAGGTTCCGCGACTTTGGCATCGGAGGCGCTTGTAGGCCTGCCGACGCCCCTCCGATTCCGCGCCTGTTCACGCCCGGGTGGCGCCCTCCTTGGCGAAGAGCGCCGCCGCGTCACGGGCGCCGAGCTGCGTGAGGTACGCGCCGATCGCGCCCCGGAAGAACTCCATGCGGTTCTTGATGCCCTTGCTGCGCCAGGCCTCGTCCATCTTGTCGGCGACGTCGGCTTCGAGGCGCAGCGGGAGGATCTTCACATCGAGCGGCTCGCCATCGCGCCCACGCGCCTTGCGAGGCCCGACGTTGATGCGGCCCTTCTCGGCCTCTCGAATTTTCCAAATCAAGTACGACCTTGCCGAGCTCCCCGTGCTGCGGCCGACGACGTCGAGGTACTTGGTCTGCAGCTCCTCGATGGTCATCGACGCGAACCGCCCGCGCAGCGGCTTCGGCGCGTCGCTCGTCGCGGGCGTCGTCGACGTGGGCTCGGACGCGCGCGCGTTCCGCTTCGCCGGGGGCGGGGTCGCCTGCGCAGGCTCGGGTTCCGACGCGGGCGTGCTGGCGCGCGTGGCGAGCGCCTCGTTGATGCGCTTCACCAGGAACCGCTTATTCGGACTCCGCGTGCTCTCGCCCGTCGCCTCCTTAAAGCGTGCCCACAGCTCCGGCAGCGGCAGCGCCTCGAGGTTCTCTTTCTTGGTCTTCGCCTTGGTGGTCTTGCTCTTCGCCTTCGTGCTCATGGCTGCTCTCCTCGTCGGGCGCTGGGTACACGTCACCCTTCACGCGCGCGCCCGTGGCTCGCGTGTCGGGCTTGCGCTCGTCGTCGACCGCGTGGTCGTTCAGGTCATCCGCGCTTGAGGTGCGCGAAGCACTCGAGGTCGACGGCGCGCGGATCGCTCGACACGAAACTGAAGCGCCCCTCGGCTTCCATCCAGGGCTGCACGTCGAGGCGGTCCTCGGCGGCCACGCCGCCGGTGCGCGCGAGCTCGTCGTCGTCCTTCACGTAGCTGCCGTCGGCCTTGAGCACCGCGATGATGCGGACCCGGTAGCCGCGAAGGTAGGCGTGCTCGGTGCCGACGTAGGTGGTTGTGGTGCCGATGGTCTGCATCGTCGTCCTCCGCGTTGATCGCTTCGCCATACAGGCTTCCGTTCGTGCACCCAGCAAGGTCATTCCGTGAAGAATCGACCTCGCTGGGGACCACGTTCGCGTTCAGCGCGTGGCCACGCTCCACGCCGTCTTCGACCCGTAGCGGAGGTGGCTTCCTTCGACGAGGAAGACGTCGTTGCGGGCGCAGCCGCCTTCGAGCCCGTGCTTGTCCTCGAGGCCGTCCTCGCTCTCATCGGCCTCGGCGCGGAGCACCTCGTCGCGCGTCGTCACGCCCAGGAGCGCGTACTCCATCGGGTAGCCCGACTGCTCTTGGAGGATGACCTCCGCGTCCGGGTCCTGCTCCTCCAGCAACTCGATCAGCTCGCTCACCTTCATCTCGTCGTCTCCGTTGGGGTGGTTGGGATGCGCCCCGTTCACTTCGCGGCGCTGCGTGGCTCTCACTGCACTCCGTCCACTGCGTGGACTCTGTGCAGTTCGAGTCGCGACGACATACAGGCTTCCTTCTGGCGACCTTCCAAGGCGAAGAAGCGAAGAATCGACCGTTGCGGCGCGGCATCGAAGAAGGTCCTCGATGATGACGAGAAGACCTTGCTTCCCGCCGTCACGCCGCCTTGTCGTGCATGTCCTTGATGGCTTCCTTCAGCGCGACGAGCGCGGCCTCGACCTTGGTCACAGCCTCGGTCTGCGAGCGCCCGAGCTCCGCGACTTTGTCAAACAGCTCGCGGAGCTGAGCGTCCTTCTTCCACACGGCATAGCCCAAGACCGCGACCAGCCCGTACGGGCCGGAAGCACGCAGCCAGTCAGCGATTGAGGTGAACGTATCCATGATGCTCTCCTTCGTTCAGGCCACGGCGTGCGTGGGCAGTAGGTCGCGGACATCGGCGCGGCGCACGCCCGTCGCGCGCTTCACCGCTTCGTCGAACGCGCTCTCGGGCGAGAGCCCGGCCTCGAGCCGCAGCCAGGCGTAGAGGACGAGCAGCGAGCCGTCGGCGTGGCCGAAGTACTGGTGCGCCAGGACTCCGGGCAGCGGCTTCTCAGCGGCGGGCACGAGGCCGAGCGCGAAGTAGCCGTCACGCAGCCCGGGCCACACGCGCGGCACGGCGAGGCCGTCGGCGGGCGCGCTCACGGTCCACTTCACGAGCTGGGCGACCGCCTCGGCCTGCGCGGGCAGCGGCAGCACGTACTCGCCCTTGTGCGCCCACGGCGCCTTGATGACGCGCGACCACGGCAGGCTCGGCTTCAGGTAGCTCGGGTAGTACGGGTTCACGACCTCGACGCCGAACGACGCGCCGTTGTGCTGGCTCGCGTGCCAGAAGATGTCGGTCGCGAGGTCGCCGTGCTGCGACAGCTCTCCGTCGGGCCCCATCACGAGGTGGACAGATAGCCCGCGCTTCTTCAAGACCGCGATGGTCTCGTCCACCGAGCGCGTCACCGTCTCGTGGATGACCAGCTCGGTCGCGCGGGCGCGTTTGCCCTTCGACGCGAAGCGATAGACCTCGTCGTCCGCGAAGTTGCGGATGGCGAGGCCGGGTGCGCAGACCTTCGCGCCGCCCACGATGAACGCACTCATGGCGCGGGCTCCTTGCCCTGCAGCCTCTCGACGGCGGGCGCGGGCAACTTCAGCCCCTGCTTGAACAGCGACCGCCGCGTCTCTGTAGCGATGGGACGCGTGAACACCTCGCCCTACGTGCCAACGTCGGGTGAGACAGCTCCGGCTCGAAACCTATGTACCGATGGGCGGAGAATGGATCCCCGATCGTGCCGAAACCAGCCCGTATTCCTGACCGTGACCCCGAGCCGCAGAGCGAGCGCAGACAGGCTCGACCGAGAGGCGTTACGCTCGAGACCGTGCCGAAGAGGACCCGCCGAGTCTTTACCGCCGCCGAGAAGCTTCGCATCGTGAAGGAGGCCGACGCTTGCCTGGCGAGTGGCATGCGCGGCGACCTGGAGGCGTTGCTCCGCCGGGA
>WBZO01005486.1_pt1 | contig 12900 bp, 10 predicted proteins | sample 5204261 | NCBI WGS metagenome assembly WBZO01 (sample SAMN12412400, study PRJNA552823) | activated sludge metagenome | isolation source: activated sludge from anammox sidestream of wastewater treatment plant... | place: USA: North Carolina | collected 2017-09
GCCAGGGCGCTTTCGCAGAATGCCCGCATCGTGGTCATGGACGAACCGACCTCGGCGCTCAGCACCGATGAGGTCGACCGGTTGTTCGGGTTCATCAATCGCCTGCAGGAACGGGGCGTAGGCATCATCTACGTCACCCATAAACTGGACGAGATTTATCGCATTGCCGATCGCGTGACCGTGGTGCGCGATGGCAAACACGTCATCACCACCGAGGTCGCCGATACCGAACCGAACGATCTGGTCACCTGGATGGTCGGTCGCGAGCTGAAGGACCTTTTCCCAAAGAGCGCCGTCCAGCGCGGTCCGGTGCTGCTGCAGGCGACCGATGTCAGTGGCAGCGGGATCGAGCACTTCGACCTGACCGTGCACTCCGGCGAGATCGTGGGGCTCTTTGGTTTGCTCGGCGCCGGTATCAATACCGTCGGCAGGGTGCTCTTCGGCGCCAGCGATCGTACCGGTGGGACTGTCACACTGGACGGTCAGCTAATCGCGCCGAATTCGCCGTCGGACGCGATGGACAAAGGCATGGGACTCCTGACCGAAAACCGCAAGGTGGACGGACTGGTGCTGCCGATGTCCGTGCGTGACAACATGACCCTCGCCTCGCTCGGTCAGTTTGCCAATCTCAGCTGGCTCAACTCGCGCCGGGAAACCGAAAAAGCGTCGGCCTTCGTCGACCGGCTTTCGGTGCGCACCCCGTCGTTACGGCAACGAGTGCAACTATTGAGTGGCGGAAATCAACAAAAAGTGCTGATGGCGCGCTGGCTCATGCGCGACCCCAAGGTCCTCATTCTGGCCGAGCCGACCCGCGGTATCGATGTCGGCTCCAAAGCCGAGATCTACCGCCTGATCGACGAAATGGCCCAGCGTGGTCTGGGCATCGTCTTCATGTCCACCGAAGTACCGGAGATTCTGGGAATTTCCGACCGCATTCTGGTCATGCGCGAAGGCCGCATCGTGGCGGCGTTCGACCGCGGCGAAGCGACCCAGGAAAAATTGGTCGAAGCGGCGGCAGTGGCCCAGCAAACAGAAGAGGCGGCCTGATGGCAACAGTAAACCCCGCCCTGCCGGCGTCCAGCCCGAAACAGGGCTGGAAACGCTACGCCGCCTTCTGGGCTCGCAACGAGGAACTCAGTCTGGTGCTGATCCTCGCTATCGTGATCGGGTTCTTTCTGGCCGTCGAACCGGCAACCCGGCAGGGCAGAGTCTATTCGGATCTCCTTTGGGAGATTTCTCCGACCCTGATTGCGTCGATCGGTATCACCATGCTGATGCTGGCGGCGCAATTCGATCTCTCCATTGGGTCGATGCTGGCGTTCACCGGGGTGGCCACGGTCACTGCCATGAACCGCACCGACAGCATGTGGGTTGGCATTCTGGTGGGGTTGGCGACTGGTCCTCTCATCGGGTTGATCAACGGCGTGCTGATCACCTATGTGGGTATGCAGTCGCTGATGACCACCCTCGGGATGATGTTCGGATTGCGCGGGCTGGTCTATGTCTATACGAACAAAACACCGGTTGTCGATCACAATCAGTTCACCCAGTTCACCCGTCTCTGGTTCGGCAAGGTCGGACCCGTTCGCCTGCCAGTCGTTCTGGCGCTGGTGCTGATCCTGATCGCCTGGTATGTACTCAGTCATACCGAATACGGTCGCAACATCTATGCCATCGGCGGAAATTCCCAGGCAGCCCGGGTTTCCGGGATCCCTGTTCGCAATATCGTCTTTAGCCTCTTCGTCATCTCCAGCTGCTGCGCGGCGGTGGCTGGATTGCTGATGGCCGCGCAAACCGACACCGGCTATTTCGACGCCGGGGTGCAGGGATTCGAATTGACCGTCATTGCCGCTGTGGTGCTGGGCGGCGTGAGTATGGCGGGAGGTCAGGGGAATATCCTCAGTGCAGGACTGGCCGTCATCATTCTGGGCATGATCGGCAAGGGCATGCGTCTGATGGGCATCAATACCACCCAGCAGCTGCTGGTGGTCGGTGTGGCCATGCTGGCCGCCGTCTATTACCACCGAACCCGTCGCCGAATGGCGGTTCGATTGCGAAACGAAGGATATTGACCATGCCCCATGCGCGTGAAGTAACGCTCGACCGCGGTGTCGCCGGTATCCGGCTCGAAAACGATCGGGTCGCGATCACCCTGCTGCCCGACAAGGGCGCGGATATCTACGAATGGATCCACAAACCGACCGGGATCGACGTGCTCTGGAAAAGCCCCTGGGGATTGCGCAAACCGGGCGCCGGCATTCCATCCTCGTTCGATTCGAGTGTGACCTGGATCGAATGGTATCCCGGCGGTTGGCAAGTGCTCTTTCCCAGTGGTGGAGGTCCCTGCGACTACAAGGGCGTAGAGCTGAGCTATCACGGCGAAGCCTCGGCGATGTTCTGGGATGTCATCCAATTGGACCAGAACGAGGACGCGGCCACTGTTCAGCTCCGGACGCGACTGGCGCGCAGCCCGTTCACCGTCACCCGCGAAATCGTGCTGCCAGCCGATTCGAACGCGTTCCTGTTGCGCGAGACGATCCAAAACGACGGTCGTGAACCGATGGAATACATGTGGGGGCATCATCCGGCCTATGGCGCGCCATTCCTGAGCGGCGATTGCCGGATCGACACGAACGCCAGAACGATCGTCGCCGACGATGCCTACGATCCACCCGCCAGCGTCATGGACGTGGGCGGAACGTTTTCCTGGCCGACGGTTTCACGGGACGGGCAGACGACCGATCTCACCCGCGTACCGGGAGACGATGAGCCGCGCGCGTCGCTCGGGTATTTCGACGGATACGACGAGATCGCCTGGTACGGAATCACGAATCCGAGTCTGGGCATCGGCGCGGGGATGGCCTGGCGGCGGGACGATTTCCCCCATGCCTGGTTCTGGCAGGAACTGCACGCTTCGCCCGGGTTTCCCTGGTACAAGGGCGTCTATGTCATGGCGATCGAACCGAATACGACCTACCCCGGTCAGGGGTTGATCGCCGCGAGGGAAAAAACCGGCACCCAGCGCGAACTCGGACCGGGAGAATCGCGCACTGCCGAAATCCGGGCCGTACTCTACGAATCGGCCTCCGGGATCGGCGGGATCGATATGGAAGGAAACGTACAGTCATGAGCATCGAAGCAGGCGTCTGGGATGTCACCAGTGGTCTTCCCTCGGAACCGCTGCGCGCTCTCCCCGAATTTACCACCCTGGCCGATGGGCTCGATCATCCGGAAGGGGTGGCTTCCGGTCCGGATGGCGATATCTACGCCGGGGGCGAAGGCGGCCAGGTTTATCACGTCCACAAGGATGGATCGTTCCAGCAAATCGCCTCGATCGGCGGATTCGCGCTCGGCCTGGCGCTCGATGCCGCCAGCAATATCTATATCTGCGACAACACCGCGCACGTGGTCAAACGGGTGACGCAAAAGGGCGAGGTCTCCGTCTATACCTCCGGCACGAGCGACCGGCCGATCGTCACGCCGAACTATCCGGTATTCGACGCCGCCGGAAATCTGTATGTCTCCGACTCGGGTCATTGGGGTGCCAACGACGGGTGCATCTTCGTCGTGCGTCCCAATGGCGAAACCGTGCTCTTCACCGATCGGGTCACGGCTTTTCCGAACGGGCTGGCCCTCGGTCCTGACGGTTCATGGCTCTATGTCGTGGTATCGGAAATGCCTGGAGTCGTGCGGGTGAAAATCGAAGCGGACGGTTCTGCAGGAGAGATCGAAACCGTCGTCGAGCTGCCGCGGAATGTACCGGACGGGGTTGCCTTCGACGAGGACGGTTTCCTCTATATCGCCTGCTATTCCCCCAGTGTCATCTACCGCCGCTCGACAGCCGGAAAGCTGGAGGTGTTCGGCTACGACTGGCAAAACACCCAGCTCGCGGCGCCGACCAATATCGCCTTCTGCGGCGCCAATCGACGGTCGATGGTGATCGGCAGTCTCGCCCGCTGGCATCTCACCACCATCGATATGCATATGCCGGGGCTTGCTCTGCATTTCCCGACGTTGTCATGAAAGGACGGATCGAATGACCAGCAACAACGGCTGCCGGCGGTTCGACGGCAAAGTCGTCGTCATCACGGGCGCCGCGATGGGACTCGGCAAGGCCGCGGCGGATGCCTTCGTTTCGGAAGGCGGCGCGGTCGTCATCGGCGATGTCGATGATGTGGCGGCTGCCGCCACCGTGGCCGAGCTGGAAGCCAGCGGCGGCCAGGCAACCTGGGTCCATTGCGATGTGCGCAACCCGAAAGAAGTCCAGGAGCTGATGCGCACCGCCGTCGATCGGTTCGGCGGGATCGATGTGCTCTACAACTCTGCCGGGGTGGTGCGTTATGGCACCGTCGAGGAACTGACCGAAGAAGACTGGGATTTCCAGGTCGATATCAACCTCAAGGGGAGCTTCTTCACCTGCAAATACGCCATCCCGGAAATGCGCAAACGCGGTGGTGGCGCCATCGTCAACACCGCGTCGGTACAGGCGTTCGCGTCCCAGAAGACCGTTGCCGCCTATGCCGCATCGAAAGGCGGCATCGTCAGCTTCACGACCACCGTGGCGCTCGACTACGCCCACGAGAACATCCGCTGCAATTGCATCGCGCCCGGGTCGATTCACACCCCGATGCTGGACGATGCCGCGGACACCTTCGGCGGCGATGATCCGGCCGGCGCGATCAAGGAATGGGGACGCCTCCATCCACTTGGACGGGTCGGCCAGCCAGCCGAAGTCGCCCAGCTCGTGCTCTTCCTGGCGAGCGACGACGCGTCATTCTGCACCGGTGGCTGCTATCGGGTCGATGGCGGTTTGCTATCACCGCTCTTCAACGGTTGATCGAAACTCGAATCTCGCGACAGGAGTCGAACCAAGCCTATGGGTGGCCCACTCGAAGGACTGCGAATCGCCGATTTTTGCCAGTTGGCTCAGGGACCGTTTTCGACCCAGATCCTCGGGGATCTGGGCGCCGATGTGGTCAAGATCGAACCGATCAAAGGCGACTGGATGCGCCATTGGAGTATGGGAAATATCTACCTCAATGGTCACGGTATTTCCTATCTCACCCTCAACCGCAACAAGCGCTCGATCGCGCTCGATCTGAAAGACCCCAAAGGCAAGGAAGTGGCGCTCCGGATCATCGGCGCGTCCGATGCGCTCACGGAGAACTTTCGGCCGGGAGTCATGGATCGGCTGGGATTGGGGTACGAGACGCTGCATGCCCTCTATCCGGAGCTGGTCTATGTCGCCAGTTCCGGTTGGGGTCAGCATGGCCCCTATCTGAGCCGGCCGGGTCAGGATCTGCTCGCCCAGGCTGTTTCTGGCACGACCTATCTGCAGGGAGAGGCGGGCGGCCCGCCGCAGGCGACAGCAGTCGGCGTGGCCGATTTCGTCGCCGGATTCCATATCGTCATCGGCGTGCTCGCCGGAGTCTATGGCCGGGACCGGCAACACAAGGGCCAGCGCGTGGATGTCAACCTCCTCGACTCGACCCTGCATCTGTATATCCAGGAACTGGCTGTCTATCTCAATGGCGGCGGTCTGCCCCAGCGAAGCAATTCCGGTGTACCCAATGCCTATCTCGGAGCGCCCTATGGTCTCTACGAGACGAAAGACGGGTATATCGCCATTCCGATGAATCCGATTGGCAAACTGGCCGAGCTCACCGGCGTACCAGGGTACGAGGGTGTGACCGCCAGCCAGGATATGGAGCACCGGGATCAGGTGGTCGAAGATTTCCGCAAGGCGTTCCCGGCCAGGACGACCCAGGAATGGCTCGATATCCTCCTTCCCGAAGGGATCTGGTGCGCCCCGGTCCAGGACTTCGAAGATCTTGAGAAAGACCCGCAGGTCGCCGAAAACGAGATGATCGTGGAATGGGACCATCCCGAAGCGGGGAAGGTTCGCACCACCGGGATCGCCATCAAATTCAGCGAAACGCCGGGCGGCGTTTTCCGCCATGCTCCGCTCCTGGGCGAGCACACGGCCGAACTGCTGCGCGAGGTCGCTGGCTATAGCGACGACGAAATCCACGAGCTGCACGAATCCGGGGTGGTGGCATGATCGAACTCAAAGGGGTCAGCTGGGATCATCCCCGCGGTCATGATTGCATCGTCGCCACCTCCCGGGCCTATTCGGAGTTGCATCCCGAGGTCTCCTTTACCTGGACGACTCGCAGTTTGCAGGACTTCGCCGACTACCCGATCGAGAAACTGGCCGAGCGCAACGATTTCATCGTGCTCGATCATCCGTTCATGGGGTTTGGTTCTGTCAGCGGTTGTCTCCTCCCGCTCGACGAATGGATCGGTGAGGCATCCCTCCAGGATCAGGCCGAAAACACGGTCGGGCCCTGTTTCGAGAGCTATCTCTATGGTGGTCATTACTGGGCGATGGCGATCGACGCCGCCTGCCATGTGAGCGCATTCCGTCCCGACCTGCTCGATGGGGATCCGCCCCGTTCCTGGGACGATGTCATCGCGCTGGCAGAAGCACGCGCGGGCAAACCCACCGGTCAGGTGGCGCAACCGCTCATCCCCGTCGATACCTTGATGACCTTTCTGACCCTGTGCGCCGTCTACGGGGAACCCGCCGCGCTCGATCCGAAGCGGTTTGCCGGAGAGCAGGTCGGCGCGGCTGCCTGGGAGACGATGCTGCGGTTGGCAAAGGCTGCGCATCCGTCTTCGAAATCGTGGAACCCGATCAAGACCTACGACCGCATGGGCTCCAGCGACGAGATCGCCTATGTTCCAGCGGCCTTCGGTTATTCGAACTATGCTCGCGAGGGATTCCGGGAAAACGTACTCCGGTTCGGGGCGACCCCACAATCAGGCGGAATCGGCAAGGGCGGTGTGCTGGGTGGCGCTGGACTGGCGATATCGGCACAAACGGACCATCCCGAGCTGGCGGCTCACTTCGCCGCATACGCGGCCTCTGGAGCGGTGCAGAGTGGCGTCTATGTCGCGTCAGGTGGCCAGCCGGGGCATATCGACGCGTGGACGAGCGAGGACGTAAACGGCTATTGCGGCAACTTCTTCGCTGATACCCTGGGCGCCATCGAATCCGCCTATCTGCGCCCGCGCTATCTCGGTTTCATGGAATTCCAGGACCAGGCCGGAACGCTCATGCACGAAGCGCTGTTCGCGGGTGAACCGGCAAGCGCGATCCTCTCCAAAGTGGAGCAGCTCTATCGGGAGAGCCAGCCCGCGGAAGATCGCTGAGAGAACCACTGTCACCATCGCCTGGTTTCACCGGGCAGACCGAACATCGCCCGGTGGTGCTCCCCCGCACCACCGGGCGATGTCGATTGTGCAGCACGGAATCTCCATCGCTCTGGACTACGATGCTTCCGCCGAGATCATCTTGATGGCAGCCGAGAGATACCCCAGTGCAAACGCCATCCCGGCGTGCCAGGAGGCAGCGCAGGTCATGTGCGGCGTGTGGTCGGGGATGATGACACCCTCGTACCCATTGCGATGGTAGATGCGCAGTGCCTCGATGATATCGACATCGCCTTCGTCCAGAAACACCTCATCGTAGTGCGGCACTTTTCCACGCACATTGCGGAAATGGACATACCCGATGGCGTTCTGTTTGGTGTAGGTGTCGATAGCCCAATAGACATCTTTTTCGCCGACCATCTCCTGAATCGTTCCCTGACAGAATTCGAGTGCATTGGACGGACTCGGATAGAGATCGAGCAGCCGCTGATAGAGCTCGGGTTTGTAGACGAGCCGGGCATGGCCGCGAATCGCCGGCATCGGCGGATCATCCGGATGCGCTGCCAGCCGCACCCCAGCTTCTTCGGCAACCGGTACGACCTCGTTCAAAAACCATGCCAGCCGGTCCCAAAGCTGTTCCGGGGTCGTATCGGGAATGAAGCCGGGTTCGGCATCGGGATCGTAGGTCATATTCCAGATTTGGCCATTGCGGATCGGCCGTTCTTCCGGGCCGTCGGGACCGCGGAATCCGACCGTTTCCGCCTCACCGCGCGCCCAGGGGCCAGTGACATGTCCCCAAACCCCGGCGATGCTGAAGTTGTAGCCCATCACCGGTATGCCGACTTTGCCCATGGCCCGGATGATCGACTTGATTCCTTCGATTTGCTCGTATTTCTTGGGACCATCCAGCAGCACGTCATACCAGAATGACGGGTCGAAGTTTTCCAATGCTGCCAGTTCGAGTCCGTGGGCGTTCACCCGATCTTTCAGGGCGCGGAGCTCATCGTAGGTCCAGTACTTCCCTTCGTTCTGCGTGATCGCCCAGCCGATGCCATCGGCTTCGGATTCCGGGATCGAAGGTCCAGCGTGGAAGTAGTCGGTGAGATGCGCGACGATCGCGGTCGCCCCCGCTTGCCGAGCAAACTGGAAATTGTCGTCGGTGAGCATATGCCGGTAGAGACCGAGTCCAAGTTTCACGCGTCGTCTCCCGCTTTCAGGTCGAGAATGGCTGCCTGGCCAGCGTCAGCATACCCGCTTATGAGAACCGCTCTGGCCTGCAATTGATCGAAACGAATGGAGCCGAGCTGCTTGGCCCGGATCACGTTGTCTCGCGCGGTTCTTGCGGCGGAGCAGCTCGAATCAGATCGACCCGTCGTTCATATTCCCGTATCAGGTCGTCGATGCAGTCACGCTGGAAGCCAAAGAGCAGCCCCACATCGTAGGGGATGCCGTTGTTCAGTTCGAGTTTGGGATCGAGCGCGGTATAGAGATCGACCTTTGCAATTCGTTCGGCAAGGGTCGCCCAACCCGCATGCTCGATGACCAGCTCGTTCGTGAATTCGACCCGGCCGTAGTCGCCGATATTCGCGGGAAAATAGCTGTTATGGAGCCGCTTTCCCTCGGAGCGAAGTCCGGGCTGGTATCGCCAGATCCGGCCGGCCTGCGAGCGGGCCTGGCCCATCACAGGAACCATGAAGGGAAAACGCTCATCGTTCCAGGCGGAAACCAGATTCATCTGGATGCCAGCCGTACGAGCGCCTGCTTCGGACAGGAGCGGACGAACCCGCTCCGCTGGTTCGATGTGCTCGTCGGCCGAGAGAATGACGACCCAATCCGGCTGGGAAAGGTCCGCCATGCGATAGAGCAGATCGAGCAACATGTGCTCCGGGAAATACCACGGCGCGTCCGAGAGACCGGCTGGAGCGGTGAACACGTTCGTAACCGCCGGGTGCTGCCGGAGGATGTCGGGTGTGCAGTCGGTGCTGCGATCGTCGACGGCATAGATCTCATCGCAGTAGATTGCCATCGAATCCAGCGCGCCAGGCAGGCGCTCTTCGGCATTGCGAACGAACGAGAGCCCCAGAACGTTCATGGCGTCGTCCCTGCAATGTGAACCGCGTCCATCGCGGGAATCGTGGCAGATCGAGATAGGCTACGGTCGGCCGGTCTGGCGATCCTCTGATGCGATACCCAGAAAACGACAACATCGACCGGATACGGCTCCGGTCGATGCCCACATTTTCCCCCAGGCCGCCCAAGCCGCTGCTAGTGACCCCCCCGGGATTCGAACCCGGAACCAACGGATTAAAAGTCCGGTGCTCTGCCGTTGAGCTAGAGGGTCGTGCGCCGCATTCGGCGCGTGCTGATGCTACCGCGAACTGGGCCTTGGACGCCAGCGCGGTTGCGATGTTGCGATGTCAGGATGTCCGTTTCCGGCGATCGGACGAGAGCCCGAACGCCAACCCCGCCGAGAGCGCCGCCATTCCGAGCAGAAGCAGCATCGTCTGGCCGCTTGGGCCGTCGATCCCCTCCCCGGTGGCAGGAAGAGTCGAGACGTTCGACAGCGGATTCATCATCAGGCTGCGCGAGTGATATTGCGGATCGGCCAGGGGTGCGCCCCCGAACCCGCTATCGTCACTGCCGATCGCGTCACTGCCGTCCGATCCGCTGCCATCGCTTCCGCCGATGGTGCCCGGACCGGGCGCTGGATCGGACGGACCATCGGGAATGGACGCGGGTTCAGCACAGCCGAATGCGGCAATCTCGACCACCGCGCCGGCGACGATATCGAAGCCGTTGCGCGCGTCGGCGCCGTTCGCGAAGAGCGCGCAGCCATTCGAGGCGCTCAGGCTATACCGCCCGGGCATCACGCTGCTGAATGAGAGCGACCCGCCGCTCCCGGTCGACGCCGAGGAGACAACCGATCCGTTTCCATCGAGCAGCGAGACCTGGATCCCGGCGCCCGCCTGGCCGCATTTGTTGGCCCATTTACCCCACGTCGTCGGATTCACCGACCCGCTGACGGAGCTGTCGCACCAGTAGAGACTGGCCGACACCACACCGGTCAGGATCGTACTGTTGATGGTCGCGGTAACCGCGCCGCCTTCGGCCACATCGACATTGGCCGACACGCCGGTCGGTCCATCGGTCACGACATAGGCGCCGGCAGCCACATCGACCGAGGTCGTGCCATCGTCACCGAGATCGATGACCAGCGGCGCCGCGTTTCCTCCGGCCGCCGAAACGCTCACGCGTTCGTTACTCGGCAGACAGGAGTCGTTGTTCGGGCCGCCATCGATGGTGATGGTGGTACCCTCCGCTCCCTCGGCACAATCGAACCGCTGGATCGTCAGACTGCCCTTGGGACCGGGCACATAATCGACCACCAGCACGATGGTCGTCGCGCCAGCCTGCACTTCGAGCTCTTCTGAGCCGTTTGCGTTCGAGATGGTGTAGACCCCGACCGGTACCGTACCGATCCAATTGCCAGCGCTATCGGTCAGCGCAGAATAGGTTCCGCCCGGCCCAGTAACCGTCAAGGTAGTGCCGCCCAACGGCGCACAACCGAGCCCGGTGGCCTGCACCGCCAGCGGTCCGAGAACGATAAACTGCGTCCGGGCGTCACCCGAGGTCGGGCACTGCCCATTCGAAATTTGCAACCGTCCGGCCGTCTGCACCTGAATATTGGCGATCGTGGCCGAGGCGCCCGCTGTGGCGGTAATATGCGCCGTACCGTTACCATCGGGCACATACCCACTCGGAAGAGTCGATTGCACTTCGGTGAAGACCACCTGGCTGCCATCCGGCGCTTCGACGCTGACGGTTCCTGAGCCTCCGGTCGTCTGGGTGCCCAGATCGGCGCCATCGGCCGTGGCAGCCACATCGACGCCGCTAGCTGGGGAGCAATTGCTATCGGCAGCCGGGTCGCCACCGGCGTAGTCGGCAGTGCAAAGATAGATGGTGACCGAAACACCGACCGATGTCGCCTGCACTGGTTCGTCCGGCGTTTCCGCAGGCGCAGGCGTTTCCGTTTCGGCTGGCGTCCCACCTGGGACCGGCGAACCATCGCCCGTCGAGACACCGGAATCGTCGTTCGTACCGATGCCGCTGTCAGGTATGGGGGTCTCGGTCGCCGTTGCGCCGTTTTCTGGCGATTGTGCGGAGTCTTGCGTTACCGTGCTGGTCGCATCGGGCAATTCCGCCTCTTCGGTGCCGATACCCGAAACCGATTCGTCACCGATCGAGATGCGGCTGCCGACATCGCCCGCCGGTGTCGAACTCGGGGTTCCCGAGCCTTCTTCCTGGGCCGAACCGATAGCGCCCGATCCCATCACCAGGATCAAGAGCAACACTACCGCTGATAACCAGCGTATGGAGGAGGTACGGGTCAACATTGGAGCGATTTCCCGGCGCCCAGGCAATGCCTCGGATCCACCATCGTTTCGGTCGAATACTCCCGAACGAAAAACGGAGCATCGATGCGGGAGCCAGGATAGCGCGCTCGCAGCGCCATTCCGACCTCCATGCTACCAGTGCAATACTGGCGAGACAACCCCGTCATGAGCGAATTCCCTCGTCTCGTCGATGGTTTCGCACCCGCTGAGGCTGGATATGCTGTGCATTCCGCTGCCGCACGGCGATACCCAGCACCGCAAGCGCGGTGGCAGCCATCAGCAATGAGAGCAACAGCGTAACCGAGGTCGACGGTCCAGCCTTGCCGCCCGTCGAGGGAAGCGCCTTGATCGAACCAATGACATGCTCATGATCGCCGCCTGGTTCGGAATGCCCTCCCGGTGTCGGCGTGACCGATGGCTTCGGTGTCGGAGTTGGGGTCGGCGCCGGCGGGACCACACCAGCATCGCCGGAGACGGCATCTCCACCATTGCCACCGCTACCACCCGCGCCGCCATTGCCACCGGCAGAATCACCGGTCATGGCAACGCCGCCGTTTCCACCGGTGCCGTCACCGCCGGTTGCCGCGGCGCCGGTCGCGTTGCCGCCGTCGCCAGCAGTGTTCTGACCACCCACCACGGATTGTCCGGTTACAGCGCCGCTGGTCGCATCGCCACCCCGGCCCGAACCGCCCGTGCCATCACCACCGGTCGAATCACCCTGGGTCGATTCGGATCCGGCATCGCCGCCAGCAGCCCCGCTGCCACCGGTATTCCCGCCGGCCCGGACGTTGGCGGTGGCGGAACCACCGGCAACCCCGGCGATCGTGACATCACCAGCCATATTGGCGCCGCCATCGACCGATCCGCAATTCGCCAGACCGCCGTCGCCTGCATCGCCCTGGTTGGCAGACGATCCACCGCTCGCAGTCGGTGCGTCCGACTGATCCAGTCCAGCGGTACAACCAAAGGTCAGCGTGACGACCGTCGAGCTCTCGACCGTCATCGTGGAAAGATCGAGATCGCTGCTCATGGCCGTTCCACCGGTCACGGTGTACCCGACCGCGCCGCCGGTGCCATCGCCAGCCGTCGCATTGCCGCCCTGGCCGGCATTTCCACCAGCGCCAGCACCGCCCGTACCCGGACCGGCGATCGCATGCGAACCAGTGGTCATTCCACCGGTTGTCTGGCCACTGGCCGCGCCACCATCTCCGGCCGAACCAGATCCAGCAGTGCCGTCCGCACCCGTGCCGGTTCCGGCACTGGCGGTCGCATTGCCGGTCGACCCTGTGGC
>WBZO01005487.1_pt1 | contig 12899 bp, 11 predicted proteins | sample 5204261 | NCBI WGS metagenome assembly WBZO01 (sample SAMN12412400, study PRJNA552823) | activated sludge metagenome | isolation source: activated sludge from anammox sidestream of wastewater treatment plant... | place: USA: North Carolina | collected 2017-09
TTGGAATTTAGCACGTTTATACTGACCTAAGTAATCGTTATACTTAATCATAAAATTATGTAACAAACGCTCTATTTGCTCATTTTTATCTTTATCAGTAGTCCAGTTTCCTGGATTTACTTCTGAGAAATCAACTTTCTCTAATAATTTTTGAGTAAACTTAGTGCCTTTTGTTATAATTTCTTCGCCTAAGATGTTGGTTACACCTTGCGATGTACGACCATTTACTAACTCAAATAATTTTTCAATTAATTGATATTTAATATTAGCTACATCCTTATAATGATCCGCATCTAATTTTTCTAATAAAGGTTTTTCGTCGGCTTTTTGTTTTTTATCTTTAATAGCACGAGAGAACAATTTTTTATCTACAATTACTCCTTTAATAGAAGGGGATACGCGTAAGGAAGCATCTTTAACATCACCAGCTTTGTCGCCAAAGATAGCACGTAATAATTTTTCTTCTGGTGACGGATCTGTTTCTCCTTTAGGTGTAATTTTTCCTATTAAGATATCACCCTCTTTAACCTCAGCCCCAATACGAATAATTCCTTTTTCATCTAGGTCTTTTGTAGCGTCTTCAGATACATTTGGAATGTCTGGTGTTAATTCTTCCATACCACGTTTGGTATCACGAACCTCTAATGAATATTCATCAATATGAATTGAAGTGAATATATCATCACGAATAATTTTTTCGTTAATTACAATCGCATCCTCAAAGTTATACCCTTTCCAAGGCATAAAAGCTACTTTTAAGTTACGACCCAGTGCTAATTCTCCGTTTTCGGTTGCATAACCCTCACACAACACTTGTCCTTTAGTTACCTTATCGCCTTTTTTCACAATTGGCTTAAGGTTCATACAAGTACTTTGATTGGTTTTTTGGAACTTAGTTAATTTATATGTTCTTACATCGCCTTCAAAACTCACTAACTGTTCGTCTTTTGAGCGATTATAACGAATAACAATTTCACGAGCGTCAACATACTCAACAACACCTTCACCTTCTGCGTTAATTAACACGCGGCTATCTTCTGCCACACGAGCTTCGATACCTGTCCCTACAATTGGTGCTTGAGGACGCATTAATGGAACCGCTTGACGCTGCATGTTCGAACCCATTAAGGCACGGTTAGCATCATCATGTTCTAAGAATGGAATTAATGAAGCAGCAATAGAGGCAATTTGGTTTGGTGCCACGTCCATTAAATGAATTTGAGATGGCTCTAATACTGGGAAATCTCCTTCGTAACGAGCGGTAACTTTATCATCTTTAAAGTTTCCTTTATCATCTAATTCAGCACTTGTTTGAGCAATATTTTTTAAATCTTCTTCTTCGGCAGTTAAATAAGTAATGCCTTTGTTTACATCAACTTTACCATTTGTTACTGTACGGAATGGTGTTTCAATAAATCCTAACTTATTTACTTTAGCAAATACACACAACGAAGAAATTAATCCAATGTTTGGACCTTCTGGTGTTTCAATAGTACACAAACGACCATAGTGAGTATAATGAACGTCACGCACCTCGAAACCAGCACGCTCACGGCTTAAACCTCCTGGCCCGAGTGCCGATAAACGACGCTTATGTGTAATCTCTGATAATGGATTAGTTTGATCCATAAATTGAGATAACTGATTTGTTCCAAAGAATGAATTAATTACCGAAGATAATGTTTTAGCATTAATCAAATCGGTTGGCGTAAATACCTCGTTATCGCGTACATTCATACGTTCGCGAATTGTACGAGCCATACGAGCTAATCCAACACCAAATTGTGAAAATAATTGCTCACCAACAGTACGTACACGACGATTTGATAAGTGGTCAATATCATCAACATCTGTTTTAGAGTTAATTAATTCAATAAGATATTTCATAATCAAGATAATATCTTCTCTCGTTAATACTCTAATGTTCATAGGAATATCAATTCCTAATTTTTTATTGATACGGAAACGTCCTACTTCTCCTAAATCGTAACGTTTATCAGAGAAGAATAATTTATCAATTACGCCACGTGCTGTTTCCTCATCTGGTGGTTCAGCATTACGAAGTAAACGATAAATGTATTCAATCGCTTCTTTTTCTGAGTTGGTTGAGTCTTTTTGTAAGGTATTGTAAATAATAGCAAAATCTGCTGAATTTACATTTTCTTTATGTAAGATGATAGATTTAACGCCATTATCCGCAATTAAATCAATGTGTGCATCTTCTAAAACTGTTTCACGATCTAAAATAACTTCGTTACGCTCGATAGAAACTACCTCTCCGGTATCTTCATCAACAAAGTCTTCAATCCAAGTTTTTAAAACACGAGCCGCTAATCTACGACCTACTTCGCGTTTTAAACCTGCCTTTGAAACTTTAACCTCATCAGCAAGACCAAAAATTTCTAAGATTTGTTTATCGCTTTCAAAACCAATAGCACGTAGTAATGTGGTTACAGGTAACTTTTTCTTACGATCAATGTATGCATACATCACGTTGTTAATGTCGGTAGCAAATTCAATCCAAGAACCTTTGAAAGGGATAACACGAGCACTATATAATTTAGTACCATTGGCGTGACGGCTTTGGCCAAAGAACACACCAGGCGAACGATGTAATTGAGAAACAATAACACGTTCAGCACCATTAATTACAAACGAACCTTTTGGTGTCATGTATGGAATTGTTCCTAAATAAACATCCTGCACAATGGTTTCAAAATCTTCATGTTCAGGGTCAGTACAATAAAGTTTTAATTTAGCTTTTAAAGGTACTGAGTATGTTAAGCCTCTACTGATACATTCATCTAGTCCGTAGCGTGGAGGATCAACAAAATAATCCAAAAACTCTAATACGAAATTATTTCTGGCGTCAGAAATTGGGAAATTTTCGGCAAATACGCGAAACAATCCTTCGTTTTTACGGTTTTCGGGAGTGGTTTCTAATTGAAAAAAATCCTGAAAGGATTTGATTTGAATATCCAAGAAATCTGGATAATCAACTGGGAATTTATTAGAAGAGAAATTTATTCTCTGTGATTTTTTTACTGTTGTAGCCAAGGTATTTAAGTTTATTTGGTTTGTATATTAAAAGAGAACTCTGATGACTAAAAGCAGAAAGGGTTAAGGCTCTTTACAATGCAGGGAGAGCCTTAACTCTTAAATATGAGTAAATTATTTTACTTCTACTTTTGCACCAGCTTCTTCTAAAGCCTTTTTAATAGACTCAGCTTCTTCTTTTGCAATACCTTCTTTAACTGGTTTTGGAGCGCCATCTACTAAGTCTTTAGCTTCTTTTAAGCCAAGTCCTGTTAAGTCTTTTACAACTTTTACAACACCTAATTTAGCTGCACCTGCGTCAACTAAAATTACATCAAATGCTGTTTTAGCTGCACCCGCGTCTGCTCCGCCAGCTGCACCACCACCTGCAACTACTACTGCAGCTGCTGCTGGTTCAATTCCGTATTCGTCTTTTAATACAGTTGCTAATTCCTGTACTTCTTTTACTGTTAAGTTTACTAATGTTTCAGCGATTGCTTTTACGTCTGCCATTTTTATTAGTTTTTAAATGTTAATGTTTAATGTTAATTGTTTTTGTTTTTTTGACTGTTCTTTTGTTCAGTTTTTAATTATGCGGCTGCTTCAGCACCATCTTTGGTTTTGTTCTCTAAACCACCTATCACACGTTGGATAGGAGATTTTAATAAGCCAATGATTTCGCCGATTAACTCGTTTTTCGATTTTAATGCTGCTAAAGACTCTAATTTATCGTCGCCGATAAAAATCATTTCTTCAACATAAGCTGCTTTTAATTTTGGTTTGTCACCGCCTTTGCGGAAGTCTTTAATTAATTTAGCGGGGATGTTAGACACCTCTGTAAACATTAAAGCTGTTTCGCCTTTTAATGCTGGGATTAATTCAGCCATTTTGCTGTCGTTAGCACGCTCTAAAGCTTTCTTTAATAACGTGTTTTTAACAACCTGCATTACAACTTTTTTCTCAAAGCAAGAACGACGGAACTGACCAACTTTTTCTACTGTTAAAGAAGAACAATCAGCTAAATAGATTTTAGTATTAGCGTTTAATAAGTCTAATATTCTTTCTATTTCCTGTGTTTTTTCTTGTTTGTTCATACTAACAGATTGTTTTTTGATTAGTTAAATGATTTAGTGTCGATTTGGATTCCTGCACTCATAGTACTGCTCATAAATACAGATTTTACATAAGTACCTTTTGCAGAACTAGGCTTTAATTTTACAATAGCTTGTAAAACTTCCATTGCATTCTCAGAAATTTTTTGGGCATCAAAAGATACTCTTCCAATTCCTGCGTGTACAATACCCGCTTTATCTACTTTAAAATCAATTTTTCCGCCTTTTGAGTCGGTAACTGCTTTACCTACTTCCATAGTTACAGTTCCTGTTTTAGGATTAGGCATTAATCCGCGTGGACCTAATACACGACCTAAAGCACCAACTTTACCCATTACTGAAGGCATAGTGATGATTACGTCTACATCTGTCCAACCACCTTTAATTTTTTCGATGTACTCGTCTAATCCTACATAATCCGCACCTGCTGCTTTAGCTTCAGCTTCCTTATCAGGAGTTACTAAGGCTAAAACCCGCATTGTTTTACCTGTACCGTGTGGTAAGGTAACTGTTCCACGAACCATTTGATTAGCTTTACGAGGATCAACTCCTAAACGGATTGCTAAATCCACCGAAGCATCAAATTTAGTAGTTGTAATGTCTTTTACAACTTTTGAAGCTTCTTCTACTGTATGTGCTTTGTTTACATCAAACTTAGCATCTGCAGTTTTTCTTTTTTTAGTTAACGTTGCCATTTTTAAAGCTTGTTTTAGTTAATAATTAATTAGTTTTTAATGGTGATTCGCCTGTTACCGTAACTCCCATACTGCGAGCAGTACCTGCTACCATACTCATAGCCGATTCAATTGTAAAACAGTTCATGTCCACAATTTTATCGGTAGCAATAGTACGCACTTGATCCCATGTAATAGAACCAACTTTTTTACGGTTACTTTGGCCTGAACCAACTTTAATTTTTGCGGCCTCTAAAATTTGTACACCCACTGGCGGACGTTTGATAATGAAATCAAAAGTCTTGTCGGAGTAAACATTAATGATAACTGGTAATACTTTGCCAGCTTGTTCTTGAGTTCTAGCGTTAAATTGCTTACAGAACTCCATAATGTTTACACCTTTGGCACCTAAGGCTGGACCAATTGGAGGCGACGGGTTAGCAGCTCCACCTTTTACTTGAAGCTTAACAATTGCTGATAACTCTTTTGCCATTTTGTTTGTTATTTTATTTGTTTATTGAAAAGTGTCTGATGGCTCATCATCATTTACTTTTCGGTATTGAGGTTTTCTATTTGGAGATTACTTTGAGTTGGAAGCAGCAAAGCGTCTCATTTTTCCTTATGTACTAACCTACAATTTTTTTAATATTTTTATTCTTTTTCTACTTCGCCAAAACTTAATTCAACTGGTGTTTTACGTCCAAAGATTTTAACCGTAACCTTAATCTTCTTCTTCTCATCATTAATTTCCTCGATAGTTCCGTTAAATCCATTGAATGGTCCATTAATTACCTTAACCGATTCACCAACCATATAATTACTAGTTACCACACTTTCAGCTTCGGTTAATTCATCAACCTTACCTAAAATTCTATTTACTTCCGATAAGCGCATCGGCACCGCTTCTCCACCTTTTGTTTCTCCTAAGAACCCGATAACACCTGTGATGTTTTTAATAACGTGTGCAACTTCGCCTACCAGTGCAGCCTCAATTAACACATAACCAGGATAGAAAGAACGTTCTTTTTGAATTTTCTTTCCATTTCTAATTTGGATAAACTTTTCGGTTGGAATTAAAACTTGAGATACATAATCATTCATTTTTAAACGATTAATCTCAACTTCAATATATTGTTTTACTTTTTTCTCTTGACCACTAACAGCACGAACGACGTACCATTTTTTTGCAATTGAAGAGATTTCTTTATTAGTTGTACTAGACATGTAATGCGATTCAAAAAAAGATTATAAACTATTTACCATTTGATAAGCTAATTCCATTAACTTACTAAATCCCACATCCATTCCCCAAACAACTAATCCAATTATAGTTGATGCTATCATCACTAAAATGGCGCTACTTTGTAATTCGCCCCAAGTTGGCCAAGTTACTTTATGGAATAATTCGTCTTTTGTTTCGTTAATATATGCACTAAATTTACTCATAGCTCTTTTTAGTTTTTATGATTTTAAGGAATCATATAATTCCTAAAATCTTAATTTATGTAGCACGGGTGGAGAGATTCGAACTCCCATCTGCGGTTTTGGAGACCGTAATTCTACCCTTGAACTACACCCGTAACACCTTTATCTTTTAAACAGCAAAATGGCTAAGCCTTTCGGCAAGCCATTTTACTGCTTAATTAAGTATCTTATTACTCAAGAATCTCAGTTACCTGACCTGCACCTACAGTACGACCACCTTCACGCATAGCGAAACGTAATCCTTTATCCATAGCTACTGGAGCATGTAATTCTACAGTAATTGTAACGTTATCTCCTGGCATTACCATTTCACGTCCTGCTTCTAAAGTAATTTCTCCAGTTACGTCAGTTGTACGTAAGTAGAATTGCGGACGGTATTTGTTATGGAATGGAGTATGACGTCCGCCTTCTTCTTTTTTAAGAACGTAAACCTCAGCTTTAAATTTCTTGTGAGCTTTAATTGAACCTGGTTTTACGATTACCATACCACGACGGATATCTTTTTTATCAATACCACGTAATAATAAACCTACGTTATCTCCAGCCTCACCGTAATCTAAGATTTTACGGAACATTTCAACACCTGTTACGGTTGAAGTTAATTTTTCTTCTCCCATACCGATGATTTCAACAGCATCGTTAGTGTTAATTACACCAGCCTCAATACGACCAGTAGCAACAGTACCACGACCTGTAATTGTAAACACGTCTTCAACTGGCATTAAGAATGGTTTATCTTTTTCACGAGGAGGAAGTGGAACGTAAGAATCTACAGCGTCCATTAATTCCATAATTTTCTCAACCCATTTTGCGTCTTTATTTAATCCACCTAAAGCAGAACCTTTAATGATTGGTGTATTATCTCCGTCAAATTTATAGAAAGATAATAATTCGCGGATTTCCATTTCTACTAACTCTAATAACTCAGGGTCTTCAACTAAATCCACTTTATTCATAAATACAACGATAGCAGGTACACCTACTTGACGAGCTAATAAGATATGCTCACGAGTTTGAGGCATAGGTCCATCAGTTGCAGCAACTACTAAAATTGCACCGTCCATTTGTGCCGCACCAGTAATCATGTTTTTTACGTAATCCGCGTGACCTGGACAGTCAACGTGAGCGTAGTGACGACTAGCAGTTTGATATTCTACGTGAGAAGTATTAATGGTAATACCACGTTCTTTTTCTTCTGGAGCGTTATCGATAGAAGAGAAATCGCGTACTTCTGATAATCCTTTTTCTGCTAATACTGTAGTGATTGCAGCTGTTAAGGTAGTTTTTCCATGGTCAACGTGACCAATAGTTCCAATGTTTACGTGTGGTTTGGAACGGTCGAATTTTTCTTTAGCCATTGCTGTTTTTTATTTTAGTTGTTATTATTTGTTTATATAGTTTTTAATACTATTCTGTTTCAGTTAATTTTAGAGATTTAAAACTCATTTTTGAGCTGTTGAGCGGGATTGAACCGCCGACCTCTTCCTTACCAAGGAAGTGCTCTACCACTGAGCTACAACAGCTTAATAAATACAACATCAGGTTATATTTTACTTCTGTTGTGTGCTTTATTTTAAAGAACTTTACTTTTGTATATACGAAAAGTCCCTCAATTTGGGGACATTCAAAAGAATTGAGACCGCCAACGCAGGTCTTTTCTGTCTTTTGTCCGTTTATACGGTTATTCGCCAACTTCTCCTTTCATCATTTTTTGAGCGGAAGACGGGTCTCGAACCCGCAACCTCCAGCTTGGAAGGCTGGAGCTCTACCAATTGAGCTACTTCCGCTTTCAATTTAAGGTTTAAGAAACAAGGAGTTGCTTCTTATAAATTCTTAAATTTTAGCTGTGGGCCAGGATGGATTCGAACCACCGAAGCTTGCGCAGCAGATTTACAGTCTGCCCCATTTGGCCACTCTGGTACTGACCCAACTAAAATAAAAAGAGCCGGTGAAGGGACTCGAACCCCCGACCTACTGATTACAAATCAGTGGCTCTACCAGCTGAGCTACTTCGGCTTATCTTTTCGTTTTTTGGTTTTTTAAAGAACGTCCCTTTGTTAAAGGGGTTGCAAATTTAGTAACAAATTCGGTTGTTGCAAAAAAAAATTAAAACTTTTTTTACTTTTTTTTCTGATTAAGTGAAATAATTTTTATGAGAAATAAAAAAACGGTCTTCAGGAAAGAAAAATCGTTTTAAAATAAATATTGGATTTTTATTGCGTAATGCCTAATTTCTTAGCAATTGCAGATGGAATAGCTTTCTTATGTAACATTATACTGGTAGTTTTATACAATACATACGCTTCTGAGGCAAAGAAATAACCATCACATTCGTTTCTTTTAGTTCCCCAAGAGTTTTTTACAATGTAATAAGGAGTGTTGTTTTGATCTTTTACAATCCCTACAATGTGCATTCCGTGATCGTCTTGGGTTTCGTAATTATCAAAAGCCTTTTGACGCATTTCTTGTGTGATTTTTAATTGTGGTTGGGGTTTTATAGTGCTTTCCGTTACTTCTTCTTCGCTCATCTCTGAAAACGGCACTTCGGGAACGATAGCTATTCCATCTTTAAAACGAAATCCTTTCTCACTTACATCTGATGCCCAAGCAATGGTATAACCTGTATTAATAGCGTTTTGCATTACTTGTTGAAATTCATTAAGTGGTAAATTATACATTTGATCCCAGTTCCAATTATCAGGCACTTCTAAAGTAAATTTACTATAAAATGGATGGTGAGTAAATGATGTAAGAAACACATAATCGTCAGGATTTATGCCTGTTGCTTCTAAATAACTTTTAGGAGTGTATTCTTTTCCTTTGTAATTAAATTTTTCAGGCACTTTTCCTAAATACGCTTCGCAAACAGACTCTACGGATTGGTGCATAGCTTCAAAATCTATTTGGTTGTTTTTATCATTTGCTACTGCACCAACTATTGCCTTGATATTAGCCTCTAGAACGGAATGGTTGTGTTCTGCTTTAGCATCTTTTTTACCAGAATAAACATCTTCTGGAACAATACCGTAGCGACGCATCACATTTACAACATCAGAAAACCCTCCACCTTCACCAATGTTTGCTCTACCGTGCATGCGTACATAATTATCAGCTTTTAAAGGATAGGCTTTACAAGCTATAAACATTTCTGCTAGGTTAAATTCTTTTCCTTTACCCATTCGTATTAATTCACTTTCAAAGAAAGACAATGAAGAGAATGACCAACAGGTACCCGTATGTCCTTGATTTTGTACAGCCGAAGCGTCTAATGATTTTACAACAGTAAATTTATATTCGCTCCCTTTTTTATTAGTTAATGGGCCTTGGTAGGCCGATTGTGCATGTGTAAATGAAATAACACAGGCTGCAATTGATGTAAAAATTATATGTTTCATTGTTGATTTTTTTAATTTGAATGAGGTTGTTTAATGTATTTGATTAGAAACGAAATCTCAAAAATAGTAAATAAAATGTATTGAAGCATAAAATGGCATGTAAAAGCGAGAGTGTCTGATTTATTAATTAAAGAATATATAAAAACAGTTATCATACATAACAACAGCCGCGCCATACTCATTGCCAATGTTTTAAAAACAAATTCTTTAGAGGCTTTCTCTCCAGTTGTAATTAATACATTTGCTAGTAAAGTTGTAACTCCAAAAAACAAAATCGGAATCCAGTAATTAGAGGTCTGAAAGTATTTTGAGGGCAGTGTACTTAACCCGTAAGATATGATTAATGCTCCTAAACTAAGCACACAAAGTTGCAAATAATATGTTTTAGAGAGTTTCATTATTTAAGGTTGAGGTTTTATAAAATCTTTAAGCACTAAATACATGGCAATTGCAATGGATACAAGGCTTAAAATTATGGTAAAAATAGGTGTTTGGTTTTGGTAATACTCATCTAATTTAAATCCACCAAAACAACCACCTCCAATAACAATAGCCATTTGTATGGCTAATCCACTATACTTAGCATAAGCATTAAGCGGTTTTGGATGTTTTTTCGGCTGTTGCTGAAGCATTATTTTGAATGTTTTTTACAACCGCTCCCATATTACAAGTTCCTGTAAAAGTAGCATTTGGCTCTATTGAGATTTTTCCTGTAACAATATCACCAATAATTTTAGCACTTGCTTTTAAAGATAGTAATTCACTCACATTTAGCTTGCCGTTAATTTCACCCGAAATATCTGCATTTTGGCATTGTACATTTCCCTCAATACTACCTGATTGACCAACTACTAATTTTCCAGAAATGGAGATGTTTCCTTTTAAGACACCATCAATTCTTGCATCTCCATTTGATGTAATATCACCTACAATTTGGGTTCCACTACCTATTAAATTAATGGACGAGTTAATAGCTTCGTCTGATTTGTTTGATTTTTGGAACATGGTATTAATTTTTTGGTTTTACGAAGATACTCAATTAGTTTAATTTATAATGATCGTCGTAAAACGGTTGATAGTAACTTACCTGTTTTTTCTTAAATAATTTTGGCATATTATCCAATGAAATAGTCATTATGGTAAACTCTTCTAATTTTACTTTTCCAGAAAAAACAGATTTGTCTTTCTTTAAATTATCAATATATAAAAGGGCTTCTTGAGCTTGATCAAATGTTTTGATAATTAAAATCTGACTAATTGCTCCAAATAAACTATTCGTTGTTTCAAGTTTTTTGTTCGCATAAAAATTATTGTTAAAACTTGCTAAATTTGATTTAAACATTTCAGATACTCCTGAATTATCAGGGAAAACAGCAATCACAAAATGTGGCACATTAAGATTAAGCGAAAAAGTATCTGTGTTTAATGGTATTGTACCTTCATTAGTGGCTGTTGCTTCACTCGGATGTTTCATGTTATAAATAACTTCTAAGTAGTTTTGGGCTTGTTTACTAACATCATCCTTAGGATAAAATATTTGAATTTGTTTAAGACTAGATTCTAAGGAGTCAATACCTTTTAACTTTCCTTTACAAAGCGCTTTTATAAATGCAAATTTTGGCGCAAAATCATTTTTTCCAAATTTTGTTTCCGATTCGGTTGATTTTGCAAGTGCTAAGACGTAATTTCCTGATGAATATTCATTGTATGTTTCGGTATAAAACAGTTCAACTTCTCCTTTTTGTGCTGCTTTATCAGACACATAATTAGGATTTTTAATTATCTGTGCATATTCACTATTTGGATAATCATTTAATAGTTTGTTTTTATAAAAATCGGCTTGTGACTGATTTTTTACTGAGCTATAAATTCGGTATAATTGAAAATAGGTAGAGAGTTTATACTTATTATTTGGAAAACGATTGTTAAGTTCTTCGAAAGTGTGAATAGCTTTTTTGTTGTTATTTAGCTCCTCTTTATATGTGCTTGCTAGGTTGTAATAGGCATCCACAATTTTTATATTTGATTTCTTCATCAATGAATCCGTAAGGGGTAAATCAGCTAAATAATACTCTACGTTTTTTTTGTCTTTTATTGCTTTTGGTTTAGTACCATCTACTGTTAATTCATCTGTTAACGAGTCTTTACTGCTAACATTTTCATCAAGCATAAAAGTTTTTTGACTTCTTCGCCAGTTATCTTCTAATTTTCGATTGCCCCATTTTTTTATAAAATCATTTAAACCAAAACTTAATGTGGTTTGATTATAAAAATACCAATCTCCCTTCGTACCTGTACTCATGGTAGGCAATCCGTTATTTGGTAGGCCGGCATTTATCGTTGGATTTGCGTTTTGAGCGGCCATTAATTCCATTTCTTCTTTTTTACGCTCTTCTTCGGCTTCTATTTTTTCAATCATTTTTTCTATATAGCGTGTTCTATCCGATTCACTCATTTTGGCTACTTTTTGCAAGCTATCCTCACGCTGAATGGTGCGAATGTAACTCACTAAGGTTTCTAATGTTGTTTTACGTTTGCTTATAAATTCATAATCTTTATAATCTTTGGGTAATGACATCATCGTGCTATCGTAATAAGCTCCTGAAGCAGTATAATCAGCGTTTTCAAAATTAATTTCTCCTAATTTTAAATAGGATAATGCTTTTTGTTTTGGGTTTTGGGTACTATTTTGAACCGATAACTTATAATAACCAATTGCTTCTTCTTGTTTTTTTTCTTTTTCAGATATTTCTCCAAGGGTGTAATAAATGATGTCTAAATATTCTGTGTTTTTTACGTCATTAATCATTTTAAGTAATTCACGCTTGGTTTTTGCGGCATTACTTATATCCACCAATCTCGACATTTTCATTTTTGCCTGAAAAACAAGTTCGTAATTTGGTTTTAAATCAATGGTTTTTTTATAGTACTGAATAGCTTTTTTGTTACTTTTCTTTTCTTCTTCTAATTGGGCAAGAATAAATGCATATCTTGAACGGGTAACTTTTGGAGGTCTTGCAGTTAGTTTCATCCAGTATTTAGATATTGGATTTTTTCCTTTATCATCGCCTCCTTTCATGGCAATAATTAAAGCCTCTTGAGCTTCTTTATACATGCCACGTTTAATGTAATAATCAGCCCGTAGGGCAGGTAATTGTCTTTTAGCATATTTAGAGATTTTAGGTTCATCTTTTAAT
>WBZO01005488.1_pt1 | contig 12895 bp, 9 predicted proteins | sample 5204261 | NCBI WGS metagenome assembly WBZO01 (sample SAMN12412400, study PRJNA552823) | activated sludge metagenome | isolation source: activated sludge from anammox sidestream of wastewater treatment plant... | place: USA: North Carolina | collected 2017-09
GGCTGAAAACCTTTTCGCCAAATCCCTCATGCGCCTGCCCACCCACAGCACTAATTCTTTACCTTTGCCAACGGGCTGTTTTTTTAAAAAGATGACTGCCCAGTGCTTGCTCGGAATCTGGCCGCCCACTCCAAAACGGCCCTTTCCCATTTTTTGCCCCACACCCCATCCCAAATGTGCTTTCGACAGGAGTGCCCTTGGGTGAAAATTTTTACCCAAAAACGACCTCGATGAGGAGGACGAAGGAAACAGAAAGGCATTTTTCCTCCGCCTTCCCATCCTGTACAGACCTTTATTTTAAAAGTAGGTAACTACTTTGGCAGGGAGGCTGCATCAGAAGTCAACTGGCGGTAGCTGCCCTCTCTAAAGAATCTTATTGAGGCTGTCTCATAAGTCAAACCGTCACTTGCGGAGGAAAAAAACACTCCTCTCTGAAAGGTTATCTGGCGGCGGCTGTCGCCAGTTGACTTTTGATACAGCCTCGGTTTGACTTGTGAGACAGGCCCGGATTGTGGAAAGAGGAAAAGAATGAATTTTTTTTCCTCCTTCTATACCCTTCGGAGTGGTTACAAAAGAAGTAAAATTGATGACTGCAACCACACAGACCCAAAGCGCTTACCTCGACGAACTCAACGACGTACAGCGACAAGCTGTTACCCACACCGAAGGCCCCGTACTTATCGTGGCTGGCCCCGGTTCGGGCAAAACCAGAGTGCTCACCTACCGCATCGCCCACCTGATTGGGAAAGGCGTGCCGCCCTGGGAAATCATGGCGCTGACATTCACCAACAAAGCTGCCCGCGAAATGCAGGAGCGCATCGAAAAAGTCGTAGGGTCAAAGGCAAACCAGGTTTGGGCAGGTACTTTCCACTCCTTGTTTGCGCGCATCCTGCGCATAGAGGCAGAACATATCGGCTACCCCCCTAACTTTACCATTTACGACACGGATGACACCAAAAGCGTGATCGGAGCCATCATCAGCGAGATGAACCTGAACAAGGAGCAGTACAACGTGAACAACATCCGCAGCCGCATTTCATCCTGCAAGAGCAACCTTATCACTCCCAAAGCCTACGTAGCCCAGCCCAGCCTGATGGAGGAGGACAAAAAGACAAGACGCCCGTTTTTCCACCAGATTTACGAAAAATACGTCGCCCGCTGCAAGCGCTCCGGCGCCATGGACTTCGACGACCTGCTCTTTCGGCTGTACGAATTGTTTCAAAATTATCCTGCAGTGACGGACAAGTACAGGGCTAAATTCCGCTACCTGCTCGTGGATGAATTCCAGGATACCAACCACCTCCAATATGCCATTGTAAAAAAATTCGTCAGCTACGAAGGCAGCCCCCGCAACATCTGCGTCGTTGGCGATGACGCCCAGAGTATCTACGCCTTCCGGGGAGCCACCATCCAAAACATCCTTGACTTTGAGAAAGATTTTGCACCCTATGGCATCCACATTTTCAAACTTGAGCAGAACTACCGCTCCACCGGGCACATCGTGCAGGCTGCCAACGAAGTGATCGCCTGCAACCGCCGGCAGATACAGAAAACCATTTTCTCCGACAAAGGCGAAGGGCAGCACATCCGGGTTATTAAAGCCATGACAGACGGCGAGGAAGGAAAACGGGTGGCAGACATGATCATTGAGCAGAAAAACCGCTGGCACCTGTCCAATTCCGAAATTGCCATCCTCTACCGCACCAATGCGCAGTCCAGGGTCTTTGAAGAATACCTGCGCCATTTCAATATCTCCTACAGGGTGTTCGGCGGCATGTCCTTTTACCAGCGCAAAGAAGTCAAAGACTTGATCGCCTACCTGCGGCTGGCGGTCAACCAACGCGACGACGAAGCCCTGCGACGGGTCATCAACTACCCCAAGCGGGCCATCGGAAGTACAACCCTCGAAAAACTCGGCACCCTCGCTGACCAGCAGGCAAAGCCGATGTGGGACGTCCTGCTGCAAGCCGATCTGCCCCCCCGCACCCGGACCACCCTGAGCGATTTTGCCGCTATGATCGTGGATTTCTCTCAAAAGGCACAATCCGACGACGCCCACAGCGTCGCTTGGTACATCGCGCGCCGTTCAGGCCTCCTGGACGAGCTGAAAAAAGACACGACGGTGGAGGGAATCTCGCGCTTAGACAACGTGACAGGCCTGTTAGATGGCATCAAAACCTTCGCCGAGGAAGACGTCGTGCCCGAGTGGCCCCTGGGGCAGGAGGCAAACCCCGCCCTGGCAACTGCACCGGAGGACAGATCACTGGCTGCCTACCTGGCTAATATTGCCCTGATGACCGACCTGGACGAGGCAAAAACAGACGGCGATTACGTGACCCTCATGTCCGTTCATTCTGCCAAAGGCCTGGAGTTCAGGAGCATCTTTGTCGCAGGGCTGGAAGAGCAACTCTTCCCCAGTTTTATGAGCATGGACACGCCCGAAGCCCTGGACGAAGAGCGCCGCTTGTTTTACGTGGCTATCACCCGGGCAAAGGAGTTCCTCACTTTGAGCTATGCTGCCAGCCGCTACCGCTACGGCCAGGAGCGCTACAATTCTCCCAGTCGCTTTTTGGATGAAATAAGCCTGGAACACCTCGACCCTGCAACACCAATCAAAAGCCAAACACGCAGCTTGTTTGATCAACCCGAACCCAGAGGCGGAAATGCACAACCCGGGAAGATGACTTCGGGCATCACCGGCAATTTCAAAACCCCCAGCCGGACACAAAACAACCTGCTGCGAGCCGATCCTAAAACCTTCCAACCCAGCCCCCCCGATCAGATACAGGTCGGAATGAAAGTGCTGCACCTGAAATTCGGCGAAGGCAAAGTCCTCGCCATTGACGGTAGCCGCGACAAGCGCATGGCCACCATCTTTTTTCAGGAGCTGGAAGCTGATAAGCAAAAACGCATCATGTTGAAGTTTGCCAAACTTCAGATCCTGCCATGAATGCTGCACATCTCATACGCACCGAAGCCCTGCGGCTCGGATTCTCTTTTGTCGGGATTGCCAAAGCCCAGTACCTGGATGAGGAAGCGCACCGGTTGGAAGAGTGGCTCAACAAAGGATATCACGGAAATATGGCCTACATGGCCAACCACTTCGACCTGCGAACTGACCCCACTAAGCTGGTGCCCGGCGCAAAATCCGTCATCGTGCTGATGCACAATTATTTCCCAAAAGAAAAACAACAGGATGCCGAAGCTCCTATCCTCGCTCGCTATGCCTTCGGAGAAGATTACCACTTCGTCGTAAAGAGAAAATTGAAAGACCTTCTGCGGTTTATCCAGGAAAATATCGGAGAGGTCAGCGGCCGGTGCTTTGTTGACTCGGCCCCCGTCATGGAGGCCGAGTGGGCAAAACGGGCCGGCTTGGGCTGGCAGGGAAAAAATACCATCCTCATCCACCCCAAAGCAGGAAGTTACTTTTTTATCTCCGAGCTTATCCTGGATTTGGAGCTGGAGCCAGATAACCCTATTCGTGACTACTGCGGGACCTGCCGCCGATGCATCGAAGCTTGCCCTACGGGAGCTATTTCCCCTCAAGGCTATCTCCTCGACGGCTCTAAGTGTATCAGCTACCTGACTATCGAACTTAGGGAAGCCATCCCCGAGGAGTTTAAAGGCAAAATGGAAAATCGGGTGTTTGGCTGTGATATCTGTCAGGAAGTCTGTCCCTGGAACCGCTTTGCAAAACCCCACGACGAGCCGGCCTTCGAGCCTCCTCCCGGTTTGATGGAAATGACGCGTCGCGACTGGGAAGAAATTACGGAAGAGGTTTTTAAAACGGTGTTTAAGAAATCTGCGGTTAAACGCACCAAATACGAAGGACTGCTGAGAAACCTGAAATTTTTGAAGGAGGATTGAATAGCAAGCTGGTTTTAGTGGAGGCATTTCGAACAACAGGTCAGCGACCAATGCCTCAGCTATCCATGACAGGAGCAATGTTTATCCTACACCAAAATTTATGAGTCGCATTGATCGAGTCACAGTACCTGCTAAAGTCAAGCGGCTTTGGCACATACGCATTGGCTCCCGATTCATAGCAAGCAGTTACTTCTTCTATATTGGTGGAAGAGGAAAAAACGATGATGGGCAGCTTGTTCCAGTTAGGGTGGACAGCCATCAACCTCAATATGTCAATCCCGCTTAGCTTGGGCATGTTCAGGTCGAGCAGGATGTAGCAAACTTCATTTAAAGAGGTGGTTTCCAGCAATTTGAAAAGATTGTCACCACTGGCACAGTGAATTATTTTTTCAGAAAAATGGAAACTTTTAAAAGCGAGTTTTGCCAATTCTGCATCAGCAGGATTGTCTTCAACCAGGATAACAGATCTTGGTTGCAAAGCGTCAGTTTTTTGAAGGTGGACATCCGAACTCGATTCAGTATTTTCTCCTTGTTGAATTGTCTTATCGTGGTCGAAGCTCATTCTGGGTACGAATTTTCAAGGGGGGGTGGTGTGAGTAACTTTAATGGTCGTTTAGTAAATCTTGTTCCAAATGGAAAGCAAAACCTAAATACTATGATCTTGCGAATGTTTTGTTTAGTAGCGCTGCTTCTACTGTCTCCCTCGTGTAACAATTCTTCTGCCACGGATAAGCCGGCGGGCCAAAAAAGCACTCCCGGGAAAAATCCCGTCCAAGAAAATGTGACATCCAAAAAGACTATTCTGTTCTTTGGAAACAGCCTCACAGCCGCGTATGGTCTCAATCCATCACAGGGATACGTGACGTTAATTCAGCAGCGACTTGATTCATTGGGCCTGCCTTATCAGACGCTGAACGCCGGACTTAGCGGCGAGACGAGTGCTGGCGGACAGGCACGGGTGGACTGGGTTCTCCGGCAGCCCGTAGATGTTTTCGTGCTGGAGCTGGGTGGGAATGATGCCTTGCGGGGCATTGATACCGACGCTTCTTTTGCGAACCTGTCTGCCATTATCGAAAAAGTAAAAGCAAAATACCCCGACGCCCGGATTGTCGTCGCCGGCATGGAAGCACCTCCCAACATGGGCGAGGATTACACGTCCAAATTCAGGAAAATGTACCCCGATCTGGCAAGAAAATACGGAGCCTATTTGATTCCCTTTTTCCTCGAAGGGGTAGGAGGGGTGCCTGAGCTGAACCAGCAGGATCTCGTTCACCCCAACGAAAAAGGGCAGTACGTGTTGTTGGAAAATGTTTGGAAAGTATTGCAACCTCTGCTCTGAGTAGCATTCATTCGCCTGCTTCTTCTCTCCTTTTAAAATAATAGTAAATCTCGGGCTGGGATTGCAGCGGGATGCTGTCTTCACTCGTGCGATAGGTGTTAGACTGCTCCAGGTTGAGAATGCGGGCCTTTTGGTTGTCGTTCCACTGTAGCTCAATAATGTCCAGCAACTGCTGCCGGATGCGGCTGTCGTAAATGGGGAATGCAGTTTCTACCCGCCAGCTCAGGTTACGCGTCATCAGATCGGCGCTGGAGAGATAGACCTCGGGCTTGCCCAGATTGTGGAAAACCAACACTCTGGAATGCTCCAGGTAGCGGTCCACGATGCTGATGCCGGAAATGTTGTCGCTGATACTCGGCACCCCCGGCACCAGCGAGCAAATCCCCCTGACAATCAGCCGGATGGGAACCCCCTTGCTGCCGGCTTCGTAGAGTTTGAGGATCATCTTTTCGTCCTGGATGCTGTTGAGCTTCAGGGTGATACCGCAGGGCAACCCCTTTTTTGCATGTTTGATCTCCCTGTCAATCAGCTTGTAGATCTTCTCCCTCAGGTAAAACTGGCCTACCAACAGGTGTTTGAATCGGGTGTTAGGCTCGGCATTGGTTTCGAGAAAAGTGAACAGCTTGGCTACCTCCCCGGTAAGCTGGGGATTGATGGTGAAAAGCCCGAAATCGCTGTACACCTTGGCTGTTTCTTCGTGGAAGTTCCCCGTGCTTAAGTAGGTGTACAACTGCGGCCCGTTTTCTTCCTCCCGTCGTATGAGCGCCATTTTTGAATGGACTTTCAAACCTGGCAGGCTATACGCGACTTTTACCCCTGCTGCCTCCAAGCGCTCGCCCCACTCCAGGTTGGCCTCCTCGTCAAAGCGGGCCTTTACCTCGATGAAGGCGAAGACCTGTTTGCCTGCCTGTACGGCATCCGTCAGGGCGTTCATGATGCGAGAGCGCTGGGCCACCCGGTACTGCGTGATCTTGATGTGCGTGACTTTGGGGTCAAGTGCTGCTTCTTCAAAAAACCGGATGACGGGCTGATAGGAGTGGTAAGGTGGTGCCACGAGGTGATCCTGCCGCCGGAGTGCTGCGAAAAAGTCCTTCCTGTCCTCAAGAGCCTTGTATTCCAGAGGAGGCAGGGGCTTGTTTTTTAAGTCCGTCAATCCAAAGTCGGGGAATTTGAAGAAGTCAAAATTGTTGTGGTACCTCCCTTCGACGAGCAGGTCTTCTTTTTTTAGGTGAAAGGTGTCTATGAGAAACTGGAGCAGGTGCTTTGGCATTTCCCGGTCGTACACAAAGCGGGAAGGAGGCCCGACGTGCCGTTTGGTCAGGCTGTTTTTAATCTTGGCGAGCAAATCGCCCGAGTACTCGTCGTCAATATACAACTCGGCGTCCCGGGTTAGCTTGATCGAGTACGTGTCAACGATGTTGTACCCGGGAAACATCATCGAAAGGCAATGGCGCACGATGTCGTCAAGCATGATAAGCTCCCGCTTGCCGTTGAGCGAGGGCAACTGGATGAAACGGGGCAGGTGGTCAGAAGGGACTTTCACAATGGCGTACTGGATGCTGCGGTCCTCCTTGTCTTCCAGGTGTACCATGAGATAGAGCGAGGCGTTGTTCAGAAAGGGACGTATCTTGCCTTTGACTAACAAAACCGGCTGCACGTAGGGCAACATGTTTTCGTTGAAATACTGTTCTACAAAGGCTCCTTGCCTCCGCCCCAGGTTGAGCCTTCGTTTGATGTAAATCTGGTGTTTTTCTAACTGAGGAACGATTTGTTTTTCAAAGATTTGGCTAAACTCCTCCTGCTGGTGGTTGACGATCTTCAGAATTTGCTTCAGGATGTCTTTGGGGTCGTAGTCAATAGCTTGCCGTGTTTTTCGCCCCACCTTGAGCAGGTTCCTGTGGCTGGCAACCCGTACCCGGAAGAATTCGTCGAGGTTGTTGGAGTATATGGCGAGGAATTTTAACCGCTCCAGCAAAGGCACCGCCACATCTTTAGCCTCCTGCAAAACCCGGTAATTGAATGACAACCAGCTGATATCCCTGTGAATAAAGGGATAACTTTCTTTGGGTATTTCACCCTGGCCGATTTCTTCTGTCTTTTCCCACATGGTGCTCACGGATGTAAAATTTTGTGTTGATTTGAAAGCGCCAAAATAACGATAAATGAGCGGGAAGTTTTCAAAGATTGCAAGAGACAAATTCCAAGGCTCCAAAAACTTGCTGCCTGCTGCGGCGAATGAGTGACATCGGCCCGGTGGCGAACTCTGCCCCTGCCTCCGTTGTTTGTCACAGGTCGGGCAGTACGGATTGTCGGGCGGCCCGTGCCTTTGCCTAAGAGCTTGTTTGCGTTTTGGTGCTTGAGCAGAGATGCTGTTGGGATGGAGCTTACCGGGCTAAAAAGGTGTCTTTCCCGCCCAGAGCCAAGTGACCAAATCGCAAACAAGCTCTTAAAAACACAACAACGTGCAACAGTCAACTACGAGCGACCAACCCATTTTCGCCCAACTGCGGATCGTCGAACTTGCCAGTGTGCTGGCAGGCCCCGCCGTCGGTATGTTTTTCGCCGAACTGGGCGCTGAGGTCATAAAAATTGAAAATGAGCTAACTGGCGGCGACACAACCCGCCATTGGAAACTGCCCGACGAAGACCCGAACGCCCCTGCTTCAGCCTATTTCCACTCCGTTAACTGGCAGAAAAACCACATTTTTATGGACTTGAGGCAGGCTGAAAGCCGGGCCGAATTGCTCCGCCTGATAGAAAGTGCCGACGTGGTCATCTCCAATTTCAAGCCCGGCTCCGCTGAAAAACTCGGCCTCGACTTCGCCTCCCTGCGCCGGCACAACCCCCGCCTAATCTGCGCAGGCATCTCCGCCTATGGCCATGACGACCTGCGCCCCGGCTTTGACGTAGCCATCCAGGCCGAAACCGGCTGGATGTCCATGAACGGTGAACCCGGAGGCCTCCCTCTCAAAATGCCCGTAGCACTCATGGATTTGCTGGCAGCCCACCAGCTCAAGGAAGGTATCCTCGTGGCCCTGCTCCGGCGGGAGCAAACGGGGCAAGGCAGTGAGGTCTCCGTCTCCCTCTTTGACTCCGGCGTCGCCGCCCTCGCCAACCAGGCCGCCAACTGGCTCAATGCCGGCCACCTGCCACAGCGAATGGGCAGCCGGCACCCCAACATTGCACCCTATGGCGAGATTTTTTACGCAAAAGACGGTAAACCTCTCATCCTCGCCACCGGTACTGACCAGCAGTTTCGACAGCTTTGCAAAGCCCTGCACCTCCTTCAACTGGCAGAAGACCAGCGGTTTGCAACCAATACTCTGCGCCTGACCCACCGCCGGGAACTGAACGAATTACTCGCCCCCGCTTTTTCAAAAATGAATGCTGAAGAAATTCTGTCCCGTTGTCAGGCACTGCAGGTCCCCCTTGCTCCCATCCGGAATCTGCAGGAGGTCTTTCAGTTGCCTGCCGCCCGGAGATTGATTTTAGAACAAGTCCACCCTGATGGCTCCATCAGCCGTCGCGTCAGAACGGCTGTGTTTGAAATGGACTGATGCCCGTCGTGGGGCAGCACGCCCTGGAGTAGCACCAGGCAGCCAGGCATCGCGCACTTCTCCTCCGGGGAGGGTTTACTTTCCTAAACCGAGGAGGTAAATCAGGCCAGCATTGATGACCTTGTGGTATTGGCCTGTAGTTTTTGTGTCTCCCAGGCAGTATGGCCGGACGCTGGAGAGCGAACGGGTATAGGTGACGCCGATACCCACCCTTTTTTTTATGATAAAATACATGCCTGCCAGGAGGCTGAGGTCGAATTTTTTCAATTCATTCGTGAGGCAGCCAGGAGGACCTTCTATTACGGCACCATACGCAGATTTGAAATCCAGGTGGGAGCGGATGGGGAAGCCGGGTATGAGTCCTACCCTGGCCATCAGGCGGCCTTTGTCGTGCAGGTTGAGCGTGATGGGGGCTTCGAGGTAATCCGCCGAGAAGCGAAAGCTGCCTGCCTCACCATTGTAAAATCTGTAGTACGAAGTGCGGCTGCCCCGGTTGGCGTAGAAGAACTCCAGACCCGTGGAGAGCCATTGTTTTTTAATAAAAAAGAACGTGCCCAATCCGGCCCGGTAGCCCAGGTAGTCGTAGCCTGCCGGCCCGTCGCCGTCAATTTGAGCCAAAACAGGCCCTGCCGAAATGATACCTTTGAACAGATTGGTGTTTTGATCCTGCGACCAAAGCGTCAGGGTAGCAGCCAGCAAGAGGACAAGCACCGGAGCTATGCGCAGCGTGGTTTTTACTGTAGAAGGAATCATCATTGTTGAAATGCAAATTGAAGGATGTTTGCCCCCATGCGGAGCGCTGCCTGGCGCACCTCCTCGGGGTCTTTGTGCACGTCGTAGGACTCCCAGCCGTCGGTGATATTGCTTTCGTAAAGAAACATACACACGATGCGATCTTCGTGAAAAAGAGCAAAAGCCTGTGGTGGTTTGTCGTCGTGTTTGTGGATTTTGGGCAACCCGCTTTTGAATTCAAAAGGGTTGTGAAAAACCGGATGCTCGAAAGGCAATTCGATAAACTCCTTGTCGGGGAACACTTTTTTCATTGCAGGCAAGATAAAGGGTTTCATGCCGTAGTCGTCGTCAATGAGCAAAAAGCCACCCCCGATGAGGTAGTTGCGCAGGTTTTCCGCTTCCTGGTCGGAGAAGACCACGTTGCCGTGGCCGGTCATAATGAGGAAAGGATAGTTGAACAACTCTGCACTGCCGACTTCGACGGTGGCGTAGTCGGTTTCGATGTTGGTGCCGAGTTTTTCGTTACAGAATCGGGCAAAATTCTGAAGTGCATCCACGACGGAGTACCAGTCGCCGCCACCGCTGTACTTCACAAGCGCCAGCTTGAGGCCGGGCGAGGGAGTTTGTGCCGGCCGTGTGGCTGCCAGGAACAGCAAACTCAGCAAGATCCCCTTCAGGGCTATCGTTTTAAAACTCATGCCATTAAGATTTTTGAAAACTGTTTAGTGGAGAGGCCTTTGGATTCAATTTTTCAATTTCTATCCAAAGCAACCCCTGCCTGGATGGGAGGAAGAAAAAACTTCATCTTCTCTTCTCCTCGGCACGCTCCTGACTCCTTTGAAAGAGCACCCGCTTCTCCGGCTTTCAGAAATTACCGGGAAAACCCTATAACAACGCTTCGATGTGGCGGATTGATGCAATGGTAAAATATTTTACCTAAATGGTTGGTCCAGGTTCGCAGCGATGGAAAACTTTTTCCCTCCGGCATACCGAGGTACATCGTCCTGTTTGGCCGGCAAAAATGAAAAAACTCACCGGAATTTTAGGCTTTGCAGCGCTTTTGTCTCCGCAGTCATTTTTTTACAATCATTGTGCAGGGATTAGCCAGGACTGAGAGTCTTCCTTTTTATCCCCTACAACCCTGGCTTGTGTATATGGGCAGAAGAAAGCGGGGATCCCGCCCGCTGAAGCCCTCCGGTACAGAGGTGCCTTTTTTGTAACTGCCGGGAGGGTGCCAGCCTGACTCCCAAGTCAAACCGTCGCCTTCTGGCTGCCTCGCTGCCAGAATTTTCATAGGCCTTGCAGGGGCGTTTAGCGCAGCGCAGGTCAAAATAAATTGTCACATTTTCAAAGTTGTGATAAGTTTGCGGCCCTGTTCTGTACAGGATGAATCAAAAATTCCAAATTATTTATGCAAAGACCATATAACATTGTTATTGCCGGTGCTGGTGGCATTGCGGAAGCTGCTGGTTTGATTCTGGCAGAGTGGAGCAAATCCACGCCGAAACTTTTTGTCGGCGACCTGGTGCTCTCCAAAGCACAAAAAGTAGCCCGTTGGATAGAGGATGGAGCTACCACCCAATGCACAGTAACGCCTTTTCACCTGCCCAAAGAAGGCCTGACTGAGGAAATGAAAGAAATTTTTTCCCAGGGTGATATTCTCCTTGACTGCCTGCCGGGAAGCGTAGCCCCCCGCATGGCAGGCTTTGCTAAAGAGCACGGTATGCACTACGCCAACCTGACTGAGTACGTGGCAGAAACCAACCAAATTATGGAGCTGGCCAAAGATGCACAGACGGGGTTCGTGTTGCAATGTGGCCTCGCCCCCGGCTACATTGACGTGCTGGCCCATGGCTTGTTCCTGGATTTTTGCAGGGATTTTGGCGTGGACAAAGTGGACAAACTCGAATTTAAAGTCGGCGCACTGACCGATCACGCAATTGCTCCTCATTATTATGGATTCACCTGGAGCCCCGTCGGCGTGGCTACGGAGTACATGAAAGATGCCGTGGTAATTCGCAATTTTAAAAAGACACTCCTGCCTGCCCTCTCCGAAACGAGCCGCATCATCATTGACGGCATAGCTTACGAAGACGACCTCACTTCGGGCGGTGCTGCTGACCTGCCCGAGGCCCTGGAAGGCCGGGTTGAATGCCTTGACTACAAGACCATTCGCCACCCTGGCCACTACGGTTGGGTAAAGCAGCAAATCCAGGCTAACAACAACCCGCACGAACCCATCGCTGCTCTGCAAAAAGCAATGGAAGATAGCATCCCGCACGTGGAGGACGACCGGGTACTCGTCTATGCCGCTGTAGAGGGAAAAGACAGCAGTGGAACCCTGCGCCGCCGGGAGGTTGCAAAGCTCATCAGACCCCAACGGGTCGGGCGTCGCACGCTGCGGGCTATCCAGACGACCACTGCTTCGGGCCTGCTGCAGGCGGCAATGGACTTGTTGAAAAACCCCAGAAAAGGCGTCGTTCTCCAGAGCCACATTGAGCCGCAGGCTTTTTTAAATGGAGAATTTGTCGCACCAGTGTACGGGAAGGTGTAAGAGCTTGTTTGCGGTTTGGTCACTTGGCTAAAAAACGGCCCTTTTACGCCATTTTTCCCCCTTTTTTCAAATCCCTAGCGCTGCTACGCAACGGAAAAAAGGAGAAAAATTGACGAAAAATTGCTCGTTTTCAGATGCTGTTGGCTCTGGGCGGAAAAGACACCTTTTTAGCCCGGTGAGGAACGTGCCGGAAATAAGTTGGGTATTTCGGCGAGTGAATTTTGGGGGCTGGCAAGGCAGTGAAATAGGTGCATAGCCTTCGCTACGTAACTATTTCACTAACACAGCCAGCGCCCAAAAGGTGCCGCCCAAATGCGTAAGCTATTTCCGACACGTTCCTAAGCTCAATCCCAACAGCATCGCTGCTCAAGCGCCAAAACGCAAACAAGCTCTAAGCGTTTGTCTGTCTTTGGCTTCCGGGCCTGAAGGCTTTTCTCTTCGCTATTTTTTCACTTTTGTTCCCCGGGGGTGTGCTTGCAGGGCTACATAGAAATTGAGCCTTTGCGGAAATCCGTTTTATCCAGCCACAGGTTGACTAACACGGGCTGCCCCGTCATGACGGAGGTCTTTGCAAGCATCATGAGCGTATTTATTTCACGCTGGTATTGTACCAGAAAGCCTACTCCGCCGAAGCCCTCTGCCACCTTGTGATATTCCGCTCGGGAGAGTACTGTGCCCACATCGTCGCCGAGCAGGAGCACCTGCTCCCTGGCGATTTGGCCCCAGCCGCTGTCGTTGCCCACCACGGCGAGTACCGGAATACCATGCCGCACGAAGGTGTCAAATTCAGTCAGTGAGTAGCCTGCCGAGCCGTCGCCAAAGACGATCCAGACTTCCTTTTCGGGG
>WBZO01005490.1_pt1 | contig 12895 bp, 8 predicted proteins | sample 5204261 | NCBI WGS metagenome assembly WBZO01 (sample SAMN12412400, study PRJNA552823) | activated sludge metagenome | isolation source: activated sludge from anammox sidestream of wastewater treatment plant... | place: USA: North Carolina | collected 2017-09
CGCGCCGAGGGTGAAGACGGGATCCGTGAGGACGTCCAGCGCGGCGCTCTCGCGGCGATCCAGGGCGACGGCGAGGTGGCCAGCGGCGCGCTCCAGGTCGCCGAGGCCGAGCCAGATGAGGGCGGTGTCCACCTGGAGCGGCCTGGGGCCGAGCCGGGCGAGACATTCATGCGCGCCCGCCCGGTCCTTGGTGCGGCCGCGGAGATAGCCGAGCAGCGCCCAGAGGTCCGGCGATTCGGGGGCGACGGCGAGTTCGCGTTCGAGGTATTCACGGGCCTGCTGGAGGCGGCCGCTGCCGATCAGCAGGCGGGCATGGGTGCGCCGGGCTGCTTTGAAGGCGGGATCGATCCTCTGGAGGTCTTGAACCTGCCGGAGAGCCTCGTCGTAGCGGCCGGCCAGGTAGAGCATCCAGGCGAGGCCGTCGAGTCCGCCGGGCCAGAGCGGATCGATGCGCACGGCGGCGCGCAGTTCGGTTTCCGCTTCGCGGGTCCGGCCGAGCATGGCATAGGCCGTGCCGCAATTGCCGCGAATGGAGGCGGCGTTGGGAAACATCCTGGTGACATCGCGGCAGCCGGACTCGACGGCCGCCCAGTCATAGTCGATATCGCGGGCCAGCCGGACGCGGGCGGAGTAGGCGTCGCTCAACCGGGGATCGAGCGCGAGCGCTTTTTCGATGGATTGAACCGTCTCGGCGCGAAGCTCGCTCACGGGGCTGAGGCTTTCGGCCATGATGGTGATGTCGATGTGGGCCAGGCCGGAATAGGCGAGGGCATAGCCGGGGTCGGCGGCAACGGACTGCAGGTGGAAGTCGCGCGCCTGTTTGAGGAGGGCGGGATCGCCGCGGCGGTGCAACTGGCGTCCGCGGAAGTAGAGGTCATGCGAGGCCAGGCGCGCGGGGGAGGTCCGCCTTGCGGCTTCCTCGGGCCCCCGCTCCAATCGGAGGCGGAGGGTCGAGGCGATGGCGCGGGCGATCTCATCCTGGACGGCGAAGGCCTCGGCGCGCGTGCGGTCGAAGACGCCGGACCAGAGCTGGAAGCCGGTGGAGACGTCGAACAGGCGCGCGCGGATCCGGACTACTCCGCCGGCCGATTGCACGCTGCCTTCGAGCACGGCGCCGACATTCAGGCGCCGCCCCAGCGCTCTCAGATCGGGGTTGCGATCGATGAGGCGGAGCGTGGAGGCGGTGCCGGCCACTTGCAGGCCTGTGACGCGGGAGAGCTCTTCGGTGATGGCTTCCGCGATGGCAGCGCCGAACTCACTGTTTTGCGCGACCCCAGAGAGGTCGCGAAAGGGCACGATGGCGATGGAACTGGGCATGCTGCCTGCGGGCGAGAGCGCGCGCGTGCGCAGGAGCCAGAGTCCGGCGAGGAGGAGGGCTGCCAGCGCGAGCGCTCCGCCGGCGAGCCGCCAGGAGAGAGAGCGGCGGCGCGAAACCGGCGCAGCGGTCTCCAGCGCGAGCCCGGAGGCGGCGCTGCCGGCGGGGTCAGGCAGTGGCGGGCGCCGCTGGTGGAAGACGGGGAGATAGCTGCCCTTCGGGATATCGAACCGGACCGGATCGTCGGCGCCCAGGGTATGGTAATACTCGCGCAACTTGGAGCGCAGCCGGGCAGCTTCGACCCGGACGATGGGATCCGAACGCGTGTCGTAGGCGGAGCCGCGCTGATATACCGCGATTCCGATCGGGTATTCCTTCAACGCATCGATGTCGCCGGCGAGGGCGCGCTCGACAACATAGCGGAGGAAGGCGCTCTGGCGGCTGGCGCGGGAGAAACCGGGGCTGTCCAAGACGCGCTGGAGACACTGCAAGATCAGCTCCGCATCCGGGATCTGCTCCGTCACGCCGATTGCCTCCCCACCCAAGATAGCACGCCGGCAGGCTGCAAACTCATGACAACAAAAGAGTGCTGGGGTAACTTACCGAGGTAACTCGCAGGAAGATACACGAAAATTACTTCCGCTTAATCTTCGGCAGGTCCATGCTGGGTGCACGAGGTTAGAGAATGCAGGCAATCGGATGGGTATGGGATGTGGCATCGCCGCCGGGTTTAATCGGATCACTGCTGGTGTGGACGGAGAGTGGGGCTTGGGACGCCGTGGCGACGGGTGCGCTGCTGCTGGCGGCCTGCCTGTTCAGTCTTCGCCGCACGCACTAGCCGGCTGCTGAGGGCTCGCGATTCGGAGGAGCGGGCCCCGCGCGGGCGAGTTGCCGGTGGCCGCTACTGGGAACAGCGGCCGCCGGCCGGGCGTGGCCCGCTGGGCGAGTGATAGCATACCGGAGACATGAACACATTGGGGCATGCCTACGCGACCCGGATTTCACTGGTCGCGGCCACGTCGGGTCTGCTATTCGGTTTCGACATCGCGGTGATCAATGGCGCGCTGCTGCTGCTGCGCCAGCAGTTCGGGCTGGATGAAGTCCAGACGGAGCTAGCGGCGTCAAGCCTGCTGATCGGCTGCGTATTCGGCGCCGCGCTAGGCGGGATGATGAGCGACCGGTGGGGCCGGCGGCGGATTCTGATCGTGGCGGCGATTCTGTTCGCGGTGTCATCAGCCGGGGCGGCACTGCCGAGGACGCTGACCGAGTTCATGGTGGCGCGATTCGTGGGGGGGCTGGCGATCGGAATCGCGTCGCTGTTGGCGCCGCTGTACATCGCGGAGGTCGCGCCGGCCGCCATCCGGGGGCGGCTGGTGGCGCTGAATCAGATGGCGATCGTCACCGGGATCCTGCTGGCGTACTTGAGCAACTGGGTGCTGTCGTTCCTGGGCGCGGAGAGCTGGCGCTGGATGTTCCTGACCGCGGCCGTTCCGTCGATCGGTTTTTTCTGGGGGTTGTTCTTCGTTCCAGAGAGCCCGCGGTGGCTGGTGGAACGCGGGCGGGAAGAGGAAGCGCTGGACGTTCTGACCAGGGTGGGAGGCGAGCCGGCGAAGGAGGAACTGGAGGAGATTCGGGCGACCATCGCCGAGGAGAGCGGCAGGCTGGGAGAGTTGTTCGCGCCCGGGCTGCGGAAAGCGACGATCATCGCGCTGGCGCTGGCGGTGCTGCAGCAGATTACGGGGATCAACACAGTACTGTTTTACGGTTCGATCATCTTCAGGGAGCAGGTGGGCGGGCAGTCCGACTCGGCCTCGATCGGCGCCAATGTCGCCATCGGCCTGGTGAATTTCATTGCCACCTGGTTCGCGCTCGGGCTGATCGACAAGCTGGGGCGGGTGCCGCTGCTGATTCGCTCATCGGCAGTCATGGCGGTTGGCCATGCGTGCCTGGGGACGGCATTCCTGGGGGGCGAGCCGAACGCGATCGCCGTACTGGCGGCGATGCTGCTTTGCGTGGCATCGTTCGCCATGGGACTGGGGCCCGCAGTGTGGGTGGTGATGGCGGAAATCTTTCCGACGCGAATCAGGGGCCGCGCGATGAGCCTGGCGACGGTGGCTCTCTGGGTGGCGTGCGTGCTGCTGACGATGACGTTCCTGACGCTGGCGCGGGCGCTGACACCGAGCGGCGCGTTCTATCTGTATGCCGGGATCTGCACGGCAACGGCGTTGTTCGTGCGCTTCGCGGTGCCGGAGACGCGCGGCCGGACGCTGGAGGAGATCGAACGGTTCTGGCGACCGGCCCGGCCTGTCGCGGCCGAGGCGGGCGCGTCCGGGTTGAGGGAGCGATGAGGACGATCTCCAGGCGGGGGTTGTGGGGCGGCCTGGCTGTGCGGTTGCGCGCCGGGGAGCCGGAATGGGTGGATGCGGCCGGCGGGCCGATGGACCACTCCTGTTGGGGCCGGGAAGGAGACGGCTTCCATGCCCTGGCGCCACGCGAAGCGTTCCATGACCTGCGAACCACTGAAGAGGTGGCCGATTTCCAGTTCGATTTTGAGTTCAGGCTGGCTGCCGGCGCCAACTCGGGCGTGAAGTACATGGTTTACCGGATCGACGCTTGGGCAAAGGGAGCGGGCCAGCAGGTGCGGGCGCGCGGCCTCGAGTTCCAGTTGATCGACGACAGCGCCGCGGACGCGTTGAAGGACGACACGCACGTGACGGGCGCGCTGTACGGAATTCAGGCTCCACTGCGCCGGCCGCCGAACGCGGCCGACGGGCGGTTCCACTCCGGGACGATCCGCCGGGAGGGCGGGCGTGCGAGGCACTGGGTGGACGGCGCGCTGGTGCTCGATGCGCGGCTGGACTCGCCGGGAATCCAAGCGATGTGCGCGCAGCGGAAGATTCCGCCGTTCGCCGAACTGGCGGCGCGGAAGCGGCCGGTAGCGCTGCAGCACCACAACTCGGAAGTCTGGTTCCGCAACCTGCGGCTGCGGGCGATTTGAGAGGCGGGCCGGGAGAGCGCGGCCGCATCCGGCGTGACACGGCCGGCGCGGCGGCGCTATCGTGCGGGGGCGCCGCGGGGAGACGACCGGTTCAGGCGCGAAACTTCCTGAAGAGCTCCAGGCACCTGGCGACGGCCTCGAGTTCGGAGAGTTCGTGGCCCTCCTGCTCGATGATGTAGTGTTGGACGCCGCCCTTGCTTTCGGCGGCCTTGAAGATCCCTTCCCAGGGCGCAGAGCCTTCGCCGAACAGGACGCGGTATTTCCTGGCGGGATCCTTGGAGTATTCCTTGCAGTGGATGGAGCGAATCCGGCCAGGGTTGGCGTTGATCCAGGCGACGGGATCGTTTTCGGTCTCGACGCAGGTGCCGACGTCGAGCTGGAGGACGACGTCCCGGGTGGTCTCGCGGGCCAGCAGTTCGATCGGCTTTGTGCCGTCGAGCGGGCGGAACTCCATCTGGTGGTTGTGGAAGCCTGGCTGGAGTTTGGCCTTTTTCATCGTCTCGGCGGCCTTGTTGAGGGTTTCGGCGACGGACTTCCAGCCGTCGAGGCCGTTCACCTTGCCGGCGCTGGCCATGACGACAAACTTAGACCCGAGGATCGAGTTGAGCTCGACCGCCTTGCCGATGCCTTCCGGCGAGAACGATTTCGGGCTGTTGTGCGTGGAGAAGCACTTGAGGCCGGCATCGTCGACAACCTTGCGCATCTCCTTGGCTTTATCGATGGTCCAGTCATAGTAGGGGCCGTAGAACTCGACACCTTCGTAACCCATCTTTCCCACGGCTTGAACGACGGCAACATCCTCTTTGGCCATCATCCGGCGGCAGGAGTAGAGCTCCAGTCCGACGGGGATCTTCTTGAATTTCGCCGCCTTGAGCATGGGGGCGGAGGCGGCCAGCGCCAGCAGGGAGCGGCGCGTCAGCAGGGTGGAATTCAGCATGACAATCCTTAGGACTATCATATGCCGCAGCCAGCGCACGCGTCCGGGGCCGATTGTGACTAAAGTCATCGCCAGGGTCCGGCGGCGCGGTTTACCCTGAAACGGACATGAGCGAATTAATCGACAATCGGAGCCGAAGGATCGAATCCCTGAAAACCATCATCGGGAAGCTGCACAGGGGGACGCCGGCCGACGAGGTCCGGGCGGAGCTGAGACAGATTGTGCGGGAGACCGATTACAGCGAGATCGTGGCGATGGAGCAGCAGCTCATGGCCGATGGGATGCCGGTGGAGGAGATCAAGTCGATGTGCGACCTCCACTCGCAGGTGACGCGCGAGGTGCTGGTGCAGATCGCTCCGCCGGCGGTTCCGCCGGGACATCCGGCAGACACGTTCCGGCGGGAGAACGCAGCGCTGCAGGAGGCGGTGGCGAAGCTGCGCGAGGGCGCGGCGGGGCTGGGCGCTGGCGGGGACGCGGCGCTGTTTGCCTGCCGGCAGGCGCTGAACGAGTTGATGGACGTCGACAAGCACTATCAGCGCAAGGAGCACGCGCTGTTCTCGAAGCTCGAGGCGCACGGCATCACGGGGCCGTCGAAGGTGATGTGGGCCAAGGACGACGAGGTGCGCGAGAAGCTGAAGGATCTGGCGCGGGCGTTGCGAGCAGATCCGGACGGCGGCCAGGGGGCGATCGACGCAGCGCGGGCCGCGGCGGAATCGGCCGCCGACGCGGTGGCCGAGATGATCTACAAGGAGGAGAACATCCTGCTGCCGATGTCGCTCGGGACGCTGACGGCCGACGACTGGGCGGAGATCTGGCAGGCGTCGCCGCGCTACGGCTGGTGTCTGGTGGAGCCGCGGACGGGGTACCGGCCGGCCGAGCCGGTGCTGCCCGAGGGGGTGGTGCTGCCGGCGAGCCAGGGCGTTCAACTGCCGACGGGAAACCTGAGCGTGGAGCAGTTGACGGCGTTGTTTTCGGCGCTGCCGGTGGACGTGACATTCGTGGACGAGGACGACCGCGTGCGGTTCTTCTCGGAGGGACCGGCGCGAGTCTTCGCGCGCAGCCGGGCGATTCTGGGGCGCAAGGTTCAGCATTGCCATCCGCCCAAGAGCGTCGATGTGGTCGACAAGATCGTGCAGAGCTTCCGCGACGGCACGAAGGACGTGGCCGAGTTCTGGATCGAGTTTCACGGCCGCTTTGTGCACATCCGCTACTTCGCGGTGCGGGGCGAAGACAGGCGCTATCTCGGGACGCTGGAAGTGACGCAGGACGTGACGGAAATCCGGGCGCTCGAAGGGGAGCGGCGGCTGCTGGAGTGGGCATCAGAGCAGCCGGCTCCGGCGGGGGCGGCGGTGGAGCCTGAGGGCCGGCGCGCGCGTTTCGAGTTCAACGCCGACGAGATGCTGAAGACGGGCGAACACCCGCTGATGAAGGTACAGGCGAGCGCACAGCAATTGGGCCGGGGCGAGTTCATCGTCCTGCGGAGCTCGTTCCGGCCGGCGCCGCTGATCGGGATGTTCGAGGGGCGGGGTTTCGAGGTGTCGTGCGAGGAGACCGGCGGCCTCTTTGTGACGACGATCACGGCGGCGCAGTAATCACTGGCATGGATGGGAGAAGGCCTCCCACATGTCGCGATAGCCGCGCCAGTCGTCGTGCCAGCGGTCCATGGTCAAAGCGCCGTGGCCCGCGAAGCAGACGAGTTCAATGCGCGGGGTGTCCAGCACCATCGAGCCTTCCTCGCCGAGTTCCACCGGCATGCGCAGCGCCTGGGCGCAGACGCGGCAGCGGGTGCGGGTATCGTAGCGCCACAACCAGAGCAGCGCGCCCGTCAGCATGATGTAGAAAAGCGTCCAGACCCAGGAGAGCCAGGCAGGACTCTGGCCGGATCGCGCGGGTCCCATCGCCTCGCCGACATTGGCGAACAGCAGGATGAGCACCGCTCCCAACCCGAGCAGCGTGCCGACCTGATAGGCGCGGTACTTCCACCAACCGGGGCGCGCGCGGAGTCCGGCGGCGCAGCGGGCGAGCCCGAAGGCCCAGACGGCCAGCCAGACGGCTACGAGCAGGTGGGTATCGCCCATGACAATCCGCCGGATGGGATAGACGCGCAGAGTGGCGTCCGAGAAGACGCCGCGGAGTTCCCGCTGTGCATCCCAGACGCTGGCTCCGGGCCTGAGCCGGGCGATGATGTGGGTCCGCTCGAAGACTTTGAAGTCGTAGAGCTTCGTGGAGCCCTGGCGGGCGACCTCGATGGCTTGCGGACCGATGCCGATAAGGATGCCGTAGCGGTAGGCGCGCGACACGATGACCTGATCTTCGCTGAGCCCTTCGGGGAGCCGATTGAGCGCCTCGGACCAGACGGCGGCGCGCCAGGGGGAGAACAGCAGGCAGCTTGCGGCGGCCAGCCACAGCGCCAGCGGGACGGTCCAGGCTCGTTTGGAGCCGGGCCGCGGCCAGAGGAGCGGATGCAGGCCGGGCCGCTTCATCGTTTTCAATACAGACGCCGGGAGGGAGCAATTGTTCCAGCCTGAAGGTTTGAGATAAGCTGAGATTTGCCTTTGACGGTCATTGCCTGATCCTGTTCCCGTTGCGGCGCGGCGGCAGCGCGCGCCGCGGGTGCGTCCCATCTCCCCTGCGCACAAACCAGAACAGGAGCATCGAATCCAATGTCGATTGCCGATTATGGCTGGACCGCATGGCGCGCGTCCACGGAATTGCGTTTTGAACCGGCCCGCGTGCTTCGCGCCGCGGGCCGGCGAATGAGGCTGATCACAGACAGCGGCGCAGTCGCGGCGGTGGCGGCGCAGCACACGCTGCCCGGCGACTGGGTGGAGTACGATCGAACAGCGGGACGCGTCGTGACGGTATTGCCGCGCCGCGGGGTTATCGAGCGGAGACAGGCGGGGCGGGCGGCGGTTTCACAGCCGATCGCGGCGAACGTGGACGTGGCGCTGATCGTGCAGGGTCTGGACGGCGACTTCAGCCCGCGCAGACTGGAGCGTTACCTGCTGCTGGCGGCGGCGTGCGAAGTGCGCGCCGCGATCGTTCTGAACAAAGCGGACCTGCTTGCGCCGGGCGAAGCGGAAAGGCTTGCGGCGCAGGTCCAGCGAAGGACGGGGGCGGAGGCAGCGCCGGTCTCGGCGCTGGCGGCGGCGGGGCTCGAGCAGTTGGAGGCGCTGGTGCGGCGGCGGGAGACCGCCGTACTGCTGGGCAGTTCCGGCGCGGGCAAATCGACGCTGACCAATGCCCTGCTGGGAAAGCCAGCGCAGGCGACGGCGCCGGTGCGGGAAGACGACTGCCGCGGGCGTCACACGACCACCGCGCGCGAGCTGTTCCTGCTGCCGGCCGGCTGGATGCTGATCGACACGCCGGGCCTGCGTGAAGTGGAGGCCTGGGGGGCTGGCGGCGCAGTCGGCGAAGCATTCAACGACATCGCCGTGCTGGCGGCGGGCTGCCGCTTCAGCGATTGCCGGCACCAGACGGAACCCGGCTGCGCGGTGCGGGCGGCGGAGGCGGCGGGCGAGATCGAGGCGGACCGGTTGGAGAACTTCCGCAAGCTGACAACCGAGGCCGGCGAGCAGGAGCGCCGGCGGCGGGAGCGAATCGGATCGCGGGCCATCCGGCAGGTCAACGAGATGCGGGCTCGCAAGTGGGCGGGATCTGAATAGCCGCCCGGCCCCGGGCGCAGCGGCAACCGTTATCACTGGCGATCGACTCGAGGACGTCCGCGCCGGAGGCGAACAGCTATGGCCGGAAGAACAGCGTCAGCAGACTGCGCGCGGGAAGCTGGAGAGACAAACGGCCTCCGGCGGCAGGCATGGCGGGCAGGTCCCGGAAACCCTCGGCAGCGGTGGTGAGGACAGCGCGCCAGGCGGCGATCTCCGGCGGCAGCCCGGTGAGCGAGGCGTGGCGGGCCGCCGAGAGGTTGGCGAGATGGATAGCATAGGCGCCATGCCGGCTGAACGCCGAGATCAGCACCTTGGGGTGATCGGAGGCGGCGCTTAGCAGGTCGGAGTCCGGCGGCGTCAGGTTGGTCAGATGTTTTGTGAGCCAGAAGCGGCCGGTGGGCAGGATCTCGGAGTCCTGCAGGCGCACCAGCGAATAGTCGGCGGTGAACTCCCAATAAATCGTGGCGCGCGGCTTGGCGTGGAGTAGCAGCTCCTGGCACAGGCGGATCTCCTCCATGCCGTACCTGTAGGAGTCGTAGCTCCGTCCGTGCCAGGCCGAGGCATCGGCGCCGAGTTCGGCGACCAGCAACGGCAACCGGAGCCGCCCGGCGAGGTTCGCCCAGGATTCGTACTGCTGCGGTGTCGCGCCGCCCCAGGAGTGGAACGAGAGCGCGCCGGCGTAACGCATCGCCTCGGGGTCTTCAGCGGTTTTGCCGACGTAGGCGTGCGTGCCGCGCGGGTGGCTCACGTCGCCGAGCAGCATCCTGGTCTTCAATCCGAGCGACTGGAAATGCGCGCCGATGCGGCGGACGGCGTCGCAGTGCTCCTCGGCGGTGAACAGGATCCCGATTCCGAGGTCGGGTTCGTTGAAGGAGAACAGCTCCGGCTCGACGCCGTATCTGTCGCGGGCGTAGAGCATGTACGAACCGAGCGATTCGAGCAGTTGGTCCCAGGAGCGCGGATCGATTCTGCGCTGGTTGGCGTCCGGGCCATTTGCCGCGCGGCCGGCGAGGAACCGCTCCGGCAGGCGCCAGATGGAAGCGACCAGCGGGATGCCCTTGCGGCTGAGTTCGCGCATCAGCTCCAGCTCGAGCCTGAGCCTGGAGCCGGGACGGTCGGGCTCGGGCGAGTCCCACTCGATGAGGCTGATCGCAGTACGCGCCCAGCGCGATTCGAGGTTGTCCAGGGTGTAGGCGGTCACCGGCGATTCGAGCTGAAAGCAGTAGTTGCCGCCGAAGCCGTCGAAGCGGTAACGGGGCCCCGCGAGGTCGAGGCTCAGGCGCGCGGCGGAGTCATCCGGCTCGGCGGCGAATGCCAGCTCCACATCGAAGGCGCCGGCAGTCCCGGCCGGCAGGCTGCCGCGATGCAGCGACACCCAAAAGGTGAAGTTCCTGGAGGGCCCGTCGGACTTGTCCTGGAGGTTGTAGGCGAACTTCCGGTTGAACCTGGCGCTCCAGCGGAGCGCGCCCGAGGGCGAGCGCGCCGCGAGGAGGCTGGTTTTGCCCTGCATCAGGATGGCGTCGGCGGCGCCGCACTCCGGCAGGATGACAGCGCGCGAGGAGTCGCTGACGGAGCCGGCCTTGAAGTCAATCCAGGGGAGGCTCAAGCGAAAGAAGAGTCCGGCAGCGTCGAGGCGGGTCTGAGCGCGGTATTCGACGCCGATGACGATGCTGTCCTGGAGCTCGCGGACGGTCTGGGTGAATTCGAGCCGGCTCACGGCGTCCATGGCGATCGTGCCGCTCCACGTCGAAGCCGGGGTATCGGCAGCGGCCACGCAATCGGCGGTGGCCAGGGAGTAGACGCGGCGCCATTCGGGCTCAGGCAGAACGAGGTCGGTGCGCACAGCGGCGTCCGCCTCCCGATCGAGCATGGCCGCGAGCCGGCCGTTGCCATCAATGACCGCTAGCCGCATCCGGCCAAGTTATCATTTCAGCCGGCGGACGCGGTCACTGTCCTCGCGCAGCGCGATGATTCCATCGGCCTGCAGGGGGCCGAAACTCTGTTTGATCCCCGAAGGCCAGGCGACGGCGATGGAATCGATCCGCTGGTTGCGGCCCAGACCGAAGTGCTGCCTGTACTGGCTGGTGGCGCCGAAGCCTTCGCCGCCTTTGACTTCTCTGTAAAACAGCGCGCCTCCGGCCTTCACGGTGATCTGCGCGCCGATGGCGAAACGGTTGCTTTTGACGCCTTCGAGCTCGATCTCGATCCAGTGGTTCCGATTGCGGTTCAGATTCCGATAGAGCGCGTTTTCGGCGTGGTCGCCGGGGTAGTGGCCGCCCAACTGCGCGTAGACGTCGAGATTGCCGTCGTCGTCGAAATCGGCGAAGGCCACGCCGTGGCCCTTCTGGCCGGCGCGGGCGATGTTGGTGGCGAAGGTGACGTCGGTGAAGGTTCCGTCGCCGTTGTTGTGGTAGATGCGGTTGGGTTCGATGCGGCTCAACTGCGGATCGCCGGTGCCGAAGTAGATATCGAGGAAGCCGTCGTTGTCGAGGTCGGCCACGCCACCGCCCATGACGCCCATCGGCCGCGCCAGGCCGGTTTCGACGGTGACGTCGGTGAAGCCGGCGGGGCCGTCGTTGCGGAACAGGCGCGAGGCGTCGGCGTGGGCGGACTTCGGGCCGGCGGGCGCGAAGGCCGATTTCAGGCCTTCGACGGCGGCCTCCCAGGAGGCGAGGGCTGTCGTGAGGATGTCCGGGCGGCCGTCGTTGTTGTAGTCGAAGAAGAAGCAGACGAAGCCGTTGTGGACCGGCTGGTTGAGGCCCAGGCGCCGGGAGACTTCGGTGAATCGCCAGTTGCCATCGTTGCGGTAGAGCCGGTTGGGGGCAGGCTCCAGGCCGTTCACCAGGAGGTCGAGGTCGCCATCGCGGTCATAGTCGCCCAAAGCGATGCCGATGGCGCCGAAGCTGGCCGGTTCCACGATGCCGGCGGCGGTGGTGAGATTGGTGAATGTTCCGTTGCGGTTATTGCGGTAGATCTGGGGCGTCGAGCCGTCCTTGATGACGCCGTTGGCGACTGCGAGATCGAGGAAGCCGTCGTTGTCGAGGTCGCCCCAGAGAGCGACGAAACCGGAGCCCGGGTCGGCTGCGCCGCTCGCCTGGGAGACATCGGCGAACCGTCCGTTGCCCTGGTTGCGGAACAGCCGATTCGACATGGGGCCGCTCCAGCCGTTGAGCGAGATGTAGAGATCCAGCCTGCCATCGTTGTCGTAGTCGATGAGGTTCAGCGAATAGCCTGACGGCACGTTGGCGAGGCCCGCCGCGGCAGTGACGTCGAGGAACCTGCCGTTGTCGTTTCTGTAGAGGGCGATGAAGGCGCCGCTGCCGCAGAGGAAGATGTCGAGGTCGCCGTCCTGGTCGTAATCGGCGAGCGCGACGGTGCCGTTGCCGTCGAAACGGTTGAGGCCCAACTCGGGCGCGATGTCCTTGAACGAGAACGGGGAGCCAGCTCCGGGGGCGGGCTCCATGACCGGGAACAGGAGGTGGGCCGGCAAGCGGGGCCGCTGCCCCAGTTGGTCCATTGCGATCTTCAGCAGCCACTGGTCGATGCTGTTCACGCGGATTTGCAGGGCCTCGTGGAACAGGCGCGCGGCTTCCGCGAAGTCGTGCATGCGGAAGCGCGCCGCGCCCCACTCCCGCAGCACTTCGAGCCGCTGGCCGGCGGCGCCGGCGCGTGAGAGCGCCTGAGCGAAGTACTCCATCGAGCGGGAGAAGAGGCCGCGCCGGGCGAGAGTTTTCGCCATCAGGAAGAGAGCGGCGGCTTCTTCATTGCTGTACGGCATGGCCCTGTCCACGACGCCCTGCAAGAGGGCGATGCTGCGGTCCAGGCCGAGCAACGGATCATGCGGGACGCGATGGCCCGACTCCCGGGTAAAGCGCACTTCACCGGACATCCACTCGGTCAGCGTCAGCAGGAACTCGTTCGCATGCGGCTGCAGCCCGGCCACTCGCGAGGCGAGATCGTAGGCCAGATCGGGATCGTAG